>Ga0315294_10005552_pt1 | contig 13849 bp, 7 predicted proteins | sample YL17G13_40_MG_FD_203626 | JGI IMG/M metagenome (GOLD analysis project Ga0315294, IMG submission 203626) | Sediment microbial communities from Yellowstone Lake, YNP, Wyoming, USA - YL17G13_40 | ecosystem: Environmental > Aquatic > Freshwater > Lake > Sediment | place: USA: Wyoming | collected... | reverse complement strand
TCAATATTCGCCACTGACAATCCATTGATCCCTCCATTCCTCTGCATTACATTCTCTTTCGGCGCCTTCGGAGCAGCTCTTGGATTGTTCCTTTCGAGTGTCAGGAACGTGTTCGCATGGTCTTTCGACAGGGTACTGCCCGCATCACTCTCTCTCGTTGACAAACGTTTCAGGTCGCCCTACGCTGCCATAATCGCGATCTTTGTGATCGCCTTTATCGAGAATGTGCTCTACATTTACACAACCGCTCTCAAATGGTTCCTGTACTCAATGTTGGCTTGGTGGATTGGAATGATAATCGTAGCTATCGCGGGAATAATATTTCCATGGAAGAGAAAAGACATATTCGATAATGCCCCCGAATTTGCCAAGAAGAAAGTGGGCGGAATACCGATAATATCAATAGCTTCAGCAGTCTCGATACCCATATCGATATACATAGCCGCTGCATCTGTGAATCCAGCGATCTACGGAACTATCGACTTGAACTATATCGCAACAACAATCATAACGTTCCTCATTGCTCCAGTTATCTACTACATCTCGTACGCATACTACAAATCTAAGGGAATACCGATCAAACTGGCTCACGAGAGAATCCCACCGGAATAGCCTGAGCCAGACCTCCTTTCTTTTTTTCCATTTTTCTTGATAGCCCGTTCAGATTACCGCACATACTCCCAAACTCTTTAGATCTTCAATAGCAATAACCTATCTCATATCAGTGGAGATTCTCATGACTCGATCACATACGTCTGTCAGACTTGCAGGAAGCCATCGGACAGATGTGAACGGATGGATAAGACTTCATCTTGAAGGAAACCCAAGTGAGATAGGCTATAGCCATGGATTCCTTTTGGCAAACGAGATATCAGAAGCCGTTAGATTGTCTAAAGCATATGTGAAGCATGTCTACAACAGATCATGGTCATTTTTCAGGAAATCTGCTGATGAGCTATACATTCCGAAGCTTCCACATGACCAGAAGGAAGAGATGAAAGGAATACTCAACGGGGTCAGAAAAAGAAACATAAGGAATCTGGATCTAACTGACATAGTGGCAATAAACGGTCTTCTAGACACTTTCTCATATCACTACTGGATCGAAAAGAAGGGAAAGACACAGAATGGCCCAGGCGGACACTGCAGCGCGTTCATTGCAACAGGTAGAGCAACAAAGAATCATGACATAGTCATTGCACACAATACATGGCTCGGTTACGTCCTGAGTTCCACCTACAATATTTTGATTGACATCAGGCCTTCTCAAGGAAACGACGTTCTTTTTCAAAGTTGGCCCGGATCGATTCAAGGCTCAGGCATCGACTGGTACATTAATAGCAGCGGGTTGATGGTGACGAACACAACGATTGGCGGTATATGTACCTTCAAAGAAGAAGGCACCCCATATTTTGTTCGAGCAAGAAAAGCCATTCAGGAAGCACGATCTATAGATCAATGGTTGAAGGCCATGCTTAGAAACAACAATGGTGGAGATGCAAGTGATTGGCTCATCGGAGATGCAAAAACTGGAGAGATTGCCTGGCTTGAACTGGGCACTGACCATTATGCCATAAGACGAACCTTCGATGGCGCTTTCGTAAGCTCAAATTTGAGTCTTGATCCGAAGGTGAGGACAGAAACCAACGTGGACTATGACGACATGTCAACCTCTTCAGCTTCTAGGCACGCAAGATGGGAGCAACTGATGAGAGAGCATGAGGGACAGATTGATCTTGAGCGAGCAAAGCAATTCTTGGCGGACCACTTCGACTGCTCGTTGAACAAGAAGTTCCCAAGCAGAGGAACACTCTGTGGCCATGTGGAAGCTGATCAGAGAGGATGGCCGGAATGGAAATGTGGCCCCAACTATCCTGCCGGAGCAGTTGATGGAAAGACCACGTGCACCTCTTTGGCACAACAAGGAAAAACTTGGGCACGTTGGGGAAAACCCTGCGGCACAGACTTTCGAGCCAGAAAGTTTCTTACTATTCACTCAGAATACTCTTGGATGCAACCATATCTCCGAGATCTGGAATCATATCCATGGACTCTTTTCTCCGCTTACCCGGGATGGAAGAAGAAAAGAAGCTTTGGCTAACCGTATTCTTCTAGAACTAGATGATTCCTAGTTCGTTCCCGACCTTTTCAAACTTCGAAATTGCGAAGTTGAGATCCTCAATTGTTAAAGTAGCGTTCATTATCGTTCTGATCCGGGCTTTGTCTCTGGCAACCATAGGGAAGACTATGGGAAGCGCGAAAATTCCTTCTTCGAATAGCCTTTCACTCATCTTCCTAGCTAAACTGCTTTCACCGACAATTACAGGCGTTATCGGTGTTTCACTTATCCCAATATCAAACCCCAAGTTCCTCAACGCCTTCTTGAAGGCATTCGTGTTTTTCCATAGATTCTGAACATGTTCCAACTCATTTTCGAGAACATCCAGTGCAGCTATCGACGCAGCCGCGACAGCCGGAGGATGCGAACCGCTCAACAACCAAGTCCTAGATTTATTGTAGGCAAAGTTGACCAGGTTTCTATTACCAGAAACATATCCTCCAACTACGCCGAACGCTTTGGAAAATGTGCCCATCTCCACGTGTACCCTACCTTCAAGATGAAAATGAGATATTATCCCTCTGCCCTTCTCTCCAAGCACGCCATCCCCGTGGGCATCATCAACGTACATCATAGCCCCATGCTCTTCCGCAAGCGGAACAATCTTGTCTAGCGGGGCTATGTCACCATCCATACTGAAAACTCCATCAGTGATAACAAGAATCCTTCGATAGTTCTCGTTCTCTGCATCATCAAGCACTTTTCTCAGATCATCTGCATCTCGGTGTTTGTACACGTCGCGTTCTGCATAACTGAGGCGAACGCCGTCTATGATGCTCCCGTGATTGAGCTCGTCAGTTACTATCAGGTCACCTTTTCCAGCAAGCTGAGGTATTAGTCCAGCATTTGCGGCAAACCCGGTTTGATAGGCAAGTGCAGCTTCTGTCTGTTTGAATTGCGCAATTCTCTTCTCGAGTTCTACGTGTATTTTCATATTTCCTGCTATAGCTCTAACTGATCCGGATCCAGCCCCAAAGTCTCGAACCGCCTCAATAGCCGCCTTCTTGATCTGAGGATGATTAGTCAGACCTAGATAGTTGTTTGAACACAACATCAGAACGTTTCTTCCATCTACCGTGCATCTTGGTGCACTGGCACTCTCAAGAACGTGTAGTTTCCAATCAAGTGAGCCATTCACCAATTCTTGATAATCTTTCTCAAGGAAGGATGTGGGGTCTCTCATCGTATCCCTTCTTCGGCTCTACGTCGAAGCGACATAGAGCCAGACTTTGTTCATCAAATAAAGGTTTTTCATTTGAGTCGGGCTTGTTGATCTTCAACAACTCGGGCAAAACAAAAGTTCAGTTCTATTGTTGAACAAAATATTGACACGCGAATCGTTCTGGATCTGCCGAGCACTAGAAAAACAGCTTGACTTGTTGAGTCTGATACCGAACTCACCATCACGTTCTCTCATGAACGTCAGAAGTCTGACATCATGAAATACTTGAATGGATCAGATCCTTCGTCGAAGCAGTAGTGGATCTTGATGAAAGAGGGTTGATCATTTATCTCCAAGAACCTGATGGAATACGCGTATGTTTGATGGAATATTGAAGCATCCTATTCGATGGCTAGTGTGTCCTCGCGTCGCACAGCTAAGTGACCTTTGGCGATCGTGAAGACAAAGTCCTAAAGGGCCGTGTAGCCACCGTCTATTGCGAGAGATGCCCCGGTAATAAATGATGAATCATCCGATGCCAGAAACAACACTGCTGGCGCTACTTCTTCTGGACCCGGCACCCGCTTTATCGCTTGCATATCAGCCATGTGTGCCTCGACTTCCTTGACGCTCTTCCCTTCCCGTTCTGCCCAGATTTGGATTTCGTTGCGCGTCATATCAGTCATTATGTTCGCAGGGCAAATGCAGTTCACACGTATGTTGTATTGCGCAAGTTCCAAAGCCATGGCTTTAGTTAACAGAGTCACACCACCTTTGGACGCGGTGTAGGCTGAGTAGCATGGTCCTCCCGTCAGTCCGTAGATTGAAGATGTGTTAACGATTGATCCTTTGCCGTTCTTGATCATGTGAGGAACCACGTATTTTGAACATAGAAAAACGCTCTTCAGATTAATATCGATAGTGTCATCCCATTCCTTTTCAGTGGTGTCAACAAGCGAATTGACTACCGCTATTCCTGCGTTGTTGAATAGAACATCTATTCTTCCATACTTCCGTGCAGTTGAGTCAATTAGATTCCTGACATCAGAAGAAATTGAGACGTCTGCCTTGACGTAGATCGCTTCTCCCCCGTCACCCCTAATCCTCTTCGCAGTCTCTTCCCCTTTTTCTTGAGATCTCGCAGCAATCACCACTTTGGCACCTTCCCTCGCAAATAGATAGGCTGTTGCACGACCGATGCCCGAGCTTCCACCAGTTATGACCGCTACCTTCCCACTGAGTCTCAACATTCTGCACCAATCTCCTTGATCGCCCTATCTGATGAATAAAGAGTTACCTCAACGAGGTATTGAACTCCAAATTGCATTTTCTGTCGCGTGAGTTCCAAATAACTCACGAAGAAGATTCGTTTTCATGCGCACCGACTTGTCTAGTATTTGGAGAGTTTCTTTCGCAGTTTCTCTATCATGTCTTTGGTCATTTCATCAAGAGCGAATGTTGGTTTCCAGTCCCATTCTTCTCTCGCAGCTGAATCGTTCAAGGAAGTAGGCCATGTGTCTGCGATTGCCTGACGGTAGTCTGGCTTGTATGAGCATGCAAAACTCGGCACTGCATTTTTTATGGATTCGGCAAGATCAGATGATGAAAAGCTCATGGAGTTCACATTAAACACTCGATGTTTCAGTCTTGATCTGTCTGCATTTGCCAGGTTCGTTAGAGCCTTGATTGCATCGGGCATGTACATCATGGGAAGAACAGTGTCTTCTCTAACATAACAGGTGTATGGCTTTCCTTCGACTGCTGCATAGTACATTTCCACAGAATAGTCAGTTGTGCCGCCACCGGGTACGGTTTCATAGCTGACTATACCAGGAAATCGTACAGAACGGGTGTCGAGTTCGTACTTATGATAGTAATAATCTTGCAACAGCTCCCCACAGACTTTCGTTATGCCATAGATGGTTTTCGGGAACATTATTGTGTCGTTAGGAGTGTTAACCCTGGGCGTACTCACACCAAATACTGCGATCGAACTGGCCGTCACCACCTTCTCTATTCCATACCTTCGCGCAACCTCCAATACATTGTACAGACCTCCCATGTTGACCTCGTAGCACAGCTGAGGATTCAATTCGCCAACCGCCGAGAGAATCGAAGCCATATGAAATATCGTATTGACGTTTTCGTCGACTATCGCTTTCGCCAACTGCTCTCGATCTAAGACATTCAAGTACACAAATGGCCCTGAGTCCCTAAAATCGCCCGTTGGCTTTGTAGTGTGACCGGCAGCTATCACCGAATCATTCCCGTATTTCGCACGAAGATCTTGCACAAGTTCAGTTCCGATTTGCCCCACTGCACCAGTTACAAGTATCTTATTCAATGAGATCTTAACCTCGACAAACGATCAATGCCGTCACGAACCAGACGAATACCTTTCGTCGTATTAGCATAGTAAGAGATTTTCTATAATAGATTTACGTAGTGGTGAATCCAAAGTTAACGATATTAATTGGTCGCTGGCCAGATCTTATTAGTCTGAAGAATCCTATAGGACCTGTGTGATAACAATGGTCAAGGTTTTGGCCGCACGCTACTATGAACCCCGTAAACCCCTGAAGCTAGAACAAGTAGAGCTTCCAAAAGTTCAAGATGATGATGTGCTAGTTCGGATAAAGGCCGCGGGTGTATGCCACTCTGACCTGCATACGATCAACGGACTTTTCCCTCCAGCGAAGCCTCCACCAATAACACTTGGTCATGAAATGTCTGGAATTGTCGAAGAGAAGGGAAAGAATGTTAAGAAGGTTGAAATCGGCGATCGTGTGGGAGCCGATTACGTTCTAAGCTGCGGTACATGCAGCTACTGCGTCGCTGGAAAAGACAACCTATGCGACAATTTTAAGGTCATGGCTGTGAACACTGACGGAGCTTGGACAGAAAAGATTGTGGTACCCCAACGTCATATTCACAGACTTCCACATAATGTCGGCTTTCCTGAAGGCGCAATAATGAATTGTGCGGTAATGACCTCCTATCACGCGATGAAACTAGCTCAGGTCTCGGCAGGAGACACCGTACTGGTATATGGACTTGGAGGGGTTGGGATCAATGCGATACAATGGGCGAAGGTTTTCGGTGCGACCGAAATCATCGGCGTCGACTTGGAGGAGGGAAAGCTTGACTTAGCAAAAAGGATGGGAGCCACCATTACGGTGAATCCAAAGGACGGTGATCCCGTCCAACGCGTTCGAGAACTCACTGGCGGTGGCGTGGACGTAGGTTTCGAAATAATTGGGCTCGTAGACACCGTGAGAAAGATGATAGGGTGCGTCAAGAAAGGTGGGAAAGCTGTTATGGTCGGTATGTGTTTCGATAATGTTCCCATATCTCCTGTCAACGATGTAATGACACCAGAGATCAAGTTGATGAGCCCACAGGACCATCTCAAAGCTGAGATTCCACAAGTGCTGAAATTGATTGAGAATGGGCGATTCGATCTCTCGCACTCAGTTAGCCATCGACTTCCTCTAAAGGAAGTGAACGAGGGAGTCAGGATACTGAACGAGAGAATAGGAAACCCAGTCAGAGTTGTATTAGAACCGTAAACAGCGAATTCTTTGTGGCTGCTTTTCCTTTTTTTCTCTCTATACTGAAGTCAGAACCTAGAGCATGATCTGCAGCATAACATTATGTTCTGGCTAGGATCCAAAACAAAGAAATGAGGAAAAAATGAGGAAAAATTCAGGAAATCCGAAGAATCTAGAATCTTCGTCTTCTTCCGCCGCGGAATCCTCCGCCTCCGCTGCCGCCTCCACGTCCTCCTCCTCTGTATCCGCCTTCATCTCCATATCTTGGGCGGAAACCTTGATACGGCCTGCGTTCTTGTTCGAACGTCTTGTCGGAGAGATTGTTCTTGTCATTGACTTCAGCTATTGCTGCTTGAGATGCTTCAAAGCTGCCGAATCTTCCAATGTTTAGTCGCATGGAACCTTTGAACAGTGAAACGTACCCATTCTTGACATCTATGATATCGCCGTCCTTGACCTTCTCTATGTTGTCATCCCACAAAGTCATGTAAATGGCGCCAGTCTCATCTCCAACGAGTGCGTCTACAACTTTGTGACTTGATCCATCGGATCTGGAGACTGTTTCTCTAGCTTCACCTTTCTTAACAACCTTCACTGTTAGGTTCAACTGTCTCGACTGTGGATTCAGACTATCCACTTTGACGTTCGCCGGTGTTTGCGGCTGTTCAGGAATACTCATATTGGATTGCACTCACCTTGAGTAATGGACTTTCAACAGTAATCAGCCCTCTTAAGGATTATGTTCAACCGCTTTGGCGTCTTCACTGAAGTCTTAGCCAATGAGAATAGAAATAGTTCCACATCAAGGGTCCAGTGAGAAGATCTGCCGTAGAAACTTATAGTGGAACCTCGATGAAGAGTCGCTCCAAGAGCTCTTTGTACCTGTTTCTTATCGTAACTTCTGTGACGTTCGCTATCTCCGCTATCTCTCTTTGAGTCTTCCTCTCATTCATCAGAACCGTGGCTATGTAGGTCGCAGCTGCGGCTATTCCTGTCGGTCCTCGTCCGCTAGTCAGTTTCATCTGTTTTGCAATCTCCAAAATCTTGATTGCTATCGCTTCAGCCTTACCCGAAACGACGAGTTTGTTGGAGAACCGTGCTGCGTAGTTTCTACTCGTTGATGGTGGTACAAAGGTGTCCAGTTCCCGAACCATGAATCGATAGCTTCGACCTATGTCCTTCTTGTTTAGGGTCGATGCGCTAGCGATCTCATCGAGCGTACGTGGTACACCACATTGTCGGCAGCTCATGTATACAGCGGCGGCGGTTACGTTGTGTATAGATCTTCCTCGGATGAGACGTTTCTTTATTGCCTTTCTATAGATGACTGAGGCTGTCTCGATAATGTTCTTTGGAAGGTTTAGGGATGAGGAGATCTTGCTCAATTCAGATAATGCGACTGCAAGATTTCTTTCCGTCGCATCTGAGACTCGAACACGTCTCTGCCATTTTCTAAGTCTATAAAGTTCCATCCTTTGCGCTGGATCGAACTTCTTTCCAACTGCGCGTTTATCACGCCAGTCTATGACTGTTGAAAGACCTTTGTCATGAATTGTATAAGTTAGTGGCGCTCCAACTCTTGTCCGCTTAGTTTTTTGTTCATCGTCAAAAGCTCTCCACTCTGGTCCTGGGTTGCTGAGTTTCTCTGCGATCACGTATCCACATGCCATGCATACGACTTCAGCTGCGTCGTAGTCACGCATCAGTTTCAAGCTGCCGCATTCAGGACAGACTCGTACCTTTGATTGACTTGCTTCAACTCGCGTAACTTCTTCTAGTCTGGTGTCTTCTGACAACATCTCACCATTCACGCTTTCTCATCGGAAGCGTACAGGACTCTTCCAACAAAAGCGGAAGGTTCAGGGATTGTGGGTTTGATTGACACGTAAGGAACTGATATTGGGCCGAAGACGTCGAACACAAAACCTACCTGTTTGAGTTTACTATCAAAGACTCTTGTTCGCAATCGAGGCAAGGAGTCCGTTTCAAGTTTCAGTATGAGGCTTCGGCTTTTTGATAGATGAAGAATTTTGCCGAGCCTTCTCAACCTGATGCATTCACTCCTCGACTATTGAGGAGCTGCAAGTATCAAGATTGAAATATAAACGTAGCTTTCATATTCAACATCCACGATGAAAATTCAAGTTCATCAACGAGAGATCATCAATGTTTCTTCAATTCATTGCAGCACACGAACCTCTGGCTAAAAGGATCAAATGTTGGACAGGTTTTCTGACAACGCATCCTACGATAGACCAGAGAAATTGCTGAGAGAATTCATTTTGGAAAACACAGTATCTTCTCTGTTTGTTTTGAATGATGATTGAAGCCTGCAGAGGCCTATGATTTCGCTCGAATGTAGATTCCTTTTTCAACCCCACACCTTGCGCGATTGGGGGCAGCGGGCTAAACGCCTCGGCCGAAGCCTCGGCGCGTACACCCCTGCTCCATCAACCTCATCTTCTGTGAGAGCACTCGTCTAGCCAATGGGCTTGTTGCCAAGTCCTCAAGCTAGATCGGCCGCCTATTTTCGGGAGAGGCTTCGGGCTTAGATGCTTTCAGCCCTTATCCTCGATAGCGTGGCTGCCCGGCGTTGCCTTATCAGACAACCGGTACACTAGAGGCTACGATACCCCGTTCCTCTCGTACTAGGGGCGCCTTCCCCTCAGGCGACCAACACTCCCAGCAGGTAGAATCCGTCCTGTCTCGCGACGGACTAAACCCATCTCGCATTCCCTTTTGATCGGCGAACAGCCGCACCCTTGGACCCTGCTGCGGGCCCAGGATAGGAAGGGACGACGACGGAGAACCAATCCTCCTCGTCGATGGGGACTCTCAGAGGAGACGAGCCAATTACTCCCGGGGTAATTTTTCTGTCACATCCAGCCCCCAACAATGGGGACATGAATGATCGCTAGACCAGGCTTTCGCCTCTGGATCTTGTGCTTTTGAAGATCCAGTCAGCCCGACTTTTGGTCTTGCCCTCTACTCCGGGTTTCTGTTCCGGATGAGTCGAGCTTTGGGCCCCCTTGATATCTTTTCAAGGGGGTGCCGCCCCAGCCAAACTGCCCACCTGCCGTTGTCTCGAGGTTTCCCTCAGTAAGAGATGCAATCAAAGATAGGTGGTGTTACATGGTTGCCTCCACCGACTCCCGAAGAAATCGATCTCGACGGCTCCCACCTACACTCTGTACCTGCAATCACATCCCAGCGACAAGCTGCAGTAAAACTCCACGGGGACTTCTCGCCCCGCTGGGAGACGCTGGACTGTTCGTCCAACTTAAGTGGGTTCACCGGGCTCTAGGCGGGGACAGTGGGGGGGTCGTTAATCCATTCATGCACGTCGTAACTTACACGACAAGGCATTTGGCTACCTTAAGAGAGTCAGAGTTACTCCCGGCGTTTAGCGGCCCTTAGCTCAGTTGAACCCAAGTTTCAGGTACCGCCACTGGCCAGGACTCAATGACCGTACACATCCTTTCGGACTAGCGGTCACCTATGTTTTTATTAAACAGTCGCCTCCCCTTTGTCACTGCGACCTGAAACTCCAGCCGAAGCCAAAGTCCCAGGCACCCCTTATTCCGAAGTTACGGGGCTAATTTGCCGAGTTCCCTCGCCTAAGTTACACCCGATACGTCTGAGGCTTCTCACCTAGGGGCACCTGTGTCGGATCTAGGTACGATCACGGAGAATCCATTCCACAGCCTTTTTCATTGGCTCCAGGAATTGACTGAACCGCCCTCAAACGGGCAGCTATTCCCACTTTCATCCAGTTCTCATCATTACGATACTCCCTGGATTTAGTTGGTTAAATGAAGTGATGGCTCCACTCAGCCTATCCAGAAACGTCGGGTTGTGGACTTGCGTTGCCGCGTGTACCTCCGTGGTACCGGAATTTTGACCGGTTTCCCTTTCGACAAGTTCGATTGAGGCTTGCCTTAGGATCGACTTACCCCCGGCTGACGACGCGTTGCCGGGGAACCCTGGCCCCTGCGACGGAGGAGATTCTCACTCCTCTTCGCTGTTACTACCACCGGGATCTACACTTGTGATCAGTCCACTGGATTTTACAACCCAGCTTCCACCCAACCACAACGCCCGCCTACCAAACACGGTTTTCACCGAGTTCTGAGGTATCGGTACCTGGCTTAGTCCCGTATATTTTCGGCGCCCTCAACCTCGGCTGGTCAGCTGTTACGCACTGCTTGGAGGGTGGCTGCTTCTGAGCCTACCTTCCAGCTGTCTGTGGTTGAGGACAGCTTTCTATTTCTACACTTAACCAGGATTTGGGGACCTTAACCTCAGTTTGGGTTGTTCCCCTCGCGACGAAGGACCTTACGCCCCTCGCCCGTCTCCAGCCTTCTACGGCGCTGATAGATTCGAAGTTTGAATGAAAAGTGAAGCCTTTCGGCTCCTTGTTTTTCAATCAGTGCTCTACCCTATCAGCTACCTCCAGCCAGACTATCCTGCGAGATATTTCGGCGGGAACTAGCTATCACCGAGTTAGATTGGTCTTTTGCCCCTAGCCCCAAGTCTGGGGAGTGAGTTGCACGTCAACATCCTTTCGGGCCTCCACCGGGCTTTCGCCCGGCTTCACCCTGCTCAGGGCTAGATCACTCGGTTTCTAGTGTCATCCCCGTGATTCCGGACCCTTTCAGATCCCGTCCCTCGCATCTCATAATCGGATGCTGCGGACTTGTTGGTTTCCCTGAGGCTTCAGGCTTCTAACCTTTAACCTCACCACGAAGATGAACTCCCCGGCCCGTGGTACGAAACGGAACATACGATCTTGGTCCCCCCTCTTCGTAACGCCGTGTTGCCACGGCCTCCTTCAGAGGGGATCTACCCTTCCAGACCGTACACGTCTATAACCATCTGATTTCAGGCACTTTTCACCCCCCTTCCGGGGTGCTTTTCAGCTTTCCCTCACGGTACTAGTACACTATCGGTCTTGGGACGTATTTAGTCTTGGAAGTTGTTTTCTCCCAATTTTCTGCGCCTGAACCGAGGCGCAGTACTCAGGGACTCCAACCCAAATCTTGCTCGTTTGCGTTTAAGGGGCTATCACCCTCTAGGGCGAGCCGTTCCAGGCTACTTCAACTTCACGAGCGAGGACGCAGTCGGACCCTATAACACCACATTCACACATGGTTTCCCATGCGCGTTCGGTTTGAACTGTTCCCCTTTCGCTCGCCGCTACTAAGGGAATTCCAATTGGTCTCTTTTCCTCCTCCTACTTGGATGCTTCCGTTCGGAGGGTTTCCTCTCCTTACGGAGTGCCGCAGGTATTACCCGCGGCGAGAATCCCATTCGGGCATCTCCGGATCTAAGGTCGCATGCACCTACCCGGAGCGTATCGCAGCTTGCCACGCCCTTCTTCAGCGCCCAAGCCAAGCCATCCGTCAGACGGCGTATCATGTTTAGGGTATAATCGGGAACCCACATTCGATTAGCGTCTAGGCCTCTGCATGGCTTTCATCATGAACCACGATGGTTCACTTTGCCCTTCACTCCTAAGATCCTTAGGAGTTGCATGTAATCATTGGCTTGCAGTAATTTTTTTGCCCTCCAGTCTACCTGAAATTCTAAGGAGGTGATCCGGCCGCAGGTTCCCCTACGGCCACCTTGTTACGACTTCTCCCCCCTTGCCTAGCTTAGGCTCGACGTGACCAAGACGATCACGCCTCGCCCAGACCAAACTCGGATGGAGCGACGGGCGGTGTGTGCAAGGAGCAGGGACGTATTCACCGCGCGATGATGACACGCGGTTACTAGGGATTCCATGTTCACGAGGGCGGGTTTCAGCCCTCGATCCCAACTGAGGCTGGTTTTGAAGATTGCTTCCCTCTTTCGAGGTCAGATCCCATTGTACCAGCCATTGCAGCTCGCGTGTGGCCCAGGAGATTTGGGGCATACTGACCTGCCGTGGCCCGCTCCTTCCTCCTCCTTAGCGGAGGCAGTCCCATCAGTGTGCCCGGAATCCCGAAGGAAACCGCTGGCAACTGGTGGCACGGGTCTCGTTCGTTGTCTCACTTAAGAGGACACCTCACGGCACGAACTGGCGACGGCCATGCACCTCCTCTCAGCTAGTCCAGTAAGACCTTCAATCTGACCTTCATCCAACTGTCGCTCCTGGTAAGGTTCCCGGTGTTGACTCCAATTAAACCGCAAGCTTCACCCCTTGTGGTGCTCCCCCGCCAATTCCTTTAAGTTTCAGCCTTGCGGCCGTACTTCCCAGGTGGCAGGCTTAATGGTTACCCTGCGGCACTGAGACGGCTCGTGGCCGTCCCAACACCTAGCCTGCATCGTTTACAGCTGGGACTACCGGGGTATCTAATCCCGTTCGCTCCCCCAGCTTTCGTCCCTCACCGTCGGGCGCGTTTTAGTCGACCGCCTACGCCACTGGTGGTCCTCCCGGGATTATAGGATTTCGCCCCTACCCCGGGACTACCGTCGACCTCCCCCGCCCCCAAGCCGAAGAGTATTCCCCGCAGCCCAACGATTGGATCGTTGGATTTAACGGAGAACTTTTCCGACCGGCTACGAACGCTTTAAACCCAATAATCGTCCCAACCACTCGAGGAGCTGGTATTACCGCGGCGGCTGACACCAGGCTTGCCCTCCCCTTATTCACCCGGCTCATTAAACCGGGCAAAAGCCACCCTCAGCGGATGGCACTCGGGGTGACCCCGTCACGCTTCCGCGCATTGCGGAGTTTTCGCGCCTGCTGCGTCCCGTAGGACCTGGGCCCTTATCTCAGTGCCCATCTCCGGGCTCCCGCTCTCACGGCCCGTACCGGTTATAGGCCTGGTGAGCCATTACCTCACCAGCAACCTGATCGGGTGCGGCCCTATCCTCGGGCAAGATCAAACAGCATGTGTTTGACCCCCTTTCAACAAAGAACCATTCCAGGCCTCTCTACCTATCAAGAATTAGCCCCAGTTTCCCGGGGTTATTCCAGTCCCGAGGGTAAGTTAGCCACATGTTACTGAGCCGTACGCTGCGTCTTCAACATAG
>Ga0315294_10005551_pt1 | contig 13850 bp, 11 predicted proteins | sample YL17G13_40_MG_FD_203626 | JGI IMG/M metagenome (GOLD analysis project Ga0315294, IMG submission 203626) | Sediment microbial communities from Yellowstone Lake, YNP, Wyoming, USA - YL17G13_40 | ecosystem: Environmental > Aquatic > Freshwater > Lake > Sediment | place: USA: Wyoming | collected... | reverse complement strand
GTTGTGGTCGGGCATCTCGGTCATTCCGCATTCTAGGCAGGTTTGCTTGTTCTCTTTGAGGTATATCTCTGCGTCGCGGTATGTGAGGCCGTACCGTTCCTTCACGAGTAGAGCCATGATTCTGCTCGTTGGGTCGAATGGTGGTCTACCGGTACGTCTCCTCCGCCATGTTGGCGGAGCCTTATCCAGAACGTCTCTCACGGTCGAGAGGAATTCTCGAAGAGTGATCCCTTCGATGGTTAACAGCCCAAGTCAACCGTTCAGAACAAGCATCTAATATGGTTTAGAGACAGAGCCCCAAATCACGTCGGTCAGGCCATTATGCCATCGGTCTCGCTGTCTGCCGAGTACTCACCTTGACTCCGGAACCTCGGTCCAGCCCACAGGATCAGGTATGTAGACGACGCGTTGGGAGATACCTTGCTCATATCCGCGGCGGCGGATTCCAACCACTACTTCCATGTCTTCACATATGCATGTCTTTTCGTATCCACCCTTGGCAACAAGTGCGTCGCGGCGAAACATTCCAAAAGCACCAGAGACGATCAAGTTCCCACCCAGTCTGTTCCAACCGACGCGTCCGAACAGGAACGCCCGAATATACTCAACCACTTGGAATCCCGCCAAGGGGCGGGTCGGCGCATGGACGGAGACGACACGGCCTCTTTGGACAATGCAACCGTTTACCGGCCTTATTGTGCCACCTGCAGCGACTATGTCTCCACCGGTCAGGAAAGGTCGGACGAGTCTTTCCAGTCCTTCTGGCTCAATAATGGTATCCGCGTCGATAGCGCAGACAAGTTCCCCTGTTGCGAGGTTGATGGCCGCGTTCAGAGCATCCGACCTTCCACCGTTTTCTTTGTCAACTACCAACAGGTTTGGGTGGGTGCGGGATCTGTAGAGCCCGCGCGCAGGTCTCGCCGGGACACTTTGCTGATATATCGGATTAACTCGAACCAGCTCGAATCTCTCAATCAGAAGCGACAAGGTATTGTCCTTCGAACCGTCATTGACGACGACCACTTCTAGGCTTGGATAGTAGAGTGCCAGCAACGCCTGAACACTCTGGAGTATCGTCGCAGACTCATTGTAGGCCGGTACCAGCATGGACAAACTGGGTGCCACACTTGACCCTTGAACCCGCCAACGAGCTTCCCAGCGACTCTTTAGAGAATTCTGCCAGGTTTCCCACGCAGCGGAAACCAGCAAGATCGCGACATAGCTGTTCACAAACAAGAAGTATCCTAGGATAATCCACTCCCACGCAATGAGCAAACCAAATGCTTGCTCAAGCCAGCTCATGTGAGCTGAGCCCCTGTGGTTATGTCTGAGAATTCGAGGGCGTCTCGCGCCATTTCTGCCGCCAGTTCATTCCTGTTATTCGTGGACTGACGAAGGACAAGGATTCCTGGCGGACCGACAGCACGCAACGCATATCCTGCATTCCTACGCACATACCAGTCTGGATCGCCCAACATGTCTGCCAGCTCCGAGGACGCTGGCCAGTAGTGGAGTCTTCCCAGCGCCGAAGCTGCAGTCGCTCTTACTTCGGCGCTTGTGTCTTTGAGTAGGTCCCTCAAGGTCTCTACTGCTTGGTCTCCTCCTATTGACCCAAGTAAACTGGCAGCGAGAGTTCTAACCGCTGGGTTTTCATGCTTCACTAGGGATAGCGCGGGCTCCAGGAATTGGGGGCTCGGGAGTCCCACACTCACTTTGAGTGCTTCTTCGATCTCTTTGCCAATGTGTGTGTTGAGATACTCTACCAAGCGGTCCACAACGATTGGGCCCATGCGTAACAGAGAGTCTTCCACGTAGAATCTGCACAGACTCTCCGGATCGCCCAGCAACTCGAGGAGACGCTTTATCACCTCTGGTTCAGGATGATCTGTTGCCCATTCGGCTGCTTGGGCTCTCACCAGGGGGTTCTTGTCAGAAAGTAGGGAAAGACCAATGTCCTCGCCAGCGTGCAACACAGTGAGCAACCGCAGGCTATGGAGACGTCGCCACCACCAAAGACTTCTGCAACCGGCTTCGGCGTTCGCAAGAACGCCGGTATTCTGAGCTAGCGACCTCAGATTGCCTTTCTCTTCACCGCTTATGCTTCGACCGAAATCAATGAAGAGCAATATCCGAAGACTCTCTGGCAGCGCGCGCAGCAGTTCAGCTCCACTGCGGAAACCACTTGGAACCGGCACCAACTTCTGGCTGGCCCCAATCAGGACTACATCGCCTACCTTGCGCTCTGCCGAGAAAGAAAGAAGGAAAGAGGATTGCGAGTCTTCATCCAGAATGACTAGTGCGGGTTCACCATCAGAACCCCATGTAAAGTCTCTGACGACGCCACGCCTGTTCCCATCTGTGTCGACGACTGATTTGTTCAGCGTTCCGTCCAATACTGCGGGCAGCAATTGTCGAGCAGGTGCAAGGATTTCTCGTCTCAAGTTTGCTTCTCGGTGAAGATAGTATCCATGTGCGAATAGAAGAGCCAGCGCACCCGCTATAGTAGCGACCTCGATTTCTACGATGAGCCACAGCAGGGCTGGATCAGCAAATGGAGATGTCATGATTCGAGTGCACGTTTGATACGTTGCATCAAGACAGGGACACTGACGGGCTTGGGGACATGGTCGAAGGCACCCAGTTGCAGCGTCGATAGAACTTCTGGCTCCGAGGATCTTACTGTCAACATGATCACCTTCATTTCCTTAAGCGCTCCAGTTCTTGACAGTTCTCTCAAGACACTGATCCCGTCAAGGCTCGGCAAGTTTACGTCGAGCACGACGATGCGAGCTTTCAATTCGGGAGTCGGGCCTCTCAACTTGTCCGCGGCAACTTGCCCATCGACGATCCACTCTGTCCGATACCCCTGGGTCTTCAGAGTGTGCAGCAGAAGACCAGACAGCACTTCGTCATCATCTACGAGCAACACATCGACACTCGATTCTTGCAAGCCGTGTGTTGCTGGCGAATCGCCACTCGAGGTGCTTGTCTGGGTGGATGTGACTGTGGACTTCTCGCTAGTGATGTTTCCGGACCCCGTTTGCTCCTTCTCTAATTGTGAGCGTAGATCGACTACCAGCTCGGATAGGCGTACCGTCTGATTTGCGTCAAGAGGCACAGATTGGAAAAGAATCTCTATTTCGCGCGCATCTCTCGATGCGTCCGAGAATCCGAATGTCCCGAGCGAACCAGCGAGTTTGTGCGCTTCGCCCTCTGCTTTCCGTCGCACCCCTTCGTCAATTGGACCCTTGAGGAGCTCTACTGCGGCAGCCTCAACAACTGAAAGACGGTTGAGGATTGCGGGTCTATATCGCACCCAAAGTTGCGCGATGGCGGTTTTCGCTTTCTCCTCGATACTCTCTGTCTCGGATTCCATAATCACATCTCTCACTTTTCTCTCTTCATGCTTGCATCTTGCCGTGCAGGTGCGATAGGCCGTGTTGTGTTTTCTCCCAGTAGAATGGTTTTGTCACTAGCTGTATTACTCCTCTCCAGTCTCCGATACTTATGAGCACCCAGTATAGTGGGATGATGAGTGCCAGGGGAATAGATGTGTAGTTCTTCTTCACTATGTATGGGCCCATGTGTAGGAGAATGAAAACACCGTTCCCAATCATCAAATTGAAAATGCAGACGTACACTATTGGGTAGAAGAATAGGAAGTCGAACATACCGGGGCTCATGAGAGTTAGTATTGTGATCGCCCACAATAGCGGATTAACCAAGGGGAGGAATATGTTTCCGCCGAATGTCAGCTGGAAGTAGAAGAATTGTTTCCAGCCCATCTCCCTGAGCAGTTTTCGGGGGTGTCTCATGTGAACCAAGTAGGTCTGGACGTATCCCTTGTTCCATCTGGACCTTTGCCGGATCCAGTTCCCAAGCTTGTTGTTCGCCTCCTCGTAGGTGTAAGAGTTGAGCATAGCTGTCTTCATTCTCTTTCTGGAAATCCTAACACCCAGGTCGGCATCCTCAGTGACATTGTATGGATCCCAGCCACCGATCTCACGTAGCTGCTTGGTTCTGAAGTGGTTGCTAGTGCCACCCAGAGGCAGGGGGGCGCCCACGTGGTCGAGCCCGTCCAGGTAGTAGTCATACCAGAATGAGTATTCCAAGGAGAACCACCTTGTGAGAAGATTCTCTTTCGAATTATAGAAATTCAACCTGGACTGAAGGCAGACAACATCTTCTCCGGCGCGGGAGAACGCTACGGCTGCTTTCTTCAATTGATCAGGGTCAGGGTCATCCTCAGCGTCGTATATGACGCAGTACTTTCCCTTCGCCCTTTGCAGTCCATAATTGCAGGCCCTCGGCTTCGTTCTAATCTCGGCGTCAGGGACGACGACCGCGTCGAACACTTTGAGCGAGTCCAAGTATTGTGTCACGAGTTCGTCGAGCTTGCCCTTCAGCAGAACAACATCGTCGGCTGAATCAACAAAGCTCTCAGGGATCTCCACTATCTCGCCACCGTTGCACTTCACTGTCAGAACTACTCCAGAGTTCCCTCCGCCGGTTGCCTTGACGCTTTCGAGCGTCCCTACCGTATTCGCATCTCCATCTATGACCCTCATGCGAGGCTCCAGTCTGTTCATACGACTCGGTTTTGTCCTTGAGAGCTTGACTGCGGTAATGGGTGCAATCACGGTTCTTGGATTGCCGAATAGCCCGAGTCTTTTCGCTTCGTTGATTGTCTCACTGTCTTTCTCCTCCATCAGGATCTTAACGTCCAGCTTCTCATGTGGGTAATCGATCTTGTACACGTTCTCGATTATGTGCGATAGGATCTTTGCTTCATGATAGATAGGGATCAGAATCGTATAGATTGGGAGACTCTCCTCGTCCAGTTCCTTCAGATCCTTGTCGGATACGCGCACCGATCTTCTGGAACCTCTGAATCCTCTAAATGAGATGTAGAACTTGATGGGGCTGACAAAGAAGTAGATCGCGTTTATGGTAGCGAATACCACGACGAATGAAAGCGGATAGTTCACGACGAATAGCACAGCTAGAAAGAGCGAAAGTCCGACAATGAGCCGCTTCTGCCATGGATAGAGGACGCGGTAAGCAGATTCGTCTGGATTACGATAGCGAAGATCACGTAATGCTCTGTGCTTGTGGATTTCGCGGTATCCCTTCCCAGCAGCGTGTTCAATACCAGCAATCGAAGTGACGCACAGTTCCACTTTCGCATGAAGCAGTTCCTCCAACATCGTGAGGAATCCTTCGTTCAGCGGATTGGCGGTAGCGATCTTCATTCTCCCGTCTGACAGGTCCAGCGGCAAAGCCAGATTCTCGAGCAACACTTTGTAGGGGAGAGTTGCCGCCAGCTCAGAATTCTCTTCTAGGTCACCGTCCTGAATGAATGGAACGCCCAGCTCGTTTGCAAGTTCGGCAAAGAAGCCTTCGTTCACGTTGATTTTGCGTGCCTGCAGGGAGAATATGAGGTTCTGTTCGTTCACTTTGGGGTTATCTAGAGAACTTAGATCTTCGTTGCAGTAGTTCCTCAGCTTTTCGATAAGCCAGCGTTTGCTAATTGCCGTGGTGACTCGCAAGCTCATTCACCCCTCTCTCTGAGCGGCGCCGCGCCCCTGCGGCATGCAATCGAGACAAGTGATCTTGTCTCAGCCACGCCATCGATATGGGACAAAGCCTCGAGGGTCGGATCGAGTCTGTCTTGTTCGACTATCAGTACAACATCCACGTCACCGGCAACTGTGAAGATCTCAGTGGCAGGTAGCTCGTTGATTCTCCGAATTGCCTCCGATCGTTTCTGAGGTAAGATCTTGACAGTCACAATGACTGGGTCTTTTCGATATCCGATTGCTTCCAAGCCTTCTTCGGTTACATTTATGAAGCCACGGCCGACTTGAACAAGTCCGGACTCTCGGAGTCTCTTGAAATGAAGGTTGAGTGCCTGACGGGTGATCTGCAACCCCTTTGCCAACTCGGCCTGTCCAAGAGACACACTATACACGGTCTTCCTGTGCCCATTCTGAAGGAGCAACTCTAGAATCTGCAGAGGCTTTGAGGTCGGGAACCTCAAATAGGGAGCTGGCGAGCGATCGGTTGTTTCTCTTCCAAACAATAGCTTGCCGTTGTAAAGGCGATCCTGTCTTTCGTCGTGAGAGGCGTCGGCAATGGTCAAGATGATTCACTAGTTGAGTAGTGTCCGTACTCGACAATAGCATGCTGTGACTGCATTTGGTCAAGTTGGGTGACACTTTTCTCTAATCGCGCAGGTGACTATGTCTTGCATTAAGGACGAGGAGAAAGGAGTGAGACAGTGGGTTGGATAAGATCATGGTCGTGGATGATGAATTCATACTTCGAGATCTGATACGGACAATTCTGGAAGAGGAGGGGTTTAGCGTAATCACGGCATCTGATGGAGATGAGGCTCTCCTGAAGGCGGACAATGAACTGCCCGACCTGATTCTGTTGGATTTGATGATGCCGGGGAAGAGTGGTCTAGAGGTCTGCAAGATCCTGAAAAGCCAAGCTAAGACGAAGCACATTCCAGTGGTCATGTCCACCGTTCTCGGTCGCGAAGTTGACAGGACCCTGACCAAGGAGGCTGGAGCTGACGCGCACTTCATGAAACCCTTCACCGCTTCGGCGCTCTTGACCGAAGTCAAACGGCAACTTGCAGGCGCCAGAGAACCGAAGTGTGCCACGCAATTGGGAAGATCTCCGTCGTTGAACAGCATCGCGATGAATGCTTGATCGCCGCACATCCTGACCTCGCCTCACCGGATCTGTCATCGTATCTCCAGACCGCCCACGGGTTTGCGCAAGACACGAGACTGGAGCTCTCCGGTCCAAGAATAACCCCAATCTTCCCACCGAGCCCGTGTGTCCTTGATGCAGAAGATGTGTGGAGACCAAAGGGGCTCTTCACCGGGCATACGGCCCACGGAAAGCGACGGACAACTAACCTTAGAATCTAGCCCCTTGACGACGTAGTATGTGGTGTGGTCTACGGCTGCAAGACTCGAGATCGGGGAAGACAAGGACAAGAAGGAAGTCATTAGCCTTCTACGCAAGCACATCGCATCGGAAGGGGAGAAAGTCGGACTATATGAGGAAACCGTGAGGGACATAAAAAGCAGCCCCGTAATGCATCTGCTGCATACTCTGCGTCTCGATTCGAGAAAGCACATCGAGATGTGTCAAGCAGTCATTGAGGTGCTGGAAGGGCAGGATTGGCTGCCGCCGGAGAAAAGGGAACTCGTTGAGCACCTACAGCGCCACGTCAATGCCGAGAAGGATGCCATCGATAGGGCAAACAAGATTCTCGAGAACGTTTGGATACAGAAGACATCAGTCCTGAAGGAGCTCATGGAAGCGCTCAGGAATGACGAGGTAGGGCACTACAACACACTGAAAGACCTCGGAATCCGAGCAATCGAGGGTGCAAAGCACGTCCACCGGGACGAAATGAAGCACATAGCGCTTGAGCGGCACCCATTGAACCCACTGATAACTCCGCGACCGGGCATAAGCTGGGAAGAGAAGGGAACCTTGAACCCTGGCGGGGTCTTCGCGGACGGGGTCTTCCACATGTTCTACAGAGCCTTCAGCGCACAAAACACGTCATCCATTGGATACTGCGCGATAAGCTCAGACCTGCGAATGATTGAGAGGCCAGACCATCCTATCATAGCTCCAGAGTACGAGTGGGAGGAGCATGGATGCGAGGATCCAAGGGTAACCAAGATCGGCGATACGTACTACATGACGTACACAGCATATTCGAGGAGAGGCCCGAGGATCGCCCTGGCGTCAAGCAGTGATCTCAAGACATTCAAAAAGATCGGTGTCATAGGCCCCAATCTGGATGACAAAGACGCCGTACTATTCCCTGAAGTGATCGATGGCAAGATCGTGCTAATCCATAGGATCGAGCCCTCAATGCAAATCGCCTTCATTGACCACTCCAAGTTCGAAAAGATGTCAGATCCTCAACTCCGGTCTGAGTATTGGACGCAGTACAGCCTACAGCACCTTTCTAATCCCAACGTACATGCTTTGATGAAACCAACAGAATGGTGGGAAGAGAAGAAGCTGGGCGCAGGCCCCCCACCGATCAAGACCCCTGACGGATGGTTGATCATCTATCACGGCGTCGATAACAGTCTCGTCTACAGAGCAGGAGCAGCCCTAGCAGATCTTGAAAAGCCGGCGAGAATCATCGCGAAATCGAAGAATCCAATCCTCGAACCAAAGGAGTTCTACGAAATGAGCGGGTTCGTCCGTCGCGTCGTGTTCCCTGAGGCGGCGATGATCCAAGATGGTGTTCTGTACGTGTTCTATGGCGGTGGTGACTCAGTCTCATGCCTTGCAACTGCTCCGCTCGGCGAAGTCATTAACTCGCTTCAGAAGATCTGAAGAATGCTGTTGTTGCAGCCTATGAGGTGAAGCCCGATGCGAGTGCACGTCCCCTACTCGGCATTGCGCATGGAAAGCAAGAAAAGGGGCACTGACCTTCGGTGTCTGGGGTGTTCCTGGCGTGGAGCAAAGAGCCATTCTGATTGTAGACGATGATGAGATCATCCGAGAAACTCTTAGAGATGTCTTGGAGTCCAAGGGCTACGCGGTTGAAACAGCCGAGACGGCGAAAGAAGCAATGGAGAAATCGAAGGCCAGAACCTTCAACCTCGCCTTGCTGGACATCAAGCTCCCTGATATGGAAGGAACAGAACTCTTGAAGAAGATGCACAGCATCGCACCCAGAACGATGAAGGTCATGATCACAGCTCACGGTACTCTGAAAAACGCAATGGACTCGCTAAACTTTGGCGCAGACGCGTACCTGTTGAAGCCGATTAATGAGAAGGAGCTGCTAAAGACTGTGGAAGAGAAACTGAGAGAACAGTACGCGGCTGAAGCGATGAGCGAGGATGAGGTTGCAGAGTGGATTCACACGAGATTACAGAAATTGAAGAAGGTCTAGTAGCTGTGAATCAGTTGATTGCTGATTGAGCAGAGAGGGCCTTCCAGACACCCCTCACTCGAACCCCCTGCAGTTCCCGTTTCGGACACGCACAAATCAGAGTCTCGACACAAAGCATGTATGATTCGTGCAGCATAGACAACGCGAGACGACCAGCAGACACTCGGCTGGAACCTGTAGATGGAAAGTTCCACTCCGTCAGAAGGCAAGGAATACGAACTAACGCAGAGAATCTTGAAGCTCTGGGAACGTTACCAGTCGCTCTGCATGGAACGCCTGAGCGTGATTGAAGAGGCACGTCCATCAGCCGCATCAACCGGCTTAGATGATGAGGTCCGAGGCAAGGCAGAATCAGCAGCGCATAAGCTCGCAGGTGTTTTGGGCTCTATCGGCCTTCCAGAAGGCTCAAAAATAGCAAGTGAGATAGAGGCACTTCTTAAGCCTGGGGGCACTCTTGCTCCCGGGCAGCTCTCGCGTCTCTCCGAGCTTGTTGCTAACCTACGTTCTCAGTTGACTCTTGGACCTACTGCTCACGATGATAGTTCAGACACGCACTGACACACTTTGGCCAACAAGAACCCTTTTCGTCACACACTCCAACCCAGTATTGCCGCGATTTGGCTTCCCAGTTTCATGGGATCGAATGGCTTCGCAATAAGGTCCTTTACGCCCAGGTCTGCAAATCGCTTTCTGTCGGCCGCTTGCACTTTCGCTGTGAACATTATCACGGGGATTTGCTTGGTCGATGGGTCGGCCTGCAGTTTCTGGAATGTGGCGGGGCCGTCCATACTCGGCATCATTGCGTCTAGGAGAATTGCGTCAGGTTTCTCTTGCTTGGCTTTTGTAATGCCTTCGTCGCCGGATTCGGCGGTGAGAACTTGCCATCCTGAAACCGTCTCGAGGCTCATCTGAGCGACTTCCCGAATGTCCGATTCATCATCTACTATCAGGATTCTCTTAGTTGACACTGGCTTTGCCTCTTTTCTCGATAATACGCTTCATGAATTGGACGACTTTCTCTTCGAACTGGTCTGGTGGAATGCGGCTCTTCGTGAAGAAGAGTGTTTCACCTAGCCTCAGGTTCTCCCGTTGCTGCTCACTGAGTTCTCTCACAGTGTACACAACCAAGGGGACTAACCGGAGGGTATTGTCTTCGCGCAGAGCTTGAACCACAGCTGAGCCATCCATATCCGGGAGCCCCAGGTCCAGTACAATCATGTCGGGGCGCATTTGTTTGCTGAGCGCTATGCCATTTCCGGCCGTGTGTGCGATGCGGGGTTGAATGTCGTGCCGCTGCAACATTGTCGCTAGTATGTTGGCTAGGTCAGGGTCATCTTCTATGATCAGAACCCTACTTGCGCTTTGTGCTTCAGTCATTGCTTCAGGTTGAACCGGGACTTCTGTTTCTTGAGCTAGTGGGAGTGTGAAGAAGAAAGTGCTTCCCTTGCCGACTGTGCTCTCGATCCAGATCCTGCCGTTGTGCTGTTCAACAATGCTTCTGGAAATCGATAGGCCAAGTCCCGTTCCGCCCTTCTCTCTTGCATCGGAGGCATCTACTTGCTGGAAACGTTCAAAGAGCAATCCGAGCTTTTCGAGAGGAATCCCTCTCCCTTCGTCTCGGACTTTGAAAAGCATTTGGTTCTCTTTGCGTTCAGCGGTCACCCATATCCTTCCGCCTTTGGGTGAGAATTTGATGGCGTTGCTTACGAGATTCGTGAGCGCTTGGGCGATTCGGTCTGGATCAGCCCACAATGCAGCATCTTGGCTTTCGACGGACAAGGAGATGCCTGCCTTCTCCGCCATTGGTTTCATCACATCCGCAGCCTGCGTAACAAGTTGAGCGGCACTGCATTGTTTCTTCTCCATCGGAGTCTTGCCGGATGCTAGTCTTTCGCTGTCGAGGATGTCGTTTATGAGCCGTACTAGCCTGTCGGTGTTGGTTACGGCGATCTCGAGCATGCGCTGACCTTTCTCAGGCAGTGTGCCACTTGCACCACTGGCCAGAAGGCCTATTGAAGCACGGATGGCCGTCAATGGCGTACGCAATTCGTGACTCACCGTCGAAACAAATTGGTCCTTCAATCGTTCCACCTGCCTGCGTTCGGTGATGTCACGGGCGATGCTGAGCACAGCTGGTTTTCCTTTGTAGTCGATGATTCGGCTGCTCAGCTCGGTCGGTATGATTGTGCCATCTCGCTTTACTTGCGCTATCTCAGAGAAGCTGTGACCGACTTTGCGCAATTCCTCAACCCGCTGCGCAGCCGTGACGGCGTATTCGGGAGAGTTGATCTCCGGGGGGGTCATCCGCAAAAGAACCTCTCGGCTATAGCCAAGACGTTCGCACGCTACCTGGTTGACCTCTAGGAACTTGCCACCCATGTCGTGGATGAAGATGGCGTCATTGGTACTATCGAACAAAGTCCTGTAGCGATTCTCGGACTCGCGCAACGTCTCATCCGCTATCCTACGTTCGGTGATATCTCTGAATATTGCTCTGGTCGCAACGAACTGACCGTTCTTGAATTGGCCGTTGACGTTGCCCTCCACAAGGATCTCTCTTCCATCCTTGGACACGAATACGGTCTCCACGTGATCAAGAGCTTCGCCATTGCGGACTCTTTCGAAAAGCTCATTGCAATGCGGAATCTGATCTTTACGCAGAATATCCATCAAGGTCAGTTGCTTCGTCTCTTCTCGAGTGTATCCTAGCGCTTCCAACCATTTTCGATTCACGTACTCAAACCTGCCGCCATTGTCCACAGACTGTATCAGGTCGGTTGAGTTTTCGAAAAGGTCCCGATATCTCTCCTCACTCTCATGCAGCGCATCCTGTGCTCTCTTGCGTTCGACGACTGTGCCCAGCCTCTCGGCGATAGTATCGATGAGAGCTCTTTCCTCCTTGACGAATGGCCCTTCGAAGGATGTGGGCTTCTCTTCCAGGTAGTAGACTTCCACTGTCCCGGCAATGTTCCCCAGCACTCTGATGTCGGCTGACTGGCTCCATCTACTCTCCTTGAACCCAGCCGACTCAAACACACGCTTATCGAGGACTATTCTTGCACACGTAATATCCGCATACTGGTACGCTGGAGGAATGATTGAGACGATTTCACCCATGATGGCGTCAAGATTGCTGCCGAGCCGTTCAACTGATCGAGCGATAACGTAAAGACAGTTGAGCTCTTTCATTCGTTCCCGGAGCGTCGATTCCATACGCTTGCGTTCTGTGATGTCGGTGACGAATGAGAAGTAGTATTGGAGATTGCCTTGGGAATCATACCTCGCGTGAACGACGAGTTCGACAGGGATTCTCGAGCCATCCTTTCTGACGTATTCTTTCTCGTAGCGTACAGCTTTCTTCGTGCGGGCAAGCTCTTCCAGTTTGGCAGATTCATACTCTCGCCACTCCGGAGGCGTCAGTCTGGTGCTCCAGTCAATCGTCTTCAATTCCTCTTCAGTGTAGCCTGTCAGCTCGGAGAAAACAGGATTGTAGCCACCAAGGCGGCCGTCAGGGTAGGCTATACCAACCGCGACGGAAGCACTTCGAACAAGATCAGTCAGCAGCCTCTCACGTTCGACACTCTTTTGCAGCTCTTCTTCAGCCCGCTTGGGTTCTGTGATGTCTCGTGAGCTGAGAACAGCCCCGGTCATCTGGCCTTTCTCGTCAAAGAGAGGATTGCCGTGGGATTCTAACCAGACGTAATGGCCGTCAGCATGTCTGTATCGATACTTGAATTTCTCAGTCGTGCCGGCAACGAGGGCCTTCCTGACAGTCTCAAACACGTTGTCGAAATCGTCTGGATGGACGTCCTCAAACATGGACTTGCCCAGCATATCTTTGGGGTCATATCCCAAGACGGTCTTCATTGATGGACTAGCGTACTCACAGGTTCCCAGAAGATCCGTCTGGGCAACCATGTCCAGCATGTTCTCAGTGATTCTCCGAAAACGTTGCTCGCTCTCCCGCAGTGCATCATGTGTTTGGTCAATCTCCTCTCCGACTCTTCGAGCTGTTCTTGATGCGATAGTGATGACAGTTATCACCGCGAAGAATAGTGCAAGTGAGCCCGTCAGCGCAGGGTTACCTATCCATGAAACACCAACAACGTAAAACCAACCAAGGAACAAGACAATAGCGATCGTAAGTGGAAGGAACCCTCGCAGCAGCTGGGCGTTCACGGACGGACCAATCACAATACGTATTGGCCAACGTGTCCGGCCCGCCAAAGCGCAAAGACCAATGCCTAGGAAATCAAGAGCAGTAGCGGTCGTGAGTGCCACAGGTATGATCGAACTTCCATACAACACCGGCTCATCGAACAAATAGCCGAGAATAACCATGAAGCCGATCGAAGCGGCAAGAAGAGCAAAAATGGCAGCCAATTGTCTTCTTCGGTCACCTCTGGCCGAAGAGGAGATCACGAGAGACGCACTGGCCAAGACAAGGCCTGCGGCGGTGATTGGAGACATCCTGCCAATCGTCAACGAACCGAACCTAGAGGGGGTGTGCAAGAACAGCTGCTCAATATCGAGCGGTATTCCGGTCAGAAACTCGATGAGTACTATGAGACAGAACACTAGAACCACGAGTGCGCAGGCTTCGGCGAACATTCGGCGGCGAAGGCTCGACGGCTTGGCATAATAGGCGAGGCATGATGCACACAACAGAAGAATCATCCAAGCGGTGCTCGGGGACATCGGAAGGAATTGAGAACTCATTTCAGTAACGATGAACCAATTCATCGCCCAGCCAAGGATCGCGATCACGCTAATGCCTGTGGCTATGATAATGCTCAGCCATACTATCCTGGTCAGAGTCACCAATTCTTCTTGAACCAATACCTCCGCCTCAGCTTAGAATCCCTGCATACGAGGCGATGAGAATACCTCCAACAGGGAA
>Ga0315294_10005548_pt1 | contig 13854 bp, 22 predicted proteins | sample YL17G13_40_MG_FD_203626 | JGI IMG/M metagenome (GOLD analysis project Ga0315294, IMG submission 203626) | Sediment microbial communities from Yellowstone Lake, YNP, Wyoming, USA - YL17G13_40 | ecosystem: Environmental > Aquatic > Freshwater > Lake > Sediment | place: USA: Wyoming | collected... | reverse complement strand
TTTTTGGGTCTGTCAAAGTTCTGGATGGAGAATGCGTAAAGAGTACCATATCTGATATTGAGTTCTCTACACCATTTAGCAACTTCCTCTACTTTCTTTGCTCCCCATTCATGTCCTTTCAAAGGCTGCATCATCAGTCTTTTTGCAAATCTCCTATTACCATCCAAGACGAATGCAACATGCTGTGGTATAGAATCTTGTCTCAAATCCATATTTTAACCTTTTAGTTAATAGTTATTAACGGTATTTAAAATTTAGTGCAGAGGGCAGGATTTGAACCTGCGAACCCACTAAGGGACTAGCTCCTTAGGCTAGCTCCTTTGACCTGACTCGGACACCTCTGCATAAAAGAAATAGAAATCCAATAATTATATAGATTTGAGGTGCTCTGGTCTTGTTATAATTTTCTTCAATTTTCCGCCATCATGTATCTCAACAATATAGGCTCTTCCTCTTATTCCTACGACCTTTCCTGTTAATCCATGAAATCTTCTGAATGGCATGCCTTTCTGGGAAGAAGAATTGATGTAAATAGCGACATTAGATCCTATAGAAAATTTCTTTAAGAATTGATTTACAGTCGAACGAGTAGATCTTCTGAATTTTTCTCTTGTTCTTCTTCTTGGACCATGCGATTTTGCTACCATTTTAATCAACTTTGTCTAAATGGATCTAATACTGGATCTGCTAGCATTCTCCCTAGTTCATTATATTGAAATGAGATGCTGAACTTACTAATTCCGTCAGTTTCTTCTCTACCAATTCCACACGAAAAATCGGCTTCTGCTCTATTATATTCTCCTTTCTCAGCAAAATAATAAAATTCAGCGCCTCCGATAATAGGCTTATCTTCGCAATAAAATAAAACACCTTTATGTTGTTTTTTAGCTACATCTAGAACATCTTGTAGGGGATTTCTATTAGGCCATCCATGCATTGCTCGTAGTGTTGTACCTAAATCAAATATGCTAATACCACTTCGACTAACAGTTTCTGCTAATACTACTTTTTTCAATTTATCAGAATAACGTCTCAAAAGAGCGTCTTCTTTCTCTTTTCTACATTTGCCTAATGAAATTTCTCCTCTAATATATTGTTTTGTGTCGCTTACCGAAGGAATTTCCACTAATTTTTGAGCCATAATTATCTGAGAATATAATAAGTTTAAAGAATTTAAAGCTTAAATTTGGCTATGATTGTTGACTGTTTTTGTATACTACATAAGCGGTAATTCTTTTTCTGTTTGTAAAGAACCTCTATTAGTTTTATAGTCTTTGCCTGAAAAAATATCCATACCACAACGAGAATCGTACCTGTGTTGAAATTTGGCATACGTTCTTGACACTTCTGCCAAATCTAAACCCCTTATTTTTGGGTTGTTTTTTGTCATGACTTCTAATTACAGTAACAGCTATTTAAACTTTTCAATTTTAATGACATCTAATTCTACTGGTCTTGCTTCTATTCCTAAAATCTCTGAGACGGAAGGCTTTGTCCTTCCCTTGTCTCCTGATACTAATTCTTTAACATAGAGACCGGCTGTCCCTTTTATTTTCAATTCCAAGGTTTTTTTATTTATTAGTCTATAGTTCATTTCTTTGACTTCCCTTCTCCTTATCAAATCCGCTCTCCTGTGAGCAACCCTCTGAGGAGTCCGCTGTTGTATCATTCCCACAAGCCTTTTCAGATCCTTTAGTCTTTCCTTCTTTATTGGATTTTCAAATTTCACCAGAAGTCTGTAAGCCTTGTCGCCTTTGAAGTCCTTTATTCTCCTTACAGTTATCATATCAGAATACTTCAAACCTTTAACATTTACTTTCTTTGTTTTGTTTATTTCCTTTATAATTCTTTTTAAGTCAATTCTTCTTTTGACAGGTTTTAGAATTTCTACAACGAATGGCCTCCAACCCAAGCATCTCGCATCAATATCCTCCCTTCCTGCCCCATGAAACTTGTTGTCTTTTCCTTTTGTCAATCTCATAACAGGCTTTGCAATTATTTCCTGGATAGAAGTCTTGTAATGACCAGGAGTCCCCCATTTGCATTGAGGAAACCCTCTTTGCAGTTTCTTGTAATAGCCAAAGATATAGAGAGGATTTATTTCTAATTCCACTTTGTTTTTCTCTAAATTAAGGATGATTAAAATGTCAGGATTCTTGAACTCTGCTGACTTCTTGAAATAGGCTTCTAATCTCTTCCCTATTTCTCTGTTCAATTCAGCTTTCAACGGCTCTGTATTCTCTATTCCTATTTTCTCCCATAGTTTTTCTTCTTTTTCAGCTAGATTGTTGGATAATTTTGTTCCAACCAATAAAGAATTGAATTCTATTTTCTTTAGTTTTGTTTTTGCCTTCTCTGTCCATTTATCCAGATTATCAAAAAGGCCGTTGCAAACATAACATTTTCGAGGCTTCTTGTTTTTCAATATGGCTTTTCTATTGTCTATTATAATTCTCAATATCTTTCCTCTTTCATAGTTTGTCAAACCTCTTGAGAACCTAGAGTATTGCCTTCCCAGACAATTATTACAAATATAATTATCCATTAGTTTTTCTATTTTATCAAAGGCCATTATCAGAACCCTTTAAACCTTTTCATTAACTTCCCCATCATTCCTCTTTTTCCCGTGACCATTTTCATCATTTTTTTAGACTGCCCATAAAATTTCAATAATTCTCTGACTTCACTTTCATTTGTTCCTGATCCTTTTGCTATTCTTTTAATTCTGGGAGCATCGATAATGCTTGGATCGGCTTTCTCCTTTTTATTCATGCTCTCAATCATGTACTTCCATTTCTTCATCTTGTTCTCCTGCTTAGAAATATCAAATTCCTTAGGAATCTTGACAGGCATGTTAGGCATCATTCCTAGAACATCCTTCATAGATCCCATCTTCTGCATTGCTTTTAGTTGTTCATAAAATTCTTCCATTGAAAATTTTCCTTCCATAACCTTTTCTACGGTCTCCTTCTTGACTTCTATCTCCTTTGCCTTCTCGATAAGGCTTTGCAAATCTCCGAAACCAATTAATCTTGAAATAAACCTTTCCGGATCAAAAACCTCTATCGCATCCAGTTTCTCCCCTATTCCTATGAATTTGACAGGAGCTCCTGTCACTGCACAGGATGTCAGAGCTCCCCCACCTCTTGCTGTTCCGTCCATTTTTGTTAAAAATATTCCAGTGATTCCTACTAATTTGTTGAATTCTTCTGCCTGCTTTCCTGCAACCTGTCCCAAATCTGCAGGGACAGCCAATAAGACTTCTTGCGGTTTGATGAATTCTCCCAATCTCTTTAATTCTTCTGCTAATTCTTTGTCAAGAGCGTCTCTTCCTGAAGAATCAAAAATCAGAATATCGTATTTCTTGAATTTCTCTATTCCTTGCTTTGCAATTTCTATAGGATTCTTAATGTCCTTTGGAGCATAGACAGGAATGTTTATCTGACCTGCGACTTGAGAGATTTGGTCCATTGCTGCGGGTCTATGAACATCGCAACCGACTATTGCTACCTTCAATCCTTTCCTTTGATAGAATCTTGCCAACTTTCCTATAGAAGTGGTTTTTCCTGTTCCGAACAAACCAATGAAAATAACCCTTCCAGGCCTTAGACTCAAATCTGGCTTCCTTCCTACAAATTTTACCAATTCGTCATAGACAATCTTTACGACATGTTCTTTAGCTGTCAAGCCTGAAGGTGGCTTCTCGTTCAGAGCTCTTTCCTTTATTTTATTTGTCAATTCTGTTGCTAATTTCACATTCACATCAGAGATCAAAAGAGTTTTCTGAATATCTTTAGCCAATTCTTCTACTGTATTCTTATCCACGTATCCGGCTTTTGTTATTTTCCTCAAAGCTTCCTTTAAACCTTCTGACAATTTCTCAAGCATAAGAATTCTTTATGACTGGATTTTATAAACCTACTCTACTGGCTAAGAAAAGCAAAGGATTTAAACCTTTTAAAAATCTAAATCTCTTTATGAAAGTCGTGGGTCTTGACCTTGCGGGAAAGCCTGAAAACCAGACAGGATTCTGTGTATTGACAGAGGAAGGAACAGAAACTAAGATTCTTCATTCTGATGAGGAAATCATGAGAGAGATAGAAAATATCAAGCCTGAACTGATAGCTATTGACGCTCCTTTCTGGGTTCCTCAAACTGGGATGTTCAGACTGTCTGAAGAGAAGCTTTTGAAAAGGGGATTCAATCCTATATCGACCAGAATTCCGACTATGGAAATTTTGGCGATAAGGGCCTCTAAACTTGTAAAAGTATTAAGAGGAAAGAATTTTAAGGTGATAGAAGTTTTTGCAGGTGCTTCTGAGAGAATCTTAGGGCTGTCCAAAGAACCTAGGAAGAATGATGATGAATACGAGGCTTTGCTTTGTGCTTTGACTGGAAAATACTATCTAGAAGGGAAGTATGAAGATGTTGACGGGATAATCATACCGAAATGAATTTAAATCTAACATCTAATTATATTCTATGGATTTTTCAAAGGATTTGCAAAGAATACTGGAAGAGAGGAAAGCTGTAGAAAAAATATGCAGAAGTAATTCGTGTGAAGACTGCGGCGGTTGGGATAACAGGGGAAGAGAGGATTCTTCAAGAAGAGAATATGGTTGTTATTTGATGCGTTCTTTTGTAGGAGATGTCAGAGAATATCTAAGTATGTTAGATAAATCCCAATCTGCTTATGCAAAAAATGTAGCGGATAGTTTATCCAATTCTCTTCTTTTAAATAATAAAGAAGGGACAACACAAAGTCTGGTTGGTCTGAAAGTAGCATTAGAGACTATGGAAGAAAGAGAGATTCCGGAAGAAGAACTTCCTCCTCCTTTAAAATTAAGGAGAATAAATTTCTCTAAATTTCCCAGACCTGCTAGAATTGCTTACTCATAATAGACTGTTTACGATTTTCTCGGCATCAAATTTCTGCAAATCTTCATATTTCTGTCCCACTCCAAGAAACAAAATAGGCTTTCCAATCGTGTGGGAAGCGGAAATGGCTGCCCCACCTTTTTCATACACATCCGCTTTTGTGAGAATTAGACCGTCTACTCCAACATATTCATTAAATAATCTACATTGATCATAAATGTCGTTTCCTGTCAAAGAGTCTAAAACCAGAATTTTCAAATCAGGCTTATTGACTCTTATGATTTTCTTCAACTCGTCCATTAGATTTACATTTGTATGAGACCTTCCTGCAGTATCTGCTAGAACAACATCAATGTCATTCGCTTTCGCATGCTTCACAGCATCAAAGATGACAGCAGCAGGATCAGATCCATATTTCTGCTTGATCACATTTATTCCTAGATTCTTTCCATGTTCTTCTAATTGCTCGATAGAAGCCGCCCTCCATGTGTCTGCAGCAGCTAAAATAACCTTGAATCCTTGCTTTTTTAACAGATGACCCAATCTTGCTATGGTGGTTGTTTTTCCCGATCCATTGAATCCTAAGAATATTATCAAGAAGGGTTTCTTTGTTCCTATTCTTTCTTTTAAATCAAATCCATCGACGTCCAATACTTCGCTTATAGAATTTCTCAGACTCTCTTTTACAATATTTTCAATTGTTCCCCTTTTGGCAGATTTTCCTAAAAGATTTTCTTTCAAATCTTCCAGTATTTTATCTACCACAGAGACAGCAACATCGCTCTCCAACAAAGAAATCTTCAGATCCCAAAGAACATCCTTTATGTCCTCTTCCCCTATCTCCTTTTCTGTTATTTTCTTCTTTATCCTTTTGATTATTCCTTCCTTGGGCTCTTCTACTTCATAAATTTTCTCAAGTTTCTTCTCTATAGGTTTTGTCTCTAATTTCGCTTCTTTTATCAATTCTTCCTTGTACTCAATCTTTTTTTCTGCTATTCTTTCTTCCTTAACTTCTTCAATAGCTTCCTCTATCTTTTCTATAGGTATTTCTTCTTTTTTCACAGCTTTAGAAATCTTACCTATACTTTCCTTTAGCTTCTTTTTCAAAAGGTCAAACATAATGCTATTAGTATAATCTAACTTTATATAACTTATGAAAATCTACGAATAGAAATCATTTCTGAAATTCGTCGGCCTTCTTCTGTATGTTATTCATCTGGCTGAATATTCTCTCTCCATCAACCGCCAATTCAGAAAGTATCTTGTTCATCTCCCTTAGCCTTCCCTCAAGAATCTCCACAGCGTCCTTCCTAGTCTTTTTTATCGCAATCCCTCCCCCAATTCCGACTATCACATTATTGGTATCGGAAACACTGCCAAAAAGAAAATTACCATTTCCTACAGGAACAAAAGCATCCCCAATTTTAGTATGCTCCAATTCTTCTATAGCAGCTTTTGTTCTCTGCAATTCTTCTAAATGTTTGAGTAAGAATTGCTGCCTTTCTTCAATCAAACGTACATTCGCCTGCAATACTTGGTATTGCACAGCCAATTTCTGCATCTCTTCCTCTTTACTCATTTGAAGACCTCAAATATTCTATCTAGTTCAGGACCTGTTGTTATAGTTGATGTAACAAATCCTTTGTTATTAACTATAATTCCCGTCTTTATAAATGGTGTCCCGTAGTTTACTGTCCCTATGTCTGCCTTGACCTTTAAGATTTCCTCTATCATTTTGACTTCGTTTTCCTTTGCATTCATGTGACACAAACATCCTGTATTCGAAGCTCTGGAAGCTGAACCGACTATTCTCAAATTTGCAACTGTTCCTGTTCCAACTTCGCAGTCCAAGCAATCTTTGATTTGTTTCCTGAATTTTGCTAATACTTTAGGAATTATACAGCCGTTGTCATTGCAAAGAATCATATTTCCTAAAGCGGTCTGCTTTGATTTAATTACCTCTAAATTCAGATCCAATCTTTCTTTCAATCTTCTTAGTTCATAATCTTCAACAATCTTCGGAATTAAAACTCCGTTGGAATTGCCAGCGCAGAATACACCCAATAGCTGGGAGCCTGCTATGGAAACATTGATTATCTTCACTGCTAGGATTTTCTTTATCTGATCCAATATTTTCTTATTCGGTTCGTATCCTAGTAAAGCATACTTATCTGTTGCAAATCCATAGAGTCCTACGTTCGTATCTCCTAAAAAATTTGTTTTCAAAAACCCAAACATGCTTTATTCCTATACCGAAGAGTTTAAATATTTGTTTGTTTATCTTAGAATAAAGTTTTGGTGATAAAATGGCTAAATTACAAAGGATATCGAGCATAGAAGAAAGTCCTTTATCCCGTTCTGTATTTAAAAAAGGAAAAAAGGCTCTAGTCTATGGTGGCCATGTTAAACAAGGGGACATTATAGGAGGAGATATTTATGAATGTCCTACGTGTTCCTTTCCTTCCACTTCTACGTCAGTTAATGACATGACAAGGTGTGGACAGTGTGGTACAACTTATTTTAAATCTGCTGCTTTAGTATATCTCAAAACATCAACGCATATAGGTCCTATAATTGATCTTTCAAAACCAACTGATGAGCAAGAAGACGAGTGGGAAGATAATGTAGGAGTTCCTGAGGAATTTTCTGGAGAAAAAATGGTAGCAACAGATGAAGGTTGGGTTTATCGCGGATTACCATCTGATGCTTGGAAGAGGAAGAATGTAGAAATACCTAACCAACATACAAAACCTAAATTTCCTAAAGTTTCGACTTTCAAAGAGCCTACTCAACCTGTAGAATTAAAAGATGAAAATCTGTGGCCAAAAGAATATGATGGATTAGACCCGGATAATAAATGGCAGTTTTCTAAAGCTTAAACCTTTCTAACTTCTTTGACCTTTTCAGATCTTTCTTCTTCCTGTGCAATCTTTTCCTCTTTCTTTTCCTCTTTTGCAGGTTCCTCTGCTATCTTTCCTGATTCTTCCTTTATTTCCTCTTGTATTGTCTTCTTCTTCCTTTCCTTTCTCTCTTCCTTTATCTTTGCCCTCTTTTCCTTTTTCTTCTCTTCTTTAGCCTTTGCCTCATCTTTTGTCGGAAGCTTTATGTCTATCCCAATCAATTCTGCATAAACAGTGTCATTATCCTTAATAGCATGAATCCTGACTTTTCTTGGCGGTTTCTGTATTCCCTTCTCCCAGACTTTCTCGTTTATAGACTTCCCTATTTTGATGTTCTCAGCCTTCATGTTCTTCTCTAGAAAATTCCTTACTATGTCTACAGCTTTCCTTGACCTATGAGTCCTTTCAGTGTCGAAAGCCTTTCTCAATGGAATTGTAAATATCTTTTCTTCTGGCATGAAATTACTATTCTATTAGAATATTTATACTTTTCTTGTCCTTGTCAAAAGAGCTTGCGAATCCTTTTTCCTTTGGTATAAAATGCTTTAATTCCTGCAATAATACCTACAACACCAGCCAATTGACCCAAAAAACCGAATGGTCTGAACAAAGAACCTACAAATATGATTATTCCGCAGACAATCATTACAGTGCCGTATTGCTTATTTTTTTCCATGTGATCGCTTCCTATATGATTCTCCGCCGATTCTCAGACCGAATTTAACTAAGAAATAATCTATTACCATAAAAACGATTAACAAGATTATTAGAAGGGAACCCCATAGTGCTGATGTCAAAAGACCTAAAATTAATCCGCTCATAAAATAAAAAAGTATTAAACTTGCAACCAATTGCACTACAACGTATCTGATTGCAACCTTTTTTCTTAAATCATCTTTCATGACTTTTTTTGTTTTCGAAGTATAATATCGTCCAACTAACATAGAACCGATTACCGTCATGACAAGACTTGACAAGTTAAAATTAATGGGTAATAAGATAGCAAGCAGAATCACGAGAATAAGAGAGAACAGAAATATGAGACCAGTTAATGCCCAAGCGTTTTCTAAATATTTTGGATATTTCATAAGAAAGTGTTTATATACAAAATATATAAACCTATCAAACTTTCAGTTTTCCTCTTCTCCAAGGCTTTGTCTGATGGACCCTAATTTTCCTTGTCCTAGCTCTTTTCATATATTTCCTGAGATCCGCCCATCTGGGAGCTCCTACTCGTTTTCTTGCATGTATCAATCTCAATTTTTTTGCGAGATATTTTGTAGAACCCATTATTTTCGCCTTATTTTTATTCTCTTTTTATTTCTCTCTCCGCCCAAAACACCTAAAATCTGCTTCAATTTTTCATCATCAATAGTCTCGTTCAATTGTCCTGATTGATTGAGTTGAACCAGATACAGTTCTAATTGTGCTACAAGCAGAGGATTAGCTAATCTGACTCTTCCCAGTCTTTCCACAGCTTCCTTTGTCAATATCTTTCTCAAAACTGCCTTTTTCGTAGCTTCCAGTTGTGCTGCCTCTTCAGGATTTAACTCAGGCAACTTTACCAGCCTCTTTCAATATTTTCCTTCCCTTTGGAGTTATTATTCTTCCTTTCTTGGGTTTTTCTGTCTTTGCTATCAATCCCTCTTTTTCCAATTGTTGAAGAATCAACCTTATGATCTTCCCTCCTGCTTTTCTATGATGAGCAGGCTTATGTCCTCTTCTTCTCTTCCCTCCGAAATAAGTCCTTAGTCTCTCAACTCCTACAGGTCCATCTATAGAGATTCTTCTAAGGACTGCTGCAGACCTCAGATACCAGAAATCCGACTGACTTGGGGGCCTTTCCTGAGATACTCCTGACTTTACGTACAAAGCCCAAGTCGGAGCTTTTATACCTTCTACCATTTTCAATTCTTGTGCCAGGTTGTGTATTTGTTTTTGTGGATTTATGTTTTTCATAAGCATCATTAAAGCCCAATATTTAAAAGCTTTTCTGAAGTCTATATCTCTTTGTTAATTTTTCTATTAATTCCTTGTATCTATCAGCAAATTCAGGCTCTTCCTTCATCATTTTTTCCAAAATCTCTATTCTTTCCTTTGCTATTTCCTGCCTTTCCTTCTTGACAGCTATTCTTTGCTTGTATTTCATGTGCACTCGCCGAAAGTTATAAAGAAGTTTAATCTCTGCATTATTTAAAACTTAAAAATTAGACAAATTTAAGAACCTTGTTTTCTGTATTACATGTATGAAAATAAAAGAATATTTAGATATGGAATTTTTAAAGGATTTTCTAAAATCTCTTATTGCTCTATTGTTTGCTTTAGCAACTTTATTGATAGGTACTGGAATTCAAGATGTTATGAATGAAAGTGGACCATTAATTAACACGACATTAGCAACAGAAAACGTCACTAAATTTCTAGAAATAGAAAACCAAAATGCTTTGAAAACGTCATGGAATACTATCTATTTAGCAATAATACTTTTACTTGTTGCTCTTACAATTGTTTTACTTGTAGCTCGATATTCGAAAACAAAATTAGTTTATGGTTCCGTTCCAAGAAGATAAATGTTTTAAGATGTTGCGAAAAAGAAAAGAGATTAGTATGAAAAATAAAATTGTATTTTATAGTTGGCGTCCTTGGTTAGTTTGGGGTATTTTAGTTTTATTTATGTGGGTAATTGGAGGAGGAATTAGAGAATTTCAATATGGCATTGCTGGAGGTATAGGATATTTTATTGGAGTTATGCTTTGGTTTTTAATTCCTTATGGAATTTGGAGATGGTATAAGAAAAGAAAAATGGGAAAGAAGAAAGGAATGTTTAAAGGACAAATAGAATTTATTGTTTTTCTTCTTTGTATAGTAGTTATTGCTATTCTAATTCTTTTAATTTCTGGTATTTTACCTAAGCCTTAATATACAGAAATCAGATATTTCAATTCTTCAAACAATTCAGGAATTTGACAAAAACAGAATGCGCTCGCCGGGATTCGAACCCGGATCATTAGCTTGGAAGGCTAAGGTCCTACCATTAGACTACAAGCGCATTATTTAATTATCAGCTATACGCTTATTAATTTATGGAATATGTTGATCCTGTCTGGTATAATATTAAAAACATGGTAAAATTAACAAGATATTTGCAGAGCAGCGATGCGAGAAAACTGACTAGAGAGATAGCAATCAAGATTGTACATCTAAAGGGATGGAGCATAAAGGTTGAGAAAGCTGTTGATTTGTTTTTGGAAGAATGGATAAAGACTGCACAATCCTTTGTAGACGAGGTTTATAGCGATTTAGAAGACGAGATTAAGGAGCATGCTTACAAATTTCCTTTGATTGTCTGGCCGAAGAGAAGCTACATGTCATTTGAAGGAAGGAAGATGAATGAAAGAGTCTTGGATTTCTTAAGAAAGATTCCGGGAATTAGAAAATACTTCATACCAAGAGAGATCACTGATCCTGTACCAAAGATCATTATTCCTGGAGTGGATTATTCTGCGGAAAGTCTGGTTTTCACAAGGTCATTGCTTTCCAGAACATGTGCCTTTGATAAGGCGAGATTGGAGTGGATGCATAGAGACGCGAGAGCTGATTATGCAAAGGATGTTGTTTGTTTTGGCTGTGAAGATTTTGAGACTTTAGCAAAGGCTTGGTTCTATGGAGAGGTTGACTCGTGGCATGCATATATCGAAGCTTTGTCAACTTTAGTGGAAGAGGCTTTACATCATATGGTTGACCACATAGTCTGGATCTCTAGATATGGGGTTGACGATTCGAAGGAGCATTATTGGATGAATGCATATGGAGATTTCCCAGAAAAGGTCTATGACGCTATCGAAAAGCATAGCGAAAAATACATGAGAATTATCAGGAGAAAGATGCTATAAATTCTTTCTGATTTTTTCTGTTATTTCTTTCAATTCTTTTTCAGAGGGTTTAGATTTCAGAGGTTTTATAGGAATCTCTCCTAAATCATCGTTTCTTTGTCTTGGCAATAGATGTATGTGAGAATGTGAAACACCGATTCCTGCTATTATTTCCTCGACCCATTCTGTATCAAAAGTCTTTCTCAGAACATTAGCCAAGTAATGTATCTTCTCCATTAGTTTCGAATATTCCTCCTTATTCATATCCCAAACCCAGGCAGAATGCTTCTTCGGTATTACTAGAACATGCCCTATTGCATAAGGTTTGATATCAAGAAACGCTATCATATTCGAATCTTCATAAACTTTATAACTAGGGATTTCTCCTTTCGCAATCTTACAAAATACGCAATCTGTCATCATAAGTGGGGTCGGAGGGATTTGAACCCCCATCAACTGGTTTCTTCCTGCCATACAAGCAAAAACCAATTTTCGATCATCAAACACAGGAAGTTGCTCTGCAACTCCATGTTTTTTCATTGCTCCAGCAGACTGGAGCCAGTTGTCTTGCCTGGTTGGACTACGACCCCCAAGCCTCGAACGAGATTTGAACTCGCAACCTACTGCTTACTCGATTGCTTTACAAGGCAGTCGCTCTACCGAATTGAGCTACCGAGGCATGTTTATAAGTTTTGAACACATCTTTATTTAAATTATTGGGGATGCCTATGAAAATCTGCATGGTGACACATGTATTTTATCCTCACATAGGAGGAATAGAAAGGGCTGTAGAGGAGCTTTCTAAGAGATTGATAGAAAGGGGGCACGAGATCTTTATAATAACTCCAAGACTCAAAGGAACTAAGACGTTTGAAGACTATAAGGGGATGAAAATCATTAGAACAGATTCTATGGAAATACCTGTCTACAACCCACCTATTCTATTAAGCAATCCATCAGAAGAAATTGAGAACTTGGTGAAAAAGGAAGGAATAGACTTGATACATCTGCATCAAAGATTTTATTATAACATATCTAAGGCGTGCATCAAAACAAAGAAGAAATTCAACATACCTTTAATCTACTCAATACATGATCCCTCCCCTATTCATGTGGAAAACCTATTTCTAAGGAATCTAGGAATTTTTTATGATAAAATCTGGGGTAAGAATCTCATTAAAAACTCAGATGCCTTAATAGCTGGATCTAAATTTACAGAGGATGAAATCAGGAAGAATCTAAATTGCAAGAAAGATATTCACATAATTCCGTACGGGGTGGACACTTCTCTATTCAGACCTCTTAATTTGAAGAAAGAAAAGACAATATTGTCTGTGGGAAGGCTCACACCAGAAAAAGGATTCAAGTATTTGATAGAAGCATTCAGAATCATAAGCAAGAAACATCCAGAATATAAACTTGTTATAGTTGGCACAGGACCAGAACTAGAAAACTTAAAAAAGATTTCTAATAATTTAAATGTTGAATTTCTTCATAATGTGAAAGATCAAGAACTAGTTGAATTGTATAATAAATCTGCGTTGTTTGCTTTGCCAAGCATGCTGGAAGGATTCGGACTGGTTGTGCTTGAAGCATTAAGTTGCGGACTACCTATAGTGGCAACAAACGTCGGGGCTATAAAGGAGATTGTAGGGGAAAGTGGTGTAGTTGTAGAGCCTGAAAATAGTATTAAATTAGCTAAAGGTATTGAAAGGGTAATAGAAAACCAAAAGTTAATGAAAGGATTTCAGAAAAACGCAATCAAAAGGGCTAAGACGTTCGACTGGAATGTTATGAGTGAAAAAACTGAGAATATATACGAGGAAGCTTTATGAGAGTCTCTGTTATTGTGTGCACGAGAAATGAGGAAAATTATATAGAAAATTGCTTGAGACAACTAAAAAATCAGACAATAAAGCCGGAAATAATTGTTGTTGATGCACACTCAAAGGATAAGACTGTTGAAATAGCTAAAAAATATGCTGATAAAATACTCTATGACAATAAAAGTGGGATTTCTGACGCTAGAAACATAGGATGGAGAAATGCAAAAGGAGAAATTGTAGCTTATTGTGATGCTGATTGCCTTCCTAAAAAGGATTGGATAGAAAAATTGACAAGATTTATGAACGGAAATTCTGCAATTTCCGGACCTCTATTTCCCTATGACGGGAATCTATGGAATAAGATAAATTTCAAAATTT
>Ga0315294_10005546_pt1 | contig 13857 bp, 9 predicted proteins | sample YL17G13_40_MG_FD_203626 | JGI IMG/M metagenome (GOLD analysis project Ga0315294, IMG submission 203626) | Sediment microbial communities from Yellowstone Lake, YNP, Wyoming, USA - YL17G13_40 | ecosystem: Environmental > Aquatic > Freshwater > Lake > Sediment | place: USA: Wyoming | collected... | reverse complement strand
GGGTCTCGCGCTGGGTGGCTTGGGGGGGGCCACGCGGTGGGCTTTTGGGGGTTAATGGGTCCCGTGGGGGGGGGGGGGGGGGGGTTGCGGGGGGGCGCTCAAGCACCGCGCCCACCCCGCCACCTCCCCCCTTCTCCTCCCCTCCCCAGGTCCTCAAGGGCCGCCTCGCCATGGTGGAGCCCACGCTCGCTTCCGGCACCTTTCTGTACGAAGAAGGTGCGGGGCTGGAGGACGACGAGGTGGCGGCTTACGCGGCGCTGCGGCCGAGAGCGCTCGCCGGCCTCCCCGGCGGCGGCCTCGCCGACGGCGCGACCCTCACCGCCACCGACAACGCGTCCGACACCACCCTCACCCTCGTCCTGCGCCATGTCGCGCCGTGGGACGAGGAGAAGGCGCCGGCCGGGTTTGAGCTGGCGGGGGTGGTGGAAGGGGCGGGGGTCGCCGCGCCCGCCGCCGCGGCCGCCGCGTCCGAGTCGGACGTCGAGGAGGTGCCCGAGCCCGCAAAGCCGGCCCGCAAAAAGCGGGCAGCGGCGGCGCCGGCGGACGGCGGCGGCGCGCCGGCCAAGCGCGCGGGGCGGCGGTCGGCGCGCCGCGCGCCGGCCAAGTGAGGGCGGTCGATTGCGGTGGCCCTGCCCGTGTGTGTGACGCGTGCGCGCTGCTTGGAGGGTCGCCGGGCGCGCCCGCCCGCGCGCAGCGCCCCGGCTTGACCCCGCCGTCGGACCGCACACTCCCGCCGTCCCGCCGACCCCTGTTTCCCCCGCCCCGCCACTCAATGTCGACCTAGGCGCCGTCGCTTCCCCTCGCGGTCGCGACACGCCCGCCCAGGCCCCCACCGGCATGGAGGTGCGCCATGGTGGTTCTCTCGCGGCGTCCCGCCCTCCCCACGCCCCGCCACCGCCCTTGGGTCGTGGCAGAGCCTGTTTGGGCGGGTGTGGCGGGGTGGGAGGAGGTGGCGGCGCCCTCGCCGCCCCCCCGGGGCCACGGCGGTTGCGGCGCGCCATTGTCCGAAAACGCGCGCCATTTCCGCTCGTCCTCGCTCCCACCCCGCCCCAAACGCGGGCACCGAAACTCGGCTCGGCCCATGCCGGAAGCTGGGGGCGAACCGGGGGCAGCCGACGCGGAATGCGACCGCGCACCGACGCGCTTTCCCTCCCCCTCCCCAGGCCTACGACGAGCTCGCCCGCATCGGGGAAGGCACGTACGGTGTTGTGCTGCGCTCCCGGCACCGGGCCACGGGGGAACTGGTGGCGATCAAGCGCTTCAAAGAGTCGGAGGTGGACAACCAGGTAAGAAGGGAGAAGGGGAGGGGGTTCCGGCCGCCTCGTCGCGTGGCGACTGGCGTGGCGACCACAAGGGGGGTAGCGGCGGGCGGCGGGAGGGGCGGAGCGGCGCCCATTCCGCGGCGCGGCGCGCCGCGGAATGCCGTCGCGCGGCCCGGCCGCCGCCGCGCCCCGCGGCGCGCCCGCTGCCCCCACCTCGCGGGAGCTGACTTTAGGGTCGACGCCCTGGGGGGCGGTGTGGGGTCTTGGGACGCGGCCAGCGGTCGCAGCCGCCGAAAAAGCGGCCTCATCGGCGCGGCGCATTTTTCTCCCTTTTTCCGACGCCGCCCCCTCTCCCTCTGCTCCCAGCAGGTCCGCAAGACCGCCCTGCGCGAGGCCCGCGTCCTAGCCGCCATGGACCACGACCACATCGTCGCGCTGCGCGACCGGTTTTCGGCCAACGGGCGCCTCCACCTCGTGCTCGAGGTGGGAACGCGGCAGGAGGGGGGAGGGTTTGGGGGGGCGCGGCGGCGTTTCTCGCCCATTGCCGTGCCTCGTGCCGGTCCCGGGACCGCCGGCGCGGCCCGCGGCGGCGAGCGGGAGGGCGCGGCGGCGCGCGCGGCCATCGACGCCGACTCACCCTCCCCCCCCCACCCGCCCCGCCCCCAGCACGTCGACCGCTGCCTGCTCGACGACCTCGACGCCTCCCCCGGCGGCCTCACCCCCGGTACCACCCGCCGCCTGCTCGCCCAGCTCGCCGCCGCGCTCGCGCACCTGCACGCGCGCGGCGTCGTGCACCGCGACGTCAAGCCCGAGAACGTGCTCGTCTCCGCGGCCGGCCTCGTCAAGCTGTGCGATTTCGGGTTTGCGCGGTGCGTGCCGGGGTGCGCGGCCGAGGCGGGGGGCGGGCGGGGCGGCCGCGCGGGCGACCGCGCGGCGCCGCGGCCGCCGCTCTCCGACTACGTCGCCACCCGCTGGTACCGCGCGCCCGAACTCCTCGTCGGCGACCGTGGGTACGGCCCCGGCGTGGACGTGTGGGCGCTGGGGTGCATGGCGGTGGAGGTCGCCACGGGCCGCCCGCTCTTCCCGGGCGAGTCCGACGCCGACCAGCTCGCGCGCGTCGTGCGCTGCGTCGGCGGCCTGACGCGCGCGCACCGCGCGGCGGCCGCCACCAACGCGCACCTGGCGTCGACCGCGGGCGGCGCGGCGGCGGCGCGGGCGCGCGGGGCGGGGGCCGCGTCGCCCGGCGCGTCGCTGGCCGACCGCTTTCCCCAGCTCGACCCCGCGCTCCTGGCCGTCGTCTCGGCCTGCCTGCACCCCGACCCCGCGTGCCGCGCGACCGCGGGCGCCGTGCTGGGCATGCCCTATTTCGAGGGTGTGAGCGCGTCGTTCGGCGGCGCGTGGCACGCCGAGCGCGCGGCGTCGGCCGCCGCGCGCGCGCGCCCGCTCGGGCCGACCACCGACCCGCGCGACCCGGTCGACGGCATGGCGCCCCCGCCCCGCGTGTACGCCATGCCGACCAAAGGCAAGGCGTGCGGCGCCTCGGTGTCGGTGTCGGCCGTCGCGGTCGCGGCGGGCGGCGCGCGCGCCGCGTCGCCGCCCGCGCGCCCGCCCAAGGCACCCACCGCGCCACGCGCCGTCGATTGGGCGGTCCGCCAGGCCGAGCTGGCCGGGGCACTGGGAGGGGGGGTCAAGGCGGCGCCCACCGCTTTCGGCGAGTCGCCGTCGCCCGGCGCGTGCGGCGGCGCCGCCGACGCCGCCGATGCCATGGCCGTCGACGGCTCGCCCGACACCCCGGTCGGCGGTGTCAAGACGACGTGCGGCATGGCGTCGCCGTGGCGCGCGCTCCGGCGGTGAGAGACAGGAGAGGGCGCGCGCGCCGCGCCGCCGCCGCCCAACCCTCCACCGCCGCCCACCCGCCAATACCACCACCACCCCCACATCTGCTTTCCTCTTTTGTAACTCTTGCGGGTGCAGCACTTGCCATCTTTGCACGGCGGGGTGGGCGGGGCGAGAGTGCGCGGCGAGGGGGCGGCCGCGGGCGCGCGCTGTTGGGCGCGGCAGGGGCGCATCGGAGGGAACGGTGAAAATCGGCGAGCGCGGGGAAAGGAAGTGGAGCAGAGGGCGCAGAGGCGCGGGTGCGGGCAGACACCCGCTTCAGGCGGCCGCCCCACCCCCCTCCTCCTCGTAAAACAGCAGCGCCGGCTGCGCGCCCGACGCCGCGATGGCGGCCGCGGCCGCAGGCCAACCGCCGGGCAGCGGCGCGACGGCCGCGTCGTCCAGGACCGCCCACCCGTCCACCCCCCCCCCATCCGCGTACGTGCGGTAGTGGTTGCCGTGATAGCAGACGACGGCGCGCAGGGCGTGCGGGGGGCCGGGGGGGGCGGCGTCGAAGAGGGCGCCGGCGTCGAGCGTTGGCGCGACGGCGCGTGCGACGGCGGCGGCGGCCGTGGGCGACGCGCGGGACGAGTCCCACACGAGGGCGAGGGCGAGAACGGACGGGCGGCGGAGCAGGGCGCCGGGCGCGGCGCCGGCGTCGGCGGCGCGGAGCAGAGTCTCGAAACGCGCGCGTGGCGAGCCACCGCGCGCCGCGGCCGCCGCCGCGTCGGCCGCCGCGCGCAGGCCGGCGGCGGGCACCAGCCTGAAAAACTGGGCAAACTGCATGCCGTCCCGCGAGGAGGAAGGGGTGGCGGCGGCCGGGTCGCCGCCGCCGCCGCGCGGCGGCGACCACCCGTCGCGTGCGTCGCCTCCCTCCACCGCGGCCGCCGCTTGCAGCACCTCCTGCCCAAACAGGCGCAGCACGGTGGACGACGCGGGGCGCGGCGGCGGCGGCGGCGCGCCGGGCGCGCGCGGCGGCGCACGCGTCGGCAGCAGCGGGTCGGCCACGCCCGCACCGCAGCCGGCCTCGGCGCGGTGCAGGGAGGCTAGGATCTCGCCCAACACCTCCGCCGCGTCGTGCATGTCGGCCGACGCAAAGGCGGCGGCCGCACCGCCGGCGGCGCCGAGCGCGGCGCGCAGGCCCGCTGCGGACGGCGGCGGCCCGCCGCCGGGCGCCGACAGTGCGCCCATCAGGGCCCGCAGCTCGCGCGCGACTGCGCGGTCGGCCGCGGGGGCGGGAGCAGAGGGTGCGTCGGCGGCCAGGGGCGCGAGCAGCGCGGCACGCGCGGCCGGCAGGTGCCACAGCGCCTGCACCGCCGCGTTGAGGAAGCACGAGTTGTCGCCGGCCTCGTTGGCCAGGCCACGCGGGCGCGGGAGAGGAGGAGGCGGAGGGGGCGACGCCGCCGGCGCGGGCGCCGGCGCGCGCGGCGGCAACACCCCCCCTCCTCCCCCTCCCCCTGGGCTCGAGGCCGGGCTCCCCGGCGGCACAAACGCGGGGGCGGATGCTCTCAGCGACGGGGTGCGGGACGGCGGCGGCGGCACGAGCGGGGCCGCGGCCGGGAGCGGCCGCGCGGGGACCGCGCCGAGGACCGGCGGCTCGGCGGGCGGCATCGACCCAAACTGGGGCGCCGCGTCCGGCGGCGGTTGAGCGACCGCGGGCGGGGCGGCCGCGGGCTGGGGCGTGCCCGGCGCGGCGGGGTCGCGCGCGGCGGCCTCGCGCGCCGCGCGCTTGGGCGTCGCGCCCGCCGACCGCGGCCGCGAGGCGTCTTCGGCGGCTGGCGGCCGCACCCCTTCGTCCACAACGACGCCGCCATACCCCGCGCCGTCGACAACGCCATATTGGCCGCGCAGCCTCGCCGCGACGCGCGCGTCGGCCTCGGCGCGCGCGCGCCACTCCGGATCGGCCGCCAGCTGCCGGCGGCGCGCCTCCATGGCGGCCTCTTCCGCGCCGGCCGCCGCCGCGCGCGCGGCGGCGGCGGCGGCGGCGGCGGCCGCGGCGGCGGCGCGCGAGGCGGCCGCGGCCGCCTCGTGCTCGGCCGCGGCCGCCGCTTCAGCGGCACCCTTGTCCGCGTCCGCCTTTTCCCGCTCGCGGCGCCGCTTCTCGGCGTCGCGCGCGCGCGCCTTGGCCCGCTTCTCCTTGTCGGCTTCCCGGCGAGCGGCGGCGGCCGCGTCCATCGCGAGGACCTCCTCTTCAAACCCCGCCGCCCGCCGGGCCGCGCGCGCCGCCGCGGCGGCGTCCAGCCTCTCGGCCAGCGCCGGAAGCGCCAGGGATGCGCCGACGCGCGCCCCGGGGTCGTCGCACGCGAGCGCGGCGAGCGCGGCCTCGAGGTGGGCGATCGCGGCCGCGCCCGCGGCCAGCGTCGCGGTCTCGGCCTGGATGCCGGCCATGAGCTCGCGCGCGATGGCGACGTCGTCGGCCTCGGAGTAGAGTTGGCGCAGCGTGTCGCGCAGGAAGCCCGCACGCAGCTCGGCCGGCGACCGCGCGTCGGCCGCGGCGGCCGGCGGCGCGTCGTCGGGCGCGGGCAGGCCAGCAAGGCGACCCAGCGCGGCGGCCAGCCCCGCGACCGAGGCGAGCCAGCCGGTCAGCTGGTTGGCCTCGGCCTCGGCGCGCGCGGCGGCCTGCGACGCCTGGTGCAGCGCGACGCGCTCGCCCTGGGCGCGCGTCGCGGCGCGCTGCAGGGCGGCCTGGGCGTCGACGTGGGAGCCGAGCGCGGAGTCGCCGCCGGCGCCCGCGCGGCGGCCGGGCGCGGGGCGCGAAGCTTTTAACTCCTCGAACGCCAGCTTGCACCGCTCCGCGTCCGGCTCGGCCGCGCGCAGCGCCAGGCGCGCCCGGCGCGCGCGCGCGTGCGCGTCGGCGCGGCGCGCGTCGAGCGCGCGCAGCTTGGCGCGCGTGACGAGCGCCTCGCGCGCGGCGGCGCGCGCCATGACGGCATCCGGGAGGTCAGGAGGGGGTGGAGGAGGGGGAGGAGGGGGGGCAACCGCCGTCGGGCCGTTGGCAAGGGCGGCGGCGACGGCGCCCGGCGCGGCCGCCGCCGCCGCGGCCGGCGGCGACGCGTCCCACCCCGCCTCCCGGTCGGCCGCCGCCGCGCGCCGCGCGTCCAGCAGCTTGCGCAACAGGGCGCGCGCGTCGTCCACGCGCGCGGCGCGCGCGGCCTGGTCGCGCAGCGCGCGCTCGAGCGACGCGAGCGCGCCCTCGGCAGTCGGCGCGTGCGCGCCCAGGGGGCGCCGCGCGCCGTCGCGCGCCTTTTCCGCGGTCGAGACGATCGTGCCGTACACCCACTCGAGCACCAGGCCGCAGGAGGTCGGGTCCTCGCCGGGCGTGGCCCTGCGCGGCGCGCCGTCGGCGCCGAGCACGCGCGACGAGAGGTGCGAGAGCCACCGCCCGTCGACCGCCAGCGCGTCGCCGCCGCCGGGCGCGCCGCCGGGGATCAGGGTGAAGAGGTCGACGTCGCCGATCGACTCGTCGTCGTCGTCGTCGTCGTCCGAGGCCGCGGCGCCGCCGCGCGCGGCGCGCGCGGCCTCCTTGGCCGCCCTCTCCGCCGCCTCTTGCGCATCCAGCTTGGTCTTGGCCGCCAGCGAGTCGAGCTTCTCGGTGAGCCATTCCACGAGGCGGCCGGCGTCGTCGGGGGGGAGGGCGTGGACGTCGTCCGCGACGAGCTCGGCGGGCGTCGACGCGCGGCGCGACGCGGGGAGGAGGCCGCAAATAAATTCGGCCACCGGCCCAGCCACCGCGTCGTACACGAATTCGTGCTCCCGTTCCAGACCGCGCACCATGTCGACCGCGGCGGCGGCGTTGAGGGCGTCGATGATGGACGGCGCGAGCGCGGCGGCGCGGCGGCCGCCGCGGTCGCCGTCCTCCGCCGCCGCCCCGTGTCCCAGCGTCGCCTGCGCGGTCGCCAGCAGCTTGGCCATGCGGTCGCGCAGGGCAGCCTCCTCGCGCGTCTCGACCGCGCGCGGCGGGGAGGGCGCGCGCGGCGGGAGGTGGGGGCGCAGAGGCTCGGGGATCAGCTCTTCCGCCACCCACCCGCGGAACGCGGCGCCGTCCGTAAACTCGACGCCGGCGGCGGGCCAGGACCAGAGTTTCCAGGTGGGGCGGCCCGCGCGCAGGCGGCGGACGGCGGCCACGAGCGCGGCGGGGAGGGAGGCGGGGTCGGCGTCGACCGCGGCCGCCACGTCAGCGGCGGCAGAGAGGTCGGGAGGAGGGGAGGGGGGGGCGCCGTCCGAGGGCGCGGCCTCGCTCGCCTCGCCGCCGTCCGACCCGTCGCGCGGCGGCGGCGCGGGCCCCGCGCGCGCCGCCGCCGCCGCCGCCGCCGCCTCCAAATCGGCCACGGCGAGCGTGAGCTTGGCCGCGCGTTCGCCGGGCGCGAGCGTTTCCCAGAGCGCGCGCGCCGCGGCGGCGCGCGCCGCCGCGTCGGGCGCGGCGCGCGCGCCCTCGTCCGACGCCCGGTCCCGGCCCGGGCGCGGCGCCTTGGGCGCCGCCTTCTTGGGCTTGCCCGCCTTTTTGCCCTTGGCGCCGCCGGGGCCGCCCATCGAGGGGGAGGGCGGCGGAGGGGGACGCGCGGAGGGGTGGACCCAGGGGGGCGGACCCGGGCTACGCCATTCGGCCGATGGCGCGGTGTCGAGGACGGTGTCTGGGAGAGAGGGAGGGAGCGAGCGTGGGGACGGGCGGGCGTGGAGGGCGCCCACGGCGCCAGCAGCGAGCGGCGGCCGCCACGGCAGGGCGCCCCGCCGACGCCAGGCCGCCCCTGCTCCCCCACGGCGCCACGATGCTCGAGTTGCGGGGGGCGCGGCGGGCGCCGAGGGCGCGGGGAGGCGGCGCGGGGGCGCCGCCGGCCCACATTCGCAGGCCGGCGCCCGAAGGGCGGGCGCCGTGTCCGTCGCCGCCGGCGTGCATGGCCCGCGACTGCTGTACCTGGCGCTAGGGCGGGCGGCGGGCGACCCAAGAGGGAGGTGTGGGGGGCCTCAGCGGCGGCGCCCCTCTCGCGTTTCTCCCGCGTGCGCTCCCTCGAATATCGCACGAGCCGCCCCAGACACCGCCCGAGGCCCCACCCACCACCCGTCACGCGACCTTGGCCACTTCCTTGGCGCCCGCGCCCGCGGCGGCACCGCCCCCGACCCCCGCCTTGACGCCGCGCGCCATGCCGTAGACCATGAGCCCGGACGCAAACGCGCGGTGCATCCGCTCCAGCGTGACGATCTCGCGCACCACCTTGTACCAGACGCGGGGGCCGGCGCGCACGACGGGCCACGGGTCGAAGACGCCGACCCAGTTGCTGTGGCGCCACGTGGGCAACGTGGGCGCGGTCCAGTCGGCCAGCTCGACCGCGGCGTATGCGCCGGTGGACTGAGAAGACGGACGAGGGAAGAGGTGTCGAGCTGGGCGCGGATTTTGTCGCGCGCGCGCCACCACCCCTCTTTCGCTCCCTCTCTTTCTCTCACCTCCATCATGCGGCCGTACTCCTCGACCGACACAAAGAATGGGTGCGCCCACTCGTCGTACAGGAATTGCAGGCGGGCGGTGTCTTCGGGGGTCAGGGGCGACGAGGGAGTCGTTTCGCGTTGGCACCACGTGGCGACGACCAGAGTGCCGCCCGGCGCCAGCGCCCGCGTCATTTGGGCAACGTAGCGCGCTTTGTCCGGCATGTGCTCCCCGGACTCGCACGCCTGAGGGGGTGGGGGGGGGCGGGGTAGTGGGGGGCGGGTTTTGGGACGCGACTGTTGCGGAGTGAAAGACTAGCGTGCACTGACTATCACCCCGCCTGCCTCCTCCACCCCCAACACCCTCCCCCTCCCGCCACTCACCCACACGAGATCGAACGACCCCTCCTCAAACTCGAGCGCCAGGGCGTCCATGACGCGGAACGCGACGTTGTCCAACCCCGCGTCGGCCGCGAGCTGCGTCGCGCGGACGACCTGCACGGGCGAGAGGGTGATGCCCTGCACCTGGGCGCCCGGGAATTTGGCGGCCAGGATGCGGGACGTGCCCCCGATGCCGCACCCGACGTCCAGGATGCGGCGCGGGGGGGAGGCGGGAGCCGCGAAGGACAGCATCGCGTCGACGAAGTCGACTTTCGCGGCTTTAAAGTCTTTCTTCAAGTAGCCCGCCCCGCGCTCAGTTTGCGTGTAGTAGCCCAGGTGGATGTGCTCGCCCCAATAGTGCTCCAGGATGCCCTCACTGAAGAGAGTGGAGAGGGGTGGGTGGGCGTGAACGGCCGCGCGCGCCGCGTTCGCCCGCAGCCTCCCGCTCCCTCTCTCTCTCCCCCCTTACTTGGTCCAGGCGTCATACTCGGTGCCCACGTTGGGGTTGGAAGGGTCGTAGGTGCGGGAGGGGGTGTCGAGGATTCTCTTGACGATCGCGGCGAGCGCCAGCACCACCACCGCCGCCGCTGCGGCCTGGAGGGCCGCCGGCGCGGCCAGGAGGGGGGCCAGGACGGCCTTGGCCGACTCGGCCGCGGCGGCGAGCGCGACGGGGAGCGCGGCGGGGGGCTGGGGGGTGGGGTGGGGTGGGCGCGTGGCGCTTCCCGCACCGCCAAGGTGGCGCATTGCCGTCCCTGTGCCGCGCTTGGCGGCCGGCGCGTCCTCCACCTTCCCCCCGCCCCCGATTTCACTCACCGCCGCCGCGTGGCGCGGTGCCGGCGCGCGCCCGGCGCGCTTGGGCGCCGGCCGCGCGGTCAGAAGGCGCTGATGAGCATGTGCACACGCGACGCGCGAGCCGCACGGGGCGCGGGCGGCCCGCATTGGGGGCAGCGCGCGCGGCGCAGCGGGGGTTGGGGCCGCGGTGCGGCGGGGGGGGGGTCGAGAGGGAGGCTGAGACCGCAAGGAGTGCAGGCCAGGGCGGACTAGGTGCGCCGGGGGCGCGGAGAGTGGGGCGGGAGAGCGGCGCGCGCCACGACGGCTCGCCCCTTTCTCGCTCGCTCACAGCCCCGCGTCCGCCGCGTCCCACTGGGTCGCTTTCTCTTCACTTGCGACGACGCGCCGCCCTCCCGACGACCACCACTCGATGGGCGGCGCACCGGGCACACCGTAGCGCCCTTCGGCGAACCGCGCGAGCGCACGCGCGGCGCGCGACTCGAACGCGGTCGCCCTGCCTCGCGCCGCGCCCTCGGCGTGCATCTCCAGGCAAGCGGCCGCGGCTTCCAGGAGGGCATTCCAATCTGCATACAGGGCGGCGGCCAGGCCGGCGTCGGCCGCGGCGGACGACGCCGCGTTCGCCTCGCCCTCTCGCGCCGCGTGCCGCCTCAACGCCACGCGCGCGGCAGCGCCAGCGCGGTGGCGGTACCAGAAGAGGGCGTGGTAGAGGGAGAGGCGGGCGGCGCAGTGGGGGCCGAGGGTGAAGGTCGCCGCGCTGCCGTCGGGCGGCGCTTCGCCGCCCCGCGTCGCGCCTGGGTCGATGTCCGCGACGCGGCGCGGCCTCACCGACCACCCATGCTCGGCCGGCCCCCCTCCCAGTCGCAGCCGCACGCTGCCGCCGTGGTCGCGCCCGCACGCGTGGCATGCCGCGGGCGGGCCGGGGCGGCCGCCCTTGGTCGCACCCAGGATGGTGGCGTGGGGGCAGGTCTCCAGTGCGGCGATGAGGCCCGGGGCGGCGGCGCGCCAGGCTTGGGAGGCCACTGCCAACTCTCGCGCGTCGTGCGTGTCGCGCTCGACGCGCGCGGCGCCGGCCGCGAGCGGTCCCACGGGACGGGCGCCGGGGTCGACGGCGACGAGAATGGCGGCCTCGACGAAGCGGGCGTGGTCAGCGGCGGGGTCGGACCGGTGGGAGGGTGTGTGGCGCGCAGTGGCGGCCGCAACCCACGGTGCCGCGCCCTCGCCCTCGCTGCCGCTCGCCGATTCGTCGACCTCATCGTCGTCCACGATGAAGTCGGACGACGGGGTCGAGCCGCCGCCGCCGGACGACGAGTCGAGCGCGCGGCGCGCACGCGCGGCGGGCGGGTCGCTGCCGCTGCTCGCCTCGGCTTCGGCCTCCACCAACGCCGCGCGCTGGTGGGCCAGCAGGCGTTCGCGCACATCGCCGCGGCCGCCGCCGCCGCCGCCAGAGGCGCGGCGGGCGGCGCGGCGAGGCGCGGTGTCGGGCGTGCGCGACGGGCCGGCGCGGTACGATGCCGGTGGGGACGGCGTGCGCGTGGGCGAGCGCGCGGGCGACCGCCGTCGCTTGACTCGTGGGGCCATGGCGAGAGTGCGCCGGGCGCGGGACGTCGCGGCCAGCCTCAGTCTCCGGCGCCCCCCCCGCGACCCCGGCGACCGCCCTAGTCGACCGCCCTAGTTTTTGTCGGCGCGGTTGTAGGTGTGCGCGGGTGGTGACTCGGGCCGCCGTCGCACGGCGCCGGCGCCGCATGCCGCCAGCGCGGGCCGCGCGGGCCGCGCCGCGCGCCCGGCGCCGGCGCCTCGTCGTCGTATGCGTACTCTCAGTCGCTGCCACCGCTCCACGGGGAAAGGGGGCCCACACCCCACTCCTCTCGCCAGGCGCCGCACGACAGAATGCCGGTCGAGGACGCTCGCGCGCCCTCGACCGCGGCCCTTCAGCCACCTGCCCTCAAAAGGTGAGGCGCTGTTGCGGCGTTGCGGCGGGTGGGAGTCGGCGGCGCGCGGAAAACGGGCGCCCGCCCCCCACCCCTCGCCACAACCGCCCGCCGCTCACGCTCGCGCCCTCCCCCGTCGTCGCGCAGCGCGTCCCCCCCGCCTCCCACCCCGCCGCGCCCTCACGCCCGCCCGCGCCTGCCGTCGTGCGACCTGGACGAAGAAGGAGACGACGACGGCGTCTGGTCGACGCTCGCGGGCGCGGGCCTGGTCGCGGCGGCGGGCGCCCCGCGGCGGCGACCCGCCGTCGTGCCCGTGCCCCACGTCCGCCAAGCGTCGACCTGGGGTGAGGAGGCAGGGATCGTGGTGGTGGTGGGCGAGCGAGCGAGCCGGCGCCGACGCGCCCCCTCTCCCCCCGCACAAGACTGCGGCCTCGCGTGCGTCCTCATGGTCCTTCGCGCCGCCGGCGCCCCCCCCACCCTGAGCCTCAACGCTTTGAAGCACGATGTGGGGACGGAGAGCGTCTGGACGATCGACCTCGCCCACTCGCTCGCGCGGCGCGGCGTCCCGGTCACCCTGACCACGACCACCGTCGGCCGCCCCAACCCCGCCTACGCGCGGGAAGCCTTTTATGGCGCGACGCTGGCCGCGGACGCGCCGCGCGTCGCGGCGCTGTTTCGGGGCGCGGCCGCCGCGGGTGTCGCGGTCGAGCGGCGGTCGCTCACCTCGGCCTGCGTCGCCTCCTTTCTCGCGTCCGGCGACGGCGTCGTCGTCGTCCTCGTCGACCGGCGCGCGCTGGCCCAGCCGGCGTCGCCGTCGCGGACGCCGTCGCCGGTCGGCGGCGCGCCGGTCCCCGCTTCGTTCTCCGACGGCGGCTACATGGGCCACTATGTTCTCCTTGTCGGCCACGACCCGTCTGACGACACGTTTGCGGTGCGCGACCCCGCGGGCGGGCCGACGCTCGGCCGCGTGCCGGCGCCCGCGCTCGACGCCGCGCGCACCGCTTTCGGCACGGACGAAGACCTGCTCCTCGTCCGCCTGCCGCCTCCGCGCGGGCGCAAGCGGCGCACGAGCGACGGGGAGGCGCTGAGCGCGCTGCCGGCCGCCGTTTGGGCCGCCGGGTAAAAAGAGGCAGGGAGTTGTGAGGGACACCGTTGTTGCTCTGGGGGAGCGATCCTTGATCTAGCGCCGCCTGCAATTGAGTTTCGTTGCCGCGTTGGGTCGCCGGGGCGTCGAGTGGAGGGAAAGCCAACGCCCACGCGGCCGACGTCACACACCGTCTCCCCTCTTCTCCCTCTCTCCCGCCGCCGCCATGCGCGCCGTCGCGCCCGGCGGCGCGCGCCTCGCCTGCCGGCGACGGCCGCCCTTGCCCGGCCGCCGATGCAGCCCGCCGGCGCGCCGCGCCGCCGCCGCCCCCCACCCCCTCGCGCCGCCGCCGGCACCCCAAATGGTGGCTGACGCCGACGGCATCGCCCCCGGCGGCGCCCCGCCCCGCCACTGGGCCTCCTTCGCCGCTGGCCTCGCAGACGGCCGCGCGCGCGACTTGAAGGCCGCGGCCGCGGCCGCCGCCGCGGTCAACGAGCTCGAGCCGATCATGAAGGCTCTGGACGATGCGGGGCTGGCGGCCGAGACGGAGCGGTTGAAAGCCGCGCGCCGGTCCGGCGCCCCCCTCGACGCCCTCCTCCCGCGCGCCTTTGCCGCCGTCCGCGAGGCCGCCCGCCGCGTGCTGGGCTTGCGCGCGTATGACGTGCAACTGGTTGGGGCGGCCGTCTTGCACGCCGGGCGGGTGGCCGAGATGAAGACCGGCGAAGGAAAAACGCTCGTCGCCGCGTTCGCCGCCTACCTCAACGCCCTGGACGGCCGCGGCGTGCACGTCATCACGGTCAACGACTACCTCGCGACGCGGGACCGGGCGTGGGTGGGGCGGGTGTTGGAGTTTTTGGGGCTGACCGTCGACGTGGTGACCGAAGCGACGCCCCACGCCTCCCGCCGCGCCGCCTTTGCCGCCGACGTCACGTACGTCACGGCGTCGCAGTTGGCGTTCACCTACCTGCGCGACAACTCGGCGGCGCGGGCCAAGGGGGATGTCGCGCTCACGCGGCGTTTCCACTATGCGATCGTCGACGAGGCCGACTCCATCCTGATCGACGACTGCCGCACCCCCATGATCCTCTCGGGATCCCCGCTGCCCACGGATGAATCC
>Ga0315294_10005545_pt1 | contig 13857 bp, 11 predicted proteins | sample YL17G13_40_MG_FD_203626 | JGI IMG/M metagenome (GOLD analysis project Ga0315294, IMG submission 203626) | Sediment microbial communities from Yellowstone Lake, YNP, Wyoming, USA - YL17G13_40 | ecosystem: Environmental > Aquatic > Freshwater > Lake > Sediment | place: USA: Wyoming | collected... | reverse complement strand
CAGCCACCTCCTTTTCAGGTCGTCCCCACCCTGATTCCGCTTGCCCTCTCGGCGATGGCGATGACTTCCTTCGCGATCTGGGAAAGCCAGTCGGGGGAATCCCCCTCGTGCTCCAGGAGGATATTCTCACAGACGCCGCGTTCCCGAAGGGCGGAGTTATAGATATGAAACAGGGTGGAAGCCTCCGGTCGCCGCTCGATCGCGCCGACCACAAGGTCATACATACGGGTGATCTCCCTCTGGATGCGTTGTGCCGTCTCAACGTCGCCCGCCTTCGCCGAGCGATAGAGAGCGACGAAGGGCCGGGGATCGAAGTGAACGAAGCTCACCACCATTCCCGAAGCGCCCGCCAGAAGCGCCTCGGCCAGGATATGCTCCTTCCCAAGGAACAGGGAGAAATTCCGTAGATCGGCAAGCGCCGGTAGCAACTGGTTGAGCCGCTCGACGTCCCCGCTGGAATCCTTCAAGCCGATGACGTTGCCGTGGCGAGCAAGGCGAAGGATCACTCCCAAATCCAGTTTCATTCCTGCGAAGGAGGGAATATCGTAGAGCATCACGGGCAGCGGGGAGGCATCGGCGAACTTGAGGAAGATCGCCTCGATCTCCTTGTGGCTGTAACCGAAGAAGCCCGGCGCCGTCACCACGGCGACTCTTGCGCCTGCGACGGCCATGGCCCGCGCGTTCTCCAGCATATCGGGCAGTCCAGCAGCCATGCAGCCGGCGAAAAGGGGGAAATCCGGCCCGAGGTGCTCGGCAACGGTGCTGCACATCCTCGCTCGGTCGTTCCGGCTGAACCAGGGACCTCGTCCCGTGCTCCCTCCTATGAAAATCCCCGCGCAACCGGCCTCTCGCATCAGGGTGCAAATGGCCTTCAGCCCTTCCAGGTCTAATTCCCCCGTCCGGGTGCAGGGGCTGACGATTGGGACTACTACGCCAAAGTCTTTCATCTTTCCCCCGAATAGTCTGGCATGATTGTAGGACATTTGGCAGCAAAATGGGAGTCAGCCACCGCCTACTGAGTTCCACGGGACAGACTGAGCGCCTTGGCGACACCCTTAACATGTAGCGCAGGGCTTCAGCCCTGCCCGGGGCAACTCAACCCTTGTCGCAACGGCAGGTCACAAGCCATCCCTCGGTCCTGCCGTTGCGGAGCCGCCGCCTGACCCAATCTTCAGCCACCCGATTATCGGCGCTGGCCGATACCCAAACTCCCTCATCACCTCTACCACTGACAGTCCCGTTTCGGCCTCGAGCTTCGGGCGGAACTGGCGCGTCCAGCAAGTCGGCAGCCCAATGACAATGCCCGCCCAACCCGGGAAGAACAGAGAGGCTACCGTCCGGGCAGTGATTGCTTCCCGCGCCTCGGCAGGCAGTTGGGTCGCGAACCGGAACAAGACCTCTCCCACCAGCATCCCAAGCGCGACGGAAATCACTATCACAGCCACGAAGACAGGGAAACACCAACGCATGAACCGGTAAGAATCGCGGCGCCACCTCGCATAAGTCTCGAAGGGCACCCCAAGTCTTGCCGCGACGCTTCGAGAACGGAAGTAGAAGTCAAACTGTAGCCTCACCGCTTCCACCGGCGACCAAACAAGCAGGCTTACGTATAGCATCAGAAAGCAGTGCGGCATCGTGAGGAGCTTGTGTGAGATTCCCCGCGCGCCCCTCGAGCCCACCGCCCACCCCACTCGGAAACTGGCCAGCGTGCAACCCAGGGTCAGCACTCGTCCCGCCCAAGGGGACATGTTGCGATCATGGGTGACCATCAGCAGAGGCACCACCAGCAGCGCAACGCCCCCCAGATGGAGGAGTGCAACCCGATTTTGCTCGAAGGCGTAGATGGAACGCTTCAGGTTCACAAGCCCCCATTCCTCTGTCTTCCATGCGCTCATGAGACCGTTGCCCTCCTACAGCGAGTTACGATCGGCACTACTACGCCAAAGTCTTTCATCTTTCCTCCGAATACTCTGCCACGATTGTAAGACATTTGGCAGCAAAATGGGAGTCAGCCATCCCCTGGGACTGACCCTTAGCATCGGCAAGGCGGCCTGAGACCCCGGAAGCGCGAATTTCTTGGAACTTTTTCGCCCCTCGACCAGTCAAAGTGATTAGAGGGGGGACCGGCTGCCCGGCAAGCACCGCCGACCCGAGCGGGAGGGCCGATATGAAGACAATCAGAGGTGCAACGATGAGAAGGACACGCACTAACCTCGTAATCTTGGCATTAGCCATATCAGCAGCGACAGCCCTGAGCTTCTCTGCCCCTGCCAGGGCCGTGACCGATGAGCAAGACAAGCAGACAAAGGCCGTAGGACAAGAGAGCCAGTCTGTCGAAGCCGACCTGACGACGTCTGAGAACGCGGGCGAGTCCTTGGGGCGCTGGGAGGAACTGCCGTTGCCCCCGGCTAAAGACCAGCAGGTTCACTCGATGGGGATGGAGCCGGGAGGAATTGTCTGGATCATGGCCAATGGCGGCCTCTACTACTGGGATGGGGAGAAGTTTACCCCGCCCCTGACCGGCAAGTTCACCTCTGGACCGTCCATAAATGGGATTTACGGCGGCCCGGACCGCGGCCTGTATGCGACTCAGCGGGGAGAGAAGGAGCACCAGGGCAGGCTTTTCAAACTTTGCGATGGGGACACGCGCTACGTCGCTGATTTCTATTATGAAACCTCCAACCGACCCCCCGGTCTTTACGTGTCGAAGTCCGGCAAGATCTACAACTGGGGGAACCGCTTTCTCGCCGTCTATTCCGGCGACAAATGGAAAAGGATCGAGGCGAGGTTAGACCTGGAGAACACGCTGGTCTTCGAGACTGGACAAACCCTCTATTTCTATTCCAACGGGAAGCTCTACTGCGCCGATGCCGACGATAACCTCACCGAGCACGATATCCCCGCGACCATAGAAAGCAGGGACGGCCCCCCCAGGGTTTACGGCGCTCTCTGGGGAAGCGACAGGATCATGATCCTGAAGACCGGCGAGAGAGGGGTTTACGCCTATGACTTGAAGACTTGTCAGCCAGTCCCGACTGACAACATCAACGCGGCCTTCGGCGAAAGAGTGGTCTGGGACGTCTTCCGGGCCGCCGACGGATCCGTATGGGTCATGACCCAGGATCCCAGATTCCCCACTTACCTCTACTATCGAATCTTGCCCGACGGAGAGTTGGCCCCCGTGGACGAAACGACAGAATTCACTTCCGCCTACTCGTGGGACCCCATGCAGGCTTCTCGGCTTCCGCATTCCCTCCTCACCGCTTCCGACGGCTCCGTGTGGTTCGGTCTCCAGAGGGGAGGAATAGCGCGGCTAAAGGACGGCAAGGCACGCGTCTTCGGCTGGAGCGATGGGCTGAGCATCGGGCGGCCAGACTGGCTCTTCGAGGATCCCCACGGAAACGTCTATGCAGCGTCAGGCCAGGCGATCTATGTTCTTCGCCCCAGCGAACCTGGGGGACCGACCCCTCCCGATCTGGCTCTCTGGGAAGAGTACGAGACCGTTTCCCATGAACCGGTCGGCGATGGCAAGGGCAACATCTGGATGTTCCTGAGGGATCGCCCCGGAGAGGTCTCACGTTGGGACGGTTACCAGTGGCAGCACATCAAGGTGCCTTTCGATACTTCGAAGGTCTCCCGGGTTCTGGGGGATGACCGCGGCCATATCCTGGTTCAGATGGGGGACTATCCGGAAGGATGCTTCGATATCGGTCCTGATAGCATGGCGCACTACGAGAACTTGCAGGCCATGCTCGTGGCGGCGGTCGCGGAAGGGGCGAAGAGGTTTTATACCGGCAACGAGTTTCAGGGGTGCTACGTGCTGGAAGGAGGGAAAATCTGGTTCGGGTACAATAACTACCCCGAGTTCGAATGCTTCGACGGCGACCGCTGGGACCATTTCAGTATGGACGACGATGTCAACTACATGTACGAGAGTCCCAAATACGGCATCATTATCCGCACCCAGGGAGAAAAGTACTACGGCTACGACCGGGGGCAGATAGTAGAAATCGAAGCTCCTCGGGCTCCCAAGACACGCTGGATCCTCGGACCAAAGGGGCTTCAGCCATTTGAGGAGGAACTTCTGACGTCGCACCCGGAGTTATACACCCCTGTCGAACTCATGCCGGGTGATGAGTACTACCTTCTGCTTCGCCCCATGGAGGAGCAGGAGTCTCGCGAACCGACTTACGTAATAGGGGATCAACTTCCTCACTATATGAAAACCGTGACCCCGGGCTACTTCGGCGGCTACTGGACAGGTTACGCTGGTCTAAATGGGGCCTACAGGATCTTTGGGGGCAAGGTGTTCAAGTGCGACTTCAGCGACTCGCCCCTCGTCGGCAAAGAGAACGACATCCGCTGGGTTGCAGATGATCGGGCGCACAATCTCTGGATTGACGCTGGGTGGTATGGCAACTGCCGCCACGTATTCCTCAAGCGACTGGATGGGTTCAAGTTGAAGGTTGCCGATATTCCCGCCCAAGTGAAGCGCGAGTTGTGCATAGAGGCCGAGCCGGTTTTGCCTGGCCTGGCGACGAAGGATCTCCGTCTCTTCTGGCGCTTTGAGGATGGGTTGTGGCAAGGCGGGGAGCAGGGGGGGTCGGTGGCCGTCCGTTTCCCGACCGACGGCGAATATCACATCGAAGTCATGGGAATGGATCCTCAAGGGGGAACATCCGAAATCTCGCATCTGGCGGTTCACGCCACCGTCTTCCTTCCCAAGACCGAGGTTACCGAGGGCGGGCCATACGTGGTGAAGGACGTGGTCTGGACACCGCCAGTCGAGATGACGTCTTCTTTACCCGGCGCCCTGCTGAAACTCGCCCACTGCATGGACGGCGGGGATTGGCAGATATTTGAGGACGGGAGGCGGATTGCGTTGGGTGGACTCGAGCCCGGCGAACATTCAATCGAGATCGCCGCGCAGGATGAGGAAGGCTACCGCGACCTTACGCCCCTCTCCCTCAAGGTGACCTACGAGCCAGATTTCGCTTTCATCGTCAAGAGCCGTCTGGACCTCATCATCGGAGATGACCGCCAACGAGCAGACACGGCGCGCTCCGAGATCGTCATCGCCGGCCCCGGAGTAATTCCAGTTCTCAAGCAGAAACTCTCGGAGGCGCGCGAGGCGATGCGCGACGTCCTCCCCATCGAGAAGAAATATCCGCACGGTGTCCCTCACGTCATAATGCCCAGTAAGGAGGAACTGCTCGTCTCCGTTCTCGAACGACTGATCCAGGAAATCGCGCCAGGCCCGGAGTGAAGGGGATTGAAGGGGGACAGTTACCTGTGTCCCCAGGGACATAGGTAACTGTCCCTGGGAACCCCCGGAAGCCGGGAGCTCACACTCTGCCACTGCGCAGCGGATTTTTTTGGAACTTTTTTACGCCTTGGCCAGTCATAGTAGTTGGAGGCCGCGGAGCTGCGCCGTGCCTGACAAGGACACTAGCATCTGTCTCAATCTTAAGGAGGCCGAGATGGGCATCGGAAGCCACGAAACGAAGTCAAGGACGCGCATTAACCTCGTGGTCTTGGCTCTGGCCATGTCAGCAGTCATAACTTTCAGTGCCCTTAGCTCCGCGTGGGCCTTGAGCGAAGAGCAAAATGCAAAGATAGAATCCGCGGCTGAGGAGGTTCTCCCCGCCGGATGGATGATCACCACCGCGGACGAAGGAACTTCAGGGTCGCTCCACGTGATACTCCAGGACACAGGAATAACTGTCCCGGCTTACCTCGTAAAATCCCTTGAACAGGCGGTGCATGTGGAGGGCCTGCCACCCCATCCGTACTGGCTGCTGTCGTTCAGCTCGACGGAGATTCCCTATCATGCGCCGCCCCCGCCCCCTCCGGAGCCACCCGGTACCGTGTGGCCGGTCTTCTACGGCAAGAGCGACGACCTGTGGCTCTACTACTCTACGGTCACGTGGCCCTCTAATGTGTCAACCTGGCCAACGGCTGTGGAGGATATCGCCAGTCGGCTGGGCATCCTCAGATGTTTGCCGGTGGGGTTGGTTGGGAAGCCCGTGCCGATGGGTCAGGAGGGGCGCCCCTGGCTCTTCCGGGATCTCGCAGGCCGTGAGTACCTTCTCAAGAGCAACGGCAAACTCAAGGAACTGGCCGGGATTCCAGATGTTGAGCGCAAGAACTTCAGGCTCAGGGGCTTCATCTTCCCCGACCTGGTTTCGGTGCCCTCATGGCCAGGGAAGTTCTTCGAAATTGCGACCTTTTCAATTGACGAAGAGCCTTATTTCAACGTTCACCGTGAGGTAGTGTGCAGACTGCCGGCTCCCGATCTATCCCTTCTTGCGCTGTCTCCGGACGGCACGAAGATACTGTGCCTACAGGACAGGAACCTTTGGGTCATAAACTCCGACGGCACGGGTGCCAGGCTGTTGAGCATCGGCAACTACGTCGAGCAGGCGATGTTCTCGCCGGATATGGGCTGTGTGCTATCCTGCGAGCAGCAGGAGCGCAGCGGAGCTGTTCATCTCCGACTGTTCCCCCTTGATTCCAGACTGCCGGGTCCGGTGGATCTGACCGAGGAGGATGGAGCCCAAATCAGTGACCGTGCTGTTGCCGGCTGCTGGCAGCCCCAACCGCCCTATGACCTGGTATTCGTAAGGAACCCTGTCGGCTACAACGACAGAGGCGATGTGTGGAAGACGAACCTCGCCTCGCACTCGAAGGCGCGCCTGACAACCACTGGGGACGTCCTCGCCTGCTTCTGGGATCCCATGGGAGAGAGCATCCTGTACACGAGGCGAATCCCGAAGGAGAACGATGCCTCACTCTGGATAATGGACTCCGAGGGAGGAAACCAGAGACGCCTGTTGCATGGCGTCGCGGAAGCACCGCGTAGAGCCGGTTCCCTTTGTGTTTGGTCCCCCGAGGGGGAAGAGTTTGCCGCAACTCTGCGTCGAGGGCTTTGGGTGGTCAACGCTGACTCGGGAGAAAGCCAGTTGGTGGCCCAGGATGCCGGGGGGCCGGTCGCTTGGCTGCGAGAAGGACGCCTTGTTTTCGCGCTTCACGAAGAGGATCCGTTCTTGGGGTCAGAGACCACACTCTGGACGACGGCTCCGGACGGATCGAAGCGCCAACGGCTGGCGCTCCCCTACGGGACGGTAGCGGCATCGCCCGACGGGCGTCGCATCTTGTACTGCTATGACGATTGCCTTTGGTGGGCCGAGATCCAGGGCAAACCAGATGCCATCGGAACGCAGTAACCCTCCTTCCGAACCCAGCTGGAACGGCTTGGACCCGGCTCCGGCACTTCCGCGCTTTCACCGCTCCTGATTCTTTCTCTCTGGGCGGCAGTCCCGCGGAGGGTGTCCGCAATGACCCCGATGGCATGGTTGCGGCGTTGAGCAATTCGCTGCCAGGGTTTGCCCCTCCGCATCCGCGGCGGAGACTGGCCTAAGATCCGTCCGGGCTTGGACGGGAATCGCCTCCTCCACTCTCCTCTCGCCAGTTTCCCGACAGATGGTTTATACTTTTCCGGAGTTGATCTTCCGGGCGGAGAAGCGGCTAAGTCGGTTGAGGAGGTTCTGTGGCAATTGAAAGAAGAGAACGAGCAAGTGGGGGAAACAAAGCCTGCCGAGGAGCCTGAGCGAGTAGTCATCCTGGAATGTTCTCTGACCTTCTCTTTGCGCGATGAAGCCGGCTCGGAGAAGGCAGCCGGAGAGGGCCAGGCTCAACTCGACAGAGACGCCCTCTCCGTCCAGCCGAAATTCGGCGAGGCGCTCTATTTCTCGCTTCGCGACGTCCTCACCCTGTCGGAGGCCGACTTTGAAGTTCATCTTTCCCTCCCCGACAAAGAGGAACTGGTCATTCGCGACCTTGGCTACCGCCATGAGGATTTCCTGAAGAACCTCTCCCGGCAGCGGAGCGAGGTCCTTTTGAGAGACATGCTGATGGATGAGAATCTGCTCGACTCCGGAGCGGAGGCGGAACTGCACTATCTCAACGAATCCGGCCAGGAGGTGGAGAAGGGAACCTGCGAGCCGCGACTCTACGAAACGGCGCTGGTAATACTGCCGGAACTGGGCGACCCCATCAGGATTCCCTACAGCCTGACTGCGGACGTCGGGGCCGAGGATTACGTCCTTGCCATCTCAACGGAATTTGGCGAGAAAATCATCCTTTCGCAGATGGGAGGCCGATTTCAGCCTTTCTGCAAGAGGCTCTCGGAATCCATCAGCGCCCTTTCTCTCAAGGCCCAGTCAATCCTGAAAGAACTGCTGCCGGAAGCCAGCCCGGCCGTCATAAGAGAGGCTGCCCGCCTGATGAAGGACGGCAAGGCTGCCAGGAAGGGCGATCTCGATGCCATTGCGCCCCCACTGTCCGCCGCGCTGGAAAGCAAGATGGAGGCCGCCGGGCTCAAAGACAGTTACAGTTTCCTGAAATCTTTGTCTCAACACGATGACCTTTTCGTCGGCCTCAAGCGCGGGCTCTTGGGGGATCTCACCGGCGAATACATCTGGTTCTTGATCCCCTTCTACGGCGGTGATGGGAAGCCCGCCAACGCAATCGCCATGGAGGCGGCTTCAGATTGCGGCGGCGGCAAGGCCACCTATTTCTTCAGGATAGTGGGCCGTGGATACCCGAACTTGAACGATCCGGAGGACCTCCGCCGCCGCACCGCCGAACTCATCAAACAGATGAATCGTTGCCTGATAACCGTGAACTTCAGGCGCGAACCCATCTATCTTGCCGAGGACGAACTGAACACCCCTCGGTATTCGAGATACCGCTTTGCCATCCAGAAACTGCCGCCGCTTCAGATGTTGCGCCGGCACTTCATCGGCAGGGTGATTCATCTCAGCCCGGAGCAATGGGAGAAGGACGTGGCCGACCTGCTCAACTTCAACACGGCCGTGGGCGACGATAGCGCCAAGTGGACCAAAGGCAGGGGCGAGGGGGAAGCAACTTGACCGCTTGCCCTCAGTTCACCGAAGGGCCGAGCCGCAACCTGCGATGGCACAAGCCGCGCTTGTAGGGGCGGACCCCCGTGTCCGCCCTCCTGTGTTGCCCAATAATCTGATTTTGAAATGACTTCTACTGTATGTTAGTGTAATTTGACACTCTGGCTGAGAAATGGGGAACCCAAAAGATGCCTGGATACAAGCACCCTTGCCGATACTGTGACAAGTTGATCCCGCCTGACTCGCACGCGTGTCCCTTTTGCGGGAAGGTAAATCCCCTGGGGTCGTTTCGGTGCCCGAGATGCCAGAATCCAATCCCGAAGGGCGCGGTGGCCTGCAACGATTGTGACCTGTCTCTTCAGATTGTCTGCCCGAAATGCGGCCAGACCACCTTCTTCGGGGATTATTGCGAACACTGCGAGGCGCGGCTGGTTATCGTCTGCCCGAAATGCAAGACCGAACAGCCGCCGATAGGCGAAAAATGCCTGAAATGCGGTAAACTATTGCCGAGGAGATGAGGAGAAATGGCTTTGCAACCTTTTACCCGAAACTGTGAGGACAACAGCACCGACGCAGGATTTCAGTTCACCTTTTTCTGCGACCTCTGCAACGACGGCTACAAGACGAATTTCATCGAATCCAAGACGCACAAGAAAGCCGGCTTTCTGCGCGGATTAGGGCAGGCAATTTCGGTTGGATCCCAGTTGCTTGGCTCTTCGACCGGCTACAGCGTCGAGAGGGGAGCGGACATCCTCAGCGAGCGCTTCCAGGGAATGACCCCTGAGTGGCATAAGGAGCACGACCAGGCCTTCCAACTCGCCCAAAACGAGGCGAAAGAACACTTCCAACATTGTCCCAAGTGCCGGAAGTGGGTCTGCGAGACGGATTGGAACGAGCAGGAGGGGCTTTGCGTTGAGTGCTCCCCCCGCGAGAACGTCGAGGTAGCCGCCGCGAAGGGGCAGAAGATGGTTCAGGACATCCAGGAAAAAGCAGCCGCGACCAAGGTCTTCACCGGCGAGATCGAAAGCAAGCAGACCCTTTGCCCCGAATGCGGCAAGCCCGCCGGCGGCGGCAAGTTCTGCAATAACTGCGGCGCCTCCCTCACCCTCATCAAATGCCCCAAGTGCGGCGCCAAGAACCAGGCCGGCACCAGCTTCTGCGGCGAGTGTGGCAACAAACTGGCTTAGCCGTACAGACTAAGGGCCAAAGAGTAAGGACTAAAGCCTCAAGCGACCGCCAACCCAGGAGCAGAGGAGGACACAGCATCCCTCCGCAGGGGACGATCGCCTGACCAGCCTTAAGGCAGCGTTGTAGGGGCGGACCCCCGTGTCCGCCCTCTTTCTTTTGCTCTTCCTCCTTGCTGTTAGACTCGAGGACTAGAAGACTCGCAGACCGGAAGACTCTAGACTCTAGACTCTCGACTCTTAGACGCTCCGGGACGGCACTCGCCGACTCCCCCCCGACAGTGTTCTTCCCACTGATCCGTGAAATCCGTGTAAGCCTACTCCGCCGTAGTCCGTCCAGGCTTGGACGGACGATTCAGCCTTCGTAGCCGAAGCTACTTCGGCGAAGGAGGCAGGCTGGATCAGTGGTTGCTGTTTCTTGACTCTTGACTCAGGCCCCAAGCCTCAAGCCTCAGGACTCTTCGACTCCGGCCCCCCAGACTCCCTCTTCTCCCGCCGCTGCAGCGCACGCACCAGGAAATGGAGCAACACCAGCGCGAAACCGATCGCGCCAATGATCAGGCCATACCCGATCAGCGATACATTGCTGCCGACGCGCGCGCGTAGCAGAAGGAAAAGGAAGGCCAAAGTCGCGCCCAACACCAGCAGAATAACCCCTGCCTTGAGGTTGCCAAATCCGTCGCGCGCCTTCTCCGTCTCCGGCAGCCGAATCGCTGGCAACTCGGTTACCCCTTTTTCGATCAACAATTTCCGCTCCTCGAATACCCTCCCAAGCTGCCGATGCCTCAGCGAAAGCCGGTAGGCGTGAAAGAGGGAAACCGCGATAACCACAATGATAATCGTTACAAACGGCATAATCGCTACCATCGTGGGGTAGTAGACCGGCATGGTGTGTGCCTCCTTGGGCTGTTCTGCTTCATTTTCCACCCATTAGATGCCGCTCGCCGTGCCGGAGGTTGCGCTGCTTTGCAGAGCCGCACCAATCCGAGCATTCTCCATCGGGGCCGGGCAGTTTGTGGTGACGGCTTCCCCGGTGATAAACTCCTTCTCATGGATGCAACCTCCCGCAACCCGGGCGGCATCTAATCACTGACTTTCGCGTGATAAAGTGAGGCCTCTCCCGTCATTGCGAGCGACTCGTCCGCCGAAGCTTCAGCGGAGGCGGAAGCGAAGCAATCTAACTTGGGTGATAACCAGGCGAGCCACACTCCTTCACTTTAGTTGACATGATTCAGTGGAGAAACATGACTCCGGCCACGGGCATTTGCCTCTATAAGGTCATCAAGAACCGGGCGACCTCGGACGAAGATGCGCCACTGGTGGCGCGCGCCAGGCATGGCGACCACCGGGCTTTTGAAGAATTGGTGCGACGCCACAAGGATTCCGTGCTAAACCTGGCACGCTTCATTGTCGCCGATGATGACGCAGCCGAGGACGTGGCTCAGGAATCTTTCATCAAGGCTTACCAGCATCTTCATCGCTTCCGTGGCGGGGCCAGATTCTCCACCTGGCTCTGCCGCATAACCGTCAACCAGGCCCGCGCTCATCTCCGCAGCGAACGACGACGGCTCGCCAGATGGGAGAAGCAACTGGACCTGGAGGAAACTCGAACCGAGGCGGCCCAGCCCAAAGAAGAGAGAGGGCCATTGCTCGCCTTGTTGCAGCAATTGCCGGAGAAACAGCGGGCCGCCCTCGCCCTGTTCTACCTGCACGAACTCTCCCTTGCCGAGATCGCCCACGCCATGAAGGCGCCGGCGGGAACGGTCAAGTCCTGGTTGTCACGGGGCCGAGAACGGCTCCGGGCCATGGCCCAGCAAGAGGGACTCCTATGAACTGTCGGCAAGCGCAGAAAAGGTTGGCTGATTACACCGCCGGTTTCACCGGGCCGGAGCAGAGCCGACGTTTGGAAGCGCATCTGTCCCAGTGCGAACCATGTCGAGAGCGCCTGGCTCAGTTCGTCAAACTCGACCGGCTCTCAGCCTCCGGCCAGCGCATCGCCGCCGACCTCCTCGTCCGGCGAGTCATGGCCCGGACGGAGGGAATGGACCTCTGGCGTCAGTGGCGCCGGCGCTTCCTCTTTGAGAGCATCGCTCAGGGACTCCTGCTGGCCTGCGCCCTCGTGGCAGCCCTGACCATCGCGCGGCCTTGGATAGCAACCTGGATTGATTTAGCCAGTTCCTGGAAAATCAACTGGGCACTCCAGGCGCAATCCCTCCCCGCCGCAACGCTAGTCTTGGCGGTGGGGGTGGCAGCAGGTTTGCTGGCCTGGGTATCCTACGTCCTCGCCGAAGAATAGACAGGTAGGCCGATCCGCAATCACGGGGAAGGAAAACTCTTGCCGGCCACTGGCCACTGCCCTTACCAATCAGTGGAATCCGTGTAATCCGTGGTTGCTGTCTCTTGACTCTTAGACGCCTAGACGCTCCGACGCCCACTTCCCCCTTATCTTCTCTATCTCCGGCCGCTTGGCGAATTCGTCGGGAACTGGGATTCCCAAAGTTGCTCGCTTCACATCCAGGTAGTAGAGGTAATCCTCAAAGGTCACGTCCGGAGGGCAGCGGTGGTCAACGTGCGGAATCCACCCCCCCTCCAGCACGTAAGGCTTTATCCGTTTCATCTCCGCTCTGATCGTATCTTTCCCCGCGATGAGCGCCCGCTTATTCACCCCTCCGATGATCCCAACCCTCTCCCCGTATTTCTTCCGGATCGCCACCGGGTCGGAGCCTCCCGCCACCTCAACGGGAAAGACAGCGTTCATCCCTCCCTCCAGCCACGGATCAATCATGTCCATTATGTTCCCGTCGCAGTCGGTGAAGATGATGTCGCAGCCGTTGCTCCGCAATGCCTCGGAGATGCGGGCGTAGTTAGGCGTCAGCCACTCCCGCACCATCTTGATGGAGATGATCGGCCCGTGCCCAAAGCACATATCCTCCCAGCCATGCCCGAAATCCACCTTCACCTGCCTGGCGACGTGGCTCACCACCGTAACCACCAGGGTCGCCATGTGTGAGATCATCTCCTGCACCAGTTTCGGGTCGTCGTAGCAGAGCAGCGAGATGCCCTCGAAACCCGCAAAGTTGCGCAGCCGGCCAAAGAGGCTCCCGATGCTTATGCCGATGGGCTTGTCATGGGCCGGATCGTTCAACTGACCCTTCATCTCCTGCCAGTTGACCCGGTTCTTCGGATACCGGGCGGGGAGGTTCGCGTCCAGGCGCGGCTTGAACTTCTCCTCCCAGTCGCGGCGGTTCTTCAGCCCAAACTCGATGTAATGGGGAATCGTGGACGAACCGTCTTTGAACACCTTCTGCTTCACGCCCTCGCCATCAATCACGATCCTGTACTTATCGGTCTCCTCCACCACCTGCGGTTCGAAACTCGGCGCTATCTCGACATGGGCAGGCAGGTAAGTCCGCTCCGCAAACCCGAAGTAAGCGTCCGCATCCTCATTGCTCCTGACCTCCCGAGACATTCCCTGCTCGTGCCAAACGCGAAGGGTATCGTCCCAATACCCAAACTCCTCATCCGGCACATGATCCACCCGTTGAAAGTGCATGCACTTAACCCATCGCTCTCTTGCGTTCATTGTTCTCCCCTTAGAAAAACAACCTGCGCTCTTCCGACGCCCTCGGGCACAGGTGCGACCAGAATGCCAGGAACCGCTTGGCCGGTCAACCGCGAAGAGAAGAATAACCACGGATCCAGCCTGCCTCCTTCGCCGAAGTAGCTTCGGCTACGAAGGCTGAATCGTC
>Ga0315294_10005544_pt1 | contig 13857 bp, 17 predicted proteins | sample YL17G13_40_MG_FD_203626 | JGI IMG/M metagenome (GOLD analysis project Ga0315294, IMG submission 203626) | Sediment microbial communities from Yellowstone Lake, YNP, Wyoming, USA - YL17G13_40 | ecosystem: Environmental > Aquatic > Freshwater > Lake > Sediment | place: USA: Wyoming | collected... | reverse complement strand
TTCCTCGGGGTCCAGTCTCTCTGAGAGCGCGATTGAATTGATATGAGTGGCGAGGGCGCGTTTTCTAATGATTTGGCGATGCGCCTCAGAGAAATTGGGGTACATATCACAGATAGCCATGGCAATTTCTCCCTGATCCCAATAGCGTATAGCGTGCCACTCTACGCACCTGGCCAAATTTCCAGAAATGAAAATGATATCCAAACCTCGATTGCCGATTGAAAGCTATATCGTCTAACGAAATCTTTCAACCGAAGATTTCAGGAAGTAGTGTTTTTTACACGGTTTTACCCACAGTTTCAAGGAAACTTCGTCCAATGACAGGTAAGTTCTTGATTATTCATTATGAGCCCCCAGAAATAGGCGTTTTCAGCTCCTATATCGTCGTTTCCAACCCCAATAAGAACCTCATAGGGAGCAGATCCCTCCCGGAGCTGATACCCTTCATTCCCCCCTATGACATTCCTTCCTTTGGCCCGATAGCCCAAGAGGGCTTTCACATTCTCAACAAAAGAACTACTGCCCACGGCGATACTGCTGGTCTATTCCTCCTGACGGATTTTCTGAAAACAGCCCTTTTGGCCCCCGAAAAACTAATTATAGACCCGATTCAGTGAGCACAAATTGCATTTTCCAATGTCATATGAGATACTTCCCGTGGCGTGACCCCTTTGCCACTTTGCCACTGTTATGCGCATTACCTTTTTGCGCACTTCACAATTACTTCGTATCGAGGCGACGGCACATACTTTGGATCACTGTCGTCGCCACCATCCCAACGGCCTTCTACTGCGCAAAAGACGCTTTTCTTGAGAACCCTGTAAGACGTACCATCCGGTCCATCTGCCATTTTGTCGCCACACCATCCATCTTCATTGAGAAGGTCACGGGGAAGATCCGCCGGAAGCTTGCCGTCGGGGCAATAAGGCAGGGAGTTGCCAAAGAGACCATCGGGACGCTGAGTGTCTGTCAATTTATTCGCGTTTCCCGAGAAACGAATAACGCAGCCGTGATAGTGCTTACCATCGTCAGTAAAGCTCTCGATTGATTTCGTCAGACTATCATACGGACCAGAGTTGAGTTTCTTGTAGACAAGACTACAAGTCTCCTCAAGCACTCCCGCATGGGCGTTGCAGGCCCACAGCATCACGAGTGTCAAACCGACTACACGATTAAGGAATGTCACATTCATGATCCTTTAGGTGCATAATGTCTTGCCCATCAGCCGCCGGCGGAGCCGGTCGGCTGCATGGGCCGGTTAGGCCAGGTGGCTTCTGCGAGTGCATCGAGGCATCGGTGGACCTGGCATCTCCCCTGATCGAAGTCCACGAGAGTGTTCTCAGGGCCTCCCGCGGTCAGCACGATTCTATCGCTTGCGCTCATGACTACTGGCTGGCGGCGCCTTCGTGAAGATCACTCGGCGGATTCGTTCTCGCTGGCTGAACGCCCTTTCCTCGCCGGATGCAGGATTCAGGTCGAACCCGAAATAAGGTGAGTCAGCGGGATCGGCGCCAGTCTGCGGGCGAAAGTTGAACGCTGGACCGATGAAGCGGTAGTGGAGAGTCTCGCCGTCCTTCAGGCGTATAGAGAAGCTCTCCTTAGTCAGGAACCTCTTACCTTTCATCGTGCCTTTGCCATCGCTTGAGTGCCACTCAACCTCGATCGCGTCAAGCTCTTTTTCAGCAATCACTCGGGGCGTATCGCCGGGCTGGCCAAGCGGCAGCTGGAGATTCCTGTCTATTCTTCGGTACACTTCGGCCATACCCGGGATGCCCGAGAACTTTCTATTTTCGTAAACGAAATGCCAGTCGTACGTATCCAGCGTGGTACCGTCCTGGAACTCGATTCTCGCCGATATCATCTTCCATTCATCGGTCGCCCAGGTCGTCGAGAACGCGGCCAGAAGCAAGAGTGGCATTGCGCCCCTTGTGATGTGGCTGCACGTCATAGTTGATCCTCCTTCTTGGCCGCTGTGGCGACCCCTAAGCGCTCCACGACCTCTCGAAGGGTCACCGGGGTGGACTCCCGGCGGCAGGTCGCCACCCTGGCTGAAGAGCGGAAGACCCACATAATCCTCCTCCTTTGCCTAACGCTGCGGCTCACCGGGAGCCGGTTTTCTCGGCGATCCGGTGCAGCCGCTTGTTATCGCCCGAGTTCTCCACAAGGTCGCCGAATGAAGAGAAGTGTACTCAACTTCATTTTCGGCTAATCTTCACGACGCCCAGGTCCATGACGTCTCCTGCACGAAGGTGCAGTTCAACCGGATTCTCGCTACTAACGACCTTGCCCAGGCTGAGGTAGCCGTGGTGTCTCGCCGCGGGATCCCCGGCTTTGAGCACGTACTTTCCAGGCGGGATTCGGGTGAACTCGAACCGCCCTTTCTCGTCAGTCTTGACAAAGGGTAAGCGGCCCCCTTCCATCACCCACAATTCGAAATCGGTGGTACCGTCCGGGTTCTTCCTCTCTGCCTTGAGCAACAAGAGCTCTAATCCCTCTACCGGCTTCCCGCTGTCAGCCTCCAAAAGGACGCCAAGGATCGTGGCTGTGTCACCAGCCACCTTCGGCTGCCCGTTCGCAATGGCCACCGTCGCGAGGAGCGCACCCATCAAGATCGTCAGGACCTTCACTGCCTCCTCCTCCCCCCTAGGCCCGCAGCGACCCGGGAACACCCAGATCAGCTGCGAAGTTCCATCGCTTGCGCCGGCTTCGTCAGCCGCATCTGGTTGTTATGCGGCGCCTCCGGTGACGGGCGACGCCATATCCGGCCTCTCCGCCACGTCCTCAGCGGAGCCGCCCCAGAAGCCTTCTACGAAGAAGTCCGAGAGCTTCTGCATATCCTCAAGAAAGCGTTCGATTCCCGACTCGCTAAACACAGTCTGCCCCTTCCATTCAGGCTTACGGCGCCGGTTCTGTGGAAAGAGAGAATGGGCAATCCCATTCCGCAACTCATTGAGGGCTGCAAGATCAGACACGACCCACTTCGGGACCGTGTGAATGCTACGGACGAGATCCAGTTTCTGCAGAAGGTACAACTTCTCAAGGACGAAGTAGTTGAACGACCTAAACCGCTTGGTCTTCCAGAGTTGCTGGAACGTGCGCCTCTTCCCGAAGTAGTGCCAGCATATGACGCCGCTGAGAAACTCGTCCATCAGAACGTACTTCAGGATTACGGCGCTGCGGATCATCTGGTCTTTCGCCACTTCGAGATATGGCGTACGCCCCTCGGGTTCGGCCTCTGCGATGATCTCGTCGGGGTCAAGGCCCAGGAGGGACGTGATGTGCTTGATCTCGACGACTAGCGCCTTCTGCTTCTTTGTCGGCCTAGGCTTTGGCACGAGTTCCCTGCCTCGTCATGGTCCGCATAACGGCCTGTCGCTCAGCCGCGAGCGGCGCCAGAATCAACTTGGGATAAGCCGAGACCGACACGCGCCGCTCGTCGGTCTGCAGCGGCTTGTTCGGCGGTTGAGACTGAGTATCAATCTCGCACTACTCCATGAAACGTGCGACCCCATCCTTCATTTAGGCAACTTGACCGGGAACTCAAGGACATTTGAGAGCCTTTGGGCTTTGTCTCCTTTCTCTTGCCATTCCTTGAAGTCGATCAACACTATGCCCATAGTACCTTCGCCCTGGATTTTACTATAGGTAATCCACATCGTGAGGAATTTCTGCATATCTCCATCTTTCCCGGTCAGTGTACCCGTCTTATTTGAGAGAAAGATCTGCACTTCTTCCTTTCTTTCGAGTACGGGGTAAAAGGAGGCACCCAACATGCCCTTTGGAAGCCCTTTCTGAATACTGAATACCCATGTGGCACTGGACACAGTCATATCCGCCGCCACTTGATAGTTAATTTCAGGAAATACTTTCCTCGGATCAATCGGCGAGGCAAATTTTTCCTTTAGGGAAAGTGTGACGGGGAGTCGGGCTACCGTGCTGTTCGCGGCAGTCTGTGCAAAGGCGCTCAAGGCCTGCAAAGTGAAGCTGAACGTGACGAGCAGGGTAGTCACAACGAAATGGCAAACAGGCGTTCGTATCGTCATTGTCATTAGTCTTTCTCCTATTTTTCCGGCGAGGTCCTTCAGTCGGTTCTCTGTGTTGTCGACCGTCGTGATTGTGTCCGCCGAACGACTCGCTTAACCTGCGAGCGGCATTAGCAACGATCTTAATTAACACCATCTAACCATATGATTTCTCATAACTTTCATAAATGCTATGAACCCGCTCGTCAGGTTAAAGCGATGGTTATACCGCCCTTTTGGGAACAGCAACGAATGTTAATATACCATATAGATCAAAACCAGTTTATCGCTTGGAAATAATTTCATAAAGCACCTTTAATCGAGCATCCGGACTCATTTCTGCATCTTTTTTGGTTATGGGTGCATCTACTTCTAAAAGAATATATCCGCACTTTGTGCAAGTTTGTATCCTAATCGGCACTAATTTCATGCAACGAGGACAAAAGTAATGTAATTCATCTATGTCGAGTATTTCTTTTTCGGAATAAATTTCATAGGGGTGTGTGTCATCCCTACGATAGTAGACAGAACCTGTCTCGCCATCCTTAATAGCTTCTATATGTTTAAGTAATTTTTCACAACGGTCAGCTCCACGTTTGTTCCCTATTTTATTAAAAATCATCTGCGCTATTGTTGCCTCTTCAATTGCCCAGTCTGAACTTACAGACCACATGTGTTCTTCTGCTTGATATAGATACGCTTGAGCCCACTTAGCTTTTCGCTGAAGGAGTTCGTATGTTTCATAAATATCTTGGAGCGTAAACCCGTATTTGATTTTCTCAGACTCATCCCAAGCTCCGTCTTGACGCTGTCCAAGACGAGCCATGTGTAGATTTCTTACCCGATCAATCCGAAGGAAGAAGAATCTAAGATCAGCCTGTTCTTCTAAATCAAAAGATGAGAAAGTATTCTTTGAGTCAGGAAACGCTGTTTCAAGTGCGCTTGAATAATCAGCTTGTTTTGCATGACGTACACCCTCTTGCAGTAATATTTTTCGCTTAATGCGTGTTTGTTTATATTCCAGGGTCTCTTTGCTTAGATTTTTAAAAAAACGTGGGTTTTGAGTCTCAAACGGATCTACACCTAATAGAACTGAAAACTCTAGAAAGTCATCGAGATCCTTAGAATGTAATTGTTCTAACATCAGGAATTTGTTTCTTGCCTCAACCATATGTAGATGTGCTTTGTAACGCTCCTCTCGACTTGTCCAGATATGAGCAAGAGCTGCGTGAATCCTACCTGACGATTGAGGGTCACTGGAATTCTTTGCTTTGTCTAGGGCTATACCTAGATACACAAGAGCTCTCGAGTAAAGCCCCACGCAAAATAATAAACGACCCACGAAGAGGAAAACTTGTGGTGACTCGTTACCTAAAAATCTTTGAATGACTTGTGATAATAAATCAAGATGTTGAGTATGGCGAGTCGTTGAAAAATTGTTTTCTATTGAAAATCTTGGGTTAGGGACAAGACAATCAAGAATTTGTTCTGTTGATCCAGTGGCAAGAAATATATCATCTCGACTTCGCTTGACACGTGCCATATAGAGATGTGAGCCAAACATTCGGCCAAAAAACCAACGTAACCGATTATCTACTCGAAAACCTTCAGAATGACTATTATCTGAGGCATGCCAGACTTTTAAATGGGAAGAGTTTGAATGTTGAATCCAGACAAGACGTTGTTTTCCTGGGGCAAAGCGTATGGCAGGCAAGACATCAAAATCATCAAAACCAGAGTAACCTAGCACAAGAAGCGCATTGTGCGCGAGGAGCTCTTCAATAACTGACCACTTGCTTGGGCAAATGCTTCTTTGAGTAACTACTGACTCCATAGTTGCTGCAATTTCAGTACTGTGTATTTTTTCAGATTCTTTATTTACAGTTCCATGGATTTTAAATATAGGATTAGGATATAATAATGGGTTTTTCAGATAATCCTCATAATCCTTTTCAAATACTATTAAGGTGTAGGGTATTCCTTGGACATCACACGCAGCTTCTATTAAACAGTCAAAGTTGGTAGTTAGAATTTTGTGACCTGAAGCTAGAAGCTGTGCAATCTGAAAATGGTATCGGTTTGGTTGTGTAGGAGGGAACATGTGCTGGAGCAAAGTACCTTTGTCATCAATGCTCCACCAAAAGGCTTCCATCACTTGCTCAAATCTCAGGCAATCAAAGTATCCTAAACCATTCTCCCAATCCGGAGATGTCGAAGCTAGCAATTCGCATCGATCCTCGTCCGTTATTGGTAGATATGATATAATTGTATTTATTATAGATTGTGCTGTTGGAAGGTTTGAGGGCGGTGGATAGGATATCCCCGCACCAATAAGTGGGCAAAAACCAGAAGGAAGTTCATTAAGAAGGCTTTCATATGTCATTTGTTTGTCATGCAAGGTATGGTGTCCTATCGTTATAACAATGAACTGCTAAGCTATTATTTAAGCGGTATAATCGGGATAGGGAGGGGCCTCACGGCCTCCCCCCTCCCTCACCACCAGGCATACGGATCACGTACCTGGCGGTTCGGCAGATTCAGTCAAAATCAGTGGCGTTGATACAACCGCGGAACTCCGAGTGCGTCAAAATAGCCTCCGGGAAGGGCAAAGGCCAGCGCTGGACTGCGGCTTAACCGCCACGGCCCATGCGCCGACTTGCGCGTGTTCCAGGCAAGATCGCGGCTGACACCCCGATTGATAAGCTCTCGGTACTGACGCCGGCCCCACTGCTTCCACAAATAACACCTCAGCCGGCGCCGTATCCAGGAGTCTATCTCCTTGAACACCGACTTTGCTTCCGCATAGCCAAAGTAGCCGTCCCAACCCAGTACAAACTCCCGCAGCTCCCGCACTACGGTAAAAAGGGATCTACCGCGGGTACGCTGGGTTAGTTCGCGAACCCTTTCTTTAAACCTCACAAGCGCCTTGGCACTCACCGTGCGACGGTTCGGCCGCCTGCCCGTGAAGCTAAACCCCAAAAAGCTTCGCCGCCACGGCCGGGCTACTGCACTCTTGGCCTCGTTTACCGAAAGCTTCAGCCTACGCTCCAGGTACCGTGTAACACTCCTCAGCACCCGTCTTCCCGCCCGTTCGCTGCGAACATAAATGTTACAGTCGTCCGCGTAGCGCACGAACCGGTGGCCACGATTCTCAAGTTCCTTGTCCAGACCATCCAGCAGCAGGTTTGCCAACAGCGGTGACAGCGGCCCTCCCTGGGGTGTGCCCTCCGGCGTTGCTTCAAAGCCCTCCGCCGTAAGCGCCCCAGCCTTGAGGTACCGATCAATCAGCTTCAGCACCCGCCGATCCGATACCCGTTCCCTAACCCGGCTCATCAGCTTGTCGTGATTGACCCGGTCAAAGAACTTCTCAAGGTCAAGGTCCACTACCCAGCTGCAACCCATCCCAAGGTATCTCTGGGCCTGGGCTACCGCCTGCTGGGCCGAACGTCCCGGACGAAAGCCGTAGCTGCTTTCCGAAAACGTCCTGTCCCAATCCGGCTGCAACACCTGCAACAAAGCCTGCTGAATGAACCGGTCCAGCACTGTCGGTATCCCTAACTTCCGCACCCCGCCGCCGGGCTTTGGTATCTCAGCCCGCCTTACAGGCTGCGGTTCGTAGGTCCCCGACCGCAGGGACTCTCGAATCTCAGGCCACTTCCGCTTCAGGTACTCCGGCAAGGCCTCAAGGCTCATGCCGTCAATACCCGGGCTTCCCCCATTTCTCTTCACTCGGGAAAGTGCGGCAAAGAGATTCGACCTCTCCACCACCTGTTCCAGTAACCCACTGCTCTCAACCGGAGCGTCCTCTCCCCGTGTCCCAACCGAGGCTTCACCCCTCCTTGCGAAGGGCAGCTGAAGCTGCTTTGCTGGTGCAGTGCCCGGGCTCAACACGGACTGAACTCTCCTTCTCTTTTGATGCCCTCGCGGGCAACCGTTCGGGCCTTCGTCCCGCCTCTGCGACGGAACTACTATACCCTCTGCTGACTTCTCCCATGCGATCAGGGTTGATCGCTCAACCCTCAGCCCATTTCAGTCGCACGCGACGTCCCAGGGCACAGGGGAGATCTCCCGGGGTAAGACACAGAACTTTCCGCGCATAGACGCCGGATTTATAAAGCACACCCCCCTTGCGGATGGAGGGCTTCGTGGTCACGTGCCCACTCGCCCCGGGTGTACCACACCTCGTATCCGGTTCCTGTTCGTCGCCCCGCGCTTTCGGGTTGGGCTTCCTTCAGACCCTGCCTCACGACAACGCCCTTGCCCTTTCCCTATCCTTCGGCTCCGCGTAAACCTGGTGTGAGGACTCTCACCTCACAAGCTCTGTGCCATGCCCGGCACACACGCCCGAGCTCAACCGCCGCCTTTGGCGGTCGGCTGCAGCGAGTTGTTAGGCTTTTAAATTACTTACTTATCATCTTGGTTAAATCTTAATGCGTTTTTTGAGCAATTAACCATACAATCTGGACATCTTAAGCAATCTATGCTTTTCACTTTTTCAGTAACTTTGAATGCCACTGGATTTGTTCCAATCGGACAATTTTTCTCACATGTTCCACATTCAACACAATCCGCTGATATGCTTAATAGATACTTATTCCTCCCAATTATTCCTTGCAATGTGCCCATTGGACAGAATGCACACCATACCCTTGGCTTAAAGATAATTCCGAGAGGAATAGCAATGGCTGTTGTTATGGTACACATCGTTACAAATACAAAACCTATCTTTTCTGCTGCACCACCTGATTGGATCAACCTTAAGATCATAAAGCTTATCAATATGTAAAACACTGGCCATCTAAATTTCATGTCTTTAAAGAATGATGGTATTTTTTTATTTCTGCTAATGTAGACAAGAATTCTTTCAAGGAATGAACCTCTTGGACAAAACCACCCGCACCAGTACCGCCCTCTAAAGGCTGACAATACAAAAAAGAACAACATCATACATAAAACAAGATAACCTATGTATGGCCAAAAGATTCCACCAAAAATAATAATGGGAAGTAACCACCACATTATCAGTTGAATCCTCTTGCGTTTTCTAATTTTCTCTTTACCTTCGTGCATCTTTCAACTCCCAAGTACTTCATTTATAGAGAAGCCTAACGGCCAAGGTTCAGCGGCGGGGAACCCAACGAGCGATTCGAGGCCGCACGCCGAGCTGGGATCCCCGTCCGCCTGCAACCCGTTGTTAGGCCCTATATTGGAATTGGATAGCCTCGTGTCTCACACCTGTAAGACTGGTCCCTCCTCTGAACCTTTTCACCGCGTAATCGGCGCTTCGCTCACCGGCGTGATCGTAACGGTGCAGCCCTTGAAGCCGGGATCGAGGAACTTGCTGATTGCCTCCAGGCTGTCCGCTTCGACAATGTAGTAGATCAGGTGCTGGGAGAACGCACCATACATCATGGTTTTCATCTCCTTTCAACTTTTGGTTTCCAGCTTCTTCTTCAAGCCCATCGGCCTCAAGAGGAGATCCGAAGGACACCAATCGGTCCTGCTTTCCTGGAGCTTCATGACCCCCATGAAGACTACCAACGCTAGCCCGATACGAGGGCTAACCCAGTAAGCAATGGCGGCAAAGACCAGTAGCATAATACCCTGCACTAAGGCTCTACCATTTTCCAAATACATGGTTCTCACCTCCTTGTTTCTCGTGTGAGCGTTTCATATAACGTCCGGGCCAGCCAAACGAGGCCACGCGGCCTAACAATAGAAATAACTCGCGCAGGCAACCACCTGGGAAAAGGTACCGGACACCTTTGGATCTCCAAGTCCTTGAATTTGTGGAGATGCGGAAACAATTCTTCGTTCCCTAGCTTTATAATCTTCCCGCCCAGCCTCTCGCTCGCAAAGAATCGAAAATCAGGTCCGAGAAAATCAACCAGTTACCCCTCAAAAGGTGTCCGGTACCTTCTCTCGCCCCAATCGTTACACAGGTCCGACCCATGAAAGATCACCCATGAAAGATGCACAAACATTTACCTTGCTCTGACCCCAGGCCCAACATCTTCCCACCATTTCTGAGCTTTTGCTCTATCAAATGGAGGCAAGACCGCTGACTTAACTTGAACATTCCCAAGAGCAGGAAATAATGTTTTCATAAATTTTAAATCTTCTTCATAGTTATCTATGACATTAACATCAAAAGTTCCACCAGAAAATCCAGTAATTGCTTGATCGAGTGCCGGAATAGTTGATCCCGCTCGGAATTCATTTTCTTTCCTTTCTCTGACTTTTCCTATGACTCTTCCCAAATATAAAACAGAGGGTCCTTTTATCTCAATTTCGCTATGCAGTGGCATAAAAAACTGTCCCCTGGGAATAAAACCACTGAAGCCGCCTATTCCCCTAATGATATATTTTCCATCTTTGATAATCATTCTGAAAACATATCTATTACCCTTATCAGATTTGAATGTACCTTCTTCATCTGCGGTATAGCTCAATCTGTCTTCCTTTCCCTGAATATCAGGTTTCTCAATAATTAATCCTGTAGCCTGCGGTTGATAACTTGGTTTGTATTCATTGACAAGTTCAACAGTCAGCAAAAGCAATGATTCATCCTTCAAATCAATTCGTTCTGTACCCTTTCCTAATCCCATTGTCATGGGAGTTGCACAAGCTGAAATTAGAAACATTGTTAACACAATAAAAAATGCAGCGATTCTTTTCATGGCATATCCTTCTAAAATTGTAAGTTTTAAAGAGTAATATCTCGCATACGATGAACCTGTTGAGTCAACAACTATTTTTGATCCCCCTTTTTTCATGACACTCCCTCCTCTTCTCCTTTTGTTTTGTAAATTTCTAACGCTGCGGCTCACCGGGAGCCAGGTTTATCAGCGATCCGGTGGAGCCGTTTGTTAGGCGCTGCCTTTTTGAGGGCCCCGGGGTCGGGCCACGGTAAGTTCTTGATTATTCATTATGAGCCCCCAGAAATAGGCGTTTTCAGCTCCTATATCGTCGTTTTCGACCCCGAAAAGAACCTTATAGGGAGCAGATCTCTCCCGGAGCTGATACCCTTCATTCCCCCCTATGACATCCCTCCCTTTGGCCCGATAGCCCAAAAGGGCTTTCACATTCTCAACAAAAAAGAACTACTGCCCACGGGGATACTGCTGGTCCATTCCTCCTGACGGATTTTCTCTCGGTGGGTGATATGCTAGATGTACCCAGAATGTAATGTCGCTTTACCCTTGCCATATTGAGGAAAACAGCCCTTTGGCCCCCAAAAAACCAATTATAGGCCCGATTCAGTGAGCATTAATTGCCTTGTCCAACGCTATATCAGATACTTTCCGTGGCCCGACCCCAGGCCCCCCCAGGCCCAGTTCTACTTCACCCGGCTGAGTGTATATTGGTGAACCGCCGAGAATTCTGCGACCGGAGTTGGCTCCCCTTCCTTTTTGGGGGTCAGCGGGCCCTGCTTCAAGGGCAGGATATGACCTGAGGCCCGTTGCAGAAAATCATCATCGCTGATTCCGTATTCGGCGTACTTCCGCAGATTTTCGCAGGTAGCTTCTTGGGAGCCGGGCCTGCATTTCACCGCCAGCTGGGCCTGAATAACGACGGTCGATTGAACGTTCTCCCAATGCAGAATAATGCTGCCATTGTCCATCACCTCCCCCCGGATTGGCTTGCCCTTAAGCCCCTTTACTCTCTCACAATTGGAACAGAATGTTCGATTGACCTTATAGAGCTCCGGCTGCTGCATATAATCATACTTCACCTGGGCTTCTTTTATAAAGCCTGAGCTGTAGGTCCAAACCCCTTTTCGCCTAGTGATAACAAACTCTACAGACAGCACATAGGAAAAAGTTACCCCATGATAGTAATAAAACCCGGCCCATTTCCCCGCTCCTGAATTCAGGAGATAAGCTGGCGTCACATGGATGACATGCCGGAAGCCGGTGAGGAATACCTCCCAGGTCTGGCTCTCTGCCTCCGTCAGAAGGCGGTAGACCACGGTTCCGGAGCAAGGTGATTTGTCGGCATGAGCGCCGCTGAATTGGATGACCGCCTTTGCGTCGGGCTCGAGGGCGATCCGCACCGGCTTCTGCTCCGATGGCATTTCTGGATCGCTGGAGGCCATCGGGGCTCCCTGGAAATACCACTGGCCAAAGCGGAGGATTAATTCCTCCCCCTTGACCTCCCCTCGGTAGACGGAGCGGCCGGACATCTGGTAGCCGCCGCCGAAACTCCCGGTCAGGTTGTAAGTGCCTTCCAGCTTCACCGGACCGCCCCCTTCGGGAATCAGGAATTGGACGGTGTCGGTGCTGACCATGTGGTCGGGCCCGGTCTTGTGCACGCAGGTCTCGTCGCTTTCCACCACGAGAGTGGCGGGCCGGCCAGCGGGATCCGCTCCGGCCGGCGCAGCCGCGACAGCCGCAGAAACCAGGCTGAGCAGGAGACTCCCCCGCTGCAGGAACGTCCCTTTGTGGCATCGGCGGGTTATGTGCCAAACAACCATCCCAAGGAAATCCCAATTAGCCTTTGGCATTCTTGCTGTCCTCGATCGATGTTTTCTCGGCTAAAAAATGCCAGGGGAAGGCCCCAAAAATCTTCTATTCAAGACGCTTGATACTCAATTCTAACTGGCTGGACAGGTCCGACCCAGGAAACGGCAGGAAATCCACAGGAAATCCAGGAAACCGAAAGAATTTACTTCAGTTGGCTGTCCTTGCTGCCTTTGCGATTGTACAGGGTAATTGTCTTCATCTCTTTATCATTTTCTGATTGACATTTAACACAATATCGGACTCCAGGCATTGCCTTGCGACGCGCTTCAGGAATGGCAACCCCGCATTCTTTACAATGCGTCAGGCTTTCGCCATCCGGTAATCGGCTTCTAGTTAATTGGACAGCGGATTCCACTGTAGCATCTATTTGCTCCTGCACTGCCCCATCGCGGGACCATCCAACTGCCATAACTTATCCCCCTTATTTCTGGTGCTTCATTGTAAGGTTGGTGGGAAAGACAACTTTCAAAATGGCCTAACCCTTGAGCTAACCGTCGCCCCCGCAGGGGCCGAGTGAAACGAGGACCCAAGGGGGCGTCCGCTTGAGCAAATTGTTGGGCTCACTCTCACTTTTTAGAGACTGCGTCGCAACCCGCGAGCGTGAAAGCCTTGAGCTCGCTTGGCTTGACGTCCTTGATGAGCACTACAACCTCAACTTGTCCGTCCTGCATCATCTCAAAGCCGAGGCCACCCCCCCGAGCGTCAAGCATGCCGCCAGTCCCATATTCAGAGGACGGTCCGGTTCCAGTACTGAGTTTGAGTGAAAAAACTTCAATCGGAGCCTTTAGGTCAGCGAAGGCTTTACCAGAGATCTTCAGAGCCGTGATGTACTTTTCTGGAGGTTTGTGCCCGGCGGCGAGAGTTGATGAGATTTCCTGGTAGGTGAAGGTGTGTGAATCACCAGTCCTAACAGGAAATGTCCACAAGCCGTAGGTGTAGGAGCCATTCACATCCGGCCTGAATTCACTCATGACTGTGGTCTGGCCAAGCCGAGATTCACCGCACTTGAGCGACACCCCCTGCGCAAGGACATTCGAGGCTATCGTCAGCAGAAATAGACTTCCCACGATGACGACTCTTCGAAATATTCTCATTTCTTACCTCCTCCAACTCAAAGTACGGCCTTTTTTTCTCCGGGTCGGACCCGGCAAATTATTTGATATTCAACTTTATTTTTGTCCCCTTAGATAGCTGTTTTTAGGGCCAAAAATGCTGCCTTAAGACTAAAATTTCAGCCCTTTGATGGAACTTTTCTGCAAGTCCCAATGGTTACACAGGTCCGACCCATTAAAAGGTTTAAAAAAGCGATT
>Ga0315294_10005541_pt1 | contig 13863 bp, 8 predicted proteins | sample YL17G13_40_MG_FD_203626 | JGI IMG/M metagenome (GOLD analysis project Ga0315294, IMG submission 203626) | Sediment microbial communities from Yellowstone Lake, YNP, Wyoming, USA - YL17G13_40 | ecosystem: Environmental > Aquatic > Freshwater > Lake > Sediment | place: USA: Wyoming | collected... | reverse complement strand
CGCCATAGGTGGTTATTGAGGGGTGGTTGGTAGCCGTCCATATGGACGGGGTGCGGACAGAAAAAATGGGGAAACTCCATCATTTTTGCTCTTGACTTTTTATAATAATTTACTTATAATATCATTGTCATAGAGGAAAATTTTTTGGGCTATTCTCACTTGAATTGGAATCGTTTCCTCTGATAAAAAACCGTCTTGCTCTTTCTTAGCTTCCTTAGACCCTACAGGGTGAAGGGGTCGGAAATGCAGTCTTTACCCGATTATCAATCCTATTCTTCGAAGGGGGTGAAATATGTCTTGTTTTTTCTGGGGAGTATTAACCATTTCTACTGAGGTTAGCAATATGTGAACTTAAGAAATTGGAGTAGCGAGATCGTCAAGATGCTTCGCACTTGTCTCGCGCCAATCAATGTCGACTGAAAACCGTTGACTGATTTTATCCTTAGGAGATAAAAAATGAAACCCAAAAATTTTATAATTTCGGTGTTAGCTTTATTTGCTCTCTTCATTTTTTCCAAGGGAGCTTTAGCGGCAAGCAAGTCAACTGATACCTTTAAGGCTTCCAGAGTCCTCCCCTTGGATGGAGGACAACCTTCCCAGACATATTCTAGTCCTTCCCCTCTGATGTATGAAGGGACAAAGGCTGACTGTGGGTTAGGCACCCCCACAGGTCCGGCTCCAGTTACCATTATACAACAAGATCAATGGGCCTCGACCTTTTATGATTATCAGAAGAATGGCTCCATGGGCCGGATGATTGCAGTGGATCAAAGTGGTCACAGGGGGATGGTTATGCATGAGACCAGAGGACCTTATAGTGCCAGCTACCCCCGGTGGATCACCTACAACTGCAAGGATGCGCTGGATAGTTGGTTGTTTGGCTCGGTGGGTTACCAAATAAATGGAGGGACATCCGTCAATGCAGGATATACCAACATTGCCTTGATGCATGATGGTCGGGAGGTGGTCATTTATCATACCACGGGTGAGGATCAGAATTGGGGCATCCGGATGACTGTGGGGGATCAGAGTCATGTTTGTTCGCAGGCTAATATTTTTGCCGCCAAGTATGATCTGCCGGATAACCTAGGGAGAGATCGCTATGTGTATTGGCCTAAGATGGGAATAGTCTACGATGCATATCTGGACACAGATTATGTCCATGTGGTGATGACCGAATACACATACCCAGCCATAGACAATGGACGTTTAGGTTATATTCGTTGTCATTTGCTACGTGACAATGATCCAGGGACAAGTGATACTTTGCTCTGTGAAGCACCTACTGGACAACCGGGCGTGAGTTCTCCTATTAAAGTTCCCCCTAATATGCACCTCGAACCAAATCCCCCAGTAGCCTACTTTGGTGAAGTTGAAGCCTCAGGAGTTCCTCCGGGTCAATATCCGAATACCATCTCTGTGATCGTTGCTACCTCTCCGGTCTCCAGAAAGGTGGCTGTTGTTTTCACCAATAAGAGGCAATCTGGCACCATTCAGGTGAACAACGACGTTTTCTATTTCGAGAGCACCAATAATGGTAACGAGTGGTTTCCTCAATACGGTGGACAGTGGCCTCCTACCATAGCCAATGGAATGCTTCATAACATCACCAACTATCCCACTGATGTCACGGAGCGTGCCTATATGGATGTAGCGGCCTGTTATGACTATAATGATAGTCTGCACATCGTCTGGACTGCCGCTTGGATTGATTCAGTAGCTGGTCAAACGAGTAATGACGCCAATCTTTATCACTGGAGCAAGACTACTGGAATCTCCATGATCGCCTCCGGTTACTGGGGCGGTACCAATCCAGGTAAGTTGAATCGAAACATCTCTAAGATGAGCATCTCCGCTATGGACCCAATTTATCATCCGGGTGGTAATCCTGATTCCATTTATCTTTTCGTCACCTGGACTCAGTTTAACGGGGATAATAGAGGGGACACCTTGGATAACTCTGTGGGTGACATGACTAATGGAGACATTTATGCCTCCGTTTCTGCTAATGGTGGGCAGACCTGGACTCCCTCCTATAATCTGACCAACACCCAGACCCCTGGTTGTACTCCGGGTAACTGTTTGAGCGAGCACTGGTCCTCTCTGGCAGAGAACATGTATAACGGGGATTTGCACATCGAGTATGTGTGCGACAAGGATGCTGGTGGAGCCAATTGGAATGAAGGGCAGTATACCGACAATCCCATGATGTATATGCACGTTTATCAATTGTCGTGGGTAGAAGGTTGTGGACTATTCTACACCGATCTTAATCCCCCATCTTTCACTATACCTCCCATAAAGGTTTCGCCAACAGGCACCAGAACGTTCAGTGTTAAGCTCAAAGGTATCTATAACAAGGGTGGAGATTACACTGTCACCAGCGATAATGCAAAAGTGACGATCGATGTCAGCCCCACTGGTCATCTTGAACCAAATGAAGAGAGAATCGTAAGCGGGTACATCCACTGCTCAGGCCAGGAGTTGATCAAGGCTAACATAAGCATCACTGGGTGCATAGGACAGGCGGATCAGCACACGGAGACTATTCCCTTGTATGCGGTCTGCTCTAATGATTATTATGAGTGCATGCGTTATGCCGGGACTATGTATGGAAGGAAGAATGATGTATGCAGTCTGTGGGTCTCTGCCAACACTGAGGAGAGGTTGTTCGACCTGAGGTTACCTCGGGATACTAATGATCAGGTTATCTCCAGCGCAGGCGTGGTTGCGGCTACTATTACCCCAGCATACTTGGGCTCAGAAACCATAGTTGGCCGGCAGGATTATAGGGATACCAAGACCGGAGCAAGGGACACCTTAAACGTTTACTACGTGAATGAGGATGCCCCGGGCAAATGCCGTATTCGGAGGGTTTGTGTGGATAACACCTTTATCTGGTATCCTCCTGCGACTCTGGCTGACAATCCAAAATGGTATTGGTTCGATGTTCGGAAGCAGGCCATAACCTTTGAAAACAAGCTCGGTTATACCTGCGATGCCTGGAGAAAAGAGAAAGTTTTCAAGCAGGTGTGGATAAAATGGAATCGTTCTCCTGCCTGGTGGCCCAGCCCAGGGACATATCAAGGACATGGAGACATTTATTACGGCGTCTTTGCGGATGTCGATGCTCCTTTTGATACCGGCGGTAATGGTTACAACTGGGCTGGCTGGGATGCCACTAACCAGATAATGTGGCAGAAGGGTTGGTATCATGGACAGCACCCTGCTTTTGACAACCATTACGTTGGGTTGGCTTTCACAGACAAGGACGGGAATGCGGTTGCTCCTTATGGCGCCCACGATGTGTTGAACCGGGAGTATCTCTATCCCAATGGTGGCTGGGGCTGGCAAGATACGCAGTTATACCGCTTGGCTTCAACTGCCGGCACAAGTATTGATATGACTACTCCGGATTCAGCCTTAGACCGCTCCATGGTTCTGACCGCGGGCAAGATTAACCAAAGTCCTATTTTTCCGTCTCCATCTGACACTCTCTCTGTGGGTACTTTCATCTTGATTGAGGCTTCCGATCAGAATGGTTTGGCTTCGTTGCAGACGAATATAAGCAATGCCAGAACCACACTCATCCCTATCCTTCGTAACAAGGGTCTTCTTGGCAGATGCGGAGATACCAACTGTGACGGGAACGTGAACGGTGCAGACGTTTCCTTTCTGATCAACTATCTGTTCGTGGGTGGTCCCAAACCTTGTTGGCCCATAGATCGAGCAGACGTTAACTGGGATCATAAGATAGCGGGTAATGACGCCTCCTATCTGATCAACTATCTGTTCGTGGGTGGTCCCAAACCTCGGTGCCCAGGCTTAGAATATTAATTTAAACCAAGGCTGAGCACTTAGAGCCGGTACGATAGAAAAGACAGCAGAGAAAATCGGAGTAGCGACACTTGTGTCGCGCCGAGGCTTGATTTGAGGTGTGTCGCGTAGGGTTCGGAGACGCAGAGCAAGCCCCCAACATTGTGGCGGGGGTTAAACCCCCGCCCCAGCTACTGCAGGGTTCTGGCGCCTCCAGACCAGCACCTAACTTAAGTTAGGTGCTGGATTCTTACCTCTCCCCTATGCGTATGCATCTTCGATCTTCCCCCTCTCCATCCCGCCAAAGGCGGGAGAGAGGGGGACTAAAGGGGGTGAGGTCTGCTTAATCTGCTCCTTCCGCTGTGAATGATTTTTCCATCCGTCATTAATCATTCGTCATTCGTCATTTGCTTTTCATCTGTTTCATCTGTTGGGAATCTCATCCCGCAAGCCCTAAAGGCTTGCCTACGCATTTCATCTTTTATCCGTCATTAATCATGGTTCGGCAAGCTCACCACAAGTCCGTCATTTTTCATTTTCTTTTATCCGTCATTCGTCATTTGTTTTAACCCCTTGAACCTTATAACCTTCCAACTTTCTAACTTTTCCGCCAGAGGCGGATCTGCCTATGGCAGACAAACCTTCTAACCCTTTTGCCAAATTCAATAGAACTTCGATGGTGATGCGGATACCCCGCATGTATATGGGAGACCCAATATGAACTTTAACTGTGGTGGAAGAAACCCAACCATTGAGCCCTTAAACTTTTGAACCTTTTAACCATGAAAAAAATTATAAAAACAAAGGTCAGTAACACCAGTATCGTCAGTAACGCCAGTATCGCCAGTCGCCAGTTCTCAATCATCCGTCATTAATCATGGTTCGGCAAGCTCACCACAAGTCCGTCATTATTCATCTATTTAATCGGCACCGGGGTGAAGGAGAGAATGAAGATAAACATGGCAATCCAGCCGATGATCTTGCGCTTGCGATCCAAAGGAATTTGGTCATTCAAGGTGGGAGGATGTCCCAGCTTAATAATTAATATTAGAACCACCCATACCAGCCATCCCTGCCATAAAAAGATTCCCAGAGGAATCAAAGTTAAGAAGGCGGCTAAGGCGATCTTTTTTTGCCTTTTGCCCAAGAGGGCATACATGATATGTCCACCGTCCAGCTGACCGATGGGCAAAAGATTTAACATGGTGACCAAAATCCCTGCCCAGCCGGCAAAGGCAGTGGGGCTTAAAAAAACGTCATATCCCTCCGGGATATTTTTCACAACCAGAAAAGAGAGAAATTTAAATATGAGCGAGTCTCCTAAGTGTATAGCCCCTTGAGGAACCGCTTCTGCCACTTTTGAGTAGGATAGCCCTAAAATGACCACAACCACCGCCACCACAAATCCAGCTATTGGTCCTGCCGTTCCCACATCCAAAAGGTCTTTTCGGTTTTTGAAAGGAGACTTGGACCTGATCACCGCACCGAAAGTTCCCAGAATTGTGGGACCCGGAATAAAATAAGGTAAACTAACTTTAATACCACTTTTCTTTGACTCTATGTAATGCCCAAACTCATGACAAAGCAAAATCAGAAGCAAAGGCACTGCAAAGGACCACCCTTTTAAAATCAGAAATGGATTAGAGAAAATATTTTCCCCTTCCATGACTGCTCCAGCGGCAAGGGTGGTAAGCACCGTAAGAAGAAAAAGAACTAAGTTTGTCCAGGGGAAAACTTCCTCAGATTGGTATTCAGATCTAATTATATGAAGAACAACTTGGTTTTCGTTTTCGTCGAAGCCTACGGAAAAACCCAAGGAGGAAAGCCGATCGCTAACGATTCTTTTCCAATCGGCGTGCGGATCTGGGGAATAAGGATCAGATAATATTTTACCTTGAATGAAGAACTCTCTTCTGGAATGATAAATAGCACTAATTTCCAAAATATCCTGGAGTGCTTCTCTTAAGGTTGCTATTTGATTTTGGATTTCAATTTTTTCTTGCGGTTTCATGGTTGATTCTATCAAAGAATTTTTTCTACCTCACCCCCCGTCCCCCTCTCCACAAGTGTGGAGAGGGGGAGAGGTTAACTTCAAACTGATTTTCTAAGTCATCTTTTTTAGTGGTTAGGTAAGATCATCGTAGATTATGAGGAGGCTTTTAGCATCTCCTCCAGCCTTTGAATCAACTTCTCTTTAGTTATGGTCTGGTTCAAGCTCAAAACATATATCTCAAAATAACGGTCATCTCGATCTTTTGGCTTGCCTGCAAATACGATTGAATTGCCATCCGGCGAAAAAGACGGGTATCTTTTCTCCCCGCCATCATAAGTTAGCCTGGTTCGATTTGAACCGTCCGGGTTTACCAGAAAAAGATCGTCCTGGTCATATTCATTGGAAACGAATACAATCTTTTTACCGTCTGGCGAGAATGCGGGAAAGAAATTATCGGTTTGACCTTTGGTGAGACAGGTTAGATTTTCGCCATCCGCATTCACCAAAAAGATTTTTCTGTTTTCCCATCCCGCATGAAACAAAATCTTTTTTCCGTCCGGTGAAAAGCTGGGACCATATGGGAGAATAATTCCGGTTGGTCTGCGCATTATCTTTTCCACCTTAGACTCTGGGAAATAGAGGCTTTTGCTTTCTTCGGTATCCAGATTCAAGGTAAGGATGGAGCTTCCTCCGGCAAGATGAGCACGAACGAATAGAATCTTTTTATCGTCGGGTGAAAAACTTGCCAGACCATCATAGGCATCATTATTGGTCAAACGCCTCACTTCGCCGGTATCTAAAGCTTTTATAAATATGTCCCGATCAAGATTCAAAGCGGTATCCTTTTGTTCTGGACTCTGATTTTCTTTTTCGTAAACGATCTTCTTGTCATCATGAGAGAAGCGGGCAAATTGCTCCGAAGAATCGTCTTTTCCATGGGAGGATAAACACAGCTTGTTTTCACCATTCAGATCCGTCACAAATATTCTGCTTTTTTTCACCTCTCTTTTCCTCAATCCATAATCTTCCGAAGAATAATTGGTGTCGGAGTGAAAGATGATCCTTTTGCCATCATGGGAAAAGCTGGGAGCATTATCGAAGAAAAGATCGTTGGTCAATCTTTTTATTTTGTATTTGCCACCAGTCAGAGAGGCAATAGTGTCAATTAATTTTTGATCTTGAGTGTTATTCAAAACGTAAATGAACTCGGAGATAACCTCCCTTAAGCTCAAAGAGTCCTTCAGATTTTCTCTATCCCATTTTATCCGGGCTTGTTCAAATCTAATTTTAGTCAAGAGATCAAAAGCCTTCTTGTTTTGCGCATCGAAAACCAAAGCAGTCTCACATTCTTTTCGGGCTAAATAATAGATTTGGGTCTGGTAATAAGTTTGGGCTAAAAGAAAATGAGCTTGCGGATCATCCCCATCTTTTTGGACAGCGAGGAGAAGGGGATAAATTGCGGATTCGGGTTGGTTTTTTTGGATATATTCAAGGGCCATCTTAAGGCATTCCTCCCTGCTGGTCTCAGGCGAGATCTTATTCGAGAAATGGTGAAGGGCGATTCTTGAAAGAAGTATAAATATGAGAACCGCAAGAATCGACGCCAAAAACTTTAATAGCTTTTTATTTTTCATACTTTTAATATACGAAAAAGAGCGGATAGGAAAAGAAGAATTTGTCAGCGGATGTTGGAGTGTCAAGCTTCAGCTTGACCTGTAATCTATCGAATAACAAAGATTTTTTAATTCGGCTCACTTAATGGTCTTCAACCAAATAAGACGGGGTTTTTCAACAGTCCCTAAAGGTGAACACTCCAATTATTTTGGAATATCAGCCGAGAGCATAAATCTTAAAATACGATTGTTCCCGGTATCGGCGACATATACGATCTTATCAGAATAAGCAATCCCCTTAGGATTTTGGAACTCTTTTGCCCCCATTCCTTGCTTTCCAAAGGACAAAATACGAACCCCCTTTTTAGAAAACTTTAAAACAGAACTTTTCTCGCTGTCCACCACAAATATGTTGCCATACTCATCCACCGCCACGTCTTCTGCCTGGCCAAAGGTGCCTTGCCAATAAATACAATGATTGTTGGGGCTATCAGGACACTGAATTACGGGTGAAAAATCTTTTCCGTCGAGTAACTGCACGGAATAATAATCCAGAAACTGGCAAAAGAGAAGATTGAATCCGGTTGGAGTTAGATAAGTGAAGATTCCCAGAGGATAGTATGTCGTTCCCAGTTCAAATCCTTTAGGGATGACAGGTCCCAGATTATCAATCGAGTCTGGGTCGTGAAAAAGAAATTGGGTGATTTCGCTTCTGGTGTAATCACAGGCATAGTATATGGCATAGCCAGACAAGGGGAGAGGGTTAGGAGCGATTCCTTCATAGATTGTGGCTGTGGTGTCTATGCGAAATGTGTCTACGGAATCGATGAAGATACCTGTATCAGTTGGCACCGTATCTATTATGACAAAGTAGGAGGTATCATATATATCGGGTGCAGTATAAATAGATAGAAAGTCTTCATCTTGTGTTCCCTTTTTATAGATGGTATTACCACTTGTTGCCAAAAGTCGAAAGAGCCGATCCTGAGACACACTTGTAGGACGTTTTATCCCCTCATATTGATCGATGAAGTTACCGACCTGATCCAGCTTGACAATCCGATCATTGTCCGTATCAGCAATGTAGATATACCCATCGAAGCCTACATGAACGTCCTGAGGATGATTGAAATGAATACCTCCCGCTTCGGTCCAGATAGGGGAGACGGGAACATAAGTGGTATCTAAAGCTCCCACACCTTTCTCTGGAGGATTGGTAGGAAGTTTAATCTTCCGCCCACAGTTACTCAAGATGATAAGCAAACAGAGTATAAAAAGATATTTTCTGTTCATTGGCATTTAGGTAAAATTCAAAACGGTTTTCTCAAACCTTCTTAACTCCTTGTGACTGTGGGTAACTCCACTTTGATTTCGCCTAATTCGCTCAAGGAGAAACGATCTTTTAAGCCCAAAATCTCTACTCCTACCACTTTATCATTCTCTGCAAAATCCACGATAATTCCGGGGGCAAGTTCCTCACTCTCCAAAATCTTGTCCTCACTGATGCGGAAGTATAATGCATCACTTTCTAAGTCAACTTTCAGCCTCATGATTATCCTAACCTCCTATCAAAATAAAACGATATCACTTTAGTTTCTTCGGGACTGATTTGTTTTGCTACCACTCTTAGGACTCGATTTCCTATTCGCTTAAAAGCATAATAAATTTCGCTTCCGGTCCTCTGCTCCCAATCAGGAGCAGAAATTACGTCCTCGATGGTTTCTTTAGAAAATTCCCTTTCACTTAACATTTCTATCGCATAGTTTGTAAAAGTTATTGTTTTCATCTTGGATTAATACGTTCTTTTAGTTTGCTAAGTTATCAAAGTATCAATGGATTTTGAAGGATGCTCGGACCGTGACGGTGATATCCTTCTGCTTGGTTAGGGTGCTATACATTCCATAGTCGCTGACCTCGGTGGAGAAGGGCTCGGTGATTTGAAATACTCCCACCCTCAAGCTGGTAACGTTACCCAGATGGACGCTTGAATTTTGAGCAATCTCAAAAGCCCGTTTTTGTGCATCCTTAGTGGCTTCAGCCAGAAGCTCCATTTTGATATCGGATAATCTGGAATAGAAATATTCCAGATTAGAGTTTTGCAAAATGATGCCTTGGTCAATTAGAGCGGCTGGATTCAGGGCTATGTCCTCCACCGCAGAAATATTTGAGGTAATAACAAAAATGCCTTGCTGGAGATTGTATCCGGAAATCTGGCCTTCACGGGAGTAATTAGGCAATGTGTTTATAGGCTGAATGGTGAGCTCCTTCTCCTGAAATCCTTTTTCCGTAAAAAGCTTTTTTAAGAATTGCAGATCATTTTGGATCAGGGAATAGCCGTGGCTGATATCATTAAGTCCGGTATTGCGACCGATGGTGATACGCCACTTTACGATGTCCGAGTCGAACCGTTTTGTGGCCATTCCAACAACATTGATCGTATCATCAGATGATCTGGCATTATAAAAAAAGATGCCAAAAACCACAGCGGCTATAATCAAGCTGACGCCGAGCAATATCACATGTGCAGTTTTCATGATTCCTCCATTTAACATTTGTTCAGGTAACAAAAAAACTCATCCAGATTTGTATCGTCGCAACTTGGTGTACGACGCCACCTCTCCCCCTCGATCCGCCTCTCTCCCGCCTTTGGCGGGATGGAGAGGGGGAACAAAAGGGGGTGAGGTTAGTATTTTAAGGGCATCGTGATTTCTCCTGTCTTTCAATTTTCGTCAGGGACACGCCGTTACGCTATAATTCACCAGTGAATTGAGACTCCTAACTTTATATTACGTGGCGCTAAATATCTGGAGGGGTCGGGCCATAAGGGAGCTTTGCTTCCTTTTTCAGGCAAATAGGGATCTCCTTCTCCATAAGGGATTACATCCTCCTTTTTATACGCATCCCCGGTCAAAGGATTTATTATCACCACGTTCTTGTGATCAAAAAGATTGGTCACCTCCAACAAGAAACTATATCTCAATTTTTTCCAAAGAAAATGTTTTTGAAAACTGAGGTCGAAACTGGACCAGTATTTTCCAATTTTACCATTGATCTCGCTGTCCCGCACAAAAGAGATATCTCCTTCCGGCGAGATCACCTCTTTATACGAAGTATATCTTTCTCCAGAATGTGCCCAGAAATTAAAATTTAGATCCCAGTTGGGAGGTAGTTTCAATCCGAATAATTTGAGCCTCTTTTTTTCGGAGAAGATGGTCGACCTTAAGACTACCTGCCAGGGTTTGTCCCAGTCGAAGATCACCTCCTGGTATATGTCTTGTGCGGATCTTCCTCCTATCCCTTTTAAGATGTCTTCCGGACCAGATCTTTCGCCAACAGTTTTAGAAAAACCCACCTGAGCCGAGCCTGAAAAGAAATCCCCAACTTTCTTCTTATACTCGATCTCTATACCCTTACTGGAAGCAAAATCCAGATTGAAATATATCAAGTAAACATTTTCAGGTCTCAAAGTATCCGGGATCACTCTGGCGGCGGTGATATAATCGTAGAGACCCCGGTAATATGCTACCAAACTTAAAGCATCATTCTGGCTGAGAAGAGATTTGATCCCTATTTCATAAGAGCTTACCCTCTCCGAATTCAAATTTGGATTTCCCCATAATTGATAGGTTGATTCGGTAGATGAATAAAGCTTGGCATAAAGATATTGGGGATTTGGTTTTCGAGAGAGTCGACCATAATTGAAAAAGAAGGTGGAGTTTTTGCTGAAAGGTGCGGAGAATCCCAGCCTGGGGCTGAAGACTCCTTTGCCCCGATACCCTAAAAATTTAAAGGTCTTCTCTTTGAATTCCTCCCGCATTTTTTGGGTGATGGTGACCAAGGTGGTATCCTCCATGGCTCTTTCTACATACTCGCCCGGAAACCAGAAATCATACCGAAGACCAAAATTGAAAACAGCTTCCTCCAGCTTAAGATCGTTATTTAGATAAATTGCACCGTCGTTAGGAAATACCTTGTAAAGGTCGTAACTTAATCCAAATCCACTCTCGCCCAGCCAGGGTTTGTAAATATCTAATAACTGAATAGTTTGATACTCTTCAAAAAGACCAATCTTAAGAGTATAGATGTCACTTAAAACGCTGGTCAAATCCATCTTCAAACCATAGCTCTCCACAAAATGATCATACCAGGTATCCCCATCTCCGTGGTCATAAAATCCATCCCCGATTGTTATTATATAATGGGAGCTATCCGGACTTAAAGTGATATTTATCGGTTGGTCGTCTACGGGCATGGTGTATTCGGACCAATTTCTTCCACCGACATCGGAATGAAGATTGACAAAAAAGCGGGAAAGATTCAGGGAATAAAGATGTCTTTCCTTAATTATCTTTTGAAAAGATAAAAGTTGAAAGTTACTTTCATGCGTGAAGACATTATAATTCTTTAGCGTTCCGGAATATTCATAAGGAGGACCATAGCTATAGGTGGGGGTAGTTATTCTGGTCAAAAGAAGGCTTTTATCCTGGTTGATCACCACAGATTTCCCGGCGGTGAAAAAGCATTTAAAAGAGGGGTCTTTCCAGGTCAGCTTAAATATTCCAAACCAGCGATTATCCTCGCGAGGGGAAAATCGGCTCCTTCCAAAGGACGAGGAATAGAGCTTTTGGGGATGCTCTAAATGCGTATCGGATATGTTCATATTGGTATTCCAGAAGTAGTAAAAATCACCGGGAGGAGTCAAGCCAAATTTAGAAAGGAGTGATTTCACAAAATGGGCTGGTCCAGAGAGGCTAAAGTCCAAAATATCAGTATTGAAATTGAAAGGTGAATCGAATCCGAAATGATCGGTCTTGTAGCTCAAAGAGCCTTCAAATTCATCTCTTCCCTCTTTTATTCGCATGTCCACCACTCCAGAGGTAACTTGACCGTATTGGGCACCTACTCCTCCGGAGACGAGGCTCATTCCTTCGATGGCAGAAGGCGATATGTTAAATCCATATCCGCTTTTGGTAAATGGATCATTGACCGAAAGTTCATCTACCAAAAAGAGATTTTCGTATGATCTTCCACCCCGGATGTGAAGTTGGCTTTTGTCCTGGATAACTCCTACCTGCTGGGAAACTATATCTTTTAAGTCTGTGAGAGGAGCGAGCTGAAGCTCCCGGGTGGTAAGCTCCCTTTTGGTGGCAGGAAGCTTTACATCCAGTATCGGTCTTTCCCCTACCACTAAAATCTCCTTCTCCAAGATAAGAGGAGAAAACCTGAGTTTAAAAAGAAGAGGAGTGGTTTGTTCTGCTTTTACCTCCACTTTGGGACGTTTACTTTTAAGATAGCCTATTAAAGATACCTCGACCTCGTAAATTCCAGCGGGAATATTTTTGAGGATGAATTCACCATTTTGGCCCGTAGAGGTTTTGAAATCAGTGCCAATTATGATTATGTTTGCGCCGGGAAGTGGCTCTTCGCTTTCGTAACTTGTAACCTTCCCGGAAAGCTGACCTGTGGATGGGGCTTCTCCCTGTGCAAAGAGTGGGAAAGCAATAATAAAGAAAATCACAAGGGGTAACTGTAAAATCTTATTCACGGAGGAAAATTAACTTAGAAAAAATGGATTTGTCAAGAAAGATTTCTCGACATTTTTTTCGTTTATTGGGTGTCGAAGCTTATAATGAAGCTTGATTTGAGAAGTTGGAGGCCGTGTTTGAAGCTTTCCACAAAAGAGGGGGTGCCCTCACAAGGCATTTTTTGATTTTATTAGAGTGTCCAAAAAATGAACACAAATACTTAATTTTTTTCTTGACAAGAAAGGGTAGAGATATTTATTTTTTAAAACTGGAAGGCAAGGAGGCAGAAGTTAATTTAACTAGATTCGATCTCTTGTAAAGAGCTCGCATGGACGCAAGGGAAAGGGATTAACTGTTTTTCGTCTTCCCCGCTATTTATAAGGGTCGGGCAAATCTAAACTTTTCGGGAGAAAGGGAGTTTGCTCTTTAGGAGGGAGAGAAAAGTTTTCCTTCAACATTTTTGGGTTTCATTTTCTGTTAGTGAATGATTTTTATCCGTTATTTATACAAACTCTTTTTGTCTTATTCTCAATAAAAGGAGGTGATGAAGAAAGAAGGAAGAATTTAGCATAAGGTAGGTTAATTTCAAGAGAAGGAGGTGATGACTCACAAAACCGGGTTTGAAGTCGAAGATGAGGGGGAAATTGTGAGAGGGGGAAGTTAATGTGGAGTTTAATTTGAAAGTTAACTTTTCCCCCGCATTGTGCGGGGATTCTGTCTATGACAGATAACCTGAGTTCTTCTTGGGGGACTCATAGGAGGAAAGAAAATGAAAAAGATTGTTTTATTTGCGGCTATTTTGGTGGCTCTTACAATGTGCTTTTCTACTGTAAAAGCCGCCACAGAAGCCGAGATACAAGCCGCCATTGACAATGGTTTAGCATGGTTAGCCGCAAAGCAGAACACAACGCCAGGA
>Ga0315294_10005539_pt1 | contig 13865 bp, 11 predicted proteins | sample YL17G13_40_MG_FD_203626 | JGI IMG/M metagenome (GOLD analysis project Ga0315294, IMG submission 203626) | Sediment microbial communities from Yellowstone Lake, YNP, Wyoming, USA - YL17G13_40 | ecosystem: Environmental > Aquatic > Freshwater > Lake > Sediment | place: USA: Wyoming | collected... | reverse complement strand
TATTTATGCAATTATGACCACTCAATTAAAATCATTTAATGGCAAAAAGATTGGGAGTCAATCATGAAAAAAATAAGTAATTTATATAATATCATCAGGAACAAGTTTTTTAGGAGTGGGGCCGAAGATCGTCTCTTAAATTATTACAAAAACCGATGGGATGCGATTGATAATCTGGCCGATTATCTCGTTGGTGCAGAAATCCCGGGGGATTATCTGGAATTCGGTGTCGCCAAAGGAATGACATTTTCCTATGCATGTAAGGTGATGAGTCCTGTTTTCAACGATATGAGATTTATTGCTGTTGACTCCTTTGAGGGATTACCAAAACCTAAAACGATTGATGCATATGAAGGTTATGCCAGTAATTTTTTTGAGGGGCAATTTTCTTGTTCTGAAGAGCAATTTTTAAAAAATATTAAAAATAATGATAATGACTTGAAGAGAGTTATCACCATAAAAGGCTGGTTTGATCAAACGCTTACAGATAAAACCTCTGAAAAACATTTAATTGACAAAGTCGCTGCGGCTTGGATCGACTGTGATTTGTATGAGTCAACGGTTCCGGTGCTCAATTTTCTCACATCTAAACTTTCTGTTGGTTCTGTAATACTATTTGACGACTGGCGTTGTTTCAGAAATCTACCGGAATTTGGAGAACAACGCGCATGTCGTGAATGGCTGTTAGCTAACCCTCAAATAAAACTTTATGAACTATTCTCCTTTGGATGGCATGGTATTGCATTTACTGTAGGTTCATGTTGAAGAGTCAAAAAATGAATATATTTTATAGAGAAACGCAAAAAAAATATGTTCCAAATGACAAATTGAGGGGTTTATCATAACACTACCCAATAACTATTGCCCTATTTGTGACACCCAGTTGCATCCAAATGGCTCGACCTATTCAATTGATCAATTATTTGATCTTTGGAAACCTACACAATTCAGCTCTGAAACAATAGAAGCACACCGTGCTCAAAGTGAATACACCCAACTATATTCCTGTCCAAACTGCGGATTGGAAATTTTTCTTCCGCAAATCATCGGAACTCCGTCATTTTATACAGAATTACAGGCAAATGAAAGACAAGGATATTATGAGGAAGACAAATGGGAATTTTCAGAATCATTACAAGAGATTCACAATTCCCTGTCGATCATTGAAATCGGATGCGGAACGGGGAATTTCCTAGCTGAAGTAAAAGATAGTGTTAGAGATGCTTGGGGGATCGAATATAATCTGGATGCAATACAATGTGCACGCAAAAATGGATTGAATGTTGTACATATAGGGGAAGAAAATTTACTAAAAAAAGCATCCTTTGATCTCGCACTTTCGTTTCATGTACTGGAACACATAGAAAATCCCATGGATTTTGTAATTCGAATGAAATCATGGGTAAAAAAAGGGGGGAAAATTTGTATATCAGTCCCAAATCAGGATGGGCCACTAAAATACATCGATCCATGTATTATGAATATGCCGCCCCATCATGCAACACGATGGCATAAAAAAACATTTGAGGTGCTCGCTGAAAAGTCAGACCTTCAAATTGAAAGAATTGCTTTTGAACCTCTCTCAATCACCGACCATTATTATTACTCCCATTACGGGGTAAATTCAATAATTCCGGGCGAAACTCCGATCAACCGATTCGCACGATTCATATTAAGTAATCTTTCTTCTTCTTTCTTTGAGTTCCTGAAAATAATCCAGATAAAACGCCTCAAATTTCTTAAAGGGCAATCCATTTATGTCGTAATGTCAAAACGATAAAACAATAATGTGTGGCATTGCAGGCACCTGGAATTTTTCTGATTCTGCGAGCATCAGCTCAATGGTTTCATCCATGCGCCATCGGGGTCCTGATGATCAAGGAATATATCAGGACAATCAGGTGGCCCTTGGGATGACACGGCTTGCGGTAATTGATATCCATCCCTCTGGTCACCAGCCGATGTCAACACCTGACGGCAATATCTGGATCGTCTATAACGGTGAAATCTATAATTTTAAACAAGAACGACAGATCCTTGAATCCCTCGGCTATTCATTCCGGTCTACTTCAGATACGGAAGTTGTGCTTCGGATGTATGAGCACTATGGTGATGATTTTTTAATTCGTTTACGCGGGATATTTGCCTTTGCAATTTATGACAAAAGAAAAGGGGTCGGACGTGAACGCCTCCTTCTTGCTCGGGATCAATTTGGGATTAAACCCCTGTTATACTCAGAATCCGGGAAAACATTTATTTTTGGATCAGAGATCAAAGCGATGGTCGCAAGCGGGCTTGTCCCTCCCACAATCAATCCAGTCGGGTTACGTCTTCTCCTCACTTTTGGATCAGTATACCAGCCTATTACAATACTGGAAAAAGTTCAGATGCTTCTCCCTGCTCACCGGTTAATCCTCGAAAACGGCAAAGAGAAACGCATCGAACGCTACTGGTCGCTTGTCATCGATCGAATGCCGGGAGTTCGGGCTCTTTCCTATGAGAAGCAGGTTGCCCTTCTGGATTCCGCGTTGCGGGAAACTGTTGAGATGCAAATGGTAAGTGATGTACCACTGGGGGCATTTCTCAGTGGCGGTGTCGACTCCTCAATCCTCATTGCACTCATGGCACACGTGGCAGACCATAAAATAAAAACGTTTTCTGTTGGTTTTGAAAACGAAGGTGCAGATCTTGACGAGAGCGATGATGCAAAAAAGACTGCAAGCTATATCGGTACCGATCATTCGCATGTGTTAGTGAGAGGTTCAGAGGTTTGTGAACGCATTCAGCATATTGCCGCAGGTCTCGATCAACCGTCGGTAGATGGGGTAAATACCTATTTTGTATCCATGGCAGCACGAAAACAGGTCACGGTTGCCATATCCGGGACGGGCGGGGATGAAATCTTTGCCGGCTATCCATGGTTTATCTCAATGGAGAAATATCAACGTTCCCTCAATCAAAGTCCCTGGAATATGCATCGACACATGAAGACGGTAAAACAGATTTCACGTCACCTGCTCGATTTGAGTTTACAACGGGACCGTCCGGAAAAAGATATCGACTGCGATCCGGACGGTTTCCTCACAGAATATGCGTCAAATTATTATATTTTTGGCTCAAAATGCGCAAAGGCATTAATTCCTCCGGCATTACAGGATAGTTCACAGGCAGGGCAGCAGGAATGCCGGGATCTAAAACCGATTGATGAATTATCACATGGTTCAGCAGTTGAGCGGGTATCAGGCCTTGTTTTACGGGGTTACACCAATAATCAGCTGTTAAGGGATATTGATGCAGTATCTATGTCACATTCGTTGGAAGTCCGAGTACCGTACCTTGATCCGGTAATTGCTGACCTTGCCCTTTCCTTACCGGACAGTGCAAAACTGGGGAATCCTAGGGGATTCAAGCATTCATCTCGTGTAACCTATCGTTCGTCCGGAGCGAAGCGTATATTGATTGATGTGGGACGCCCACTTTTACCTAAGGATTTTGACTTACAACCCAAACGAGGATTCAGCATGCCATTTGACTCATGGTTACTGGGACCGCTAAATACCGTTCTGGAGGATACACTTTCCAGTAGTTGTGTAAAAGAAAGAGAATTGCTCAAACCCGATGAAGTTCAAACGATAAAAAAACGGTATTATGAAAGGAAAACCGGATGGGGTCAGCCATGGTTGCTGATGATGCTTGAACTTTGGGGCCGGGAAGTTTTGGATTCGTATTCACCTTCATAAACATGGGAGCCAAAAAAGAAATGCCACGTATACTTTTTATTGCCATGACAGAGAGCGTGCATACTGCCCGATGGCTGAATGAAATTCAGGACTTGAATTGGGATGTTCACCTGTTTCCCTCACAAGGGTGGGGAATACACCCGGCAATAAAAAATGTCACGATTCATGGTGTCGACTTTCGACCGGAGAATATTAACGAAAATGTGCGATTTGCCTGGGGGGTTCCATTTACCGTGCCCCACGTTTCTGATAAGGCAAATATTGTATTACAACGTTTGCGGGATCATTTCGAACCGTCCCAATCAAATGACGGTGGATATCGCGTACGGCACTTAATAAGCGTAATTAAAAAAATCAAACCGGATATTATACACACGCTTGAAATGCAACATGCCGGGTATCTTGCGTTACATGCAAAAGAGAGAATGGGGGATTCATTCCCCACCTGGATTTACACACCCATGGGAAGTGATCTTTACTTCTTTGGGCGTCTTCCGGATCATCGAGGTAAAATTGAAAAAGTGCTTGCTGCCTGTGATTATTACGCCCCCAAATCCGAACGAGATATCAGATTAGCCAAAGAATGCGGATTCAAAGGAAAATTTCTCCCAATATTACCAGGGAACGGGGGCTTGGACACTACTAAATTAAGATTGTGTTGGCAACCGGGAAGATGCTCGGATAGAAAGATTATACTGGTAAAGGGTTACCAAGGAGTAATGAACCGAGCACTTGTTGCACTTCATGCCATCGAATTATGTAGTGACGTCCTGAAAGATTTTTCAATTGTTGTCTACTCAGCAACAGAAGATGTGAAAATTAAAGCTCAGCTGATCTCCCACGATCTGGGCATTCCGATCACCATACTTCCATCCCAACCCCATGAAGTATTATTGAAGATTTACGGTAAGGCACGGATATCTATCGGCCTAAGCATTAGTGACGGAGTCCCCAACTCCCTTCTGGAATCTATGGCGTTAGGTACATTTCCCATCGAATCAAACACCAGTTGCGCGGATGAATGGATTATCAATGGTGAAAATGGATTTATCGTTCAGCCAGAAGATCCCCATCGTGTGGCAGAGGCGATCCGTATTGCGGTAAAAAATGACAACCTGATCAACCGATCAGCAGAAGTTAATTACCGGATTGCCCAAAATAGGATCGATAATTCTGTGATTCATCCCCAGATTATATCATTATATACAGAAGTTTACAAAAAGAGAAAACACCAACGATAATCTTAATCACATAATGGTGATTCTTTGATAATTTTATATTGAGCAGTAAGGAGAATAATACTATGAAAAAATTTTCAGGGAACGATTTTCTGAATAAATATCACAAAGAAACTATTACCATTCTTGTCAGTATTTGGTTTATCGCAATATTTTTTTTGTGGATTATGACCAATCCTGCCATCCCCGGGATCAATAGACTGTATAATTCCATGGGTTTTATTCAGGAGGTTCATGTATTCATAGCCAATTTTTTTTACCGACCATATGTTTATTGAGAGAGGGGAAATTCGATGCTGGAATGGTTAATACCCGTAATAATCTGTCTGCTATATGCAGTTTCATGTACTTTTTTGGGTTTAATCGTCTTGAAATGGTTAAAAAAGTACACACAGGATCATGAACAGCATCCCGCATATTTCAGGTTGGCAAATGCATTCCTTACCGGGCTCGGCATTCTCACTTGCGTTCTCTTATTTCTGGGGTTATCAAAACAATTTTCACAACACATACTCATTGCACTGCTGTGCCTGATTTTGATTTACGGAATATTTTTTTTGAGTCCGGATCTGCGAAAATTTTTTTCAGATATTTTTTCAGATCTTTTCAGCTTTACCTATCCTGAAAAACCACTGATGCTCAAGATAGTATTTACATTGACCATCGTATTACTCTTCATCGAGGGCATTCATGCATTGGTTTTTCAACCGCTTGGAGATGCAGCTGCATATTATATGGTTTTGCCCAAATTGATTGCGTCCTCACAGTATATTGCACTTCTACCGGGATACGAAGCATTTACCCAGATAAGTCTTTTCGGAGAACTTCATTATGCGGCATTAATCTCATTGGGCACACCCCTCGCAGCAAAATTTTTCGTATGGTTCATTTTTCTGAGCGCAGTACTGGTTTTATTCCAGATCGGAAAAAAAGTGGGTCTGGGGCTGTATGGGAAATGTATATTGCTGGCAATATTCTTGACTTCATCTGCATTAACAGGAATAATTTTTGGTGGAACTGTTGATTGGTTTGCAGCAGCCTTTGGACTGGCCGCATTTTTCTGGGCATTGGAATTTTCCCAAAACGATCGGAATTCATTTCTCATTTTTGCGGGTTTTTTTTCTGGAATCGCAATTATTGCAAAACTTTCCTATATCTACACTTTTTTACCGGGCGTTGTGATATTAATTTATTGGAAATATATATCGAAATTTTCCTTCTCCATCAAGACGCTGAATATTCTTAATAAACAAAATATCAGATCCGTAATGAAGACAGGAGTAATTTTTGGATGTAGCGTCTTCATCGCCGTTTTATTAAATATAATAAAAAATTATTTACTATTCAATCAGCCATTTGCACCATTTATCTCAACGAGTTATCCCACAGGAGTATCTCAGATTTGGTACACTCAGGAAAATGCAATTTGGATAATCATTACACTCCCTTTTGCGTTGGTATTTGGTCAATACCCAATGCAGGGGGGAAATATTTCCCCCCTGTTTCTTGCATTGGTTCCACTGCTTTTCTTAATAACGACAAAAGAATCAATAGAAAAAACAAATTTCAATAAAATTGCATTTTGTTCAATTCTTTGTGTAATTATTTCAATAATTGTAACCCCCTATGTATTTGCACCTCGTTATTTATTGGTACCATTGATTCTGTTAATGCTGATTCCCGCAAAAGCTGCAGAATATTGTATTATAAATAGTTCAAAAAATCCAATAATCGCCAAATTAATATTGCTGTTTACCGTTCTGCTGCTACTCGCAACTCTGGTCAATTCATCGTACGGTATTTACTCAACCCTGAAGCAGGGTGAATGCGATATAATCGGACCTATCTGTCATGCCTCCCAGATGATCAATAATCAGGCAAACAACGACGATCGAATATATTTCCTTGGCTATTATTCCTATTGGCTGAACGATAATCTTCTCACGAATCTTTCAACCACTAAAGAGCGAGAATACGTACAAAAGGCTCTTCAATCCCCGGATGACAGAGTAGAGTATTTACATAATAAAAAATTTCAATATATTTTTTCTGACGGAAGTTTCGCTAACGTCTCCCAAAATTACAGCACGGAAAACAATTCACAGAATTTAAAAATGAGCCGGGTTTTTGAAGAAGGGAATGTTATTGTGTTTAAGATCAACAATAGTGCGTGATGTCGCGATAATCAAATTAAAAGTCACAATATGAATATATCACGACAGATCATAATTATATCGAGCTATTCAGGAGAGGATTCAATGATAAAAGATAAGAATATTTTTATTACCGGGGGGGCCGGATTTATCGGATCGGCCCTCGCAGGCCGACTGCTGGAGAATAATACTGTTTGTCTGTACGACAATCTTACACGAAACTCGATAAAAAACAAGTCGTTTTGTGATCATCCCAACCTTTCATTGGTCACCGGCGATATCATGGATTCTGAAAAACTTCAAACAGCGATGAAGGATTCAGAAATAATTGTGCATTGCGCAGCAATCGCAGGAATTGATACGGTAATTAAAAAACCTGTTTCGACCATGCGGGTGAATATGATAGGTTCGGCAAATGTTCTTGAAGCAGCATCGAAAATCAAAAATTGTGAAAGAGTGGTCTGTTTCTCAACAAGTGAAGTCTTCGGATCTCATGCATTCAAAGCCGAAGAAACGGATAACACAATCATGGGAAGTGTAGGTGAAGCACGCTGGACTTATGCTGTAAGTAAATTGGCAGTTGAACATCTTGCGATAGCATATCATAAAGAGATGAATTTACCCACAACAGTTATTCGTCCGTTTAACATATACGGCCCGGGACAGGTTGGTGAAGGGGCAATGCGCATATTTATTCAAAATGCCATTCAGGACAAAACGATAGAAATTCACGGGGATGGAACACAGATCCGGGCCTGGTGCTATATCGATGATATGATCGATGGCCTGTTACTGTCAATGAGTCACCCGAAAGCAATTGGCGAATCATTCAATATCGGAAATCAAAAAGCAGTTATAACGATATATGGACTGGTAAATACCGTACTAAGAGTTTTAAACTCCAAATCACCCATTGTCTTTTCAAAGAAAAATTATGTGGATATTGAACTGCGTGTACCGGTTGTGAAAAAAGCATGGGAATTACTTGGATTTGAGGCAAAAATAGATCTGGAAGAAGGAATTAGACGAACCGCTGACTATTACAAGGGCCATATGTATGATTAGATTAACCAAGCCTTCACTCGATAATGAAGATTTTACTGCAGTGCGTGAAGTGCTTTCATCAGGATTTCTTGTGCAGGGAGAAAAAGTAAAGGAATTCGAACAAAAAATTGCAGAATATGTTGGATGTAAATATGCAATTGCCGTATCAAACGGTACATCCGCACTTCATTTATCACTCCTTTCCTTAAAAATAAGGCAATCTGACTTGGTCCTTGTTACAGATTACTCCTGGGTAGCAACAGCAAATGTTATTGAATTGTGCGGAGCCCACCCCATTTTTATTGACGTAAAACCTGATACGTTTAATATGGATCCCGAAGAATTGTCCAAAAAACTGAAACAATTGATGTCAAATCCAATCCTCAAAACACGAGTCCGGGCGATTATCCCCGTGCATACATTTGGACAAATTGCAGATATGCCTGCAATAATGGAAATCGCTGATCAGTATGGTATTCCGGTAATTGAAGATGCTGCATGTGCATTGGGATCGACATTACAAGGCAAAAATGCCGGCACATGGGGGTCAGTAAACTGTTTCAGCTTCCATCCACGGAAAGCGATAACAACTGGGGAAGGAGGCATCATTGTCACAAATGACAGTGATCTGGCACGTCATATCAGGACTCTGAGGAATCATGGCCTTGACCCTGATTCCCCAGAGGCAGATTTTATAATTCCCGGCTATAATTACCGGCTGACTGAATTTCAGGCAGCCTTGGGAATATCCCAGCTGAAAAAAATTGACCGGATCAATACCAAAAGAAGAGCACTTGCATCATATTACACAAAATTACTTGATGGAACAAATGTTCAGGCACCACAGGAAATTTCCGGCAGTAGTTCTATCTTTCAGTCTTATGTGACACTCTTACCTGCAGAAATTGCACATAACAGAAAAAAAATTATAGCAAAAATGAAAGATTTTGGTATTGAAACAACAATTGGTACTATCCATATTCCCTTAACAACGTACTACAAACAAAAATATGGATACAAAATGGGGGATTTCCCTGTAACGGATGATATCGCACAGCGTTCACTTACGTTACCATTGTATGAGGAAATGTCAATTGATGAACAGGATACTGTTGTTGAGAGACTGTTATCAAAATTAAATAATTGAATATTATGAAATTCCCATATTCACACGGTTTAGGATTATTTGAGCGGGAACAATTCGCTCACTTGGGGGAGGGAGTTATTATTGAACCCGGTGTGCTTATATTTCACCCAGAAAATATTATTTTAGGAAATAACGTCTACATCGGACATTATACGATATTAAAAGGCTATTTTAAAAATCGTATGGAGATTGGAGAGGGCTCTTGGATTGGGCAGCAATGTTTTTTCCATAGTGCCGGAAATTTACTAATTGGTAAAAATGTAGGGATTGGGCCGGGAGTGAAAATAATTACATCAACACATATCGATGAGAGAATTGATAAACCAATAATTCATCAGCCATTAGAATTATCATCAGTTGAAATTGAAGATAATGTCGATATTGGAGTAGGCGCAATAATATTACCCGGGGTGAAAGTTGGGAATGGCGCCCAGATTGGCGCCGGATCTGTTGTGAATAAGGATATCCCTGCATATGCAGTTGTTGCAGGTGTACCAGCAAAAATTTTAAGGATGCGAAAATAATCAAATGACATAATATACTTCATAAAAATTTATGAAAAAATTTCCAATTGCATCATAATTACGTTAAAACTTTTAAAATTCAGTCGCATTTGATAGGGTGGAAGAAATTGAAAATTTGTATGTTCAGTAATCTTTTTCCTCCAGTTTCAACTGGCTCTTCTACACATGTTTCAAAACTTTCCCAAGCGTTAACAAAAAAAGGGCATCACGTTTTTATAATTACCGCCAAGATTAATCCAAAGAATCCAACCTATGAAAATATTAATGGAGTTGATGTATACCGTTTGCCATCAGTGACTCTTCCAAAACTTACCATTGCTCTAAATTTTCCCTGGTTAAACTTTACATTTACTCCTCAAAACCTCAAAAAAATTCAACAAATAATTCAAGAAAAACAACCGGATATAATTCATTTGCATAATCATATGTTTGATTTAAGTTTTAGTGCAGTATTGATGCATAAAAAATTCAATATTCCCCTTATAACGACCCTGCATACAATAATAAAACATAGCAATAATTGGTATAATCTGATTTTACATCCATTGGACAAATATTTTTTAGGAAGACTAATCATTAACCAAAGTGATCAAATAATTTGTCCCGATGCTAATATTGAAAAATATGCTAAAACGGTTTTCAAATGCAATCATTTTTGTATTATACCTTATGGGGTTGAATTATCAAGAGACATCAATCCTAAAATTTTAGACTGCTTCATAAACAAATATTCCCTAAAAAATAAAAATGTAATAATCTCTCTTGGTCATGTGCATGAAATTCGGAACAGGCATGATCTGATAACCGCAATGCCATTAATTTTAAAACAATATCCCAATACAATCTTGTTAATTGTAGGAGCGGTAATTACATCTACTCCAGAAAAATTAGCTCGATCATTAAATGTTGGTCATGCAATAATTTTTACGGGTACGATTTCGCATAAATACATCCCCGAAATTTTATCATTGGGTAAAATTGAAGCGCATTGGTTAAATCAGGATAACCCCGAGAATACTTCATTGGGGATCGCTTCATTGGAAGCAATGGCTTCAAAAAAAGTAATTCTTGCTGCAGCAAATCCGGACACATATGGACCAGATGTTTTAAGAAACGGAGAGAATATTATTCTGGTTAATACCGGTGAGCCATATGCTCTCGCCGAAACCATAATCGGACTGTTTAACGATGAAATACGGTGTAAGATAATCGGGAATAATGCCTCAAAGACAATAGAACGCTTTTTTTCTTGGGACAGCGTTTGTGATCGGACAGTACAATTATATTTGCGTACGGTTTCTGACCAGAAGGATAGATAATGGATAATCCGATCAACCTTAAAAAATATGTCCCAATTGCAATCGGGATTATTATCAGCATAATATCAATCATCTGGATTGCGAGGAATTTCAATTTTGCAGATATTGTCTCTTCCTTGTTATCTGCCGATTATGGATATCTGATTCCCGTTATCTGGCTTATAGTTCTAAGTTTTGCACTCAGGTCATTCCGGTGGGGGTTATTGTTCATTGGCCCCAAAAAGCCGAGTAATACCAGTCTTTTTACTTCATTGATGATTGGATATCTCGGAAATAATATTCTACCTGCAAGGGCAGGAGAACTCGCCAGAATTTACGTATTGAATAAACAAGAGGGGATATCAAAAAGCTTCACGTTAGCCACGGTTGTAGTCGAACGTACCTGTGATCTCTTAATGGCGCTTACATTATTATCATTCGTATTATTACTATTTCCATTTCCAAAATGGCTTCAAAATGCAGGTGCGCTGGTGTCTGCGATAACCCTCGTTGCATTTGTCTTTATTATAATCCTCAATTTCAAAGGAGAGCCGATGGTTACCCTGTTGGTAAAAAAAATGAGTTTCCTTCCTAAACATTGGCTTGACACCATTAACCATATCGGCATAGAATTTATAATCGGGTTGTCAGGTTTGAGAAAAAACCAAAAAATTTTATCGTTTTTATCATTAACCACACTAATCTGGGCGATGGAACTGGGTATTTTACTATGCATGGCATGGGCATTTTATATCCCCGTAACACTATCGGGTATTCTTTTTGTTATGATAGTCACAGGATTGAGCACGATCATTCCCTCATCGCCGGGGTACATTGGGACATACGAATTTTTTACGTTGGCTGCATTATCGTTAATCGGTATTACAGGAAATGCAGCGCTGAGCTTCGCCATAGCAACCCATGTTATCACATTAATTATGAGTAGTATAATAGGGGTCATATGCGTCATTTATACGGGGGTAAAAATTACTACCTTCACAGTCAAGGATAATTGATTTTATGCAGTCGCATAAACTTTTGCGAGACAAGTCACTCCTTATTAGATACCTACATCAGTAAAAAAGTGAAAATCACTATTGATGAACATAAAAGAAATATTGCTCAAAGGTTTGTACTCATGCCTAGAGTTCTCCAGCATCTTCACCGCCCCTGTAATCTCCAGAATGGCGCAATCCGGGGCGGGGACCAACCGCTGCCTTCATCATAAATGTTTACCCCTGCCGGTTCATTTCTATTCACCAATTCCGGATATTGATGACCTCGAAAGACGACATATATGGGAAAAGAAAAGTCAGTTGAAGGGGATCGATTTTCAGATTGAAAACCAGGTAACGTTACTGCATAGGTTGGGAGAAAAATTCGGGGAGGAATGCAAATGGCCATTGTCACCCACAGAGGATCCAGCCCGGTTTTATATTAACAACAATTCGTTCAGTTTTGGTTGCGCTGCGATATTGCACTCAATGATTCGAAATTACAAACCAAAACGGATTATTGAGATTGGATCAGGAAATTCTTCCCGGGTAATCGCTGAAGCGATCAATAAAAATAATGCAGACAATTTTCAAGCGGAATATACCATTATCGATCCATTCCCGTCAGAATTAATCGAGAAGAATCTGCCGGCAGTTTCAAAGGTAATTGTTGAAAAAGTAGAAAATGTTGATGAAAACATTTTTTCTCACCTCACTGAAAATGATATTTTGTTCATCGATTCAGGCCATGCCATCAAAACCGGAGGAGATGTTAATTACCTGATTCTGGAGATTTTACCCCATCTCAAACCCGGAGTAATCATACATTTCCACGATATAAACTTACCGTATGAATATCCGAAAATATATTTTATAAATCCTACATTCAGGGTTTTCTGGACAGAATCTTATTTGTTACAGGCATTCCTTTCGCTAAATCCATATTTTGAAGTACTATTGGGAATGAATTATTTAATGACAGAAAAAGCAGAAGATTTTAAAAAATCATTCCCTCATTACACTCAAGAAATTCACAAATCAATCAGTGGGAGTTTTTGGATCCGAAGAAAACAATAATGGACAATTATTAAAAATTACTCAATTATATCAAAGGTCTTGGCAAATAAAAATTCATAGTGAGTAAAAGAAAATGAAAATTCTTTTTATCGCCATGTCAGATAGCATCCATACTGCACGGTGGATAAACCAGATTGCCGATCAGGGATGGGATATTCACCTCTTCCCCAGTATTGATTATGGAGCCACACATCCGGATTTGAAAAATGTAACAATATATCATTCAATCTATGGCGTGAAAAAAAATCAGAATACGCATGTAAACTATTCCGGGTATCCCGTCTTTTCAAACATCATTGCATGGAGCGCCCGGTTAATTAATGAAATTTTTTTTCCGAATTGCCGTGCAAAACAGTTAAAAAAAGTTATTTCTGAATTTAAGCCGGATATTATCCATTCGCTGGAATTCCAGGGTGCGGGATATCTGACATTACAGGTAAAAAAGATGGATCCCGATCTGTTCCCACCCTGGATTGCCACGAACTGGGGCAGTGATATCTATTATTTCAGCCGATTTTCCGAACATAAAGAAAAAATAAAGGAAATCCTTGAGCAATGTGATTATTATTCCTGCGAATGTGAAAGAGATATTCTTCTTGCCAGGAAATTAGGACTGAAAGGAAAAACCCTACCGGTCCTCCCCAATGCA
>Ga0315294_10005538_pt1 | contig 13866 bp, 8 predicted proteins | sample YL17G13_40_MG_FD_203626 | JGI IMG/M metagenome (GOLD analysis project Ga0315294, IMG submission 203626) | Sediment microbial communities from Yellowstone Lake, YNP, Wyoming, USA - YL17G13_40 | ecosystem: Environmental > Aquatic > Freshwater > Lake > Sediment | place: USA: Wyoming | collected... | reverse complement strand
AGTATGTATCCAAGAGGTGGCTGTTTTTCTGTCATGTATTGGCTTTCGGTAATAAATTTGTTGAAGCTCCTATAAGTAACTTCATACTTTCGAAGACTTGCCGCTGCTGCTCAAGTGGGAGAGCGAGAACTGCCAGAACTTCTCCTTCCGGGATGCCTAGAAGCCTTCCGAGATGTGCTGCGCCAAGTTGTCTACCAAGTCTCATAGTCCAATATGACGCTTCATCCTTTAGAATCTCCTCTTCCTTAATATCCTTAAGGTGAGGGTATCTTCTTTCTATTATCTCAAGATGGCGTAGTGCTTCCTGTGACTTCTCTGCGATAGACCTTCTCAGCTGCTCTTTCTTCAAATTTAATCTAGGCAGGCTCCTTCGTCTCCTATTCTGAGACCAAGGTGGCCAAAACCTCTTGGCATCAATTATCTCGTAGTCAAGTTCATCCCCAAGTACCTTCATCTCAGCCAATGAACCCTGAAGGGCGCGAAGCTGAAGTATGTGCTGCCAGTACTCCCACTTGTCATTTCCCTTTTGGCTTGATATCTGAAAATGCTCAAGCTGAAGGGGTGAGTGTCCAAACTTGAACTCACGTAGTGGAGTGAGGTCAGAAAGCCGGCTTAAAATAGTATCCAATTCACTCACAGTAGACCTTTCGATTGGAAAGTTGAGACTGAGGCTGAGGCCAGGTCGGGATATGGTAGGGAAGACACTGCGGATAGAGTCCCAGATGCGAAGCCATAAGACTCCATCATAGCACCGCAACCGAAGTATGCCTTATCAAGCGAGTTGCCCGCAGATGAAAGCACAGTCGAGCTGAAGGTCACTGGAAGGGCGGTCATCGCGCCGAAAGATAAATCAAATCGGTTTAGGAATCCAGAATCGCGCCCGAAGTATCCGTAGTTTGAACTCACGTCATTCGCCCCAACGCTCACATCGGTATCGGTCGTCCCCAAGGCTGTAGTGGTATCGGTCGCATAGGCTAACTCGGTTATACTGCCGTCGTTGCCTATGCAGACTCCTTTGTACAAGTTGGTTGCTGATCCTTTTCGGACGGAGGGGGCAGTAAGCCCTGCCGCAACTGCAGATACTGTTTCAAGAGCAGGATTAAAACTTTCAATTGTGAGACTAGTAGCTCCACCTGGTGCTTCACCTCCTGCAACATAACACTTGCTCCTTGTGCCAAAGCCAGCGGCGCCGCTTCTGATCTCGGTCAGGCTGGTTGAAAGGTCTGTAGCTATAACGGTAGCATAGGCGACCGCTGATATAGTATCAAGACCTAAGACCCCCGTAGTCTCACCGCCGAAGGTATATCCCGATGTGGAGCTTCCGCCGCCTGCGGTATAGCCGCGCACGGATGGAAGACTGGCCGATGAGGAGATGGAGGTATCTAAGTCTAAGGCTAACATACTGAGACCAGCCAAGTAATCTGTGGTAAAGCCTCCCTGCATGAATAAATATGAACTGCTGGTGTTCACTGCTGTGAGATAACTCTGCCAGAACAGCCTATAGGTTCCCGTCATCGGTACTTGTACTGAGAACTTGACGATGAAGCCTTCGGCGGTCGATTTCTCTATGGCATAAGCTGGTAGGTAGCTCATGTTCCCACTTGAGGTCATCCATTGAACCTGTACTCCGGCGGGTATGGCTGAGAAAGGCTCGTCATATAGGACGGTCACCGATCTCATGGAAGGCATTAAGTCTATGACTCCCCGCTTCTCCCATCTGGTATCCCCACTAGGCTCGATGAAGGATAGGTTACCATCATTGTCTCCTGCGAGGACAAAACCATCCTGGTAGGGGAGATTGCCTGGGAGGGTCAGACTGAAACTATTGGCCAAGGTCGGAGCCGCAAGAAGGGTCACAGACCTAGTATTAGCTAAGTTCGAAAATTGAACTGAGCCGTTGCTTCCCAGGATGAGGACCTTCGACGTGTCATTCCATGAGAAGTCGGAAGAATAACCTACCGTCTGAGTTGCGGTGTAAAAGCCGATATCTCCCGTCGTGGCACCTGGCGTTACCAGCTGTCCAAAGGATAACGTCCCATCTGTCTTTCCGACTATGGCATAACCATCTGCAGCCGGAAGCGCATCTGGAAGTATGAGGGGGACATTGTCTAAAAGGTAAGGAGATGCCGCGAGGGATACGGACTTCGTGTTGGACAGGTTGAATAGTGCAAGGCTTCCATTATCACCAATATGTAGTGCGCCTGCTCCCGTAGTGTCCCAATGCAGAGCAGAATAATAGCCGATAGTCTGTTCTGCTGTGTATACGCCAATATTGCCTGCGGTGGCTGCTGGGGTCACGAGCTTCTTGAATGAAAGCGTACCGTCGGTAGCTCCAATTAGGGCATAGTAGTTCTCAGCCGGCAAAGCCGCGGGAAGCGTCAGTGTGATATCATTAGCAAGCCCAAGGAAAGCCTTCAGGTAAACCGCTTTCGTGTCGGCGGCATTAAAGAGGGCAAGGGCACCATGGCTTCCTACTTTAAGGTCTCTGGTGGCGTCATCCCAATTCAGATCTGAAAAGTAACCTATCGTTTGCCCTGCAGTATAGACTCCGATATTGCCTGTAGATGCTCCTGGGGATACCAGCATAGCATAAGACATCTGCCCTGTGGCATTGCTCACCACTAAGGAAGATAGATCGACAAGAGGAAGGCCGCTCGGGACAAGAAGGGATGAGCTGCTGATCTCGCTGATACCGCTGTAGTAGGCTAAAGCCCCTACAGTTCCATCGAGGATGTTCTTTGCGAGAAGATCAACCCAGCTGAGGGCGCCGGCACCATCGGTGATAAGAACCTGGTCTGCACTGCCGTCTGCTACGGGAAGTGTCCATACTGTTGTGGTCGTTACTGAGGAAGGAGCCACAAAACCGACATACTTAGTCCCGACGGAGTCAAACCATCTTAAGGTTGCCCCATAAAGGACCGAGATCCAATTTCCTGTATCAAGAGATAGGAGATCGGCAGAAGCTGCTCCGAGGATGACTGATTTTCCTGAGGCGCTGTTTAATTTTACTGTGGTGGTCGTATCGCCGAGCAGCGAGAATATGCTGCCCTTAAGAAGAAGCCCCGACGCGTCATTGAAAAAGTTAGCAGATGGCGATACCTTTTTCGCTGTACCATTTTGGTAAACAGCAACGGCATTCTGGACTCCATTGGCAACCAGAGTCATGAAGCTGAGATGTCCGGCGGCATCGCTGGTTAGAGCCTGTCCCGCCTCAGTGGCATCAGCCGCTGGTAGATACCAGGTAAGATCAGCAGTCGCCCCTACATTTGCAAGGAGCGATGCGTAGTATGTGTCCGTAGGCTCATATATTCTGAAGCTTCCGCCAGTCATGAACTCAAGAGCCTTGTCAGCCTCATTGGAGTTCAGCCAGGCAGAACCAGCCACAGTATTGGCGGCGGTATAATAAGCGAGGCGCGTAGGTATGCCAGTATCGACGAGCATAGCGAAGCTCAGCAGGCCGAAGCTATCACTTATGAGAGCCTGGTTCGCGCTTGTCGCATCGGCAGCCGGCAGATACCATTGGATATTGGCCAGCATCGCTGGATTAGCTGTGAACGCAGCATAGTAGGCACTGGTGGATTCGTAGAACCTCAGGTTGCCGCCAGCGAGAAAATCAAGAGCCTTCTGGGACTCGGCATTATTGAGCCAAGAAGAACCAGCCACGGTCGTGGTTCCAGTATAATAGGAGAGCCGCGTCGCCTGCCCAACATCGACCTTACCTACGAGGTCTGAAGCCGTCGTCCATTGGAAGTAGCCAAAACCATCCGTCGTTAAGACTTGGTTATTAAGGCCGCCCGTCAAGGGAACAGCACCAGGAGCCGCTAAGTAGTTGTCAGTGATGAGGTTCCATCCTACCGCATTGCCGGCACTGGTAAGCATGACCCTACTGGCAGTATTGGTTAACGGATAAACTTCATCTATGGCTGTGTCATAATAGGCAAGCGTCTTGGCTTCACCCGTATGGACGAAGCCACGGCCGACTTTAAGGAAGCTCAAATGCCCAGAGCCATCCGTCACGAGCGCATGGCCATCGAGGCCGTCCGCCGCTGGAAGCGATAAGGTGAATGACAAGGCTATGGATGAAGGCGCAGTAAGGCCGACATAGTTATTTCCCGTAGAGGGATAATACCTAGCTGAACCACCCAAAAGAATGTTCAGAAGGTTAAGGGCATTATCTACGGTTAAGAAGGAGATATCATCAACCTTCGTACCGGTCGAAGGATAGAATGCGAGATGGTTGGCGGCGCCCGATAGGACTTCACCTGTGATATCGACGGCGGTAGCCCATGCGAAAAGACCCGTTCCGGTACTGACTAGAACTTGGTTAGCCGTTCCCACTGCGAGAGGGACATCGCCCGTCGTAGCAAGATAAGGAGGCTTGACCAGCATCCAGGACAAGGCACCGAGGTCAGTCGCCCCAAGAACTCTTCCCGATATGGTCGAGAGGCCTGAGAGGTCATTCCCATCGGCGGCATAGTATGCGATCTGGTTTGTCAGACCGGCATTGATATAGCCGTTGTCCACGTAAACAAAGGTCAGGTTTCCATTACCATCGGTTTGGAGGTATGAACCTGCGAGACCATCATTCGGTGGAAGGACGAAGGAGGTGGAAGCTCCCAAGGATAAAGGAGCCTTCAGCTCTATGTATGAAGAACCATAGGCATCGGCTTCACCGAATCGAAGGGCACCTCTATTGCGTAGCGAGAGGGATTTTGCCGTCTCGTCGGTAATTAGGAATGAGGATTCCGACAGCGTCGTTCCGGGTGAAGTCGCGCTGTAATAAGGTAGCCTGTACTGCGTTCCCGCATTGATGACGGCGGGGTTTGGATTCACCCAGAGAAAGGTTCCGTCACCATTGGCCGTAAGGACCTGCGAGTAGAGGCCGGGACCTAATGGAACATTGCCCAATGCTCTTAAATATATGGCTGAGATCAGGGTCCATCCTATGCCCCCCGAAGAGGTGCTGAGGAATGCCCTTGATGACAAGGTAGTCATCGGTGATAGGACGTTGCTTGCAGCATCGACATAATAAGGAAGCTGGTTAGCCGCCGTCGATGGGAGTATATGCCCTACATCGGGAATGTTCTGAAAGGAGGGAAAACCACCCTTCATCGTAAGGACTTGGCCTTCAGCACCCGTAGTCCACTGGATATCTCCAGTCTCAGTTGTTACCAGCGCGCTTCCGACTATGGATGACAGTATGGCATATACACCGGCTGCCGATGAATACACAAGCTGATTGGCATCAGTGAATATGCCGGAGACGAGAACCTCTCCTGAATAATCAGGAAGGAGGTACGTCTGCGTGGTCGAGTTGGCGTGTGTAAACCTTCCCGTTTGATTGTTTATAATGAGGTCGAAATGGGAGCCTACCAGCTCGATGGCTCCCTTCATTCCACTACTTGTGGAAGTAAGGCGCAGGGCGCCCGACGGCTGGTCGGTGCCATAAATGATGCTGGAGTACAGTAGTTGGTTTAATATCTTTGCCATATTTTAAACCTTTTAAAGGTGACTGGTTATCACTTTTTTGACGAAGGGCATCTGCTTTAGGAGCGAATCTTTATCCACAGTTACATGTTTCAGTGGGGAACCCCACAGGATGCATCGCTTGAAGTCTTTGCTGAAGTTGACAACATAAGTCCCTATGATGTATTTCCCCACCAGGTACATCCCAGTGTTCCTCGTTGGATTCCCGAGGATGGACTTCGCATAGGCATGAAGCAGGTGAAGCTGGGTGACTTTGACCGAACCCGCCTCCTTCTCTATCTCATCTTCAATACGCTTAACTTCCTCAGTGTACTTCGCCTCATCCATCTTCTTAGGCCAATTGCCTGTGAGCTTTGACTTCTCGGCTACCTTATTCAGTTCTTCCAGCTGCGAGTTAAGCCTGACCATATGCTCAGAGTCGAATCCCTTGGCCGCAACCTTGAAGAGATCCATGTTATCCTCATTCGGCTCAATGACTTCCTTTGGATCAAAGGTTTCCTTGGCTTCGAGGATGAGCGCATTGGATGGCGTATATGTCTCAGGATCTATTTTCTTAAAATCCGCTGGTATGTCTGACGTCTCATACAATCCCCTGTAAAACAGAGAGGGGAGGTTGAGGTACTTAAGTAGCTTCGTGAAGTCTGTCGCCTCCTGGTAGTCGCTTACCAGCGCATACATTGAGTCTTCGCTGCCTGCTCCGGCTGGTCTTCCGCCAACATAAAGCTTCACTTCCCTCTGCTTCCTATCTATGAAGCGTAGAAAGTCGAGAGGTATCTTGTTGCTCATCTCAATCGCCGGAACCTTCTGTCCCGAGTCATCATCGAGATGCGACCAAAACTGGTTAAGCTCATTGACATAGCCAGTTAAGTCATCGATTTTCTTACCGAAAGTCTTGTCATCTATCTGCATACCGGTAAACGGCATATTCTCTTCGTGAAAACCTTCCTTGGCCGGCATCAAGGAGTACTGAATCTTGAGCTTCTGCAGCTCTTCGGCTACCTTCTTCACTTGGCTATCATTGAGGAAGTAGAGGTCTAGACCGTGATTCCCGTCCTTGACAACCTTCGACTCCATGAAGTGAATGCATCTACCAAGCTCAGTCATCTTCGACTTATCTGCCATCACCTTTTCGTAATTGGCAGTATCACCCCTAGGGTTAAGTATGAGTATATAGGGCTTCGTGAGCCTTCTTATGTCATTGAGCTTCACGCTAGTAGTCTTGCTTCCGCCGACGAGGTCATCTTCCTCATCCTTAGACTTCTTTTCAGCTTCCCATGCGCCCTTAAGCTCTGCAAGAAGACCCGAATGGATCTTGTCATGGTCAGTGAGGGTATCGAAAGGGTTCTCTATTTTCACCAGCTCCTTGCCTGAGATAGCATCGGCGGCGAGAATGTAGCTTCGGATCTTCTCTCTTCCATAGTCAGCGGCAGATGAGAGTACAAAGCTTCTGTATTCTTCGGTATAATAACTTTGAACCTGAGTAAACCGCGAGTCCTCCAGATCCTCGAGGGAGGTTCCGAGGTCGCTGTCTTCCTTCTTTTTCTTTTTCTTGTCTTCACCTTCAGCAGCAGTGAAGTAGTACTCTTCCTGCTGGCAGGGAACTTCGGAGAGTGCCTTCCTGAATCCTGTGGCCGCTTCATCCTGTGATTCTATGATCCATCCCTTATGCGTGGGAGTCTCAGCCAAAAGGACATAATGTCCTATCGTGTCCTGCAGCCCTTCAATGGTTGATGCATAGGCTCCTGCCTTGTCCTCATCGACTATCACGACAAGGAGCATTGGGGCTTTCAGCTTCTTGATCTTGTCTATGGCTCCCCTGCCTTTTTTCTCAGGCTTAGGCTTATTTTTCGCAATCTCCTTGTCCGCTGCTCTTTTCCATATGTCCCAATAGTATTCCCACGCGGAAGCCAGCATCGTAGCCATCTTCTTCTGGCCATATCCAGGTAGTGGGCTAACCGCCTTAAATGGGTTTCTGTTTAGGTATTGGTCAAGCTCAGGCTCTTCCTTCCCTTCCTCTGGCTTGCCGGCGTCTTCTTCTGCCTCGTCCTTCGACAGCCATAGTTTTCCGAGTGGAGACTCGGTGTGGCGGGTGAAGTTAGATGACTTCAACTCACCGGCTATCTGGTCGGTAAGCTCCGTCGTCCCACAGAGAAGAGCTAGGTACTCATCTGTATTCTCAAGTTCAAGGCACTGTACCATTTCATCTGACATCTCAGCCATGAACTCAGTTGCAATATCATGCCACCCAGTTGTCTTTTCTTCACCCTCCTTTGGTTCTGGAGGGGGTCTTTTATCTATGAGGATAAGGGAAGGGGCTGTCATCTTATCCAGCTTCTTCATGAGCCACTGCTCACTTTTTTCGCTTTTCGCCTCAGGGCTATCTTCGGCTTTATCTTCTCCCTGAAGATGTTCGGACAATGATGTTTCACCGATGGGGAGGAACCCAACAGGCTCGCCGTCTTCATTTAGCTGGTCTAGGAAAACCAGATCATCCCCGGTCAGTTCCCCGTTTTTTATCATCTCCACTAATTTGTCTAAGGATGCGCTGCCCTGGCTGTCAGTGGCACTCTTGTGGAAAATTATGTCATTAGTCGCCTCTTGCTTGTCCTTCAGCTCAGATGAAGGTTCAAGGTCCTCTATGCCTTCTTCCTTTTGGATGGCATCGGTATCGGCTGGCTTGAGAGGCTCCACAGAAGAGGCATCTTCAGCCTCTTTCTTAGGAACGAGCCGCTTCCATGCTTCAGCTAAGGCCTCCTTGAGGGACTCAGGCTCTGCATCAAGCGTGATATTTATGTCCTTGAATGGGTTTTCTAGGTCAGCCGCACCCTTTGGAAGCGCAACCAGCTCAGACTTAATACTGAGGGCATCCAGCTGTGCCTTGAGACCATCCTGCTGCGCCTTGCCTACTATCCAGGCCTTAAAGCCTTCTTTAGCCGTAAGCTCAAGGCACTTTCCGAGGTCTTCGGATGTGAGGGGTTCCTGTAGGAAGGAAGCATAGTTATCATCTTCCCTAATGAGGAGCAGTTGCGGATCGGCTATTTTCTTCAGTTTGGCAAAGGAATCCTGATCGGATGGTTTTTCCTTTTCCTCTGATGGCTTCTGTTCAATATCTTCATCCATCTCATCAGACTGATCCATCTCATCATCATACATAGGCTTAGGCGCACTCTTCCTATTGCCCTTCTTCATCTTAGCCTTCTGCTTTGGGCTGGCGCCTAAAATTTCTTTGAGCCTATCTAGGTACACCTTTTAGACTCCTTCAGCATGGAACGATGCCAATTTGGCTACCGTATACCGGAATCTTCTCGTGTGTGATACCTCCCAGGAGATATCGAGTTGATAAAGGCATTCTGGATCTCCCACATATGAAATGTCATAGGTTAGGGTATCCAGCTTCTCAGAATGGTCGGCATCAAGAAACCTGAGGCTGATGTACTCAGGAACAAATGGGATGTCCACAGTGATGGAACCGACCCCTGGCGGTACTTTGACGGCATCGCTCAACCGCTTCTCGATAAATAGTTTTGACATATAAATTAACCTCTCTCCCTTTTAGTTGGCTCCATTTAATCTAGTCTTTGGGGACCCATGGCATTAGCTCCTTACCCGACGGAACCTTAAGGTCGACGAGTAGGTTGGGCTGAATGGATGACAAGAGCTTGACATAGGGATCATGGCCCTTACGGAACACATCAAGCGTTGCATTCACTTTGTTGATATCAACCCTTCTTGGATGGGGGAGTGGCTCCCTCACCGCATTAACCCCTGCCTTTGCCGTAAATCCCCATTTTGGTGGGAGAGTGGCCGACTGCCCAGGCTTGTCTGATGCCTTCTCTTCTCCACCGCCAAACATGTCTTCCCCCGTCTTACCACCGCCCCCGCTATCCGGAGCAGCGTCTTCACCGCCTCCGCCTCCACCGAAGAGGTCATCACCGCCTCCACCGCCCCCACCGCTATCTTCGCCCCCTGCGGTATCACCGCTACTGAGCTGATCAAGCCGCTTGCGAAGGATGAGGTCCTCTTCCATCATGGCGATGGCCTTGTCCAAGTCATAGCCTGCCGCCGAAGCCCAAATTCGGAGCGGGATCGGAACCCCGTTCTCCTTGAGCTTGTCGAGCATTTCCATGTATGCCGTATCCTGCTCAGGCCTCAGCGTGTCCTCAGTGATGAGGCGAGGCATGATCAGTGACTCATACGGGATATCGAGAGCCTGCGTCGCCGAGATCACGGGAAAACCCCAAGGGGATAGTCGTTCCATCTCTCTCATGCGACGGTCATACTCAGCCATTCTGGCCGTTGTACCATTTTCAATTCTTATCCGATGGTTAAGCTGCGCCTGTGTTCTTTTCTGAAAATTATGGATTCGAGCGAAAGCAGGAAATAACTGCTTAGCGAATATCTCACGAAGGAAAGTATCCCGAAAGGAGGCTACCGCCTTGCCGAGGGAAGTTCTTGCAGTCTCCATGTTCGATACGTTGGCATCTCCTGAGAGATAAGCTTCACTCACGCCGAGTGCCCGCATCTTGAGCGTACTGAGGAATTCAAATTCCTGACTAATTCCCCATATGGCTGAGGGATCTCTTACCTCAGAGACATCGACACCCTGGCGTACGCTGATAACAGCGCCCGTGGGATCTTCATCAGCCTGCATAAATAGCTGCGTTAGTGATGATAGTTCATTGTCATTGGCCTCCCACATCTCGTCAAGGCCTGCGGTCACGAGGAGGATAGACCTATTTCTTCGGCGAACCCCAGTCAGCGATGCATTCCAAAGAGCCATCTCATAGGCCCAGGCGGGAAGGATGCGACTGAAAAACGAGGTTCCTATATGGTCATACTGATTTACCCTACGGGCGAGAAACAGCGTGTTCTCAGACTCAAGGGGGAAATAACCCGATGTGTTCTGGAACAGGGCGAGCATATCCTTGTTCATCTTCTCCTTCATCGACACGACCCTAGGGTCTACGCTTCTGGCGAACTCACGCCAGGCTGGAGAGGAAAGGACATCAACAAGCGGCTTCACACCGGCAAAGGGTAACGGAGTTATCTTGGCCTGGTCCGGGTCGATTGGAACCATTGAGTCCCATAGCCCCGTAGCCTCATTGAACGGGAGGCTGGCGATCATTCTACCGATGATCATATATTCTCTTGATAGCATCGGCATATCGCCCCAGATGCCTACAGCCTCGATCATGTCATTGTACATCTGAACGATTTTCGGGTCATCCACGCCTATAAGCTCATAGACTTTTCCCCATGGGAGCGTGGAATAAATATCGATGACGGAGCCTGCGATGGAGTCCCTCAGGTAAATCCTTCGGAACAGCAGGTGGAGCATCGTTGGCTGGCGAGGAATCCAGTCTTCAATGATTGAGCCTTCCTCTATTCTGTCCTTCTGGGAGTTGAACCGCGTCTGATCAAAGCCTCCGCCGCCACCACCACCGCCCGTATTGGCAGTGACTCGCCCTTGTTTATGACCCTGCCCAGAACCAAGTGCTCTGTTCTGCATTAGGTAAGGAGGGTTCCGCTTGTCGAGGTAAGAACCTAGAGCGGGTTTTTTAAAGTTAAAGTAGCCCATTTTATATCCTTATACGCAATTTCTTCGCCAACATACTTTTAAACTTCTCACGGTCTCCTATTGTAATCTTGAGATCGAGGAGGAATGCAGCCACTATATCAAGAAGTAAAGGAGAGTTAATGATACTCTGAACCGTCGCGTCCGCAGGAACCCTAATGCCCTTGAGGTTTTTTATGCCCTGCAGCTGCCTTGTTTCCGCCTCACCGCCCTTGGCCGCCTTAGCCTTCGGCTGCTTAGCTCCTGATGGCTTGCCTGCAGGCTTTGCCTGCTTTGAGGGTTGCGCCCTCTCCTTGGTTATCTTGATCGGCTTGAGAGGTATGACTATATCAGAAACCACAGCCTCGCGCACTCTTTTCATGAAGCTCATTATTCACCCAGCCTTACTGATATTGGTTTTGTGTTTTCAGCCATCTGGGCTGGACTTTTCTTGCCTATTGGAGTCTTCCCTTGCTTCTTGGCAAGCTGCTTCGCATGCGAGTCTAGCGTGTCGAGAACTGACTTGATCTGCACCGCTAGAGCAGAGGTCAATTCCCCAGAGTCAAGTATTTTAACCTTGGCTTGCTCTCCCTCTACATATTTTATAGTCGCCTTACCATCTTCTTTCGACGTATCAATGCTCAGCGTGTATACGATCACCTGTGGGCTATCCGAATCGTTCTGGATGACGTGAGTCTTGACCAGCGACTTAGACCCAGCCATGTCCATGGCAATCTCCTGGAACTTCTTTCCTAGCCCTTCAGGATCTTTTACCTTCGCCATGCCCGTGGAGGCCGAGAAAGCGACGAGGGCGGGAAGTGCCATCTTAAGGACCTTCGTGGCCACCTGCTTAACCTTCTCCATTATGTTATACTTAGCTTCGACCCTAGACCGGTAGCTTCCACGCCTAGTCTCTGCCGTAACTTCCAGTGCCCTGACTCTTGATAAAAAGCTCATCTGTTATTCCTTGTTCTCTGGTGGTACTGGAAATACTACGAAATGCTTTGCGCAGAACACGGCGCTCCTATCATCAGCCAAAATCACCGGCCTGAGTGGGAGCTTGCATACGGGGCATACCTTCGGATCATCGGCAGCTACGCTTTTTCCTGTGGATGCCTGCCTTGCCCTATAGCCTGTTATCAACTTGTCTATGACTGCATCGCTGGCGAGGATGCCATCAGGCTCGCCACTGTAATAGATATCCGTCGCGACCGCCCTGGCTTCCCCGCTTTCGAGGTTTGGGCGCCTGCGGGAAACTGCACTTAGAATTTTATCGAATGCCATAGGAGTCTCCATCTTATATGATAATTTAATCTCACTCAGCCCTTGTTATTTCTCACGATAATAGCACCCAAAGTCCTTCCGCCACTCTGCGCCACTGTGGCATTATAGCCACCGGAGGACTGTGTTCCATAGAGCTGGCCTGTTCCCATGCTACCGCCTGCTATCGCTAGGCGTCCCTTGCTCGTCCTGTAGCCGAGCATCATGCCCTGCTTGTACTCGAACTCATGCTTGTAGTCGTCATCCCAGAGGAAGGAGCAGCCGAGGGAGACAGCTCTGAAGAGATCATCATGCCCTTCCCCCTTACCAACCTTGTTCCCATATTCCGACACGCTCAGCATCTGCCATATGAAGTGAAGATAAGGCCGCGAGTACAGAATGTCCTGATGGCTATCTGGTGACTTGTCCACATCGCCTACCGGAATCTCCGGCTCTGGGAACTCCAGCTTGCCTTGCAGTACTTGAGTCCTAAAGAACGTAAAGTCCTGAAATGTTAGAGAATACTGCTCAGCTTTCAATCTCAGGTTAAGAAGTTCCTGTATCTGGCTCTTCGACTGCCACTGGTCGTACACAATTAATCTAATGGGAAGCAACTCGCACATGCGCTTGATGAAACAGGAGAAGGACTTTGACATGTCAACGACATCTCCCTTCTCCTTTGGATATATAGCAAAGAGGCCGGCCACTTGAACTATGGAGAAGTCAGTCTCCTTAAGCTTTAGAAGAGCTGCGGCATAACCGCATTTGCTATGACCCAAATCGAGAGCCAGAACATATGGGATCGACGGGTTCTTCTCCACATTTTCTGCATTGAGGAAAAAACCAACATCCCCCTTGTCAATGGTCACAGGCCAGTGCGGTCTCTGGATCCTAGCGAAGCCGAGCATGGCATTCTCATCAATGTCGAAGAACGGCGACTCCGAGAATGGTGGGATGGAACCATAGTCCCTCATGAACGTCTTATAGTTTGCATCCTTCTCAGCCTTAAGCTCATCTGGGTTCTCGGCGAACTTGGGATTGACCTCCCAAGATGCCTTGTGGGACGCGATTCTCTTCGGGTCCTTCTTGGCCAGCTTGATGAGGTGCATGATATAGTCTGTCTTGGAACTTGTAGAAGACACGCAGGCAATCAGAGCTGTTGGCACATCATAGTGCCCCTTGGCGAACCTACTGGCAGCCTCATTCCTTATCGTCCTTGATGCCTTCTGATAGGCTTGATATGTCTCATGGGCATTCGCCCTCTTGCTCTGGTCATGGCCGAGCCACCATCCTATCTCATCGAAGAAGGAGCCAATCGAGGTACGACCACGAGAGGTATCGATGGCGGCACCGATGTAATATCCTGTGATCTTCTTGTGAACATAGCCGAAGGACTGGGTCAGCCACTTGTTAAGCTCTATACCGAGCTTCTTCTCATAGTACTTGAGAAGGTCATGGTATTGGTCGAACCAGGCGCAGTTCTCAATCGATCTCGTAAATTGATGCCATATTGATTCATTTGCCTGGCCTGCCGTAAGCGCGATGAAGCGCATAACGAGCAGCGA
>Ga0315294_10005535_pt1 | contig 13868 bp, 14 predicted proteins | sample YL17G13_40_MG_FD_203626 | JGI IMG/M metagenome (GOLD analysis project Ga0315294, IMG submission 203626) | Sediment microbial communities from Yellowstone Lake, YNP, Wyoming, USA - YL17G13_40 | ecosystem: Environmental > Aquatic > Freshwater > Lake > Sediment | place: USA: Wyoming | collected... | reverse complement strand
TAATGCCGTGGTTTATTATAGGGTAGTCAAGCCCGAGGATTCAGTGATCAAGGTGTTCGACCATCGCTACGCTACCTCGCAAATAGCGCAGACAACCCTGCGCAGCGTTCTCGGTCAATCTGAACTCGACGAGGTGCTCGCCCAGAGGGAGAAAATTAACCAGACGCTACAAAGGATAATCGACGAGCAAACTGACCCCTGGGGAGTGAAGGTCGGCATAGTGGAGATAAAAGAGGTCGAACTTCCTCAAACAATGCAGCGGGCGATTATGGCTCAGGCAGAGGCAGAGCGAGAGAAAAGAGCCAAAATCGTCCATGCAGAAGGTGAGCTTCAGGCAGCGGAGAAGCTGGCCGAGGCTGCCAAAGTTATGGCTACGCAGCCCATTGCATTACAACTACGCTATCTGCAGACCTTGACAGTAATAGCTACTGAGAAAACTAATACGATAGTGTTCCCGCTGCCGGTAGACATGATTGCCCCGCTGCTAAAGCCAAAATAAGGCTAGCTCTTTTACGTTTAATTAGATTGAGCATAAAAGTAGGGGCGGGTTTAAAACCCGCCCCTATGATAATTTCATCAACGCCGTTAAATCTGTTCGCCTTGAGCCTGTAGAAGGGCCGTTCATGAGAACATTTAACAACTCTTTTCAACCCTCTAAATCCCCCAGTCTTGGGGGATTTTTAAGATTGGGGGACACCCCCAAACCCCCAGTCCTTCCGAAGAAGGACACCTCTGCACTCCCCAGTTGTTTAACGACCTCCATCCATGGTTTGACAAGCTCACCACGAACGGCTTTTGATCATTGGCGGAGAGTGACTTCGCCAGCCACGATGCGGACTAAGGTGCCATCAGAGCGCCTCAGCAGCAGAGCGCCGTCCTCGTCCACTGACTCAGCAAGTCCCTTTTCTACTTCGGTGCCTGTCTTCACGTGCACTACCTTGCCCAGTGTCTCCAGCTTCTCTCGCCACTCCTGGCAAACGGGCTCGCCTTTACGCAAAGCCAGGTAAAGCTGCTCAGTCTCCATAAGCAAGTGAACAAGCACATTCAGTTGAGAAACCTCTCGCCCCAGCTCAACTGAGAGGCTGGTGGCAATGTCCGCAATCTCAGCGTAAGCCCCGGGGTCGAAATTGACGTTTATCCCTATGCCGATGACTGCCCAATCAACGGATTGCCCGCGGAGAGCGCTCTCCGTTAAAATGCCGCTCACTTTTTTGCCCCTAATCAGGACATCATTAGGCCATTTAATCGTCGTCTTAAGTCCGGTGGCTTTCTCGATGCAGCGACTTGTGGCCAGGGCGGCAACCATGGTGAGACGGATAAGCTGGCTCATCTCGGGACGGAGGATGATGGATACTGCAACTACGCCCGGAGGGTTGATCCAAGTACGCCCCAGGCGCGCCCTGCCTGTGGTTTGTTCCTCAGCGACAACGACAGTTCCCTCGCTTGCCCCCTCTTTTGCCGCCTTCCTAGCCACATCCATAGTCGTGGTGACAGAGGGATAATAGAAGAAATTCCGACCAACAAACTTGGTGGTTAGTTTTCGACTTACCGCTTCAGGGGAGATGTCACTTTTTGCCTTCAATCTCTTATACCTGCGCTTGTTAGATGGGGCGAAGCGGGCAGTTCCGCCTTAGAAACTGCCCGCTTCACGTTCGCTGACCAAGTAAACCTATAAGCCGGGTTCTGTACTCGCCAGAAATCAGTTTACGACCGAAGCCTTCATCCTGATTCCCATCAAGCGGTGACCATCTGTCTAGCCCTTCCGTTACCGGAAGGGTCGAGCGACCAACCCGAGGACAGGCCGGGCGTCCCTTAAGTCCTCCTATTCGGCCTTGCTCTGAGTGGGGTTTGCCCAGCCGGTCAGTCACCCGACCGCTGGTGAGCTCTTGCCTCACCATTTCACCCTTGCCCGCCCTGAGGCGGGCGGTATGTTTCTGTGGCACTTTCCGTAGAGTCGCCCCTCCTGGGCGTTACCCAGCACCCTGCCCGGTAGAGCCCGGACTTTCCTCTCCCCCCAGCCCTAAAGCCGGGGGAAGCAGTCACCCGGTTTACTTGGTCAATACCAGTTTACTATAAACAAAGGCGGAGAACAATTCAACGACAAATTATAAATACGAATTTCTAAACCGCTTGGCAAGTACTCAGCCGTCAGCAATCAGCTTTCAGAGTGTTGTTAAACAATCGCTGACCGCTGAAGGCTAATAGCTGAAAGCTAGCTCAGGTACAGGATGCGACCGCAGTTGCTGCACTGCACCAACTCGTGCCCCGTCCTGGCTCTCTGTTGGTCGGACATGGGAAGGCTGATGCGGCATCCCTGACACCTCCCCTGCATCACCTTAGCCACACCATGCCCCTGCTTTGCCCGCCGCACCTCTTCATAGAGCCTGAGGCAAGCAGGCTCAGTTTGACTTCCGAGCAGCGCCCTTTTCTGCTCCAGTGCAGCTAGCTCAGCCTCCAACTCTTCCTTCTGTTTCGAAAGCTTCTGCTGGTTCTCCTGCCACTCTCGCTCCACCGCCGCGAACTCGCTGCTCTTCTGGCTAACCTCTTGCTTAACGCCATCCACATCGAGCATTATGGAGAGGAGCTTATCCTCCTTCTCACCGCGCTGCGCCTTGAGAAGCTCGAATTCCTGCTGGAAACCCTGAAGCTCTCGAGGGTTCTGCAACGAGCCGCCGTAGAGCTTCTTCTCCACAGAGGCAATCTTAGCCCCCAAATCGCTGGTCTCCCATTCCATAGTTTTCTGCTGGTGCTCCAACTCAGAGAGGTGTTTCTTCACAACGTCGAGGGCAGAGCGCGCCGCCACGAGGTCGTCGTCCTTGCCCAGTTGGGATTTCACCTGGGTCAGAGCCTCGGTTTTGCGCTGAATTTCGAGGTCTACCTCTTGCAGCTCGTATAGCTGTTTCGCCTTGCTCATAGCCGTGTTCCTAGGATAGCTCAGAAAGCGGGATTAAGCAAGTCGTGGGTTCGCCTTCAGCCTTCAGCTTTGAACGGTCAGGGAGCGCTAATCCTTGTCGGGCACAAGATTTTGTGCCCCTACATCGTGTTGAGCGAAATGTTTGCTTTTGGGGCGACAGTGTGTTATAAATACGGGTGGAAAATTTAATAGCGAAAGTAGAGGCGCCTGGGTGCGAGCCCAGGCTTAAATGGGTAGCAAGTCGGTGAGAATCCGACGCAGTCCCGCTACTGTGACTCGCTAAGGCGAGAAGTCAGAACGCCAGCCTCTAGCTGAGCTACGATGCCTCCGCGGAGAGGGGTTGCTCTTTTTGTTGCCAACTTATCATGGGAACGTCCCCTCGTTCTGCAGAGCGAGGGGATTTTGTTTTCCCCCTCCCATGCAAGGAGAAAGGAGTGCTTTGTCTAAGGGAATCTGGCTGCTAACGCTCTCGGTAACGGTAATCTTTGCAGCTATCGCCTGCACCAGCGCTACATCAGCTCCGGGCGCGGTGAGCGATGACTGGGGCAGGGAAATCAAGCTCGATAAAGCGCCCCAGAGAATCGTGTCCCACGTCCCCAGCATCACTGAGATGCTCTTCGCCCTCGGTCTAGGGGATAGGGTGGTGGGGGTCAGCGACTACTGCGACTACCCCGAGGAAGCTAAGTCCAAACCCAAGGTGGGCGGCTATTTCAACCCTAACGTTGAGGAAATCATAGCGCTTAATCCTGACCTCGTGCTCACCGACGGCTATGCATCCGATATCGCTAAACTTGAGGGCTTGGGGATTCCCTTCGCAGTATTACAGCCCAAAGACATAGACGGCATCTTTAAAGACATAGAGCTGCTGGGAAATATCACCGGCAGCCAGCAGAAAGCAAGCGAGCTTACCACTGACATGAAACAGCGCATAGATGCCGTTTTGAAAAAGGTGGTGCCGTTTTGCTATCGCCCCGGGGTATTCTACGTATTCGATGCCACCGACACCACCAAGCCCTGGACAGCAGGATCAGGCTCGTTCATAGATGCCCTGATAAACCTAGCTGGAGGGTTTAATGTTGCCGGACAGGCACAGGAGCCCTGGATACAGTTCAACATGGAGGAACTGGTGAAATCAGACCCCGAGGTCATATTGGTGGATTCTATCATGGGCACAGCAGTGATATCGCCGTCAGAAATCGCAGCGCTTCCGGGATGGCAGGGGATAACGGCGGTCAAAGAAAACAGAATCTACGTGGTTAACGGCGACCTGGTGAACCGCTCAGGTCCGCGAATAGTGCAAGGGCTGGAGGATGTTGCGAGAGCCATACACCCGGAGCTGTTCGAACACTAGCAGATGGGAGCAACAGAGGTGAGAACGCTGGAGCAGGTTTTACAGGGGATAAAGCCGCTGGATGAGAAGGCGATGGCTGCCGCCAGGGCGCGGCAGGACACGTTGACCAAGCCGCTGGGGAGCCTGGGCAGGCTGGAGGAATTGTCAATAAAGCTGGCGGGCATGAGGGGCGAGCCGATACCGAGGCTGCACCATAAAGCCATTATTACGATGGCTGCCGACCACGGCGTGGTAGCAGAAGGGGTGAGCGCCTATCCCCAGGCGGTGACGCCTCAGATGGTGCTCAACTTCCTGCGCGGCGGCGCGGGCATCAACGTTCTGGCAAGGCACGTGGGAGCCAGCATCATCGTCGTGGATATGGGGGTAGCTTCCGATATCGAGCCTCATACTGCGCTGCTTTCCAGGAAGATAGCCTGCGGGACACAGAACATGGCGAGAGGACCCGCCATGACACGCGAGCAGGCAATCAAGGCTATTAAGGTGGGGCTCGAGATTGTAGAGAAGGAGTCCCAAAAGGGGCTGGACATCGTGGGCACGGGCGACATGGGCATCGGCAACACCACACCGAGCAGCGCCATCACCGCCGCCATCACCGGAGAACAGGTAGCAAAGGTAACGGGGCGAGGCACCGGTATTGATGATAAGCAGCTAGAACATAAAGTGAAGGTCATCGAAAGGGCACTGAAGGTTAATAAACCCAATCCAGATGACGCCTTAGATGTGCTCTCGAAAGTGGGCGGCTTCGAGATAGGCGGCATCTGCGGAGTGATACTCGGCGCAGCGGCGCAGCGCATCCCTGTGGTCATAGACGGCTTCGTATCGGGAGCAGCGGCGCTGATAGCTGTGGGGTTGTCACCCAGAGTGAAGGACTACCTGATAGCATCGCACTGTTCCGTGGAGATAGGTCATAAAGTACTACTCAGACATCTGGGATTGAAACCGATACTTGACCTGGAGCTCAGGCTGGGCGAGGGCACGGGGGCAGCTTTAGGGATATCACTGGTTGAGGCGGCAGCCAGGATTCTGGCTGAGATGGCTACATTCGCTGAGGCGGGCGTATCTGAAAAAAGCAGCGACAACTAAGGAGAACATATTGGGCTTCATAGCGGCACTGCAATTTTTGACCATAATACCCATCAGGGTGAAGGTGAGCGCTCAGGAGCTGCGCCGCTCCATCTCCTATTTCCCTCTGGTGGGGCTGCTGATAGGAGGAATGCTCTACGGACTCGACCTGCTGCTGTCGCTGGCATTTCCATCGAGTCTGGTTAATATATTCCTCATTATAGCTCTGGTGATAATCACCAGGGCGCTGCACCTGGACGGTTTCATAGACACCTGCGATGGGCTGGCGGGCGGTAACTCGCCGGAGAAGAGGTTGGAGATTATGCGAGATAGCCGGGTGGGGGGCTTCGGGGTGGCGGGAGGGTGCTGCCTGATACTGCTCCAGTATGTAGCATTGACTGTGGTGCCCGAGGAGCAAAGGCTGGAAGCGCTTCTGCTGATGCCCACGCTGGCACGCTGGACGATAGTCTATGCAATCACCGCCTATCCCTACGCCAGAGAGCAAGGGATGGGAAAGGTCTTTCAAGAAGGCTCCAAACTGCCCTGGCTGGCTATCGCTACGGCAATAGCATTAGCAGCGTCAACAGCCTTGATGAGACTCGAAGGGCTGGCTGTGATGGCTGCCAGTTTATTTATAGCTATGTTCGCAGCGACCTTCCTAAGTAGAAGGCTGGGCGGGCTTACAGGCGATACCTACGGCGCCATCAACGAGGTGGTCGGGGTATCCGTTCTGCTTCTAATACCATTGATAACCTGGAGCTACGGGATATGAGCATGACTTTAATCCTCGGTGGTGCGCGAAGCGGGAAGAGCCGTTTTGCGCAAGAGCTTGCGGCTAAGGGCGGTAAAAGGGTGCTCTTTGTAGCCACAGGCGAGCCGCTCGATGAGGAGATGAGTGCCCGCATAGAGGTTCACAAGCAATCGCGACCCCGCAATTGGAGGACACTGGAAGCGCCGACGGATGTTGCCAGAGCGCTGAGAAAAGGGATGGGTGATGCAGAGGTTGTTATCGTAGACTGCATTACCCTTCTTGTCTCCAACCTGATGGGAGAAGATAGCGTAGATGCTGAGCTATTGGAGAAGAAGGTAACCGCTGAGCTTGAAGCCCTTATCAAGTTCGCGAAGGGTACCAAGGCGCACCTCATCATCGTATCTAACGAGGTGGGGCTGGGCTTGGTGCCCACCTCTCCTTCGGGCAGGGTATATAGAGACGTTCTGGGTACAGCGAATCAAATGCTCGCCAGACATGCCGACGAGGTTTACTTAATGGTTGCTGGCATCGCAATCCCACTGAAAGGAGCGCAACATAAGTGAGAGCGGCATGTTGCTGGAGCGGAGGAAAGGATAGCTGCTACGCTTTGTGGAAGGCAATGTCTCAGGGTCACGATGTGCGCTACCTGGTAAACTTCATATCCCCAGTCCGGTTCGGGCGGAACGCTTTTCATGGGGTTAGACACGAACTTATACGCATACAATCGGAGTCAGTCGGCATCCCCATAATGCAGCGCGAGACCACCTGGGAGGGATACGAACGTACATTCAGAGAGGTAATGAATGAGCTTAGAAATAGGGGTATCGAAGGTCTGGTAACCGGAGACATGGACATAATCGAGCACCGGACATGGACAGAGAACATCTGCGGTGAGTTCGGTCTGAAAGCCGTGATGCCTCTGTGGGGTCTTAATCCAGAAGACGTCCTGAAGGGGTTTGTAGACGAAGGCTTTGAATCTATCGTGGTGTGTGTCCGGGCTGACTTGCTCGACGATAGCTGGCTGGGGCGCAGGATAGATAGAAAGTTCATGGCTGACTTTCATGACTACAGCCGGAAGCGAAGCCTGAATATATGCGGCGAAAACGGAGAATACCACACGTTTGTAGTCGACGGTCCTGCTTTGCAAAAGCGCATCTCTATAACACCTAGGGAAAAGGTGGTGAGCGAGGGCTACTGGTTTCTGGACATCGGCGAAGCGACATTGGTGCAAAAGGTTGCCTGAATGAAGAAGCGCAGACAGGTAGCGTTAACGCTGGGCTTGCTGATACTGGTCTTGATCGGGGCAGTGCTGCTTGCCTCTGCGCTGGGCGCGGTATCCATCCCGCCGCTGGATATTGTGAAGATGACCCTGAACAAAATCCACCTTTCAGATTTCCAGTCCACCTGGCAGCCAGCCGATGAGACCATTATCTTCGATATCAGGTTGATTCGAGTAGTCGGCGCTGCGCTAGTGGGAGCAGCCCTGGCTGCCGCTGGCGTGCTCTTTCAGGGGCTGCTGCGCAACCCCATGGCTGACCCTTATATAACAGGCACGTCTGCAGGAGCCGCGTTGGGAGCCACCATAGCCATGCTACTGCCCCTGGGGCTTGCCTTCTCGGGGCTGGGTGTTGTCCCCATCGCTGCCTTCTGCGGTGCCCTTATCACCGTGCTACTGGTTTACAACATCGCCAGAGTCGGTAGCAAAACCCCTCTTATCAGCATGTTGCTTGCGGGCTTCGTGGTAAGCTCCATGCTCATAGCAGTGATGAGCCTGCTCATCATGACGAACAGCGAGCTGCAGCTCAAGCTGCACTCTATATTCTCTTTCCTTATGGGCAGCATCTCAGTGCAATACTGGAGCCAGATAGCAGTCATAGCTCCTCTAATCATAGGCGGAATAATCCTGGCACAATTTTTCGCCTTACATCTCAACGCTTTCTCGCTGGGTGAGGAACAGGCTGCCTACCTGGGAATCAACGTGGAACGCGAGAAGATACTGATTCTAGCCCTGGGCTCGCTGCTGACCGCCTGCGCGGTGTCGTTAAGCGGGCTTATCGGCTTCGTGGGACTGGTGATGCCACACGCGGTAAGGCTGGCTCTGGGTCCAGACCACCGATTGCTTTTGCCAGCGTCGGCGCTGGCTGGCGCCATCTTTTTGGTGGTTGCCGACACCCTTGCCCGAACCCTGCTTGCCCCCACCGAGATACCTGTGGGCATTTTCACTGCTCTAATAGGAGCCCCATTCTTTATCTACCTGCTCAGACGCACAAGGAGGGAATATGCTTTCTAACTCGACCAAACTGCTCCTGAACAAAGTCTCTTTCTCATATTTCAACGGTCTTGTTCTACGAGACATAGACCTCTCGGTATCTGCGGGTGAGATGGTGGGGCTGCTGGGTCCCAATGGCTGTGGCAAGACCACGCTGCTGAAGCTAACCAGCGGCGTGATTTCTCCAGTACAAGGCGAAATCTCGCTGGGAGGCGTAAGCCTGAAAAAGCTGCCCCGGAAAACTGTGGCACAGAAGGTGGCTGTGGTGCCACAGTCTTTCCACATACCTTTTGCATTCACTGTAGCGGAGGTGGTGCTGATGGGACGAACGCCTTTCATTAGCGTTCTCTCAGGAGAGACCAAGAAGGACCGTGAAATGGTCAGTGACGCGTTGAAACTTGCAGGAATCGAGAGCTTAAGAAACCGCTACTTCAACGAACTCAGCGGGGGAGAGCAGCAGAAGGTAATCCTAGCCATGGCTCTGGCTCAGGAGCCCAAGCTGCTGCTCCTCGACGAGCCGACAACACACCTGGATATAAGTCACCAGGTTGAGATAATGGAATTGGTGAAGAGGCTGAACAGGGAGCAGGGTATCACCGTCATAGCAGCCATGCACGACCTGAACTTGGCAGCGCTTTTCTTCGACCGCCTGGTGCTGCTCAAAAATGGTGTTGTCGTCGCCGATGGCTCACCGCAGAATGTTCTGACAGAAGATACCATACAGCATGTCTTCTCGGCTTCAGTTAGGGTGAGCCAGCATCCCCAGACCGCTACCCCTCACGTAATAGTCATGCCGCGAGAAGCGTCACAGAATTAGGGTAACCCGAAAGTGGTAAGCCTATCGGACTATAGAATTCCTTTTTTTTGCTTGAATTCTCCTGAAGATTACCCCGAAGGGGTTTGTTAGGCTGCAGTACATCCAGAGTATACTTACAACAAAGCGCACGCTTACTTGCCAGACGATGCAGTCGAGTTTATAATCATTCAGCAAGAAATCGAGCCTACTCAAAGTCAAATTGCCGAAGACCAGACCTATGAAGAGGATACAACTGCTTCAAGAACTGAAATACGGCGCTCTCTCCGTGGAGAAAGCCATCGCAAACCGAAGGTCACAGCGAGACTTCTCCGGGGAGACGATGTCTCTGGCTGAACTATCGCACCTGCTCTATTACTCGAGCGGCGTCACAGACAAGCGACACGGCTTGAGGGCTGCCCCCTCTGCTGGAGCCACCTATCCCATCGAGGTCTATGTCATAGTGAACAATGTAGAGGGCTTAACCAAAGGCATCTATCATTATCTCATCGCTTCACATGAACTAGAGCTGACGCGAGAGGGCGATTTCCGCAACGAGATGTCGCGGGCTGCCCTGCAGGAGATGATGTTCAGACAAGCCAACGTGATATTCGCCCTATCCGCTGTTCTTCAGCGTACCCAGAGGCATTACAGGGAGCGCGCGCAACGCTACATCTTTTTCGAGGCAGGACACATAGCTCAGAACACCTATCTGGTAGCTACATCACTGGGATTGGGGGCTTGCGCCATCGGCGCCTTCCACGACGATGAGTTCAATCGTGTGATAGGTCTGGACGGCAAGGATGAAAGCGCGCTTTACCTTTTAGCTGTGGGCAAAATCTAGCAGGGGGAAGCTTTTGGAAAAGCCTAAGGTTATTATACCCAGGGACGATATAGCCGAGAAGGTAGCCGAGCTCGCTGCCCTGATAAGGAAAGACTATAAGGGCAAAAACCCTCTCGTTATCGGTATCCTCAAGGGCAGCTTTGTCTTCATGTCCGACCTGGTACGCGCCATGAATATACCAGTGGAAATTGACTTCGTCAGGCTAGCAAGCTACGGCGCGGGCACGGAGAGCTCGGGCAAAATCAAGCTGGTCAAGGATGTCGAGACACCGATAAAGGACAGGCATGTACTGGTCGTCGAAGATATCGTAGATAGGGGCCTCACTGTGCGGTTTCTCTTGGATTATCTCAGCTTCCGCAAGCCTGCCTCGCTTAAGCTCTGCGCTCTGTTCGACAAGCCCTCAAAAAGAAAGGTGGAGGTACCCATTGATTATCTAGGATTCACAGTACCAGATGCATTCGTTGTCGGCTACGGGCTTGATTTCGGCGAGAAGTTCCGCTACTTGCCCGACCTCTGCGTCCTGGAGGATAAAGATTGAGCCTGGAGAAATTGATAGCTGTAGCCAGAGACAAGATTCCTGCCGACCTCTTGCTCTCTGACGCCAGAATTATAAACACCTTCACCGCCGAGATTGAGAGCGGGAATGTCGCCGTCTGCCAGGGTCGCATAGCAGGCATCGGCGATTATAGCAAAGCTGAGCGAACCATAGACCTCAAAGGCAAATACCTCGCACCGGGGCTAATCAACGGACACATCCACATCGAGAGCTCAATGCTCCACATAGCGGAGTACGCCAGGGCGGTGGTGCCCCGAGGGACTTCGGCTATAGTTACAGACCTGCATGAGATAGCTAATGTAGCTGGGCTTAAGGGCATTCGCTATCTGATGAACTGCTCGCGTACGCTGCCACTGGATTGCTATTTCATGGCTCCCCCCTGCGTACCCGCCACGCACCTGGAGACCGCGGGGGCGGAGCTGGGGCAGAAGGAAATCCGGGCTGCTCTGAGATGGAGGAATGTCATCGGGCTGGGCGAGCTGATGAACTTCCAGGGCGTGTTGATGCGTGACGGAGGGGTATTGAAGAAGGTCAAATTAGCCAAAGACAAGGTGATAGACGGTCATTCCCCAGGGCTCAGCGGGAAGGATTTAAACGCCTACCTAGCAGCAGGCGCAAGCTCCGACCATGAGTCCACCGCTTTCGAGGAAGGCAGGGAGAAGCTGAGGCGGGGCATGTATCTCATGATTAGAGAAGGTTCATCGGAGAAAAACCTCGATGAGCCGCTGCCGCTGGTTACAAATAAGACATACAAGAGATGCCTTTTCGTGACCGACGACCGTACCTGCGCTGACCTGCTCAGGGAAGGCGATATAGATGCCGTGGTCAGGAAAGCTATTGAGAGAGGGCTGGACCCCGTTCGAGCCATACAGATGGCGACCATAAATACCGCCGAACGCTTCAGACTGAAGCAGGTGGGCGCAGTGGCACCGGGGTACGTAGCTAATCTTATTGTGATTGACAATCTGTCGAAGCTCAGCGTAGACATGGTTTTCCATAAGGGTAAGCTGGTTGCCGAGAAGGGCAAGGCGCTTTTCAGCAACCCGTGGCGCAGCGACCCGGAAGTTGCGCACTCGGTAGATATAAAGCCTTTCAACATTGAGGCTCTCAAGATACCTGCCACCAAGAAAAACCTGCCGATTATCGAGATTGTCCCTGGGCAGATAATCACCAAGAGCATCAAGGCAGAGACAAAGGTGAAAGATGGCTTCGTGGTGCCTGATATCGAGCGTGACATATTGAAGCTGGTGGTAGTGGAAAGGCACAAAGCCAGCGGCAATATAGGGGTGGGATTGGTCAGAGGCTTCGGGCTCAAGAAAGGGGCTCTCGGCTCTTCCATAGCGCACGACTCGCATAACATAGTCGTCGTAGGCACAAACGACCTGGATATATTCGCCGCAGTCCAAGAGATTGAGAGGCTTCAGGGAGGACTGGTCGTAGCTTCTGAAGGCAAAATCAGGGGCTCTCTGGCTCTGCCCATCGCCGGGCTGCTCTCCCAAGAGCCGCTTGAGGTAGTAACATCTAAACTGGAGAAACTGCAAAGGATAGCAAGAAGTTTGGGTTGTGTGCTTCCTTCCCCGTTTGCCACCCTCTCTTTCTTAGCCCTACCGGTGATACCCGAGCTCAGGTTGACCGACAAAGGGCTGGTGGACGTGGTAGCTTTCAAGTTACTCGATTGAACCAAGGCAAAGAACAAATGGCAATCCAAAAAGACAAACCAATGCCAGGCATCGCATTCAAGGCTATGTCGTTTTACTTTGCCCTGCGTCACAGGCTCGAGGATGTCACAAAGCCCTTGAAAAAAGCGGGTATCACAGAAGGACAGATAGTCCTGGACTTCGGCTGTGGACCCGGACATTACACTATCGCAGCAGCCAAAATGGTCGGGGAAAGCGGTAGAGTATACGCCCTGGATATTCACCCCTTAGCAGCCCGGTCAGTTGAGAAAAAAGCCGCTAAGAAGAGCCTGACCAATATCAAAACTATTATTTCAGATAGAGACACGGGGTTGCCTGACCAGAGCATAGACACAGCACTGGTTTACGACACTATTCACATGATAAAAGATAAACAGGCATTGGCTAGAGAACTGCACAGAGTTCTGAAACCTGATGGGCTACTCTCAGTCATTGCCGAACATGTGAAGGTTGAAGATATCATAAAAATTCTGGAAAAGGATGGGCCCTTCTCGCTGAGAGACCGCCAAGGGAACCTAATCAACCTGAAGAGGCTAACACCTAAATGAAAGACTTCAAGATAATCGAATGGCTCGGGGACAGGATAAAAATAATCGACCAGACAGAGTTGCCTCATAAAGAGGTGTTCCTGGAGCTTCACGACTACCATGAGGTGACTGAAGCTGTAAAGAAGCTGCGCATCCGGGGAGCGCCCGATATCGGGGTCGCCGCTGCCTACGGCTTGGCACTGGGAGCACAGAGCATTAAAACGAACTCCAAAGACGAATTCTTAGCGAAACTGCGTCCTGTGAGCGAGACGCTCGCCTCGTCGAGACCGACGGCGGTCAACCTCTTCTGGGCTCTGGAGAGGATGAACAAGGTCGCTCAGGGCGGGGAAAATGTGGCACAGATAAAAAAAGACCTTATCTCCGAGGCAAAACGCATAGAGTCCCAAAATGACGAGGCGAATCGCCGTCTCAGCAAGCTGGGTGCAGAGTTGATACCGGACGGCTTTACCATACTCACCCACTGCAACGCGGGTGCGCTGGCTACGGCAGCTTACGGCACAGCGCTGGGTGTAATCAAAATGGCGAAGGAGCAGGGCAAGAGAGTGAAGGTATATGCCACCGAGACACGCCCTCTGCTGCAAGGTGCCAGGCTCACCACCTGGGAGCTGCTCAAGGAGAACATACCGGTAACACTGATCACCGATAACATGGCAGGGCATTTCATGAACAAAGGCAATATAGACTGTGTCATCGTCGGTGCTGACCGCATAGCTGCCAATGGCGATGTTGCCAACAAGATTGGAACATATACCCTGGCGGTGCTGGCTACGGAGAATGGGATACCTTTCTACGTGGCTGCGCCGGTGAGCACCATCGACCTTTCGGTGATATCCGGCGCGGATATACCCATAGAGGAGCGCAATCCCGACGAGGTCACCAGCATTCAAGGCATCCGGATTGCGCCGGAGAAGGTGAATGCAGCCAATCCCGCATTCGATGTAACTCCGCATTGTTATATTTCAGCTATAATCACCGAGAAAGGCGTGTTCAAAGAGCCTTATGTGGAAAGGTTGAAGAAAATTTCGGAGTGAGGAGCGAAGATGACAGAAGCGAGGCTAGGTGTGATCGGTGGCAGCGGACTTT
>Ga0315294_10005532_pt1 | contig 13870 bp, 10 predicted proteins | sample YL17G13_40_MG_FD_203626 | JGI IMG/M metagenome (GOLD analysis project Ga0315294, IMG submission 203626) | Sediment microbial communities from Yellowstone Lake, YNP, Wyoming, USA - YL17G13_40 | ecosystem: Environmental > Aquatic > Freshwater > Lake > Sediment | place: USA: Wyoming | collected... | reverse complement strand
GAAGGGGGCGTTGAAGGCGGAGTCGCGGGAGGGGTCTGGAAGGAAGAAATGGAGCGGAAACTCAAGGAGTTCGATAAGGGCGCCGTTCCCTGCAAGGACGACATCCAGCCGCCTAAACTGATCAAGGTGGTCGATCCCGTTTATCCGGAGGAGGCCCGAAAGCAGGGGATCGAAGGCATCGTCATCCTGTCGGCCAAGACCGACGAAGACGGCAAGGTCATCGACGCGATGGTCCTCCGCTCCGTGCCCGGGCTCGACGAAGCGGCGATCACCGCCGTCAAGCAGTGGGTTTACGAGCCGCTGATCCTCAAGGGGAAAGCCGTAAGGGCACTCTTCACCGTGACGGTCAGGTTCAAACTGAAATAGCGGGGAAAGATGGGCCTTCCCGGGGCCGGGGAAGGATCCCGCGAGGCGTCGGGGACGGCCGAGAAGGCTTCTAGAACGTCCTGAAAATGCTGAACCCGATCCTGAAATCACCCTTGCTCAGACGGTAGTCACCGCCGCCGATGAACTGGTCGGACGAGGGACAGATCTTCGACGACCATGAACCGGCCGCCCAATTCGAGGGCGAAAGTCCCTTCCGGGTCCGCTTCCCAGTGATTGACGTTGGAGGAGTAGGCCGGCATAACCAGGACCGAGATCCTTCTGCTGAATTGATAGCTCAGGACGAGGCGGGGCGTCGATCTTGACTGAGGGTGCAGTACCCCTACAGGCCTTTTGCCCAACGCTGGCTCGGCCGTGTCCTAACCCCGTCAGAAACCGACCTTGCCTTCGGGCTCCAGAAACGTCTGCCACTCAAGAGAGAGGAGCGCCCGGATCATGTACTTCCCCACCCTCTCGGCCTCCGGCTTTGTCTTGGCCCGCACCAGCCTGTGGACGTTGAAGATGGAAGACGCCCGCCCCGTCCACGGCGCCCTCGGTCACCAGGAAATGGAGGTGGGGATGTCATTTTCCTCGATGCTATTTCTTCTCCTGGGGTTTTTCGTACGTGAAGGCCTTGAGGAAATCCAGCGGCAGTGGGAAAATGATCGTGGAGTTCTTTTCGGCGGCGATTTCGGTCAGGGTGCCCAGGAAGCGGAGTTGAAGGGCCTGGGGATTCTGGGAAATGATGTCGGCGGCCTGGGTGAGCTTGCCGGCGGCCTGGAATTCGCCCTCGGCGTGGATGACCTTGGCCCGCCGTTCCCGTTCGGCCTCGGCCTGCTTGGCGATGGCCCGGACCATGTTCTCCGGCAGGTCGACTTGTTTCATCTCGACGAGCTGGACCTTGATGCCCCAGGAGTCGGTGTGCTGTTCGATGATCTCCTGGAGGCGGGCGTTGAGCTTGTCCCGCTCCGAGAGAAGGTCGTCGAGCGGCACTTGGCCGAGGAGACTCCGCAGGGTCGTCTGGGCCAGCTGGGAGGTGGCGTAGATATAATCCTGGACCTCGATCACGCACTTGAGCGGGTCGATGACCCTGAAGTACAGGACGGCGTTGACCTTGACCGTGACGTTGTCCTTGGTGATGACGTCCTGCGGCGGGATGTTCATCGTGATGAGCCGCAGGCTGATCCTGACCATGCGGTCGATGGGGGAGAAGACGAGGATGAGGCCCGGCCCCTTGGGCTGGGGCAGGAGGCGGCCGAGACGGAAGATGACCCCCCGCTCGTACTCTCTCAGGACCTTGATCGAGTTCAGGATATAAAGGACGATGAGCCCGACGATGATGATCGGATAAGTGATCATGGTTTCTCTCCTTGCGTGGGCAATGAATCCCCCCTCCTAACCATGTCGATACTATATCGCCGACCGCGCGGCGATGTCAACAGCCCCGGAAATCGGCGCCTAAGTCAGGACACCGCATGCGAGCGAACTCGCAGCGCGGATTGCCGCAGTCGAGGTAGCGCTCGACCACCTCCTTAACGATCGTCCGGAAAAAACCGTGCTCCCGCTCGAAATGATGCGACAGCACCCGGTAGAGGATGGTCCGCTCCGGATGTCGAGGACGATAGACTCCCGCCATGGCAGGAGAATGGCCTGGGAGGTCCGGGCTCAAGGGATGCGCCGGTTGATGTAGTCCGTGTAATCCTTGGTCACCGGCTCATACGCCTCGTTCATCAACGGCGAGGAGATCAGGAAATCGGCCGTCGACCGGTTGCAGGCGATGGGGATGTTGTAGAGGACGGCGATGCGGAGAAGCGCCTTCACGTCGACGTCGTGCGGGAACGGTTCCATGGGATCCCAAAAGAAGATGATGCAGTCGATCTTGCCGTCGACGATCATCCCGCCCAGCTGCTGGTCGCCGCCGAGCGGGCCGGATTTGAGCTTCACCAATTCCGGCGGTTCCTGAGAAACATGGTCCTGCGCGAATTTTTCCTTGATGACCTCTTCCACCAGCCGGCCGGTCGTTCCGGTCGAGACGAGCTTGTGGCAGACGAGCGTCCCGTAGTTGTATTCCACCCATTCCCTCATGTCCCGCTTCCTGTTGTCGTGGGCCACGAGTGCGATTCTTTTGGTTTTTTCCATGATGCGTCTCCTTGGATCATCCGGTGCGTTCGCTCGTGAGCGCTTCATACGGAATTCCTGGAATGAGGAACATGAGATCCCGTCCTCATCCCCGATTTTTGTATTATAGCACGAGCTATCCAAGGGCACGCCGTTTGCGATGGGGCGGAAGCGGGCTTCTCATTCGCTGATCCCAGGGGGCTGATACGTTCGCCTCGGTCAGGACTTGCCCCCGGCAAGGTCGTGGCCGACAGAACGCCTTCGATCATCGCCGCCTGCCGCGGCTCCTACACAGGCGCCGCCATCCGTAAGGTCCTTGCGACGACCTTACGCTGACCGGCTGATGTATCAGTCCGCGATACGGTGGTACAGGACCTCGATGTCCCTGGCGAGCCCAGAGTTCAGCTTGTCCAGCTGGCGGATGAGGAATTCGCCGCCGGCATAAAACGACACTCTTGTGAACGGCGGCTCCATGCCGCCCCTGTTCACCGGAAGACCGAAACGGACCTTGACCTCGTTTTCCAGGAAGCGGGCTGTGCCTTCCTTCCACTCCTGCCAGGTCATGTACTCCCAATCTTCCCGGGACAGCCGCTCTTTCAAAGCCTTGCGGATGGACACGACACGCCCCTCGTCTCCCGTTCCGAGAGCGCTCAAAAGGTCCTTGTAATCGCGCACGAATTCAGCGTCTCCATAGGGGAAGGGATGCTCCAGTTCCCACATGAAGTCCTTCCCCTCCATGGCCTTCCGGTATACCTCGAGCGACTCCTTGAGGCGCGGCTCGCACGTCTCCCACTGGTAACAGTGGGAGAACTCATGGAAGATGATGGCGTATCCTCCGGGCTCGATAAAGACCTCCGGCGTGACGACGCAGGCGATCCTGTTGCCCCAAAAACCGAGCGGCATGGCCGCCCGTACGCCGACGGGCACATGGAACTTATCGGGCGCCTCCGCCGCGAAGCGATAGGCCCGCTTTCCCATATCCGGCTCATAGACATGGAATTGGCCTCCATAGACGATCGCGACCGGGTACAGGGCCTCGAACGCCGCATGGAGGTCAAGAATCTTTTCCCTCAGAGCGAACAGGCGATCGAGCGAGGCCGCATGGGGAATTACGGATATCCTGTCCTGCGCCAAAACCGTGACCGAACCGCCCACGCCGAATATCACCATAAGAGCTATGGCGAGTCCCTCCGTTATCCTTTTGCCCATCACAAATCTCCCTGCGGCCGCAATAAATATCTGCGCGAAAGCTCTTCGGCGTAAAGTTCAATCTTTTCGAGTTGTTGATCAGACAAAGACATGGTGACTTAGGTTCAAATCCTTTGGAGCACTGGCATCTCGTTCCAGGTCCGGCCATCGAGCACGCGGCCGGACGCCTTCTTGCTCCGGCGCCGCCCATGCGAGTCATAGACGCCCCACTGCTTGAAGAAGAACGGGACACCGGCCTCTAGACACTGGTCGCGCACATCGCGGGCCCAGTCCGGGCTCATTGGCCGGGCCTGAGGACCACTTTCGCCGCCGACGATTACCCATTTTATCTGTCTCAGCGCAGACTTTTTCAGCCTAATCGGCCCGAGCATCGGCTCAATCGATAGGAATCGGATGTCCGCCGGGACCTGGAGCAGGTTGTCGATGCGCCAAACATAATCCTGGGACTCGACCGAAACTCCGGCCCAGACGTTGCGCGGCCAGCGGCTCCTGCCTCTATTCTTGGACCATTCAGCGAACCGCTGCGAGCGCTTGGTCAGCACCTGGAAGGTGTGCCAGTCCGCACTGGCCATGGTGTCGAAGACCTGGTCTACGAACGAGTCCGGGACATCCTTGTGGAAGAGGTCGGACATGGAGTTGACGAAGATCATCCGGGGCTCTTTCCAGGCCAGCGGCAGGCCCAGGCGCTGCGGCCAGAGCTTGAGGTCGAAGCCTTGCTCAAAAGGATGTCCAGAAATACCCCGCCAGCGTTCCGCAAAGGTTTCAGCGTAGCAGTTCTTGCACGCGGGACTGGTCTTCGTGCAACCCGTGACCGGGTTCCAGGTGCTTTCAGTCCACTCGATGGATGACTCGAAAGCCATGGCTTAGAGCAGGGTGGACACGAACTCGACCGTTGCCCCCTCCACTACCGTATTCTTTTTCTGTCTGGGCTTTCTCTCGATCCTCACTTTACTCTCCCCCTCCAATTCGACAAGAGCCGCTTTTATGTGCCGCGCAGCTCCGGCTGTTCGCTCATACGCCCAGTCCTCGATCACCGAATACTCGATCTTGGACCCGGCTTGCTTAACATACTCAAGAAGTGCAGACTTAATCTGAATCTCTGGAGTCGCGACGAAAAGATCGAGTTGGCCACCATCGCCGACACCGATGGCCTCGAACTTAAACTCGTGGTCGCTGGTGCGGTCCATCGCGTTCTTCATCTCCTTCAGCGCTTTGATGTGATTTGAGGCGTGGATGAGGAAGTAACGCGCACGACCTTCCTGGGCGGGCGTGTTGATACGAAAGCCAATGACGTGCTTCGCCTTTGCCATGGACAACAACTGCCGCCGGTAAAGCGTGGTAATGAAATTCACACGCTCCTTAGGCGTCTTGCACTGGACATAATTCTTATAGTCCTCAGTCCCGAAAAGCTCAACCATTTTCTGCTCAGCGTCAGGCTTCACCATGAACCGGACGATGTCGTAGGTCATGAACGTGACGAACACCTCGGTGCGCTCGTGCTTGAGAATCTCCGCCAGAAGCGTCATCGGCAAGTCTGAGTAGCCGAATGGGTCGATAAAGAAAAACGTCGGGTAGTCACGCCCCAGTCGGGCAGAGAGCTTGGTCATCAGTCCCTGCGTGCCGGTCGAGAAGTCCTCGTGGATGACTTCCCACGCCTGCTGCTTCATGTTGATACCCTTCAGTAAGGGCACAAGATGATCAACGGTGCGCTTGTCAGAGTCGAAAGCGATGATGTCTAGCTTCCGTTGACCCTTCATTAGGTCATTCGCAATCCTACCGACGATGATGGGGGAGCCATCCACCTTCGCCGCCTGCTCCTCCGAGGCCCAGTATTCGCCGGGGCCTGCAAAGCCATCGACATAGATGAGGTGCGCCGGGCGGCGCAGTCGCTCCTGCTGCTGCCACAGGATGTTCATCCACGTTGCCATGTAGGATCGCAGAAGCTCGTGCTTGACCACCGTTTGCTGCTCAATCACCCATGGAATCGTCCGACTCGTTGAAGTTGCCATGTATTCTTATTCGAACTGCCTCACCAAGCCGACCACACGACCGATGACCTTGAGCGATCGCGAGCGGATCGTGGGATATTGGGGATTAGCGGCCTCCAGCCAGACCTGACCGTTGGCCTTCCTAAATCGTTTCACGGTTGCCTCGCCCTCACCGGCGTGCGCCACGACCCTATCAAAAGATAAGAATTTGCTTTTTCCGCGGCATAGTGAATTCCCGCTCCGGACAATAAATTTCCCCTCCTATCCATATCGGTACTATATCTCCGGCCTGTTGGCCCTGTCAATCGCCGCGAAAAGTCGCGAAAAGATTGCCCGATGTTCCGATCGGGGCAAAAAACCCTCCCGCACCGTCTATCTCTATGAGGCCAAAATCCGCTCAGCGTCCCGCGCTAGCCTGGGGGAGTGCCCAGGTTTAGGTCCGGCCTGCCTACATGCATTCATTGTTTATTCATTTTCTGAGGAGCACGTATTCGACATCCTGCAATGTTCTGAGTTCTGCGATTTGTTCTGTCCATTTTAGACGGAACACATCATTAAATACGCTCAGTATTTCTACGAAAACTATTCTGAAAAGAAAAAGACTCACTGCCAGCTTAAATTGAGGGTGCTGCTCAAGATGATTAATTTCTTTTTTAGGCTCACATTCTTCGCTATCCACATAATGTTGCCCAAATAAAAAACTGTGGTGCTCAATATTGGATAGATCTCTATAACTCTGATTGTATGCATTCTGCAGAATGGTGGATTTAGAAAGTTTGGCTCTTTGTTCTATGCACGGCAGGTCCCAATTATCATCCCCAAACTTATCCCTAAATGCGTTTTCCATTGTTTTTATTTGACCTTTAAGTTTGTCTTTTCTTTTCTCAATATTTGGATCAAATTCTTTGAACCCGTCGAGGTTAGAATTAATTAACTTTAGCTGTTGCTTGTCTCCATCTAATAGGTACCTCAGTGCTCTTTTATCGTTTTTTGCTTCATCAATGTCCGCTGCAAATATGTATCCAAGACTTATTCCCATTTCTAAGAGGCTTCTAAGTAATAACGCACTATCAATTATCCGATTTTCTTTAATAAGAATAAGAAATGACTCAAACATTTCCCAAGCCCTTCTTAGAAAGAAAGAGACAACAAACCGTGAATGAGAATAGACTTTCATTTTTTTCCGCTGACAAGCTAACTGCATGCCTCTGGCAACATCAATCATTTTGTTGCTGGTTTCTATTAACTTAGCTAGATTCTCTGTCATTACATTTGTTCTCTACTTTTTAATATTCCGTCTAACAGAATCATATTCATGTGCTTTATCTGCTTGATTTTTTCATGTAATAAATCTGTGAACTTCTTTTCATATAAAAAATATCAAGTCAATATCTTTGGATCCAAAAAGAACGACCTCTGGCAATAATTATTTTTTTCAACCCTTCATTTATGCAGTTTTCTATACTCCCATCGGGGAAGGAGCCTCCCTTAGAGTTCGCCATTGAAAGCGCGGTGGAGGAGTGATTGGAACAGGGCCTCAAGGCGGAGGCGACTAGCGGCTTGTCCCGCCTCGAGCCTGCGGATTTCGTTCACCCGGTCAGCGAACTGTTTTTGCATCAAGAGAGGTGGAATAAGCAGCTCGACGGAATCCAGTACTCCCTTGGTAACGTGCTGCAATCCAACTCCGCCATGCGCCTTGGCAATCAACTCATTGAGTCTCGCGTTAACGGAATGAATGAAGAATTCGCCGTCTAAGTCCGTGGCTAGCTTGACATTGAAAATGTGTTGGTTGAGCCAACCTTCAGGTCCATCCCAACGGAAACAGCCGAATGAAGTGCCTGGCGTGCCAGACCACGACAGAAGGATATCGCCTGGCCGGACGCGGAACTTTTCAGGCAAATGCTTCGATGTGTAGTTGAATGCCTTTGTAGGCTCGTTAAGGTTTTGAATCCGAATTATGGGAAGGCCGACGCCATTCCAATCTGTTGCCTTAAACGCGGCGCCATTAATAAGTTCGCAACACTCTCCAAGACAGCTTTTTGGCCAACCGTTGGGATTCTTGACCGGGTCCCCGAACATCTCGCGAAAAAGGGCGGGGATAAGTGTAGCAGTGCGGCGGTAGGCTTTGGCGCGTAACTTCCGAAATTCGTCCGCTTCGTCAAGAAGCTCCACAATCCGCTCCTGCTCAGCTAAGGGTGGCACGGGAATCGGGAACTTCTTCAGGAAATCGGCAGGGACACGCTGCTGGCCGGCACTTCCCGTGAAGCTTGCTTCAGCAGCCGAGCGGAAGGGAGGTTGGCGGATGAAGGCGAACACCCATTGCGGGAGCAAGTCGGAACACGGACGCAGCACGTGAAATTCCGTCGAGCCAAAACCGAGACCCGCGCAAAGGTTGCGGGCAATCGCAGCCTTGCCGTTCTGCATACAAGGCGTAATTTTCGCAAACAGAACGTCCTTCTCCCGGAACGGTGTGTAGCCTTTGGCGACTTCACTGTATCGGCGGCGTTCTGGCCGAACGATTGTGCCACTGACCTCATCAACAGCCGCCATCGGAACAAAAGTGACCTCAGCGCCTGCGGCGGGGCGTTCAGACGCCGCCAATTTCGGGTTGATCGCACAGACATCCCCCAACGGTTTTGTCGGCCAGCGTTTCATTTCTTCTCGCTTATTTGCGCGAGCAATGCGTTGCCGCGCCGAATGATTTCGTTTTCCAGCTTGAGTACATCGCTGAGGATTTTTGCCGGTGCGTCGTGGTTCACGACTTCGGTGGTCACTGGCCTGTAACGCCCCGCGGCGAGGCTCCAGTCGTTGTCCCTAATCTTCTCAATCGGCACGCGGTAGCTGTTTTGGCCTTCCTCGCGAGTCGGCCATTTGGCCAGCACGTCGGGAATGTCGTTGGCTTCGGTTGGCGTTCGCTTGTCGTCGAGGCTGAAGCCGTCGGAGGTGATGTCATAGAACCAGATGGATTGTGTCACGGGTTGAGAACTGGGGGTCGAAGGACGGGCAAAGATAAGCGCGGCGGTGCCGACGCCAGAATAGGGCTTGAAAACGCCGCTAGGGAGGCCTATGACGGCCTGCAAGTCGCATTCGGTTAGGAGTAGCTCGCGCAGGCTTGTGGCGGCCTTATTGGAGCCGAAGAGGACACCGTTGGGTACTATTACTCCTGCTCTTCCGCCTGGGGCGAGGTGGTCAATGAACCACTTGAGGAACAGTAGTTCGGTAGCGCGGGTGTTCAGCTTGTAGTTGAGGTCAGAAAGTATGCTTTCGTCTTGCACCTTCCCAGCGAAAGGTGGGTTGGCCAGAATAACATCAAACCGCTTCCCTGGATAGGCACCGCCAAAGCCCGCGGTGAGCGGGTTCATCATCGAGACTCTCGCCTTTTCCAACTGGTGGAGGTAAAGGTTAAGTATGGCAATTTTTACCATGTTGGCGTCGTTGTCGAAGCCGGTGAACGCCTGTTCTTCGAGAAATTTCCATTGTGCGGCTTTGAGAAGCGTGCCGTCCACAAGGCCGCGCTTTAGATCCGCAGGCCGGGTATGATGGCGCAGGATGTGGGTGAAGGCAGAAATGAGAAAGCCTGCCGTCCCGCAGGCGGGATCGCAGATGCGCCGGCCAGGTTGCGGATTTGCAAGCTGAACTATCAGGTCGATGATGTGACGAGGGGTGCGGAACTGCCCGTTCGTACCGGATAAGGAGAGTTTGCTCAGGAGATACTCATACATATCCCCCTTTAGGTCATGTCCTTCCTGGGCGGCAAGGTCAAGGCTGTGGATACCCTGGATGACTGCTCGGAGCGTGGGGCGGTCGTAAATTTTGAGTGTAGCACGGCTGAATAGGAGTTTGCCTGTGTCGGTGAGGCCGGGAAGCTCATGCAGGCTCTCGATGGCGTCGCGGGCGGCATTGAAAAGGCTGTCACCGGTGAGAGTAACGAAGTTGCCCCAGGCGAACCTCACCCACTTGTCGGAGAAGATACGGACGTATTTCCTGTCGAGCGTGGCCAGAACGTCGTCTTTCTCACTTAGGAGGCGCAGGAAGAGAAGATAGGAAATCTGTTCTATGGAATCCATCGGATTGTTCACACCGCCCGCCCATAGAATATTCATCATCTGGTCGACTTTTTGGCGGAGGCCGGAGGAAAAGAAGTTGGCGCCGTTGGATTTCCCGTTATCTGCGAGAGAATTCGTCATTGGGTCGATGCTCCTAAGAGTGTTTGCCGAACAAGCGTGGATTGTCGCAGGGCCTCAAAAACTTGTTCGCGGCCCTCGAACTGAGCCAAGGCGGCGATGCCGCCGAGCTGATTAAACTGGCTGGATGTGAAGATAGTCATGTCCCCAGACATAAACCTCCGAAGCGCATCTGGGTTTTCAACGAGTAACTGTGTAGTCGCGTCGAGCCATTTCTGCTCATTATAACGGAGATTGAACCGTGCGGCGATGGAATCGACGACATCAGAGATGATTTCGTCCTTTGTAGGTAGTGGCCTTTTCCCGACCGCATTATAGATGAACGCCGGTGTCGGCGCAGGCACACCATAGGAGGCAACAAGCTTGTCCTGTGAGTAGAACATTCTTGGCCTGTGGAAGAAACGCTCGTTCACAATTATCTCGACGGTATCGTCGTCTTCTTCCTGGACCGCCGTCTTCATCTCCATATCTTGTTCGGCGAAATCCTTGACGTCACGCTCGAAGGAACCACGGAAGGTCATCACATCGACTTTCTCTCCATCCGGCCCGACTTCAATGACCTCACGGCTGACCATTATGTCGCGACCCTCCCAGACAGGGATTTCGTGGGATGGAGCCTGTGATTCCGACTGAGAATCGAAAACTCCTTGGACGAATCCTGGCTTTGTACCCCCGAGAGGATAGGGCTTTGGTTCCTTTTTCGCCTGCGGGAGCTTGAGAGGGACCGAATAGTCGTACTTGTCCTCAAAATACTCGGCGACCCCGCAGAAGTCGAGGATGAAGTAGTTCTTCTTCTCGTACTCGGTATTGCCGATTTTGAACGTGAAGAGGCGGGTCCCGCGACCCTTGATTTGGACATATTCGGTTGTTGAGAAGATGGGACGCATCAGGCCGATGTTGAGCAGGTCACGGCAGTTGTAGCCGGTGGACAGCATATCGACGGAAACAGCGATACGCTCGGAACGCTTGCCGTCGCGAAACTCCTTAGAGATGGAGGAGGCTTCTGGGATGCGGGATGTGATGGTGACGGCGAGACCGGGCTGTAGCTCATTGAATATTTTCGTGAGGTTTGTCGCATGAGTCTGGTTCACAGCAAAAACTATAGATTTGCCGATGAGCCCGGCCGGGTCTTTTTGCGCTTCTTTAATAAAAGCTTCGCACATAAGGCGATTACGAGAGGGCGTGAAAATCTTTCGCTCCAGGTCCTGAATTTTGAAATTCTCTTCTTGTTCATTGACGTAAACTGCCCAGCCGGTCTCCGCTAGAGCTTGGGTAGTGATATCAGAACGTAAGTCGATGATTTTTGGCAAGCAGAGAAAAGGGCCTTCGGGGTCCTTGACAGCATCGATGATGTCATAGCGGAATGTCGGAAACCCTGGCTCGCAGCCGAAGTAATGATAGGTATCGCGAAGCTGACGTGCCTCAAGAGCCTTCGGGTTGGTAGCCTCTAGCTCCTTGACATTGATGTTCTTCAGATATGCCTTTGGCGTTGCCGTCAAACCGATTCGCGTGGCCTGGAAGAACTGAACGACCTCGCGGGCATCTCCATAAATCGACCGATGCGCTTCGTCGTTGATTACGAGGTCGAAATAGAAAGGAGTGAACTCCTCGCGGTAGCGACGGTCAATCATAAGGGACTGGATGGTGGCAACGACGACTGAAGCGCCGAGTAACTCTCCGGTACGGCGGGCAGTCTTGAAAATGACTGGTTTATACTCAGGGAGGACCACGGAGAAATCCTCCATTGTCTGCTTCGCTAGCTCGATTCGGTCCACGATGAACAGAACACGTTCGGCGTTCCGGGTTATGAGGAAGCGACGGATAAGGGCGGCACACAGGAGCGTCTTTCCGGTGCCGGTGGCCATTTCAAGGAGGAACTTGCGGCGAGATTCCGTGTCAAAAAGCTTCCCGACCTCATCCATAGCCCGGATTTGGTAGCCATGGAGAGTGATGTCATGTTTAAGGTGGCGAATATATTCTGGCGCGATGGGTTCGCTCATTAGCGGTCGCGGGGGCTGGAGGTTTTTCAGCCGGACCCGGTCGAGGTCATCCCTCGAAGGCAGGCGTTCGATACGGTAAGCATCGCGCTGGTCTGCCCGTTCATAGTTCCAGAACCAGTGTTCCCGACCGTTGGACAGGATGATGAAAGGGGCTTTCAAATTCTCGGCGTAGCCACGGGCCTGCTCCTTGGCATCGTAGGGGTCGAGGTCTTCGCGCTTGGCCTCTAGGACGCACAGCACTCGACCGAGGCCGTCTAGGAGTAAGTAATCAGCGCGGCCGGTTACTGCGTTATGTTCAAACCGGACCTGTCTGGAGTCCAGCAGGTTCCAGTCGCTCGCCTCAAGCGCTTTGTCTATCAGGATTCGAGAGAAGGCTTCAGTTTTGCTCGGTGGCACCTATCATCCCCTTTGCAATTTATACCTGATGGGAAATTGCTTTTTTCGCGGCGCGGTAGATTGCCACTCCAGCCCATGAATCTCCCCTCTTAGCCACGCTGGTAATATACTTCCGGCCGCGCGGCGCTGTCAATCTTCGTGAAAAGCTGCTTGACGTCAAGCAAAGACCGCTCCTCACCACAGTCCGGGCAACGGATGCGGGCAAAGCCGCAGCGAGGATTGCCGCAGTCGAGATAGCGCTCCACGACATCCTTGATGATCTGCCGGAAAAAACCGCACTCATGGAAGCCATGAGTACTGGAAGCCGTACTCCCGCTCGAAACGGACCTGATACTCAGTCAGGAACCTGTCGAAATGATGGAACAGCACCCTGTAGAGGACCGTCCGCTCCGGATGTCTGGGACGATAGACTCCCGCCATAGCAGGAGAATGGCCTGGGAAGTCCGGGCTCAAGGGATGCGCCGGTTGATGTAGTCCGTGTAATCCTTGGTCACCGGCTCATACGCCTCTTTCATCAACGGCGAGGAGATCAGGAAATCGGCCGTCGACCGGTTGCAGGCGATGGGGATGTTGTAGAGGACGGCGATGCGGAGAAGCGCCTTCACGTCGACGTCGTGCGGGAACGGTTCCATGGGATCCCAAAAGAAGATGATGCAGTCGATCTTGCCGTCGACGATCATCCCGCCCAGCTGCTGGTCGCCGCCGAGCGGGCCGGATTTGAGCTTCACCAATTCCGGCGGTTCCTGAGAAACATGGTCCTGCGCGAATTTTTCCTTGATGACCTCTTCCACCAGCCGGCCGGTCGTTCCGGTCGAGACGAGCTTGTGGCAGACGAGCGTCCCGTAGTTGTATTCCACCCATTCCCTCATGTCCCGCTTCCTGTTGTCGTGGGCCACGAGTGCGATTCTCTTGGTTTTTTCCATGATGCGTCTCCTTGGATCATCCGTTGCGTTCGCTCGTGAGCGCTTCATACGGAATTCTTGGAATGAGGAACATGAGATCGCGCTTGAGGGATTCCTTGATCTCCTCGAAGTCGATCCCCTTGTGCCAATAGAACGAGGCGTCTTCCGTGATCCGGACGGCCTCCTTGAGGAGCGCCGGGATCCTCACGAAATCCACCCATTCCTTTCGGATGGCGATGGTCCGGCCTTTCCTGCGGGCTTCTTCCTGGCGAGATCTCATGAAGGCCGTTGAAGACGGGTTCTTTGTCCTGAGGCCGGAGACATCGGGGAGGGTCAGGAGGATGGTGGCCGTCACTGCGACGGGCGTCAGGACGGCGATCAGAAACAGCCACCGCCAGGGTTTTCTCCGCTTTGTGGGTTTGACCATGAGGACGCGTCTATCTTTTTCCCATATCCCCGTCGATGTCAAGGGCCTGGGGGCGGCCCCCACGCCTGTCAGCTAAGATCGCTCTTTATTATTATCCGGAGCCTCGGGCCCCAAAGGCTCGTTGGACTTGCCTTGACTTAAACTCCCGGGGTCCTTCGCCCCTGGGGTTTTATTCTGGTCTCGTCCTTCGCTTCCATCGATACCCTTTCCCGCAGGCTCGCGCTTCTTCAATTCCTGGCTTTTCTTCGTCGTTAACTTCGCCGTCTTCAGCCATTTGACATCC
>Ga0315294_10005531_pt1 | contig 13871 bp, 12 predicted proteins | sample YL17G13_40_MG_FD_203626 | JGI IMG/M metagenome (GOLD analysis project Ga0315294, IMG submission 203626) | Sediment microbial communities from Yellowstone Lake, YNP, Wyoming, USA - YL17G13_40 | ecosystem: Environmental > Aquatic > Freshwater > Lake > Sediment | place: USA: Wyoming | collected... | reverse complement strand
CAGAAAGAAGTGGCGTTTCCATCGTTTCGCTCCGTCAAAGAGTTGGGCGAAACGAAACATATATCAATTGCTTTTGGACATCAAGTTGAGACCTGTTTGGTTTCGGCTTGTCCGAGTTAGGCAAAAACCGACTTTGTTCAATATCCAGCGCTTCCTATCTTTGCTACTTACAAGCGGTTCTCCAAATATATCTCCATCAGGGAAAAAATCAAACAATAACCTTATATCGGTTTCATCAGCGCCTAAAGTTTTATTCAAAAGAAATCTAGATTGTTGTTGAATGCGATTCCAATAAATGTTATCGGCTTCATCATACGCCCCTGCTTGGCAGGCGTGATGCACTACTTCGATGAGTTGCTTCAAATCGTCAAGCGTTGGATACTGTGGCATGTCGCCTGCAATCGAGAGATAGTAATCCTTAATCTGCTCGTCCGCGGCTTTTTCTTGCGCGGCATCGCCCTTGGTCAGCAACGCCAAATAGTGGTTGCGGATGAGCGGGTGCGTGGTGTAGGTGTGTTCGTGTGCATCAAAACGTAGGATGCGGTAGGAGACAAGGCGGTTGACCAGGGCGGAGAGGTCACCCCCCACCCCGTCCCTCCCCTGTCGAAGACGGAGGAGGGAGGAGCGGACGAAACACCTTATCGAACGCACTTTCATGCACGGGCGTGCGGAACGCTGAAAAGAGTTTTAGGAATTCGCGCTCGGCGTCGGTGAGGTGTTCGTCGTAGCGGCGCAAGACGCGGTGGACGCGTTCGTAACGCGGCTCATTCATCGTCGGCGCAGGCAGGTCGGCAACGTGCGCCACACCGCCGCCGTAGCGTTCGGTCAAAATCGCGGCGAGCAAACTGAGCGTGAGCGCGTGCCCATCCCAGTCCGCTACCAATTTATCGGGCGCATCATCTTTGCCCTGCACACCCAGTTTTCGCAACAGCGCGCGCCCATCGGCGGCGGACAGCCGATCCACATCGCGATGTGTGTACGTGGTGTACTCCATCAAATCGAGCAGAGGCGCGCGGCTGGTGACGAGGCAGAACGATTGATTGTCGGGGCGCGCAAAATACGTCAGCAGATCGCGCAGGTCGTTGCTCTGCAAGAGACCGTACCGATCGCCCTCCTGATGTTGCATGACTTCAAGCCCGTCGAGCACAAAGAGATAGCGCCCCGCGCCGAGCATCGCGCCGATGATTTTCGCGCGCACGCTGGACGAAGGCACCGCGCGCGGATCAATGCGCCCGCCGCTCATCCATTTGAGCGCGGCTTCCAGAAATTCGTCCACGCTCGGCTTCTCGTAAAAGCCCCACCACAAAACGCCGTCGGGCTCTCGGGTCATTGCGAGCGTTTTTTGCGAAGCAATCTCCACATCGCGGTTTGGGGATTGCTTAGCTCCGCTCGCAATGACAGTCTCCACCCATTTCCGCGCGAGACTGCTCTTGCCCTCGCCGCCGAAACCAATCAGCCCCGTCACATGTTTCTTCGGATTGAGCCAGTCTTGCGTGATTTGCTCAAGCAGTTCGTCACGCCCTGTCCATTCGGCGAGGACAGCGGGCGCGCCGTTCCAAGAGAATCTGTCAGCAGGAGCGCGTTCAGCGATAGTCAGACGAGCAAATTCGATTGCTTGGCGGAACAAATCTTTTTCTAGTCTGGGTTCGGGAGCGGCGCGTAATTCCAATGATTCGCCGCGTAAGACAAAATCGAATGGATCAAATGTCAATACTTTTGAATCCACTCCGAAACCCACATCATCTTTGACAGGATTGCCACCTGAGTAATAGCGCTCGGCGCTCAAGCCCACGATGAGATTGCGTTCAGCATCGAGGACAGCCGCGCCGCTCATACCCGCATCAATTTGGCGCGATTGTAATTCCAGGGGGTCAACCAGAAGTTTGCGACCTGACGGCGGCTCGATGCTTCCAAGAATAATTCCGTCTGCGCGGCTTGCGGGATATGATCCAATGGGACTGTATCCGTATGAACGGAAGGGATGCCCCTCTGATTTATCCGCAGTTCCCAGTACGGCGATTTGCTCTGGCGCAAGCGGCGACGCGCCGCCCGTGAGTTGCAACAGCACCACATCGTCGTCGTGTTGCGGAAAGCATTTCGCGACGATGGCGCGCCGCGCTTGAATTTCGCCGCCGCGCGCTTGCGGAAAGTACACGCCGATTTCCGCGCCGTTCGCGTTGCGCGGATGCGCGCCAATCGCCGCTTGAACCACGTGCGCGCACGTCACAATCTTGCCATCCGTCGAAACCGCAATGCCTGTGCCGACAATCGCATCATCGCTGACGCAGCGAATCTGCACCGTCATCTCGCGCGGGTTTTGTAGGCGAACCCGTGTTTCCATCGTGTTGCCTCGCGAAAATCCGCAGGGGAGCAGGGGGGCAGAGGTGCAGGGGCGCGAAGCGTCTCCTCTGCTCCCTTGCGCGGTTACTGGGTTTGTTGCTTAGGTGGCTCTTTGTGTGTCCACGTCAGTTTCACAATGAAACTCGCTTCCGTGCTCGCTTGAGCGACAAGCGCACCTGCACCCGCCGTCAGTTTGAGACCGAAATCAACTTCCACCGTCGAGGGATGTTCCGAAATCGCGTTGATGGTCGTCGTCACACGCTGAGCCACGGCGTGAATCGTGCTCATCGCGCTGGCAATTGCTTTTTCGGATTGTTGCGCAAGATCGGCAGGTGAAGTCGGAAGCGCGGTTCGCGTCACGCCAGGCGCAGGCGCGAACTCGACCAGAATTGGGGCGTGCTCGTCAATCGTGAAGGTAGGCATTCGTTGACTCCTTTGCGACGAAATGACCAGAGACAGAATATAGTGAGGCAATTCAATTATGCAACGCGGACGCGAATTTGTCACGCTGGGTAGGGGACGTGTGTCTCGCGCGGCACGCATCGAACCTGCGGAGCAGGTTTCGCGCTCGGTAGCCGTCGAATTCTATTCGATGGCAATTTGGCATTTCCCTTGTTTGTCAATTTCCTTTCGTTGTGGTATCATAGCGACTGATGGAAGAGTCGTATCCCGCGCGCCCCGTGCTCGGTCGTTTGATCGCGCTCGATTTGCGTCCGACGCGTCCGCTGACGCTTGTGGGTCCGGCGTGGGCGGCGCTCTGCGGCGCGATTGCGTCCGGCGGACTCGACTGGCGCGGTCAGTCCCTGCTCGTTTTCGTCTTGTCCGTTTTGTTGTGCGATACCTTGCTCGGCGCGTGGCGCGCGCTCTGGCTCCACGCCGATTGGCGCGTCGCGCTGCCGCGCAACCTCGCGAGTGCGCGCGTGTGGTTGATTCTGCCCGATGACACGACTGCCGCGTTCTTGCCGCGCGTGTGGCGCATCACGACGCGCCGCATCGCGTTTGCGCGGAATGTGATTTGGCCCCTCATTGGTTCCGAAATCATCGGCATGTTGATCGCAGGCATTCTCGCGGTGTGTATCGCGGCGATGCTCAGCCCCGCCGCGCTCGCGCTGACCGCCGTCGCGATGCTGCTCGCGCTCGTCGAAGGCGAAGTGAGCGGCGAACGCGGGATGAGTTTGTGCGCGCTCATCGAAATGGCGCTGCCGTGGCTGATCGCGCAGAGCGCGTTCGGATATTTCTCCTGGCTGTCACTCGCCTTCGTCGCGTTATTCACGCTGATCTATCGCGCCTTGTTGGAATTGACCGGTGCGCGCCGGGAACGCTGGCTGTGGTGGAACAATGTGCCCCAACTTGCCATCGTTCTGATTTTGTTCGCGAGCAACACACCGGTCGGTGCAGGGGTGGTCGCGTTGGGACTGCTTGCCCAGGCGCTGTGGCAAACGCGTTTTCGGATGGATCGCGATGGGCGCGCCTATGTCCAGCGTATTCAATCGTACGTTCTATTGGCAATGCTCGTGGTGAGCATGTCGCTCTGGTTCTAGTAGAAATGAGAATTGGCGTTCTCGCGGATACTCACGTTCCTGACATGTTTCCCGCGCTGCCGACGCGCGTGCTGGAGCTTTTCAGCGGCGTGGATATTATCCTGCACGCTGGCGACGTTTCCGATTTGGGCGTGCTGCAACAACTCGAGCCGATAGCGCAGACCTTCGCCGTGTGTGGCGATCGTGACAGCGCGCAGGTGCGCCACTATTTGCAAGAGAAACAGCGGCTCACTTTCGGCGGGCGCGCGGTTGGCTTGGTGCACGGTCATCGCGCGTGGGAAGGGGGCGCGCTGCGGCAGATGGCCTATCGGCTGAATCGGGCGCGCCGCGCGGCAACGTTGTGGGGATACGTGTTGCGTCAGTTTAACGATGTGGACGTGATTGTGTTCGGGCACAGCCACGCGCCGTACATGAAAATGCACGGCGGTGCTTTGTTGTTCAACCCAGGTTCACTTCTGCCCCGCTTTGGGCGCGTGGGCAGTGTGGGCCTGTTGGAAATCAATGCGACGTCCATCAAGGCGCGCATCGTCGCGATCTGAATTCTGAATCCCAAAAGTCCAACGAGATGCAGGGCGTTCGCCACTCTCTTGAATTCAAATTGACGCGCGCCTTCCAGAGCCGCTCCTCAGAATGACAATCTGAATTACGAATTCTAAGGGTGTCTATGAAACATTTTTTGGCAATCGCTGATCTTTCGCCAACGGAATTCCATCACGTTCTTTCTGTCGCCAAGAAACTGAAAGCCGAATGGCGTAGGGGCGGCAACCAGCCGATTCTGAAGCACAAGACGCTCGGCATGGTGTTTCAAAAGCCGTCGCTCCGGACGCGCGTCTCGTTCGATCTGGCGATGCTGCATCTCGGCGGGCAAGCGCTCTACCTTTCACCGAACGAAATCGGATTGGGACAGCGCGAGAGCATCGCGGACGTGGCGCGCGTGCTGGCGCGTTACGTGGACGGCATAATGGCGCGCGTGTTCGCGCACGATCATGTCGTGGAACTCGCGCGACACTCGCGCGTGCCGGTCATCAACGGCTTGTCCGATCACGAGCATCCCTGCCAGGCGATGGCGGACGTGCTGACGATTGTCGAACATTGCGGGAAACTCAAGGGGCTCAAGGTCGTGTTCCTGGGCGATGGCAACAACGTCGCGCGCTCGTTGATGTTCGCGTGTGCGCTGGGCGGCGCGCAGTTCGTCTGTGCCGCGCCAGAAGGATACGCGCTCGACGACGCGTCGGTGGCGCAGGCGCGCACCCTCGCCGAGAAATCGGGCGGTCGCGTCGAATGGATTGTCCATCCCCAAGCCGCCGCGCGCGATGCCGATGTGCTGTACACCGACGTGTGGGCGAGCATGGGACAGGAAGCGGAAGCGGCGGAACGCGCGAAAATTTTTCCGCCGTACCAAATCAACGCCCCGCTCGTCGCGCTCGCCAAGCCGTCAGCCATCGTGATGCACTGCTTGCCCGCGCATCGCGGCGCCGAAATCACCGACGAAGTGATGGACGGTCCGCACTCGGTCGTCTTCGATCAAGCCGAGAACCGGATGCACGCGCAAAAAGCGATTGTGGCGATCTTGATGGTGGGTAAAAAGCGAAAGACGAAAAGGTAAGTCAACCAGGCAATCAGGCAGTCAGTCCTTTGGTGACGAACGCACTGATTGACCGGTTGACGGATTGACCAATTGACGGATTGAGTATCATGCCAGGCAATCGAGCAGTTTTCAACGACGCGATCAAAAAAGGACACAACGCCGCGTGGGATGGCAAGTGGGCGAAAGCCACGACGGAGTATCGGCGCGCGCTCGCGGAGTTTCCTGACGACGTAAACATTCGGTCGAGTCTCGCGCACGTGCTGGAAGAGTTGGGACAATGGGAAAGCGCGCTGCGCGAATATCAGCATCTTGCTCAAACCCAGCCGCGCGATCCGGTAATGTTGGCGCGCGTCGCCGCACTGCTGCAAAAACTACAGCGCTCCGCCGAGGCGGCAGGGACGTACGTCCAGGTTGCCGATCTCTACGCGGCGACCAAGTTGACGAGTAGAGCCATCGAAGCGTGGCGCAAGGCGGCGGAACTCGAACCCGACCGCGCCGACGTTCACCAAAAACTGATCGAAGTGTACACGCGCACGGGACAACGTCCCGCCGCGTCGCTCGAACAACTCGCGCTCGCGTGGCTGTACAAGAAACGCGGCGACAAAGCCAAAGCGTTGAGCGCGGCGGAACAGGCATTGACGCTCGACCCGAACAATGCCGCCGCGCGCGCGTTCATAGACGAGATGATGCAAAGCGAGATGCAGGCATCCGCCAACTTATCCAGCCCGGTGGATGAAGCGGAGAAAACCGCGCTCTCGCGGCTTGCCGAAACGTTACTGGAAGCGCGCGACACCAACCACGAGTCCATCGATGAGCGCCAAGCGGAAACGCCGCCGCGGATCAGTCAAGAGGAAGTGGATGCCCTGATCGCGCGCGCAGTGGATGCGCAGATGCGCCATCGCGTCGCCGATGCTATTGAAGCATACCGCAAGCTGATGTCGGAAGGGATCGCGCGACCGGAGGTCAAGTTCAACCTGGGGCTGCTGTACTTTGAGACGATGCGTTACGACGACGCGATCCGTTTGCTGTCCGAAGCGGTTGACGACGATCATTTCGCGCTGGCCAGTCACTACGCGCTTGGACAATGTTTCCGCGCGCAGGGCAAGATGGACCGCGCGGTCGAGCATTTTCTGGAGGTCGTCAAGATCGTCGACCTAAGCAACGTGCGCCGCGATCAAGCCGACGATTTGATCCGCGTGTACGAAGAATTGGCGGGGAGTTTCGCCGCGCAAGGCGACCGCGCACAAGCGGAGCGCTTTAGTCAAACCCTCGAAGAATTCTTGAGCGGCAGGGGTTGGGAGGACAAAGTCCAGCAGGCGCGTCAACACCTGGAAGCGATCAAGGAAGAGGGCGAGCAAATCAGTCTGGTCGAAGCGATTGAAGTGCGCGAATCGGACAAGGTGCTGGAGGCGCTGGCGTTGTCGCAAGAATATTTGCGCCGCGATAAATTGGGCGCGGCAAGCGAAGAATGTTTGCACGCCATCGAACTCGCGCCGAGTTATCTGCCGGCGCACGTTCGCCTCGCGGAGATCATGGTCAAGCAAGATCGCCTGGCGGAGGCGAACACCAAGTTCCAAGTCCTGGCGGAATTGTACATCATTCGCGGCGATCGCAAGCGCGCCGGAGCATTGTACCACAACGCGTTGAGAATCGCGCCGGACGATGTGGGCACGCGTTCCCGGTTGATTGACCTGCTCGTCCAGCAAAATGCCTCGGAGGAAGCACTCGAGCAGTACCTGAATTTGGGGGATAGTTACGCGCGCGTGAATCAGGTTGGCAAGGCGTTGGAAAAATTCGGCGAAGGCGTGCGCTTGGCAACGCGCACTGGCAATACCGGCAAGAGCGCGCTCACGTTGCGGCATCGCCTGGCGGAAATGCGCGCACGGCAAAACGATTTCAAGGGCGCGCTGACCGCGTATCAAGACATTCGCCAGCATTCGCCCGACGACGAGCGCGCACAGTTTTACATCGTTGACCTCGAGTTTCGCTTGAACCAGCCCAACGCGGCGCTGCGCGATCTGGAAGAATTGCTCGCGCGTTATCAGACGCGCAACGAACCACAGAAAACCGTGGCGGTGCTGGAAGCGTTGACCCAAAGTTATCCGAATGAGCCAGACCTGGCAATGCGGTTAGCGCAGCATTACATCGCGGCCGGTGCGACGGACAAGGCGATTACAACTCTGGACACGTTGGGTGAAGCGCAGTTGAGCGCAGGCAACAAGCGCGGCGCGGCAGCGACGATCCGGCAAATCATCGAATTGAAGCCGCCGCGCGTTGAGGATTACCAAAAACTCTTGCGAGAAATCAGCGGGTAAACAACCGTGTGGGGCACGTTTTCCGAACTGCTGGCGCATTTTACACTTGCGAGCGTTCTCGATATTCTCCTCGTTGCGCTGGTTTTCTATGGGCTGTTCTATTTCGTGCAGGGCACGCGCGCCGTCACGCTGTTGCGCGGTACGATCCTGGTCGTTTTCCTCACGGTGCTCGCGAGCGGTGTGTTTCATCTTGCCGCGTTCAACTGGCTCATTCGCAATTCGATTCCCGCCCTCCTCGTCGCGATCCCCGTGATCTTCCAGCCCGAACTGCGCCGCGCGCTCGAACGGCTGGGGCGACCGGGGTCGCTGTGGGCGCGCCGCAGTGTGTCTGCCGCGCAGACGATCAATACGATTGCGCGCGCGGCGGGCGAACTCGCCGAACAAGGTTTCGGCGCGTTGATTGTGTTGGAAAGGACGACGGGCTTGCAGGATTTCATTGATACTGGCGTGATGCTCGACGCGCAACTCTCCGCCGATTTGCTCCTTTCGATTTTCTACAAGAACGGCGCGCTGCACGACGGCGCGGTGATTATCCGGGAAGATCGCGTGGTTGCCGCCGCGTGTATGCTGCCCCTGTCCGAGAACAACGATCTCGACCGCGACCTGGGCACGCGCCATCGCGCCGCCATCGGCGTGACGGAAGGCACCGACGCGATTGCCATCGTCGTCTCAGAAGAGACGGGGAGAATGGCGGTCGCCCACAATGGCCGCTTGGCGCGGCGGCTCGACGAAGGCGAGTTGGATCGATTGCTCTTTCGACTGTATCAACCGCGCTCCGAGACCGCGCGCGCGGACCCGCGCGCGCGCGGGGAAAAATGATCTGAATTGAGATAACCTTGATTCGTTCTGTCTTCAGTCACTTGACATCACTCGTGATGGCACTGCTCTTCGCCGCGATCATCTGGGGCGTCGCGACCGTCGAGGAGAATCCCAGTCGCGAAGGATATTTTTTCGATACCCTGCCCATCGAGATCACGAACCGTCCCGATAACCTGATCGTCTATCAGAAGACCGCGGAGCGTGTGCGCGTGAAAGTGCGTGCGCCGCAAATCAGTTGGGATCAACTCCAACCCACGTTCTTTCGCGTCGTCGCCGATCTCGCACACTTGGAGGCCGGACTGCATCAGGTCGCTGTCAAAGTCCAGGTGATGGATCCGCGCGTGAACGTGTTTGCGGTCGAGCCGCCCGAAGTCGGCATTCGCCTGGAACCTGTCAAAGCGCGCGGGTTCGATGTGCGGAGCGACGTGCTGGATACCGCGCCGCTCGGTTATACTTTTCATCCGCCGTCGCTGAATCAGACCCAGGTGACGGTGAGCGGTCCCGCGGTGTTGGTCGATCAGGTCGCCGAAGCATCCGCCGATGTTTATCTGCGCGGCGCCAAAGTACCGATTGAACGCGATGTACCGGTGCAGGCGCGCGACGTGCAAGGCAACCTCGTCAGCGGCTTGACGATTTCGCCGACCGTCGTGACGGTCAAGGTGCAGGTGGAACAGCGCGTCGGCTACAAGGACGTTTCGATCAAGACGATGTTGAAAGGCGCGCCCGCACCCGGCTACTGGGTCAGCAACATCGTCGTCAACCCATCCACCGTGACGATTGTCGGCAGTTCCGATATTCTGGCGAAGATTCCTGGATTCGTCGAGACGGTGCCGATTGACGTCAGTAACGCAACCGCGGACATTAGCAAGCGCGCCGCGCTGGCGCTGCCCGAAGGCGTTTCGGTTTTGAACAGCGAAGGCGCGATGGTGCAGGTTTCTGTCACGCCGCTCCTGGGTGGGCAGACGGTGCGTCGCACCATTTCGCTGCAAGGATTGAAGCGGGGACAAACCGCGACGATTTCTCCCGATTCGGTCGAGGTGATCTTGTCGGGTCCGCTGCCCAGTCTGCAAAATCTCGCGGCGGAGGATGTGCAGGTGATCGTAGATGTCGCGGGCTTGGCGGTGGGCGTGTATCAGTTGAAACCGCGCGTGCCGGTCGTGCCCAGCGGGCTGCGCTTGCAGAATATTGTACCGGACACCGTCCAGGTCGGCGTCACTGATCTGCCTACTCCAACGCTTGTTCGAGCGCCTAGCCCAACGCCCACTCCAACGCCGACCCCAGTCAAATGAAATCCTTTTTGTCAAACGTACTTGCCCGCATCAAGAAGAATCCGAGCGATTTTCTGGCGGTGCTTTTCCTCGCGTCGTGGTCCCTAGTTTATTTCTGGCAAGCCGCGTTGCGCCAAGCGGTTTTTTTCTTCGGTGACGTTTTTCTTTTCTTCTATCCGACGCATCTCGCGTATGCCGACGCGCTGCACGCAGGTCGTCTGCCGTTGTGGGAGCCCCGGATGCTGGCGGGCTTTCCGCTATTCGCCGAAGGACAGATCGCCGCGCTGTATCCTCTGCATCCCCTGCTCTACGGTTTGTTCCCGATTGACGTTGCAACGAATTACGATATTCTCTTGCACCTCTCTTGGGTTGCGATTGGCACGTATCTCTTTTTGCGCGCGCTGAAACTGCAACCCGCGAGCGCGTGTCTCGGCGCGCTGGCGTTTGGCTTTGGCGGGTTTTTCGTGCCGCGCTTGCAGCATATGAGTGTGATGGCAACCGCGTCGTGGCTGCCCTGGGTGTTGTGGGCGTGGGAAAAGCATGAGCAGACTCCTGATGCGCAGAAACGCTGGCGGTGGCTTGCGATCCTCGCGCTCTTCATCGCGATTCAACTGCTCGGCGGGCATCCGCAGTTCGCGTTCTTGACGGTGCTGTTGTTGTGTCTGTACGCGCTGGTGAATTGGAAGCGCGGCCTTGACCTATCATTGCGAGCGATGTCCGCGAAGCAATCTCCCAGCCGCGACTTGGGGATTGCTTCGCATCCTTCGACTTCGCTCAGGACGCTCGCAGCACTTGCACCGCACGCAAGTGCAGGTGTGACACGGTTAGGCGCGCTTTTCTTCGACTACTTTGACCCGTTGCGCGTGATCCTTGTCATCGGTGCGGCGACGCTGGGCGCGCTGTTGGCGTCCGCACAATTACTGCCGACCTACGAACTCTCGACGGTGAGCAATCGCGCGGCGGGGTTATTGCCGCAATTCTTTCACGCGTTTTCCTTGCGCGCGGTTCACTACTTGATGCTCTTTATCCCGTTCCTGCTGGGTGATCCGTACCCGCGCGTGTCGGTCGAAGTCATCGGTTACATCGGTTCGTTGCCCGTTATTCTTGCGATTGCCGCGCCGTTCGTGCGGCGCGATCGGCGCGTCGTGTTCTTTGGGATCATCGCGCTTGCCGCGCTCTTTCTGGGCTTGGGCGATATCAACGTGTTTTATCTCGGTCTGCGTTATCTGCCGCTGTTCAACTATTTCCGCGTCCCGTCGCGCTTTTTCTACTGGTACACCTTTGCCGCCGCGATCCTTGCCGCGATCACATTTGATTATCTGCTTGAACGCGCGCGTGCGACGACGCGATTGACGCGCGAACAAAAAGTCGTGATAGCCGTTTTCGTCATTTTGATCGCCGTCGTCATCGGTCTAGTGCCCGCGCTTCCGCTCGATGTGTGGCTAGCGTTGTGGGTGTGGCTGCCGTTTGGGTTCGCGCTCGTCGTCGCGTGGATCATCCTGGGCGCGCGGCGCGGTCTGTTCACGCGCACCACCTTGGTTGCGCTCGTGCTCGGCGTGACCGCGCTCGATCTCGCGCTGTGGGCAGCGGTGTACTCAAAAACGTACGACGAGATGACGCCAGTCGCGGATTTCTATCGTCCGCCCAGCACGTTGCCGGTCCTGAAGAATCTTTCGACGCAAGATGGACGCATCTTGACGAGTTTGTGGATTTATCCCTGGATGGTCACGATGCGAGAGAGTTTGTATCCGAACGTGTCGTTGATCCACGGCGTGCCGAATGCGACGGGCTACACGCCGCTCTTGCCGCAGTTGACGAGCGAATATCTCGAAGGTCCCAGCGCCCCGATGCTGAACTTGATGAACGTGCGCTACTACATCAAGCCGCAGATGCTGCCGACGGACGCCAAGACGGAAGGGGATGATCTGTTCGTCGAATTTGCGCCCAAGTTTTTCTCTTCCGGGATGACATTTCCTGCGACGGCAGCGACGCGCATCAAAATCGTTTCGTCGCTCGCGCAGTCGGTGGATTGGCGCGATGGGCAGGTGGTCGCTGAAATTCGACTAGTTACCCAAGACGGCTCGGTGCAAACGATTCCCTTGCGCGCGGGCAGTGACACGGCGGAGTGGGCATACGAGCGGTCGGATGTCCGCAAAGTCATCAACCATTCCTTGCCGCCGCTTGCGACGACCTTTCCCGCGCGTTCCGCGTTCCCGACCGAATCGCACGCGGGGCACAATTTCCTCGCGCAGTTCGATCTCACGCGCGAGGGCAAGTCGCTCAACATCGTCAGTTGCGCGATTCTGCCGGTGATCGATCCGGGTTTGTTGCACGTCGAGCGTGTTTCGTTCGTGACACCGGAGGGCAAGGAGATTTCGTTGGCGGATCTGACAGGCACTAGCGATTTCACGTTGATCTATCGCACGAACGAAGTCGTGGTCTTTGAAAATCTCGACGTGATGCCGCGCGCGTTTCTCGTTCACGACGCGCGCGTCGCCGATGACAAAAGCGTGCTTGAGATAATGCGTCAGAACGATTTCAAGCCCGCGCAGACGCTCCTTCTTGCTAATGGCCCACCACTTCGCACAGGCGGCGCACAACGCGCCGACGAAGCGGCGAAGATTGTCAATTACGAACCCGAACGCGTTGTATTATCCGCGCACGCAAGCGCGGATGCGTACCTCGTGCTTGCTGACGCGTGGTTCCCCGATTGGATCGCGCGCGTGGATGGCGTCGAAGTGCCGCTTTACCGTGCCGATTTGATGTTCCGCGCAGTGCGCCTATCGCCAGGCGATCATCAAGTCGAATTTGAGTACCGTCCGATTTCGCTGTACGCCGGTGCGGTGATCAGCGCAATCGCCTTGGTGATCGTTGGTGCAATTTTTGTGTGGACGCGATGATTTTGGAGAGATGTTACACGCAACGTCTCTCCAAAATTGGCGTAGACGCCCGCGCCAATTTGATGTATAATGCGCGCCGTTTGCAGAGACAGATGTTATGCCTGACACACCAGCAACTCCGTCCGTTCCACTGAAAACGCTCGTTGAAAGTTTGCTGTTCGTCGCAGAAGGGCCCGTGGCGATTGCCGTGCTGGCAAAGGCGTTAGAGGTTGACGCGGAAAAAATTGAAATCGCGCTGGCGGAACTGAAACAAGAGTATGCCAATCGCGGAATGCGCGTGCAGCGCTTGCGCGACAAGGTGCAGTTAGTGACCGCGCCCGACGCCGCGCCCGCCATCGAAAAATTCTTGGGCATTGCTGAGTCGGGGCATTTGTCCGCCGCCGCGTTCGAGACGCTTGCGATCATCGCGTACCGTCAGCCCGTCACGCGTCCCGCGATGGAAGCGGTGCGCGGGGTCAATTGCGACGCCGTGATTCAAACGCTTTTAGCGCGCGGGCTGATCCAAGAAATGGGTCGCCAGGAAACCGCGGGTCGCCCGATTCTGTACGCGACCACCTTTGAGTTCTTGCAGAACTTTGGTCTGCGGGACACCGACGATTTACCGCCGTTAGAAGAAGCGACCGCAGATGTTTTGTCCAACGCGATGGCGGAAGCGAACGAGACCGCGCAGCAGGTCGCGGAGCGGATCAAATGATGATAGGGGCAGACCTGTGTGTCTGCCCTGATTGGGCGACCACGCAGGGTCGCCCCTGCGATAACAATGGATCGCCTCCAAAAAATTCTCGCGTACGCGGGTATCGCCTCGCGGCGCAAATGCGAAGAATTGATTCGCGCAGGACGCGTGCGCGTCAACGGCACAATCGTCTCCGAACTCGGGACGAAAGTTGATCCCACGCGCGACCGTATCGAGGTAGACGGCGCGGCGATTCAGTTCGAAAAGAAAACGTACATCGCGTTGCACAAACCGCGCGGTTATCTCAGCGACGTGGATGCGGAGCGCGGTAAGCGGCTGGCGGTTGAGCTCGTGCCGTCGCGCGAACGATTGTACACGGCAGGGCGTCTCGATGCCAACAGTGAGGGATTGTTGTTGCTGACGAACG
>Ga0315294_10005529_pt1 | contig 13873 bp, 10 predicted proteins | sample YL17G13_40_MG_FD_203626 | JGI IMG/M metagenome (GOLD analysis project Ga0315294, IMG submission 203626) | Sediment microbial communities from Yellowstone Lake, YNP, Wyoming, USA - YL17G13_40 | ecosystem: Environmental > Aquatic > Freshwater > Lake > Sediment | place: USA: Wyoming | collected... | reverse complement strand
ACAGAACGGAACTGGCCCGCGGCGCGGCGCCATATTCCACGAAGTACAGGCCCTGCCGCCCTTTATCACTGAAGATAACATGAGCCACATCCACGCCCAGCTCCCGGGCCCGATTGCGCACCATCCTGCCCAGGGCATTATGGGGAAGTTTGGAGATCCACGCTGCGGACATTCCCAGCCTGGACAGCCCCACGGCCACGTTCAGCTCGCTGCCGCCGATTTCCACATCCAGGGAATGGGTTTGTTCCAAACGGCTGAAGTGCGGCGGAGACAAGCGGAGCATCGCCTCGCCAAAAGTAACCACATCGTACATCATAATGTCGCTCTCCTTATCGTATGGTTTTACGTTACGAGTTTCGGGTTGCGGGGTACGGGTTCAAAAAAAGCGTAACTGTTTAGCCATATGAAAAATAAAGTTCAAAGATTCCAAAGAAGCCCCAAAAATCCTCCTTTATCCCCCTTTTTCAAAGGGGGAAATTTTAATCTCCTCCCTTTATTAAAGGGAGGGTGGGAGGGATTTTAAGTGGGTAAACAGTTACAAAAAAATCTGATGCTCTATGCGCAACTCGATTGTATAGGAATTTCCTTTTTTATCCTTCCCCCCTCACCCCCGCCCTCTCCCCCGTTTGCGGGGGAGAGGGGAAGGGTGAGGGGGTTTAACTTGAAACGAGTGTTACAGGTCCACCCCATCGATGGGGGAGCCGCAGTTGTAACACTTTTTTTCCTTGACCTGGTATTTGAGGATTTGAAAGCCCAGGCGGTCCACCAGGAGTTTTCCGCAATGGTGACAATACGTATCCTCCCCGTCATCGCCCGGTACATTTCCCGTGTAGACGTAGCGCAGACCCGATTCGACTCCGATTTTCCTGGCCTGTTCCAGAATCCGTACCGAGGTGGGGGAGCGGTCGAGCATTTTGTACATGGGATGGAAACGGCTGATGTGCCAGGGAGTCTCCGGCCCCAGGGAAACCAGGAACTCCGCGAGGCTCCGGAGTTCTTCGGCGCCATCGTTGAGGCCGGGGATGATCAGGGTGGTAACTTCCACCCAGACGCCCAGTTCCTTCATCACCCGCAGGGAGTGGAGGACCCCTTCGAGCCTGGCCCCGCATCGTTTCTGATAAAACTCCTCGGTAAAGGCCTTCAGGTCTACGTTCGCCCCGTGCAGGTGGGGATGGATGGTCCGCAGGGCCTCTTCGGTCATGTAGCCATTGGTCACAAAAATGTTCTTCAGTCCCTCCTGGGTGGCCCGCCGGGCAATGTCATAGGCGTACTCAAAATAGATGGTCGGCTCGGTATAGGTGTAGGCGATCGTCTTGCAGCCCGCCCTTTTGGCCAGGGCCACGATTTCCTCCGGGCTGACATCTTCACCCAGAATGCGCTTCTGATCGCGAGGCATCTGGGAGATTTCGTAGTTCTGGCAAAAGTCACAGTGGAAGTTACAGCCCACCGTGGCGATGGAGAAGGACCGGGACCCCGGAGCGAAATGAAACATGGGCTTCTTCTCGATGGGGTCCACGTTGCGGGAGATGAGCTGGCGGTACACCAGGGTGTAGAGAGTTCCCCCTCGATTCTCCCGCACACCGCAGATTCCCCGTTGGTCTTCCCCGATTTGGCAGCGATGGTTACAAAGCTGACAATGGACTTTCTGGCCGCTCAATTTCTGGTAGAGCATCGCTTCTTTCATGGGCGGACCTTTCAAGTCGGTTCGGTTGCCGGCGCCTTCTTCTTCCCGAAGATCTTCACGATCCATACCGAGAGCTCATAGAGGATTTGGATGGGGACCATCATCAGCAGCATCGTGTAGGCGTCCGGCGTGGGGGTCAGAATCGCCGAAAGAATCGAGTTGATCAGCAGGGCATATTTTCGATTTTTCGCCAACGTCTGGTACCCGATCAACCCCACCCGGCCCAGAATCAGCATGATCAGGGGAAGCTCAAAGACCACCCCGAAGGCGAAGATCAGGCCGACGGAAAAGGACAGGTACTTGGACAGCGCGATCATGGGCTTGAGGTTCTCGCTCCCGTAGTTTACCAGGAAGTTAATGCCCACGGGCAAGACGAAATAATAACAGAAGAAGGACCCGCCATAGAAAAGGGCGGTCGCGGAAAGAACGATGGGCAAGGAGTAGCGCCGGTTCTCGGAGGAAAAAAGCGGGGCGAAAGCCCCCCAGAGGCCGCTGAAGATAAAGGGGGCTGCCAAAAAGATGCCCATGAACAGGGCCACGCGGAGGGAGGCCAGAAAGCCCTCAGGAAGGCTGAACATAATCAGCGGCAGGCCGAGAGGCTTCTGGAGAAAGTGCAAGGCGTCTTTCCAGAAAAAATAAGAGACCGCCGAGAGCGCCACGATGATGATAAACATGCGGATCAGGGCGCCCCGCAGGCCTTCGAGCTTATCGAAGACCGCGTTCCGGTCCCACTCCCGAATTTTATCCCTCCATCCCATACGAAAGAATTATACGCCCGGGGATATTGATTGCAAAGACAAATCTGAGGAAGGCAGATAAAAGGCAGAAGCAGCAGAAACTTATTTGCCACAGAGTTCACCGAGGCCACAGAGGGATTCAATTTCAAAAAACAGAAGGAAAAGGCGAGCGCCCGGGGAATCTGTTTTGAGGGTGGAGGGTTAAATTCTTTTCCGTTTTCTGTTTGCATACCTCTGTGTTCTCTGTGATCTCTGTGGCTAAGCCGTTTTAATTATTTGCCACAGAGGGATTCACCTTCAACAAACAAGAGGCGATCGGCCAGGGGGTTTTCGGCTGGGGGATCAACAACTCCGGTTAGAATAGCGTACCTTTGGGAATTACCACGATGCCCGACTCGGTGGCGGTGAATTTTTTCGTGTCCTCTTTCAGGTCGAATCCGACCTGGTGTCCTTCGGGAATCCGGACCCTTTTATCCACAATCACCCGGTTCAGGCGGGCGTGTCTGCCCACATCCACATCATCCATCAAGATCGAGTCCCGCACCTCAGAATTGCTGTGGATGCGCACCCGCGGGGATAGAATGGAGCGGAATACTTTTCCCCCGCTGATGATGCAACCGCTGGAGAGGACGGAATTGTAAGCGACTCCGACGCGGCCCCCTTCATGCTCCTCGAAGAAGACCGTCTTCGCCGGGGGAACGGCGGGCTGGTACGTGCGGATCGGCCAGTCCTGGTCGTAGAGGTTGAAGAGGGGATCGATGGCCACCAGGTCCATGCTGGCTTCATAATACGCATCGACCGTGCCCACATCCCTCCAGTACTTGGCCACTTTTTTGTTTTCATCCCGGAAGCTGTACGCATATACGCGATCCTGGCCCACCATAGCGGGAATGACATTCCTGCCGAAATCATGCTGCGAGTTAGGGTCTTTGGCGTCTTCAATGACCCGGCGGACCAGAACCTCGGTATTGAAAACGTAAACCCCCATATTGCCCAGAATGAGATCGGGATGCCCGGGTATGGTTTTGGGGGTCTCCGGCTTTTCTTCAAACCCGATGATCCGGTAGTCTTCATCGACCTGGAGCACCCCCAGTTCCCGGGAAAGATTTTTATTCATCTCGATGACCGCTACGGTGAGGTCGGCCTGGTGCTCCTGGTGGTAGGTGATCATCTCCATGTAATTCATCTTGTAAATATGGTCTCCGGATAGAATGAGGACCAGATCGGGGCGGTCCATCTGCAGCACGTAAATGTTCTGGTAAATGGCATCGGCGGTCCCCAGATACCAGTCCTGGCTGACCCGCTGCTGGGCGGGAATGAGGTTGATATATTCGTCCAGTTCCGGGTTGAAGATGTTCCAGGCGATCATGATGTGCCGGTTGAGGGAGAGCGATTTGTACTGGGTGAGAACGCTCAGCCGCCGGATGCCGGAGTTCAGGCAGTTGCTCAGAGTAAAGTCGATGATCCGGTAAATTCCCCCGAAGGGAACGGCGGGCTTGGCCCGATCTTGGGTCAGGGGGTATAGCCGTTCCCCCTTGCCACCGGCCAGAACCATCCCGAGGATTTTGGCGGGCAAAGCAGGCCTCCTTGCCGATTAAAATTTCTCAGCCTTTTTCCGCCTGTCCAGGACCTCCCGGATCTTTTGCTTGAGCTCTGTAAGATCGGAAGATTTGATCACGTAGGCCTCAGCACCCCAGGTCATGAAGTTTTCCCGGTACTGGGGATAGGCCGTGTTCAAGATCACCGGGACCTGGCGATCTTTCCCCAGCATGGCCGTCAGCGTCTCGATCCCATCCATCACCGGCATGCGGATGTCCATGACCACCACGTTGGGTGATTCCTTCTCAAATTTCTTCAGCGCCTCTTTCCCGTCCTTAGCCAGAATGACTTTATACCCATCCTCCGTCAGTTCTTCCTGGTAGAGACGAAGAAGGCTGAGGTCATCGTCTACGCAAAGAACCTTTTCCATGGCTGGCTCCTTTCAGAAAAGAGGAAAGAAAAACAACGAATCCATCCATTTTCCCCTGCATTCTAGCACAATTCGGGTTCTTTGGGACTTACAAATTTGGAGAAATCCCGCAATTTCAAATTCCTTCTTGCCGCAGATGAACGGTTCTCTGGGGGAAGGGAATTTCGATCCCCTCCTTCTTAAATCGTTCGAATAGGCGATGGCGCAGCTCGTGCTGGACATAATATTGGTCCACAAATTCGCGCACGTGACAGATGAGCGTAAAATTTAGAGACGACTCCCCAAAGCCGGGAATAAACCGCACGATCGGGGCGGGGTCTCCCAGGAGACCTTCCACCTCCGAGGCCGCGCGAGTCGCTTCTTCGACGAGAACCGCCTCCACCTTACGAGGATCGCTGCGGTAGCTGACGTTGATGTTCAGGAGCAGGGACATGCGCCGTTCCGGAAGGAAATAGTTGGTGATGATGCTTTCGGAGACTTTAGAATTCGGGATCACCACAATGTTATTGGGGAGGGTTCGCATGCGCGTGGAGCGCCAGCCGATGCTTTCCACGTACCCTTCCGGTCCTCCCTCCAATTTGATGTAGTCGCCCACGCGGATGAGCCGGTCGGCCAGAATATAGAGGCCGGCGAAGAAGTTCGCCAGCGTATCCTTGAAAGCAAGAGCCACCGCCAATCCTCCGATTCCCATGGTCGTCAGCAGCGGGGTGATGGAAATTTTCAGGCTGTCCAGAGCAATCAGGAGCCCGATGAGGATGATCAGGGATTTGCCCAGCCAATTCAGAATACCCAAAGAGGGTTTGATTGGCTCGTAGCGCCGGCCATATTCCTTGAGGAGCGCATGGTAAAGCTTTACCGCGGCGAAGATCAGCACGAAGGCGGTGGCCAGAGAAACGCCCTGGGTGGCAAACCCGGCCATCTTGGGGGTTAACTCCATCGCTCCCAGAGAAATCTGCCCGCCGATGAGCAACAATAAGATGAGGATCGGTCCATGCAGGGCTTCCACCAGGATGAGGTCGAAACGGGTCTTGGTCTTTTCCGCCCAACGTCTGACATATCTGCCAAAAAGATGGGAGACCAGAAAACTCAGAACCACCCAGGCGGCGAAGAAGGTCGAAAAAGTCAGCCACGGTGGAATCGGGATGGAATATCCAAAAATATGGGTCATGGGATACGCTTCCCTTCCTTAAACCTAAAAAAGGCGATTTACCACGGAGGGCACAGAGGAAATTTGAGATAAAACAAGAACATAAACTCCTTTTCTCCGCTTTGCTCTGTGCCCGTGTTAAGTGAAAACAATACAATATTCTAGCTGCCGAATTTATTACCTGAGGACACAGAGAAAAGATTGTGCTTATTTTGTTCTTTAACTATGAAATTATTCTCCGTGTTCTCTGTGGTTTAGAAAAATCGCTGAATTTAGGTTAAATCAAATTCAAAAATTTCGCGCCAGCCGGAGAGAACCCATCCGATGGCTGGCTAGCCCCGGCCGTAGATTTCGGTCATCTCCCGGAGTTTTTCCGCCACCTGGGGCGTCAAAAGTTCTGGCGGAAGACGCCACTCCCAGTTGCCCTTCCGGGTGGAAGGATAGTTCATCCGCGCTTCCGCTCCGAGTCCCAAAACATCCTGCATGGGGAAGATCACCGTATCGGCCACCGACATCATGACCAGCCGGATGAGTTCCTGGGGCAGCTCACCCAGCGGGACTTTGCGGCCCAGGTAACGGAAAAGTCTCTTTTGATCATCGGGGGAGGCCTCTGTTTCGAACCATCCTTTTACCGGGTTATTGTCATGAGTCCCGGTATAGGCCACACAGTGATTGGAAAAATTATGCGGGATGTATGGATTGGTGGCCAGACCGGGGCCGAAAGCAAAAAGCAGGACCTTCATGCCCGGGAAGTGAAAATGGTCCATTATCTCCCGCACATCGGGGGTAATAATTCCGAGGTCTTCGGCAATGACCGGCAAGCCGGGAAACTCTTTCCGCAAATGGCTGAAGAAGTCCAAGGCCGGAGCTTCGACCCACTTACCGACGACCGCGGTTTTTTCTGCCGCCGGGATCTCCCAATAGCCCACCAATCCCCGAAAATGATCCATTCTTACCAAATCGAAGAGAGTCAAGTTATGGGAGATTCGCTGGGTCCACCACGGGTATCCCCTTTCCTTCAGGATGTCCCACCGGTAGATGGGGTTGCCCCAGCGCTGTCCGGTTTGGCTGAAATAATCAGGGGGAACGCCGGCGACCACGTACGGCTTCTTGTGCTCGTCCAGCTTGAATAGTTCGGGGTGAACCCATACATCTGCGCTGTCATAATCGACGTAAATGGAAATATCCCCGATGATTTGAATCCCTCTCTCATGGCAATAATTTTTGAGGGAACCCCATTGCCGGAAGAAGACGTACTGGATGAACTTTTCCCTGCCGATCTGCGAGGCGATCTCCCGGTGCGCCGCCCGCACGTCTTCGGACCTTCGCTCGCTCAGTCCCTGAGGCCAGTCCATCCATCCTTTTCCAGAAAATCTTAATTTTAGAGCCCTGAAGAGAGCGAAATCGTCCAACCAGCCGGATTGCTCGGCGCAGAATTGGTCATATTCCGGGTGCGGGCTTTTTCCCTGGAATCGTTCGTAGGCACGCTCCCAAAGGACCGCCTTATAATGATGTACGGGCCGATAATCGACTTTGCCTTCGGGGAAAGGCGGCGCGGATTCCAGGTCGGATTTGAGGAGTAAGTCATCCTGGACCAGTAGTTCAGGGCTGATGAGCAACGGATTCCCCGCAAAGGCAGAGATGCTGCTGTACGGAGAGTCATTATGGATCGGATCGGTTGGGTTCAAGGGAAGAATTTGCCAGAACGTTTGCTTCCCATCGGCCAGAAAATCCACGAATTGGTAGGCCCGGGGTCCCATGTCCCCGATGCCAAACGGGGAAGGAAGGGAAGTCAGGTGCAGAAGAAGGCCGCTTCTTCGTCTGGACATCATAAGCTTCCTCGCGCAAGAGCAATTGGCCGGGAAAATGCCGCCTAAGCATGGCCGGCGAAAAACGATAACGCTCTTCTTTTTATAAGATGGAATTCACCTGCCGCTCGATTTCCCCTTTCGGTTGAGCGCCCGCGAGTCGGTTAACCGGTTGTCCCCCTTTGAAGAAGAGCATGGTGGGAACCCCCTTCACGGCGTACTGGGAAGGGGTCAAAGAGTTCTCGTCGATGTTCAACTTGGCGACCTTGAGGCGTCCGGCATATTCGGAAGCCAGTTGATCCAGGACGGGAGACAACTTCTGGCAGTGCCCGCACCAGGGGGCAAAAAACTCCAATAAGACCGGGCCGGAAAAATCCAGAACCTCATTCCGGAAAGTCCGGTCGGAGACTTCAACGGTTTGATCCGGAAAAGGGGTGGAAAAGGGAATGGGATCCCGGCATTTGCCGCAGACTGCCCGGTCTCCCTGCCGATCCTTAGGGATACGATTTTTTGCACCGCATCGGGGACAGAGGACAATCCAGCTTTCAGAGTTCATTTCCTTTTTTCCTTAATTCTACAGTCCATCCCAAATACATCTTCTTAAGAATATATATCCCTTGTTTATGATGTCAACGGGAATATTTCATACATTTATTCACCGCAGAGAGCGCCGAGACCGCCGAGAGCGGATAAAAATGGAAAAGATTCATTCTCCACATGACGACATTGATAGGCCCAGGGCACGTCATTCCTGCGAAAGCGGGAATCCAGAAATCCCGGCACGGGCGGGATGGATTCCCCCGTATCAATTACGGGGCAGGCTTAGTCAAGGCCGGAATGACCAACAACAGAAAATTTATGTCGTTGTGTATAATTATTCAATGAGTCAATCCGTCACTGATGGATGAAGTGAATGGCCTTTTCTCTGCGTCCTCAGCGTGCTCTGCGGTGAATGGCGCCTTAATCTTGCGATTCCAGGATCAGGCAGGAGAGCGGAGGAAGCGTGAGGGAAACGGATTGGGGATAGGAGTGAAAGGGGAGGGGATCGACCTTCACCAGGCCGCTATTGCCGATATTGGCTCCCCCGTAGAACGCCGAATCGCTGTTGAGCCTCTCCCCGTATGCCTTCCGCCCCGGGACGCCAATGCGATAGCCGGCTCGAGTCATGGGCGTCAGGTTGAGAACGCAGAGGAGATGCTGGCTTTTCGCCTGGCGCAAATAGGAAACGACGCTTTGCTGATAATCCTGGCAATCGATCCAGGAAAACCCCTGGGGAGAATGGTCCCATTCCCAGAGCGCCGGCTGCTGCCGGTAAAGCCGGGCGAGATCCTCGAAGAACCTCTGGAAACCCTGGCGCATGGGGTCCGCCTGCAAATTCCAATCCAGGCTTTGGGTGTGATCCCATTCGGTATCCGGGGCCAACTCGGTACCCATGAAGAGAAGCTTTTTCCCCGGATGGGTGTAGAGGTAGGCCAGCAGCAGACGCAGGTTGGCAAACTTCTCCCACTGGTTGCCGGGCATTTTGGACAAAAGCGAGCCCTTTCCGTGAACGACCTCATCGTGGGATAGAGGCATGATGAAGTTCTCGGTGTATTCGTAGAGCATGGAAAAAGTAAGGGTGTTGTGATGGAAGCTGCGGTGGATGGGGTTTTTGCTGAAATACAGGAGAGTGTCATGCATCCACCCCATATTCCACTTAAACCCGAAGCCCAGCCCTCCGAGATAAGTGGGCAGCGTCACTCCCCCCCAATCGGTGGATTCCTCGGCGATGGTGAAACATCCCGGGTAGAGACCGTAAACGAACTCATTCAGCCGGCGGATAAAATCGACGGCCTCCAGGTTCTCCCGCCCCCCGTATGGATTCGGAATCCACTCCCCGTTGGGTCGGCTGTAATCCAGGTAAAGCATGGAGGCCACGGCATCCACCCGCAGCCCGTCCACATGATACTTGTCCAGCCAGAATAAGGCATTGGCCAGAAGGAAGTTGCGCACTTCGTTCCGCCCATAGTTGAAAATTAAAGTGTCCCAATCGCGGTGTTCTCCTTGGCGCGGGTCCTCATGCTCGTAGAGAGCTGTCCCGTCGAACCGACGCAGGCTGTAATCGTCTTTGGGGAAGTGAGCGGGCACCCAGTCCAGAATCACCCCGATCCCATTCCGGTGGCAGGTATCCACGAAGAATCTGAAATCATCGGGGGTTCCATACCGGCTGGTGGGCGCATAGTAGCCAGTGACCTGGTAGCCCCAGGAGGCGTCCAAAGGATGTTCGGCCACGGGCAGTAGCTCGATATAGGTGAAGCCGAATTTTTTGACATGCTCGACAAGCAGGGGAGCGATTTCCCGGTAGGTGAGCCACCGGTTACCTTCTTCGGGGACGCGCTTCCATGATCCGAGGTGAACTTCATAAATGGTCATGGGTTCGTGGCGAGGATTCCGGGAGGCCCGTGCCCGCATCCACTCTTCGTCCCCCCAGGAGTAATGCCCGGTGTTCCGGACGATGGAAGCGGTGTGGGGACGCAATTCCGCGGCAAAGGCGTAAGGGTCGGATTTTACCCGCAAGCTGCCGTCGGCCCCCCGGATCTCATATTTATACCGGACTCCCTCCTCGACCCCCGGCAGGAAGATTTCCCAAATCCCGGAAGCTCCCAGGGACCGCATCGGATACAGGCGGCCGTTCCAGAAATTGAAATCTCCGACCACACTCAGGCCCCTGGCGTTGGGGGCCCAGACCGCAAATGATACTCCGGAGATTCCCTCGACTTCTCTGGCATGACCCCCGAGCCTCTCGTAGAGGCGGTGATGGGTCCCCTCTCCGGAAAGATAAAGGTCCATCTCCCCTAAAGTCGGGGGAAACCGGTAGGGGTCAAATTCCTCCCAGGTCGTCCCATCGGGAAAGCGGAAACGAAGACGGTAGAAGAACGGCCAGCGTTGGCCGGTGATCTGAGCAACAAAAATCCCTCGGGGCTGGATCGGCTCCATCGGGAATGCCTGCCCGTTTTCCAGGCAGACCTCCACGCCGACCGCATCGGGATGGAGCGCCCGGATGGTTACGGTCCGGCGGTCCGGTTCATCCAGCGGGTGGGCACCCAGGATGCTGTGGGGATCATGGTGTTCCCCCCGGAGCAGGCGCTCCCATTCTTTCCGGGCTGGTTCCTTCAGGTTTTCCCTTTTCGGCATGCCACCTTTTCCCGTTCCGCACTTCCGCCCGGCCGGATGAGTCAGGCTGGCAGGTTGCGAATGAAAGCCGCCGTCTCCTCGGGGATGGCGGTGTTGATAAAAATTCCCGTCCCCAGCTCAAAGCCCGCGGGGGTGACCAGACGGGGCAGGATTTGGAGGTGCCAGTGAAAGTATTCTTCATGCTCATCCTTGGTCGGGGCGGTGTGGATGATATAGTTGTAATCCGGGTTGTTCAGCCCCTTGTATAATTGAAAGAGCGTCGTCCTGAGGACCCCGGCAAACTCTTTCGCATCTCTCATGGATATGGAACCAAATGAAGCCTGGTGCTCCTTCGGGAGGATCCAGGTCTCAAAGGGCGCGCGCGAAGCAAAGGGATGGAAGGCAACGAATCGTTCGGTTTCCTGGAGCATGCGGGTGGGCGCGCGCAGGCCCTCCCGAATAATGTCGCAGTAGACACAGGTCCCGTCATCATCGAAATGACTCGCCGCTTTCTCGAAGCGGTGGCGGATGTTGAGGGGCACGATCGGTGTGGCCACCAGTTGGGAATGGGGATGATCGAGAGAGGTCCCGGCCCCCCGGCCATGATTCTTGAAGATGATGATGAGTTTAAAGCGAGGGTCCTCCCGCAGAGCCAAGTACCGTTCACGGTAGGCCAGCAGAATCTCTTCCACCTGCCCGTTTTCCATGAGGGCGATGCATCGATTATGCAGGGGGGATTCGATAATCACTTCATGCTGGCCTACGCCATCCATTTTTCGGAAGAGGCCTTCTTCTTCTCTGCGGGAGATACTTCCGTCAGGGACCAGGGCGGAAAACTTGTTCGGAATGGCCCGGACCCACCAGCCGGGACCGTTGGGGGGGCCCCCCTTGCGGTAGGCCATGGTCTCGGGTGGGGTCATGCGTTCGTTGCCCGGGCAGAAGGGGCAGTCCTCCTTATATGATGGAAGGGGAGGCGGGGGAACGGGCTTTATGAAATCGTGCGGCCTTTTTGCCCGTTCGCGCGCGATGATTACCCACTGTTTCGTCGCCGGGTCCTGTCGCAACTCGGGCATGGGAAACCTCGCTTCCTTCTCATTGGGATTTTTTCAGGCGGTCGACCTCCGCCCTGGCTTTCTGCAGCTCTTCTTGGGTGGCGGCCAACTTTTCTTCTTCGGATTTGAGCTCGGCGATTGCTTTGGCCAACTCGGCATAGGCCCGGGCCAGGCGGGAGGCCTGGGTGAATTTCACACCGTCTTTAGACGGCCGGGCATTATCGGCCGTCACCAAGAGATCTTGCGCTTGCTTGAGGGTCTCGATGGCGTATTTTTCAGCCTTGGCCTTTCGGGCGGCGTCTATGGCAACCTTGGCATCGGCCAATTCTTGTTCCTGAGCAGGGCTAATTCCTTGGGCACCGGCGGAACCTGAAAAAGAGGGGATGAGCAGAAGAAAGTAAAAAACCACCATCAACAGAATAAACCTTCTAACCAACATCATAATTCCCCCAGAAAGGAACGCCGGGTCAGGCGAATTTATCGCTGTGTATATGGGCTGATTATAACGAGGAGCGGCGCAAGAAGTAAAGAAAAAATGATAGGTCCTTTACCGGGAGGAAGGGGGGAGAACAACCGTGGGGAGATGGGGTGATGGGGGTATTCTGTAAATTCCCCACCTCCCTACCCCCCTATCTCCTTATCTGTTTTTCGCTTTCCAGAGGGCTCGTTCAGGAAATTTTATTGTTACCTAAATTGAGCGATTTTTTTAAACCACAGAGAACACGGAGAATAATTTCATAGTTAAAAAACAAAATAAGCACAACCTTTTCTCTGTGTCCTCAGGTAATAAATTCGGCAGCTAGAATATTGTATTGTTTTCACTTAACGAGGGCACAGAGCAAAGCGGAGAAAAGGAGTTTATCTTCTTGTTTTATCTCAAATTTCCTCTGTGCCCTCCGTGGTAAATCGCCTTTTTTAGGTGCTATTCTTTCGGAATGCGCATCCCGTAGAATGACCGGGCGACAAAAATCAAGCTGATGACAAAAAATACGGCTCCGACGTAGTGGGCCACATTTTTCATGCCGGGGGAAATGGCCATTTCCATGGCCAAAAGGCCAAAAAGGGTCGTAAATTTGATGATCGGGTTCATGGCGACGGAGGAAGTGTCTTTGAATGGGTCGCCCACGGTGTCCCCAATCACAGTAGCGGCATGCAAGGGAGTTCCTTTTTCCCTTAGATCCACTTCCACGACTTTCTTGGCATTATCCCAGCATCCGCCGGCATTGGCCATGAAGATGGCCTGGAACAATCCAAAGACCGCAATGGAAATTAAATAACTGATGAAAAAGGTGGCGGGGGCGTTGGAATCGCCCGGGGCGGATAAGAAAGCAAACGCCAGGGTAAAACAGAAGATCGCGATGAAAATATTGAACATACCCTTCTGGGCATACCGAGTGCATATTTTCACCACTTCTTTAGAAGTCTCAGTGGAAGCACTCAGGGTCGCGCTGTCATCCAGTTTAATATTGCGCTTGATGTATTGGACCGCTCGGTAGGCACCCGTCGTGACCGCCTGAGTGGAGGCTCCCGTGAACCAGTAGATGACGGCCCCTCCGCACAAGAAACCCAGGAGGGTGTAGGGGTTCAGCAAATTCAAGATGGTCTCCGGCTGAATCCCTAACGTCTTGCGCAGTAATAAGATCAGGGAAAAGATCATGGTGGTGGCGCCCACCACGGCGGTGCCGATTAAGACCGGTTTAGCGGTGGCTTTAAAAGTATTCCCGCAACTGTCGTTCTCCTCGAGATAATGCTTGGCGTTGTCAAAATTCGGCTTGAATCCGAAATGGCTCTGTATCTCCGCGTCCACGTTGGGAACCGCCTCGATCAAAGACAATTCATAGATCGACTGGGCATTATCGGTAACGGGTCCGTAGCTGTCCACGGCGATGGTCACCGGCCCCATCCCCAGGAACCCGAAAGCCACCAGACCAAAGGCAAATATGGAAGAGTATTCCATAAACTTATCCAGGCCATATTGACTGGCAAAATTGGCCACAGACATCAATCCGAATATGGCCATCCCCAACCAGAAGGCGCTGAAATTGCCGGCCACAAAACCGGAGAGAATGCCCAGGGATGCGCCGCCTTCCCTGGCCGAGGTTACGACTTCTCGGCAGTGCAACGATTTGGAGCTGGTAAATACTTTTACCAGCTCGGGGATCAAGGCCGCCGCGAGCGTTCCGCAGCTGATGATAATGGACAGCGTGAACCATAAGTTATTCGGTAAATGTCCGATCTGCCAGTAGCTTACGGCAAAGGTAACGATGATGGAAAGAATCGAAGTGAACCAAACCAGCATGGTTAGGGGGAGCTCGAAATCCAC
>Ga0315294_10005528_pt1 | contig 13873 bp, 11 predicted proteins | sample YL17G13_40_MG_FD_203626 | JGI IMG/M metagenome (GOLD analysis project Ga0315294, IMG submission 203626) | Sediment microbial communities from Yellowstone Lake, YNP, Wyoming, USA - YL17G13_40 | ecosystem: Environmental > Aquatic > Freshwater > Lake > Sediment | place: USA: Wyoming | collected... | reverse complement strand
GGCCTGGGCAGTCCACGTGTGCATAATGGCGCTCTTCGGTCTCGTACTCGACGTGCGCAATGGCAATCGTCATGCCGCGCGCCTTTTCCTCGGGCGCGTTGTCGATCGTATCATAGGCCCGATAGTCCGCTAGCTTTTTCAGCGCCAGCACCTTGGTGATGGCTGCCGTCAGGCTCGTTTTGCCATGGTCTACGTGACCAATGGTGCCCACGTTGACGTGTGGCTTCGTTCGCTCAAAATGCTTCTTGGCCATGTGACAACCTCCTTCACACGTTGGTGGCTCCATCTCTGGAGCCGCTAGCTACTGCGCAGGAGCCCTCGATCAGATTTGAACTGATGACCCCGTTCTTACCAAGAACGTGCTCTACCGACTGAGCTACGAGGGCGCGTCAGCGCGGCATTTTAGGTCCGACACGGCATTGTACCACATTCCGGTCTCTAGTCAAATCGAAGGCAAGAATTGAGAAACCCGGTTTCTGACCCCGCCCAGCGCGCCGACTTATCACAAACAAGACCCCGGCCACCGGGGTCTTACAGTCGGGCTATTATAGACCCATTCGGCGGTATTTGTCAAATCGCCGCATTTCGAGTATACTGGCTTTCCGTTATTGAGGGACGTTCTGAAAGGTGGTATGGGTAATGACTAACTTGATGCAATCATTGGAACCGGAGCCCAATAGCAATATCCCACGCATGCAGCCGGGAGACACCGTGCGAGTGCACAACCGCATCGTCGAGGGAGAACAGGAGCGCGTGCAGGTCTTCCAGGGCGTGGTGATGCGCATGTTTGGCCATGGTGCACAGGCTCGTTTCACCGTGCGGCGCATCGCGGCGCACGGCGTTGGCGTGGAGCGCACGTTCTTTGTCGCCTCGCCTCGCCTCGAGAAGGTCGAGGTCGTGCGCCAGGCGCACGTGCGACGCGCACAGCTCTACTACCTGCGCGACCGCCGAGGCAAAGCCGCTCGATTGCGCGCCAAGCGCTACGTGCGGCCAGAGGATGCCACGCAGGCCGAGGCAGCTCCCGTCGAGGCCGAAGAGACCAAGGCGCAGTAGCTTCGCTCCAGGGTTCGATCATTTGCAGAACAAGACAAGAGCGTAGGTGCAACAGCCTACGCTTTGTCTTTTGTATTCCGTTTAGGGGGATACGGTGGAGCGACACCTGAACTGCGCAGACCTGACCGAAGAGAGCCGCCTGTGGCAGGCGGGCTACCGCTGTGTGGTCGGGCTGGACGAGGCGGGCCGCGGCGCCTGGGCCGGACCGGTCGTGGCTGCGGCTGTGGTCCTACCGCCCCGGCGCTGCGACCTCGCGGCTGCGCTGTGTGGCGTCAATGACAGCAAGCAGCTCAGCCCGCGCCGCCGGGAGGAGCTGTACCCCTTGATCTGGCAGACCGCCCTGGCCGTGGGCGTGGGCCAGGCCGGGCCACAGTTCATCGACGCGCATGGCATCGTGCCCGCCACTCAGGCGGCCATGCGCATGGCCCTGCGCCAGCTCGCGCTGGCCCCCGACTATCTGCTGATCGATGCGTTGCGCCTGCCGGGCGTCGAGGTGCCGCAGCGTGGGCTGATCCACGGCGACGCGCGCGTGCTCTCTATCGCCGCCGCGTCGATTGTTGCCAAGGTCACGCGAGACCGCTTGATGGTAGCCTTGGAACCACAGCATCCCGGCTATGGCTTTGCCGCCCATAAGGGCTATGGCACCGCGACCCACCGCGCCGCCCTGCAGCGCCTGGGCCCCTGCGCCATCCACCGCCTGTCCTTCTCTCCGCTGCGCCAGCCCCTCACTCCAGACTCGCCAGCGCCTGCACAAGCTGCGCGGGCGTGACGATCTGGAATCCAGATCTGGATTGTCGAACTCCCTGGAGTGTGCTATACTGTCCGTCGTGCCCAACCCTGACGAGGATCGGATGGCTCTGCAATGAACACCCACACCCGGCATCCCGAACACGATTCCGCCGCGCGCCTGTTCGGGCAGGTACAGGAGCTGGCGAACCAGTCGCGCGCGATCAGTGAGTTCAATCAGCGCATACTGCAGAGCATTGAAGAGGGCATCCTGCTTCTGGATGAGAAGGGCCTCATCACGTATACGAATCCCGGACTGCAGCGCATGTTGGACTACGGCGGCGATGCTCTGCTCAAGAAAGACTGGCTGTGCATGGTTGACCCGAGCCAGCACGACAAGGCCCGCCGCGAGATCGCCAGTACGCTGGTCGGCAGCAAGAGTAAGTTCGAGCTGAACCTGCTGCGGGTTGACGGGCAGCGGCTGCGCGTGCTCGTCAGCGCGACGCGGCAGTCCAATGCCGAGGGTCTGTCTGAGGTCCTGTGCGTGTGCGTCGACATCATGGAGCGCGAACGCAGAGAGCACCTCCTGCGCACGCTCAACGCCGTCGCGGTGGCCATGGGCGCGGCCTCTGCGCCGCAGGAGATCCTGAGCGTCGCGGCCCAGGCCTTGTCTCAGGCCGGGGTCTCATGCAGCGTGCTGCTCTTGAGCGAAGATCGGCAGCGTCTGTCAGTCGTGGTGACTACGCACGCGGACCGCCTGCCGGGTCTGACGGAACAGGCAGCCGGCCTGTCATCCGAGAGCTATGCCGTGGATGTGGACGCCAGCGGGGCTTTCCTGAGGGTTATCGGAGACAGAGACACCGTGCTGGTTCGCGACGTGACAGAGAGCATTGAGGCCATTCTCCCGCCAGACATGAGGGCGCGTGCGCCTGAGATCGTCCAGCAGTTCGACATCCAGGAGGCCATTCTGGCCCCCATGCTGATCAATGGCGAAGCGGTCGGCATCCTGGCCATGGGCGCCTCGGGCATCAGCGAGAGTGACAGGCCGGTGGTGACCGCCTTTGCCAATCAGATGACGATGGCCTGGCACCGCGCGACGATCCTCCAGAAGCTGCAGCGGAGCCTAGCAGAGCTCAAACAGGCGCAGGAGCAGCTGGTGCAGGCCGAGAAGCTGGCCGCCATCGGCCAACTCGTGTCGGGCGTGGCGCACGAGCTGAATAACCCACTCACGGCCATCGGCGGTCTGGCCGAACTGGCGGAGCTGAGCGCCGCCGACGCGCAGACTCGCCGCGATCTGCAGCGCATTCGCAGCCAGGCCCAGCGCGCCGCCAACATCGTACGGAACCTGCTCGTCTTTGCACGCACGAGAACCCCGCAGCGTTTGGCAGTGGACGTCAACGCCGCTCTACGCCAGTGTGTGGAGGCGCAGGCCGACACTCTGCAGGCGGAAGGCGTACGTGTGCAGTTGCGCCTGGCCGAGGGCCTGCCGCTCGTGCAAGCCGACCCCTTCCAGTTGCAGCAGGTTTTCCTCAATTTGCTCACCAACGCGCGCCAGGCCATGGTCGAGGCGCACGGCCGCGGCAACCTCGTCATCACGACCGTCGCCGCATCGCAGACAAACAGGCGCGCCGCGGACGCGCCTGCCGTCCTGCCGCCCGGCTACGTGGGCCTGAGCATGGGACACGCCGCGGGCAGGGCTTCTGACCTGCAAGCGGCCTCGCCATGGGACTCGGGCCTCACGCTGGGCGACGCTCCGCCGACGGGGGTGAGCGTGCCATTCGACTGGAGCCCTGCCGAGATGGGCGCAGAGGTCGACCCGCCTGAGTGGCCGGGCCTGACCATGGGCGACGCCCCTCCTGTCGAGTCGCGCTTGCCGCTGGGCGGAGCGCCCGGCGCGCACGCAGCTCGACCCATCGCTGTTGTGTGCATCGAGTTCCAGGACGATGGCCCCGGCATCCGGCCCGAAGTGATGGGCAAGATCTTTGACCCGTTCTTCACTACCAAGCCCGCGGGCATGGGCACCGGCCTGGGCCTGTCCATCTGCTACGGCATCATCCAGGCCCACCACGGCCGCATCACGTGCCACAGCCAGGAGGGGCAGGGAGCCACCTTCGTGGTCGAGCTGCCGGTGGACGGCCAGCAGGAGGATGCACAGGATGAAGTTTGAGCTGGAGATCCACAGCAAGTGCAGGGTCGAATTCGTCGACGTCACTGAGGCGCTGCAGGACTGCATCCGCCAGAGCCAGGTGCAGGACGGGATTTGCGTGGTGTTCGCGCCGCACACCAGCGCGGGCCTGACCTGCAACGAGAACTGGGACCCTGCCGTGCAGGCCGACGCGCTGATGGTGCTGGACAGGATGGCGCCGCTGAGCATGCCGGGTTACACGCACAGCGAGGGCAACTCGGCCGCCCACGTCAAGGCCAGCCTGCTGGGCAACTCGCAGACCTTGGTCGTCGAGGCTGGCAAGCTGCTGCTGGGCACCTGGCAGGGCGTCTACCTGGCCGAATTCGACGGGCCGCGCCGCCGGCGTCTGATCGTGCGCGTGCTGCGCGATGGAGATCAGGCGTGATATCCGAGGCGATGCTCGATTCGATCCTGCCCACGGTGACCAAACCCGCGCGCTACGTGGGCCACGAGTGGAATCAGGTCGTCAGGGACTGGGCGCGAGCCGGGCTGCACATTGCGCTGGCTTACCCCGACGTGTACGAAGTGGGCATGTCGAACCTGGGCGTGGCCATCCTGTATGACATCCTCAACCGACAGCCCGGCGTGCTGGCCGAGCGCGTCTACGCGCCGTGGCCCGACATGGAGCAGGCAATGCGGCGCGTGGGACTGCCGCTCTTTGCGCTCGAGTCGCACCGCCCCTTGCGCGAGTTTGACTGGGTTGGCTTCAGCCTGCAGTACGAGCTGAATTACTCAAACGTGCTGACCATGCTGGACCTGGCGGGCATCCCCCTGCTGGCTGCGCAGCGTGCCGCCGACGCGGCGGGGAATTGGCCACTTGTGATCGGCGGCGGCACGTGCACCTACAATGCCGAGCCGCTGGCCGAGTTCTTCGACCTGTTCGTCGTGGGCGAGGGCGAGGAGGTCGTGCTCGACCTGGCGCGGCTCTACGCCAACGTCAAGAGCAGCCCCGCGGCGGGCCAGGACTGGCGGGCCGAGTTCCTGCGCCACGCGGCCCGCATCGAGGGCGTCTACGTGCCCGGCCTGTACCACGTACGCTACAACACCGATGGCACGCTCGCCGCCATCGAGCCCGCAGAGGCCGGCGTACCGCGTACGGTACGCAAGCGCATCGTGTCGCCCCTGCCGCCGCCCCCCACACGCCCCGTGCTGCCCTTTGTCAGGGCCATCCACGATCGCGCCATGGTCGAAGTGATGCGCGGTTGCACGCGCGGCTGCCGCTTCTGTCAGGCCGGAGTGATCTACCGCCCGGTGCGGGAGCGGCCCGTGACCGAGGTGCTGCAGGCCGTGGACGAGTTGCTGGCCCACACGGGCTACGAAGAAGTCTCACTGATCTCACTCAGCAGCAGCGACTACTCTGGGATTGAGCCGCTGGTGCGCGAGCTGAGCCAGCGCTACGCCGAGTGCCGGCTTTCCATCTCGCTGCCGTCGCTACGCATCGACTCGTTCTCGGTGGAGCTGGCCCAGATCATCCAACGCGTGCGCAAGACCGGCCTGACCTTTGCGCCCGAGGCCGGCAGCGAGCGCTTGCGCCGCGTGATCAACAAGGGCGTCACCGCCGACGACCTGGTGCGCACGGCCGAGGCGGCCTACGCCAGCGGCTGGCTGCGCATCAAGCTGTACTTTATGATCGGGCTCCCCACGGAGTCCCTGGAAGACGTGCTGGCCATCGCCGAGCTGGTCAAGTCGGTGCGCAGCATCGGGCGGCGCGCGTGCGGGCAGCGCGTGCACGTGGGCGTCAGCGTCAACACGTTTGTGCCCAAACCCCACACCGCGTTCCAGTGGCTGCCGCTGGCCGAGCGCGCCCAGATTCAGGAGCGCCAGAGCGCCCTGCGCGACGCCCTGCACGAGCGCGGCATCGAGCTGAGCTGGTCCGATGAATCCACCACCTGGCTGGAGTCGATTCTGTCGCGCGGCGACCGTCGGCTTGGACGGGTGGTCCTGCGCGCCTGGGAGTTGGGCGCACGCTTTGACGCCTGGGGTGAGCTGTTCCAGCCAGAGCTGTGGCGGCAGGCTCTGGCCGAGGCGGGGCTGGAGCCCGAGTTCTACCTATCGCGTCAGCGTGGTGCCGACGAGGTGCTGCCCTGGAGCCACATCGACACAGGCGTGACACCGGCCTTCCTGTGGGACGAATACCAGCGCGCCCTGGCCGGACAGCCCAGCGTCAACTGCCGCGAAGGCTGCATGTCCTGCGGCGTGCGCGAAACGTTCCTGCTCGACTCGTGTCCTGTGACAGAGGGCTGAGAATGATCCGCAGATTTCGCAGATCGACACAGACGGGTAACTAGCAACTGGAAACCGAAAGCCGATGACCCAAGAAACACTCTACCGCTATCGCCTGACCTTTGCCAGGGGCGAGCCCGTCAAGTACGTGGCGCACCTGGACCTGGTGCGCGCCTGGGAGCGCGCCTTGCGCCGCGCCGACGTAGCGCTGGCCTACTCGCACGGCTTTAGCCCGCACGCGCGCATGTTCTTTGCCAGCGCGCTGTCGGTAGGCGTCACGGGTCGCGCCGAGATGCTGGATGTGGTGCTCCAGCGCCTGTGGGAGCTGCGCGAGCTGGCGGCGCGCTTAAAGGCGCAACTGCCGCCGGGGCTGGAGCTGGCGAGTTTGAGCGAGGTGCCCCTGGCTGCACCCTCGCTGCCCGCGCAGGTGCTGGCTGCCGCGTACGAGGCATGGGTCTCCAGCGCTGAGAGCCCGGCTCAGATGCAGGCGCGCTTGGACCAGTTGCTGGCGGCCGCCAGCCTGCCGCGCCGCCTGCAGCGCGACGACCGCCCGCGCGACTATGACCTGCGCCCGCTGATCCAGGCCCTATGGCTGGTGGGCCGGCGCGAGGGCCTCTACGTGCTCGGCCTGCGCCTGCAGGCTGATGGCCACGCCACCGGCCGCCCCGACGAGGTGCTGGATGCGCTCGGCCTTACCGACGCCGTGCGCAGCATCGAGCGCACGTGCATCCATCTGGGCTGGAATGCACAGATTACGCAGATTGCGGAGACAGAACAAGGGCTGTAGCGGCTTCAGCCGTTCCAAGCGACTAGGGTCGCTACTAGCGACCGAGCACCAAATACACAACATGGAGGCTGACAATGCAAAGAAAACGCATCCTTGTTCTGCTCCTGCTGGTACTACTGGTTGCCCTCCCCGGGCCGCTGTTGGCCCGAGCTGACGCGCCCTACTATGCGCGTCGACCCCAAGCGCTATCCGGCCCAGACGCCGTCTCCCCCGACCGCACACCCGGGCAGCCTACAGGCGGCAGGGCCCTTGCCTACCCAACGCGCGGGCTCCGAATGTGGCAGGACGACATAAACGACACGGTGGGTATGTCTTCTGTCACCGACACGACCTGCGCAAACGGGGAGATGGTGCTCGCCCAGCTGGTCAATCTAGCCGAGCCCAACGGCCAGATCGAGAGCATGGCCCAGGGCTCCGATGGACGCCTGTACCTGGCGATGCAGCGGTTTCAGAACTTTTACGCCGTCGATCTGGTCACTGGCATGGTGCAGGACCTGGGCAGTCCCGTTCCGGACGAGTGCCGCACCTGATGGAGGGTCATCACTTCGCTTGTCACCGTGAGTGGCAAGATCTTTGGCGCAACCGGCAACGTTGGGCACCTGTTCGTGTATGACCCGGCCACGGGACAGAGCACCGACCTGGGCAAGGCCGCAGGCGACGGAGAGTATGGTGTTCACGCGCTGGTGCTGGGCCGCGACGGAAGACTCTACGGCGGCACCACGAACATCCAGGGCGCCTCGCAACTCTTTGTGTACGATCCCGTGGCACGGCGGCTGGTGAGCAAGCGCGCGGCCATCCCCGGCGAGTCGATCGAGGCCCTGATCGCTGGCCCGGACGGGAAGATCTATGGCGGCACCGACGGCGCGGGCCACCTGTTTGTCTACAACCCAGCGAGTGGCTCGTTGACCGACAAAGGGGCGGCCATGGATGGCTGGGGGATCAACACGCTCACGTTTGGCCCGGATGGCCTGCTCTATGGCGGGAGAGGCGGGGGCTACCTGTTCAGCTACAACCCGGCTACGGACGCGATCGAGAATCGCGGTCAGCCCCCTGGTGCGCCGTTTAGCATCCCGACGCTCGTCACGGGGCGAGATGGCCGGATTTACGGCGGAACCCATTCCTCGGATGGGCACTTGTTCACCTACGAGCCTGGCACGCGCCACTTCACGGACCTGGGCACGGCCCGTGCGGGCGACCCCGTCGTAAGCTCTTTGTGGGTCGCTGGCGACGGTGTGATCTACGGGGGCACGGGAGACAGGGAGTCAAAGCACGGAGTGCTGTTCTCCTATCGGCCGGAGGGGCACTCCTACCGTCTGTCTGGCGGCTTCGCGTCGGTGGATATCGTGCCGGCGTTCGTCGAGCGTGCCGAAATCCCGGTTCCGGCACCGCTTGTTGCGGGCCTGGCCAAGGGTGCCGATGGAAGACTATACATCTCCGGTGGCGGAGGAAATCTCTATGTCTATTCCCCGGCCGATGGCCAGATCCGAGAGCTCGGGCAGGCTATCCCCGGAGAGTGGACGATTGGCCGTCTCACCGCCGGAATAGATGGCAGGATCTACGGCGGCACCCAGGGTAGCGTTCACCTGTTTGTGTACGACCCCGCCACCGCACGCTTTACCGACCTGGGGCGGCCCGCGCCGGACGAACGGGGTATATTGAGTCTGACCACTGGCTTGGATGGCAGGATCTACGGAGGGACAATCGGTTACGGCCCCGAACCCAACACGATGGGCGGCCACCTCTTTGTGTACGATCCAAGCACTGGCCGCAGCACCGACCTGGGCCAGGTCCTCCCCAAGTCGCAGGTCCTATACTCCCTCGCCACGGGACTGGACGGCAAGATCTACGGCAGTCTGTGGGGCCCGGAGACCGACAGCCCGCACGCTCGGCTGTTCGCCTATGAGCCCCACACACGCCGGTTCAGCGACCTCGGGGAGGCCATACCGGGGGACTACTTTGTGAGGTGTCTGGTCACGGCCCCCGATGGCACGCTGTGGGGCGGCACCTCGGCGCGCGGTCGGCTCTTCAGCTACGACCCGACCACACACACAATCTCGGATAAGGGCCAGGTTGCGGCCGGGACGGACAACGTGAGCGTGCTGGGTGTCGCCGTGACGTCCGACGGGAAGGTGTACGTCGGCATGTCCTGGCGGGAGGAGCGCTACGGCTACCGGGGCTCGTCCGGAGTCCTGTACCGCTATGACCCTGGGAGCCAGTCCTTTACCCGTGTGGGCAAGCCTACGGCCGGGGACGGCGCAATCGGCAGCCTGCTGGCCTATGGTGGCAACCTGCTGTACGGCCTCACCGGGCCAGACCTGGGCAGGATCTTCACGTACGATCCCAACCTGGTCTTCAGTTGGGACATAGTGACGTACGAAGCCAGCATGCCACGGGGCACCACGCTGAGCGTTAACGTTCTGGACCTGCAGGATCGCGTCTTGATGAGCGACGTCCGCTCGGGGACGCGGCTGACGCTCGACCCGCGCGTGTATCCTGCGCTGCGGCTGCGCGGGAACCTTGCGACGAGTGACGGCAACCTGACGCCACGTCTGAGCCAGTGGACCCTGCGCTGGTCCGACACGCCGCCGCCAACCTACACGCCGACGGCCACAGCGACCGAGACGCCGCCGCCGTCGACGCCAACTCAGACGCCGACACAGACGCTGACACCCACAGCGACCCGAACACCGGTACGGACGCCGACGTACGCCAGCACCAATACCCCGACACCCACCGAGCCCGCTAGTGTCTGGCGCGTCTATCTGCCGGTCGTGCTGAAGCCAGGCGCATAACCCGTGGTGGGGACTTGTTCTTGACAAATCGAACGGGTAATGGAATCGCGAGCGGCAAAGGTCATCGCGGTTGTCATTCTGACCGCCCGCAAGAATGTCCGTATCGCCGAAACGGGATGCTGAGCGAAGCGGAGCATGACGGTTGGGGGTCGACTTTGGCTCATTGCTCGATCAAGTTGTCAGAGAGCACAAGTCGTTGCGAGGACGGAGGATTGGTGAATCGCCTCGCTCTGCCCTCCTGCGCTGGCACTGCGTGACGAGCCAGCGGCGGTGCAACCGCCGCCGAACAGCAAGTTCCATCTGCGTAATCTGTGGATTCATCTTGACCATCCCCCACTTTGCGGTTAGAATTGGCCGAGGTATGAGGGAGGAGGTCGTGTCGTGAAGCGCATCTGGGCACCCTGGCGCATAAAGTACATCCTGGGTGAAAAACCGCACAACTGCGTCTTCTGCGAAGCACTGCAGTCCAGGGACGACGCGGCGCATTACGTGCTACACCGCGGCGACCGGTGCGCGCTCATGCTCAACCTCTACCCCTACACCAACGGTCACATGATGGTGATCCCTTACCTCCACACCGGCGACCTGGTCGCACTCGACAGCGCGACGATCGCGGAAATGATGCAGACCACCCAGCTGGGGGTGCAGTTGCTGCGCGGGGCGATGGCGCCGCACGGCTTTAACGTGGGCCTCAACCTGGGCCAGGCCGCGGGCGCAGGCATCCAGGACCACCTGCACATTCACGTCGTGCCGCGCTGGGACAACGACACCAACTTTATGCCGGTGCTGGGCGACGTGCGCGTCATCCCCGAGTCGCTGGACGCCACGTATGCCAAGCTGCAGGCCGAGCTGCGCAAGATTCATCCGGGGGCGTAGGTCAGCGTGATCGATCTCACTCCTCAATGGAAGAAAGGACGCGCTGCGGCTGCGCGCTGGATGGCGCGCGGCGAAGTCTCACCGGCCTGGAACTACTGGAACCTCTACCGCGACATCGCCTGGTACGGAGTGCTCTCTGGGGTCTCGACCACTTTCACCAGCGTCTATGTCTTGCGCCTGGGAGGCTCCAGCTTTTTGATTGGCCTGCTCACCTCCCTGCCCGCATTGGTAAACGTCGTCATTCAGGTGCCCGCCGCGCGCCTCATCGAGCGCCAGCGCAACACGCGCACACTGTTGCTCGTTTCCGGCTTTCTGATGCGTCTGCCCGTGCTGCTGCTGGCTCTCATCCCTCTACTGTGGATACGGTGGCAGGCCGGGGCGGTGGTGTGGATCACGGCCCTGGGCACCATCCCGGCGGCCATCTCGAACACAGCCTTTACGGTGATGCTGGCCGACGTGGTGCGCGCCGAAGACCGGGCGCGCGTGGTCAGCGTGCGCAACGTGCTTTTCTCGGCCGTCAGTACGCTGGTGGTTCTGGCAGCAGGCAAGGCGCTGGACATCCTGCCGTTCCCCATCAGCTACCAGTTGATCTTTGCCCTCGCGTTCGTGACCTCGGTGATCAGCGTGTACTATGTGGGGCGCATCGCACTTCCCGACCACGAACCCGCGCCTCACCGCATGTCTCAGGAGCGCCTGGATTGGCGCGGTGCGTTGCGCACGATTCTGGCGCAGCGTGGCTACGTGCGCTTCACGTTGGCCTCGTTTCTGTTCCACTGGGGCCTGAACTTTCCCATCCCGTTGTACGCCATCTACCGCGTGCGTACGCTGCACCTGGGCGAGGGTTGGATCGGGCTGCTCTCGATGATCGAGGCGGGGGTGACGGTCGTTACCTGGTACCTGTGGGGCAAAGCGGCGGAACGGCTCGGCTCGCGCCGCGTGTTGTTGCTGGGAGTGTTGGGCGTCTGCTTCTACCCCTTTGGCATGGCGTTGAGCAAGAACGCGTGGCCGCTGCTGTTCGTGTCATTCATCGCAGGCATCGTCGGACCTGCGTTCAACCTGGGGTTGTTCAATGGCTTGCTTGAGGTCGCCCCGGAGCAGCGCCGCCCGACCTACATCGCGCTGTTCAACCTGCTGATTAACGTGACGGCCTGCATCAGCCCCCTGGTCGCCACGACGCTGGCCAACTCGCTGGGCGTGGTCACGGCGCTCTACATCGGCGGCTCCCTGCGCGTGCTCGGCTTCCTGGCCTACCTGCTGCTCTTGAGGACATAATCCGCAAATAGGGGAAAACACCAAGCCACCAAGACACGAGGGGCGAATCATGTGCGCCTTGAGGCCTTGATAACCGGGCGTCTTGGTTTTTCTCAATCTGCGCAATCTGCGGAATCTGCGGATCATTTGACCTCATTGCTGGCCGCTGAGAGGGCGGCAGGCAGCGCATCGCCGGCGCGCACGCGGTAGGAGCGGATGCCATTCTGCGCCAGTGAGGCCAACACGGCCTCGGTGTTGCCGGGACGGCCAAAGCTGGCCGTGTCCAGCACGATGGCCACGCCGCGAATGCCGCGCCGACGCAGGTCGCGCAGGCTGTCCACCCAGCGCACGTCGTCGGAGGCGGTGATGATCACGGCCGAGGTGTTGCGCCCCAGGCCGCGGCCCTCGGCAGCGATGATCTGCGCCAGCGGGACGGTACCCGTGGCGCGGATCACGGCCAAGGTCTCCAGGATCTTGCTCAACTGGCGCTCGCCCCGCTCCGAGGCCAGTACCTCGCGGCTCTGCGCATAGGCCACCAGGCCCACGGCGCGGTTGCGCGCGATAAAGTGCCTGGCCAGGGAGGCCGCGATGGTCACCGCGTACTCTTCGGTGGAGGGTTCCAGGGCGGGGCGGGTGGGCATCAGGGGATGCAGCTCGCTGGTCTGTGCCGGCTCTTCCCACAGCCGGTCGACCTGCGCCGCACCTTGCATGTCCACGAACAGCCACACGTCGGCCGTGGGGTCCAGCTCAAACTCCTTGACGATCAGCCGTCCGGTGCGCGCCGTGGACGGCCAATGGATGCGGTTAAAGCTGTCGCCGGGAAAATAGTCGCGCACGCCGCTGACATTAGTAGTGACATAATGCGTGCGGCGCCGCATCGCTCCGCCGCCTGGCAGTTCGCCGGTGGGCAGCGTGAAGGCGGGCAGGTCCACGATGAGGGGATAGACTACGATCGAGGAGGTCTGGCCGAGGTGCTTGCGGTGCTCGAATAGCCCAAAGGGGTCGCTGCTGAGCAGGTCGATGGGACCCAGCGTAAAGCGTCCGCGCCGCCGGCACACCGTGCGCACCGTCCAGCCGCGCGTGCGGCGGGCGCCCAGCGAGTTGACGACCCAACTGGCGTGGTGCTCGGGCAGGGTCGAATGGTCGCGCACCTCCACCCACAGCTTGGGCAGCACGCCGCCGTTGCGCACCAGGAAGCGTTCCTCGACCGGGCTGCCAACCTGGCTGCGGTGCGCGCGCGTCTGGCGCACGATCTGGAGGTGGGTCACGTTGGACCATGACCAGAAGTATGAGATGATCGCCACCGCGCTGAGCAGGTAGGTCAGGGTAGAATACAGGCGGTGACCGGTGGCTAGCGCCTGTGCGGCCAATACGACGATCAGCAGCACGATGATCCAGCTACGTTTCACTCCCCCTCCGGCTTACGCTAGCGTTTGGCAGCAGTGGATGCCCGCACGCGGCTGCCGGGCACGGGCACGCTGCGCAGCAGCTCGTTGACGATGTAGCGCGAGTCGACGTTCTTGATGCGCGCGGCGGGACCGATGATCAGCCGGTGGGCCAGCGTCACTTCGGCCAGCGCCTTGACGTCGTCGGGCGTGGCATAGTCGCGCCCCTCCAGCACGGCCCGCGCCTGTGCGGTCCTGAAAAGCGCCAGGGAGCCGCGCGGGCTGGCCCCCAGGTAGACGTCCGGATGCTTGCGCGTGGCGTTGACCAGCTCGACGATGTACTCCTTGACGAGCCTGTCCAGGTGGACGGCTTTGATCTCCTCCTGGGCCTGCAGCAGCTCCTCAGCCGAGATGACCTGCCCCGTCTTCTCGATAGGGTGCGCGTATTGCTGCGCCTCGAGCACGGCAATCTCGTCTGCGGGCGTGGGATGGCCCAGGCTGACGCGCATCAGGAAGCGGTCGAGCTGCGCCTCGGGCAAGGGGAAGGTGCCCTCGTACTCAATCGGGTTCTCGGTGGCCATCACCAGGAAGGGCA
>Ga0315294_10005527_pt1 | contig 13875 bp, 12 predicted proteins | sample YL17G13_40_MG_FD_203626 | JGI IMG/M metagenome (GOLD analysis project Ga0315294, IMG submission 203626) | Sediment microbial communities from Yellowstone Lake, YNP, Wyoming, USA - YL17G13_40 | ecosystem: Environmental > Aquatic > Freshwater > Lake > Sediment | place: USA: Wyoming | collected... | reverse complement strand
CAATGCTCTATAACAAATCAATGCAGCGGATTTTGCCTGCGGCAAAATCGCTGATTATTATGTTGGGCGGATAGTACCAAGGATAAGTTGATATGGCATTAACAAGTTGTCCAGAATGCGGAAATGTTGTGTCAACGGCGGCAGCATCGTGTCCCAAATGCGGTGCATTCATGGCGCCACAAAAGATCCGTATCATTGAACCATTAATAAGTGTAGGAGATGTACAGTGTGTACATTGTCATGCAATCGTAACGCCCCAGAAAATGCAGGTAGGGTGTAGCTCGATGATAATCTCAATCCTCCTGCTTTGCCTTGGAATTATTCCAGGACTGATCTATATCATTTGGGAAAGCAATAGGAAGCAATGTCCGAACTGTATGTTGCCCATAAAATGACGCCCAACAAGGCGCTGTACTGGACGGAGATTCCGCTGGCGTTCCATCCCCGCCAGTGAGCTTGGTCGTTCAGCACTTTAATGATTTCAGAGACTTTCTATCTATCCAGCATCCCTGCCTTTGATGTAAGCCCTGCGAGAATTCGTCTGAAGAAGTCATTTATACAACCCGAAACGTCTCACGGTGTCTTTTGAATACAAGGCGAAAATAGTCGTAATCAAAATAGTATCTATCCACAGATGACGCAGATTTTCACAGATTAAATTCGCTCATGGTCGTATTGCTTAAAATCTGCGCAACTCTGCGAAATCTGTGGATAGAATTAAGTATTTTTATCTTACCCATACTGTTCATCATCCCTGCCTTTCTGAGGCATGTCTGTTTCAAAGTAATTGACAAGCTTCCCTTTCGGTTGTTAGAAACTTCCTGACTTTTTGCATAATTTTCCGGGGAGTGAACTTTTTTCCATGCAGAGCCCTGAACTCATCCTGATGCTGCCTGTGCTTTTGTTTTCACTTTCCCTGCATGAATTTGCCCACGCTCTCGTTGCGCAATGGGCGGGCGATGATACGGCGGCGCGCGCAGGACGCCTCACATTAAACCCTATAAGCCATATTGACCCGGTGGGGACTGTGCTTGTGCCGTTAATATGTCTTATTCAATCCCTGAGCGGCGGGGGCGGCTTCTTTTTCGGGTGGGCAAAACCGGTCCCTGTCAACCCCAACCGTTTCAAAAAGCTGGTGTGGGATGTATATGTGAGCGGCGCCGGACCACTCTCCAATTTTATCCTCGCAGTCATTTTCACACTCATCTTCAAAGCCCTCCTCATGCTGGATATAATGACACCTGACCGCCTCTCCCCGGAGATGATAAGGGTTCTGACTGAACTAATTAGAAACTTTATTTACCTGAATGTCATCCTTGGGCTGTTCAATCTCATCCCGATACCGCCTCTTGATGGTTCACACATCTTTTTCCACTTTTTAGTGCGCTCCCGCACACGTGACAATATAATGTTCATGGCGTTCAAGTTTCTGGAACGTTTCGGGTTTATAATCCTGATGATTTTACTTTTCGCCGTTCCACGTGGGTTAAACCCGTTCTACCTTGTGTTCTGGAAGGTGATTCAAATAATTAACTGGTTCTTATTATTATAGAAAGGAAAGGGGCATGACGAAGAAACGCATTCTCTCAGGGATTCGTCCGACCGGCAAACTACATCTGGGGAACTATGTCGGGGCGCTGGAGAACTGGGTCAGGCTTCAGCAGGAATATGACTGCTTTTATATGGTGGCGGACTGGCATGCCCTGACATCGGAGTATGCAGATACAAAAGAGATTATGGAGAATGTGCAATCAATAGTCTTAGACTGGCTTTCGGCGGGTCTTGACCCTGAGTTATCAGTCCTTTTCATCCAGTCTAAGGTGAAGCAACATGCGGAGCTGGCGCTCCTCCTCGGAATGTTTGTCCCCCTGCCATGGCTGGAACGCTGCCCCACTTACAAGGAGGCGCTCCAGCAGGTGAAGGAGAAAGACCTGCGCACCTACGGATTTCTGGGATATCCCGTCCTGCAGGCGGCGGACATCCTCATTTATAAGGCGGATGCGGTGCCGGTGGGCGAAGACCAGTTGCCACATCTGGAGCTGACACGCGAGATTGCCCGCCGCGTGAACTTCATCTGTGGCGACATATTCAAGGAGCCGCAGGGCATCCTCTCGCGCGTGCCGAAACTCCTCGGCACTGACGGACGAAAGATGAGCAAATCATACGGCAACTGCATCTATCTCTCGGATGATGAGCAGACGGTGAATGAGAAGGTGAGTCAGATGGTGACCGACCCGGCGCGCGTGCGCCGCTCGGATAAGGGACATCCGGAGATTTGCAGTGTGTTTGACTACCAGAAGGTCTTTACACCGGAGCGCATATCAGAGATTGAGTCGGGATGCCGCGCCGCAACACTCGGATGCGTGGAATGCAAGAAAATCCTTGCGGCATCATTAAAAGCGCTCCTTGACCCCATGCGGGCGCGCCGCGCAGAAATATTGAAAAAACCCGACTATGTGCGTAACGTGATTGAGGAGGGAAATCTCCGCGCCGCCGCGGAGGCGGAAAAAACAATGAGACAGGTGAGGGAGGCGCTCAAAATCGTTCCGTAAAGTTTCAAAAAGTTTCAGGAGTTTCAGAGGTTTAAGGGGAATATAATTGTCAATTGTCAATTGTCCATTATCAATTATTAATTGATGCCATGAGTTACCGTGTAAAAATCAAGGTCTTCGATGGACCGTTCGACCTCCTGCTCCATCTCATCAAGATAAATGAGATGGACATAAATGACATTCCTATTGCCGAGGTCGCGAACCAATATCTGGAATACATCCAGCTCATGAAGGACCTTGACTTAGAGGTGGCGGGGGAATTTCTTGTCATGGCGGCAACGCTTTTAAACATCAAGGCACGGAGCCTCCTCCCCCCTCGCGAGGATGAAAGCTATGAGGAGGAGATTGACGAAATACTTTCCGCGAAGGAGCTGATGCGCCAGCTGATTGAATACCGGAAATTCAAGGAGATTGCCCAATCCTTGCGCAGCCGCGAGGAGGAATATGCGGACGTCTTTTTCCGGACGGAGGTTATCCCGATTCTGCCGGGTCCCGAGCGGGAGGAGGAACCTCTCCACGAGGACTTGAAAAACCTCTTCACAGCCTTTTCACGCGTCCTGCGATATGCCGAGGCGCAGGGTTACCACCAGGTTACCGGCGATGAATTCTCCATTGAGGAAAAGATGGAACACCTGCGCCATCTGCTGACACAGGAAAAACTGCTTGACATCATCAAGGTCTTTGAGCGGTGCATGAACAAGGTGGAGATGATTGCAACCTTTCTGGCGGCGCTGGAATTGTGTCGCCTGAAGGAGGTCAGAATCAGCCAGTCGGGACTTTTTGAGCCGATATATCTCACTCCGTCGGCAGGAACATAAACCTTTCTCTGAAAATAAGAGGTGCCTTATGAAAAAGAAACCGACGTCCTTTTTCGGCATGGTTGTCTTATGCGCCGCGTGTCTTACCGCCTGTCACCACCAGCCGATTATCATTCCCGATTTCAACACCCCCACAGAGCAGTATATCTTTGCCAAGAACTTAAAAGACCAATCTCTTATGGAATCTCCACAGCAAGAGAAAAAGGTGGAACGCACAGAAGCGCTGATACTTGCCTATAGCAAAGTCACCGAGCGCTTTCCTGAAGACCTTCGCGTGACACCGCTTGCCTGGAGCGAAGTGGCTGATATATATTTCCGGAAGGGTGATTATAAAGAATCGCTCAGGCTGTACGAAATTGTGCTGAAGAAATATCCCGACCAGGATGATGTGGTCTGCAAATCGCTCTTTGGCGCGGCTCGCTGCCACGACCACCTTAAAAATTATGAGAAAGCGCTCTCATATTACAAGCAATGCTATGAGCGTTTTGAAAATGACAAACGTCCACACCTTGCATTTCTTGGCAAACAGGCAAGGCAATTTTATAGCAGGGTCAGGGTAAGATGATAAAAAAAATCTGCCTGTCTCTGTTGGCGCTTTTTGTGCCCATCTTTTGCATGGGCTTATCGGTCGATGAACCACCGGTGACGGAAGGGCGCCGTCACGTGGAGCGTTACAACAAAGACCCCCTCGCCGTCCGCTCCATGAATCCCGTTTTCGATGAATTCCCCGATTCCTCCCTTGTGGATTTCAGCTATCTCCTTGACCCTCCCGCGGGGAAACACGGCTTTGTGAAGGTTGGCGAGGACGGACATTTCCACTTTGAAAAAACCGGCGCACGCGTCCGCTTCTGGGGCGTGACGGTGGCCGCCTCACACATCGATATCCCGAAAGAGCGCATCCGCCTCGCAGTGGACACCATCGCCCGCGCCGGATGCAACGTCCTCCGCCTGCATGAGATTGACAACCGCGGCGGCGAGAAATACAACCTCGTCCGCCGAAACATCATTGATGAGGCATGGCCGCATAATAATGACTCACGCCACTTTGACCCCGAATACCGCGACCGGCTGGACTACTGGATATGGTGCGCAAAACAGAAGGGGGTTTATGTTTATCTCGTTGTGAGGTGCTACCGCACATTCCGCGCGGGCGACGGCGTTGCTGAGGCGGATAAACTGGACCGAAAGGCAAAACCTTACGGTTATTTCAATTCCCGTCTTTTAGACCTGCAGGATGAATATATCACAGAATGGCTCTTCAAGCATAAGAATCCTTATACCCTTCTGCCCAACGGGCTTGACCCTGCCGTGTGCATGATTGAACTCATCAATGAGGACAGCCTGTTCTTTGAAGCCGGCGAGTGGACATCCTTCATCGAGCCTTACAGGTCAGAATTTCAGAAACTCTGGAACGACTGGCTGAAAGGGCAGTATGGTAGTACAGATGCCCTTCGGCGGGCATGGACAATCTCCGGCGGCGGGTGGTCTGCCCTCCTGCCGGAGGAGCGCCTTGAGGATGGCACGGTTAAGATTCCCGATATGAAGGCGCGCCAGGCGCGTGAGATTGCGCCGGAACTGTCCGGTGAGCCGCTCTCTCATCCGCTCAGGCAGAGGGATGGCGCACGTTTCGCCGCCCATCTCCAGCGCAAAATCTTCGCCCGCCAGCGCGACCTCATCCGCTCAATGGGATGCCCCATCCCCCTCACTGCCGTTGTTAACAGTGAGGTCATCCCTGACACATGGTCAGTCGCGCAGGAACTGGACTTCACTGGCGAAAATGCCTACCAGGACCATCCGGCATTTAAGTCGGGCGAGGCGTGGGTTGGCAAGTCCTTTTTCAAGAATACAAACTATCTGAGACAGACCGGTCCCTGGAGCCCGCCTGCATTCATGGCGCGTTACAAATGGGCGGGAAAACCGCTTGTGTGCCGCGAATGGACGCTCTGCTGGCCCAATGAATACCGGAACTCCACAAATATCGCCATGGCAACACAGGCGCTCCTCCAGGATTATGATGGCATGATTCACTTTGCATACTACACGGCTGGAGACCATTTTATTTGCAGTTCGTTCGGGATGCAGGCAGACCCCGCACGCTGGGGGACATTCGGCTACGCCGCGGAACTGTTCATCAATGGCGACATCAAACCCGCGGAGCGTCTCATCGAGATTGCCTACACGGATGAAGACCTCTTCCGCTACGGGAGCTATATGGACCACCTGTATGACCTGTCATGGGAATGCCGCTTGCAGAACCATCACTTTTCCGGCGCGGCGCAATCCGGGGCGGATATCCGCATCTCCAGCGGCAGAAGCGGGCTGGGCATATATACAGGGATGCATAATATTTTATGGGACTGCCGGTTTGAGCGCTGGAATGCAGACGGTGCCGCTCACAGACAGAGCCTCTTTTTCACAAGCGGCTATCAGGACCCGCTTCTCCTGAACGGCGCCGATTTCCCCACCTCTCCGGTTTTGCGCGGCGGATATGTGCCGCTGTGGGAGGGGGCGGGGCGATGCGGGGGTTTTTATGACCCGCGGAGCAAAAATATCATCCTTAAGAATGTTGATTCCACAAGGGTGGTGGCGGCGGCGAGGGGACTCTTGCGCACTATTGAAAAACCCGATGCGCCATTCATGCCCATTTTAGAACCGGACTCTGTTGTTATCCGCTCAGGCGAGGTCAATAGAGACATCAAAAACGGCAGGGTGCTCATCAACACACCACGCCTGCGAGCCATCATGGGTGAGCTGAATCCCGCCGAAAGGTTCATCGCGGGCGGATTTTCCGTGCTCTCGCAATCGCCCAATGCCTGCCTTGTCGCCCTCTCGCTTGACGGTAAACCCCTGGAGGAATCGAAGAGATTTTCCGTGAAGATGGCAACCGTGGCAAACAACCGGGGGCAGATGCTGAAGCCTGTGACGGGTAAAGATGCACCCGGGCGTCTTGTTCTGGAATACCCCGGCTCTGTCCCTGTGCAAACGCAGGGTAAAGCCTCTGAGACCCCAACGGCGCTTTCAATGGGAGGCGCGCCGCTCATCGAGGCATTCTTGATAAACGGGACGTGGGAGGCGGTCTTTGACCGCGAGCGGGACGAGGTCATGCTTACCTGCGACACGCCGAATGTGCGATTCCGACTTGGGAAAGCGGCATTTGGCGCACAGTTGCCGGAAACGCTCTCCATGCAACGGTTTTACTGTGAATATCCTCCCTCCCCCGCAGAGGATGTCAAACGGGACTTCATCTATCCCGGATACGCCAAGTATGTGCGCGTGGCGGCGCCGGCGCGCTAAGGAAGGCGCTTGGCGGCGCATCCGCAATCCGGCGCACCATTGAGATGTGCCTGCGGATGGCTGCTTTTTCCTTGCATATATGTTTCACCCATTTGATATATGGCGCATATTCATGTGGAGGGAAAGACATGGTTACAGCCATTATTCTGATTAATGTTGAGCGCAAACGGGTGCTCGAGGTGGCGGAGACGCTTCATCAGATTGAAGGTGTGACGGAGGTATATTCCGTTGCGGGGCGATATGACCTTGTTGCCATCTTGCGCGTGAAGGAACATGAACAGGTGGCAGATACTGTCACCGGACAGCTATTGAAACTTGAGGGCATCCAAAAGACGGAAACCCTCATCGCCTTCAGATGCTATTCAAGATATGACCTTGACCACCTGTTCAGCATCGGGCAGGAAAAGGGCTGACTGGTTGAATGGCGATGGAAACGGCATCTTCGGAACATCTGTTACATCTGACGCTCGGTCTTCTGCCCGGTCTGGGACCCGTCTATATTGCCGACCTTCTTGAGACACTTCAATTTGAACACCTGAGCCTCATCGGGCTATTCAAACTCACACCCACAAAACGGCGGAAATGTCTCCATCTTTCACCCGAGATTCATAACGCCTTAGACAGAGCGCCAGCCCACCGGGAAAATATAAAAGCGCTTGAACAGAACATGGAAAGGCGCGGCATCTCATGGATGGCGCGCGGGGATGCAATGTATCCGGTGCGGCTCACCCGTTTTCTGGGCAAATCAGCGCCCCACATCCTCTTTTATCATGGCAATGTTGAAATTCTACAGGAGGCATATTTCATTGGAATCATCGGGACGCGCCAGCCGTCAACTGAGGGGCTGGAGGCTGCGCAACGGTTGTCGATGGAGTGCGCCCGACGCGGCGTGATAATCGTCAGCGGCGGGGCGATGGGTATTGACGCTGCCGCACATTCAAGCGCCCTTGCCACAGGCGCCACTGTCTTCGTCCTCCCATTCGGCTTATATCATCTGAGACGTTTGTCCTCGCTCGCGGAAAATATAGAGCCCGGAAATCACCTGTTTCTTTCCGAATTTCACCCTGAAGAACGCGGGACACACAACACGCCGGTACAGCGAAACCGCACCGTGGCGGCGCTCGCCGATGCCATCCTCGTCATTGAGACGGGCACAAGGGGCGGGACGCTCCACACTGTTAGGTTCGCCCGCGGATTCGGGAAACCCATCCTCGCCGTGGATTTCTCCCCCGCGCCCAACCCGCCGGGCAATGCCTCCCTCCTTGCATGCGTGGCGGAAGCCGTCCCTGCAGAGATTCACAGGGACACTCATGACCGCATTATGAAATCCATCAGGCGCGGGTCAGCCCTTCTCACGGAAAAGCCGCCCCTGCAGGGCTCCCTTTTCTAAAAAAATCCGGGGTGAAAATCTCAGGGCGTGGGGTGTTGTAAGGCGGAAATTGCCTGAAAGGAGCGGTGGCAACGCTCAATCAGGTCTTTATTCTCCGGCAGATTGCGGATATACATCTTGTAACCCTCCCGCGTTGAGCGGGCATTCGGAGACAAACGATGATAGACCTGTTCCCACCTGCCGTCCTTTTCCAGGAGTTCATTCACGGGCGCATCTGCGGTTACCACGATAAAATTAACCCGCCAGTAATCAAGGAGTTCATCCCACGTCCGGTCATCGGGTGAGACCTTGCGGTCAATGCCATTCTGGATAATCTGCTCATGGCGCATGAATGTCCCGCCGAAGATGTCATAACGGTCGTCGGTAAAGACCTTGTGGTATTCCGGGCTTAAGCGCCAGATGAGGAATCCCGCCTCATTAATCTGGTTGAACATCCGTCCGGTGAAGCCGTTGGCAACTATGAAATTTGCCTCCGACACGGGGTAATTCGCCTCATAATATCCCTCACCGGCAAAGTAGCGGAGGTTGCGCTCTATGAAGGATTCACCCTCGCGATGATTCGCCACCGACCATCCAATAATGAGGACTGCGGCAAGGCTGAAGAGGGATGGGAGATGAGGCTTCAGACGTGCGTGCGGGATTTCCTCCGTAAGGGCGGCAAGTATCCGTCCACACACCGGAGCGCTGACAATCCCCACAAGCGGCAGATGCCTCACATGCTGTAATCCCTGGTGCATGAAAAAGATAATGAGAAGCCCCTCGGGAAGGGTTACAACCTTCTTTTTCAGGATGAATCCCGATGCCACCAGAAACAGGAGCAATGCCTCAAATGCAAGGGTGTAAAAGAAGTCCGGCGAGCGGAGCTCCGGGATGATACGGACAAGGAGCGCATCGCTCATCACGCGTCCGGGCAATAGATAAAGGTTATACCCGTAAGGATTAATGAGGGAGGCGGCAAGACATGCCACGAGAATGGCGGCATTCATGACCACATTCGTCTCACGCCAGCCCGTGGTGAAGCGCCGCTGCACAAGGACTTTCCAGATATCCGCCGCAAGATAAGCCCCGATGGCAATAATGCCCAGGATGAAGCCCCCATGCAGATTCGCCCATGGAATCATGACAACGGGGAGGACCCAGAGCCAGCGCTGTTTGATGCGTCCCGTCGCCGCCTCGCGCAGAAGAAATAACCATCCCGCAAAAAGGGCGTATGAAAAGAGCGGCGGTCGGGGGTAAATTGTCCGGCGGGAAAGGAGAAGGGCCAATAGCCCCGCCAGAATCGCAATCGGCACACTCCCCGTCTCTCTCCAGGTAAGCGCGGCAACCAGCCCACATGCCACAACGAGGAGGAGCGCCGTGAGAAGGATGACCATGCGGAAGCCGCCCTGCTCGGTGCCATCGCCCAATCCGAATGCGGAGTAAAAGACGACCTGCGCCAGCCATTCATGATTGTGCCAGAGGATGGACTCGGAGGTGTAAGCAAGGATATCATATTTCGGGAGAGAAAATCTGTTTTCAGTGATTATCTTCCCTGTCTTCACATGCCACCAGACATCGTTATCCGAACGAATCGGGGTCAGGGCGAAGGAAAAGACGGAACAGATGAAAAGAAGGATGATAAAGATGTTCAGGAACTGGCGCACTTCTGCCCCTCCCCATGTGATATTCGGAACCGTATCACCAGTATGACCCACAGGACAAGACTGAAAATGGACAGGGCGGCCCCATAAACAAGGGAAACCGGACGGTATTCCATAATTACCACATGGTTACCCTTGGGGACCTCAATAGAACGGAAGGCGTTGTTTGCGCGCCCCAGCGTTAGCGGCGAGCCATCCTCTAATCTCGCCCGCCACCCCGGCATCCAGACATCGCCGGTTACAATCAGCGCATCCATCGGCAGATGGCATTTCAAGCTCACACGCTGATGGTTATATCCGAGCACCCTGATGTTTTGCGCTTCATCAGGAATGTTTTGAGTCCGCTCCTTTCCGCCCTCCATGACAACATAGGAGACCTGATGCGGGTCAAAATCCTCCGCGGAAAGCCTTCCAAGGAGTGTTTTTTCATCCGGCAGGGCAATAACCCTGTGCGGGATGTAGGCATAAGGAACCGCATCCGCACGGCGGTAAAGCGTCTTTCCTGAACGGACATCGGAGGCAATATTGACGAGGTCATCTCGCTTTCCGAGGCTGCCTCGTGAAAGGACAAAGGCGCAGGCGGCGAGACGCGCAGCGCCAGGACTCCCCGGTCGCGCCGCATTCCAAGCGTCAATGTAATGGCGGAGTTCCACCGGATGATATCCGAGCGGTACGCCGATGCCGTTCATCATCGGGCGGATGGAAAGCTCATTGCCGATATCAAGGACACGCACAGGCGGCGGCTCCTTCTTCAGGATGGCGTCAGGAAATGAGTTATAAAGATAATCATGATACGGCGCCGCAGGTTCGGGCTGGATGAATGCCCTGTCATTCATGGCGGGGTCAACGAAAAAGAGGACAAGGATGGCTGCCTTCACAAGCCAGAGGAGCTGGCGGGGCGCCGTGTTTGAGCGCACTAAAAACCATGTGTGAAAGAAAAGACCGAGCGCGATAAGCGTCACCCCCGCAAAGAAGAGGCTGCGACGTAAACTATAGACAATGCGGCTGAGCCTTTCATAAAAAAAAGCCGACCCGCCCTCCGAGCCGGCATATTGCCCTGACTTCTGAATAACGCGGAGATAATATCTGTGGGACATTACGGTGAGGATGAAGAAAAGGAGTCCGAGAATTACAAAGATAAGGATGAAATTTTTTTGCGCATGTTTATCCATCTTCTCCCTGGCGCGCACCATAAGCGCCTCAAACCCGAAGGCGGCAAGCACCGCGGCGCAAATGCCCATGAGAAACATCACCGTGGCGGGGGAACGGAAATGTCTCATCCCCGGCACATACTCATACAAAATGCGATACAGTGGAGAATATGCCCCGCAGGCGATAAGCATGGAAAGGAAAAAGAGAAGCGTGAAATAAAATTTTACCGGTCGCGCAGAGAGCAAACTCCCAATAAAAGCAAGGATGACAATTGCCATGCCGAGATAATCGCTCACAAGCCGCTCACCCCAGCGCCCCCAGTAATTGCCGTATCCCCCGCGGATGCTGTCACCTGTGAAGCGCGGGAGAAGGAGCTCCCAGAGCTCCTCCGGCGGATAGGAACTCCTTGCGGCATCCTGAAACTCCATCCCGCCCCCGCGGACGGAAAAGCCCGCAGTCTCATAAGCGGGCATGGTTTGCACGGCGGAGATGGCAAGGGAAAAAAGAATGGCGGCGGCTAAAAGACTTGACACCTTCGCGGGCGGGATTGCAAGGGGCGCTCGCCGTCTTCCTCCAACGCACCAGAGGGTGTAAATGAGGGCGGCTCCAATGCCGTAATAATAAACCTGCGGATGGCTGGAAAGGAGCGGCATGGCAAGCGCCGCACCCGCATAAAGAAAGCGCCTTTTCTTGCCAGAGTAAAACCCGCGATGGAGATGACTTATAACCAGCGGAATCCAGACAATCGCCTGGACCTTCTGCAGATGACCCGGATAACACAGGGTGGCAAAATGGCCGCACATCTGAAAACCCAGCCCCCCCACAGTGGCGGGGAATCTCTTCAATCCTATGGCGCGGCTCAGGCGGTAAACAAACGCACCCGCCAGAATGCTGTGGAGCACATATTGCACATTGAAGGCGAAGGGAAAGGAGAACACAAGGAAGAGCCATGAGGGCGGATAAAAGGGACAGAAGGCAAATGAGCCGATAAAGGGGATGCCGCAATAAAGATGGGGCAGCCAGGTGATAAAAGTCCCGCCTCTCAGATTCCCCCAGCCGTAACGCAGCATTAGATAATCATGATAGAGGGTGTCATTGCCAAACAGGATGACATCGCCCCGCAGGACACATGAATAAAGAAGGAACGCCGATGCGGCAATGGCTGTGCACGGAAAGACCCTTTTAAATTTCCTTTGATTGATGAATGTCATGAATGAACGGTCTGTGCCCTCATATTGATGATACTAACCTTGAGGAGACGTTTGATGAGCGAAAGATGGCGCAGTGTCTCAGGCGCCACAAGGACGCTGTCAAGGTCTCCCCCTTGGAATTTCTCCTCCAGTGTGCGCAAGTCCTCTATGATATCCTGTATTTGTTCAAAAGTTGGAGTCTCCTCGCGGACAAGCGCTGCCCGGACTTCATTCAAAAAACTGTTCAGGGCAGGCTGAAGTCCTGTTGAGCCAATCAGGTGTTCAATGAGGGTGCGGGCAGATTGAAAAATGCCCATCGGGGAATCCAGAGAAATCCTTGTGAGACGGGGATGGGAGAGTCTCTCAGCGTCCTGCTGGTTAAGTGGATAAGCAAGCGAGACGAAATGACCCCAGAGCGGGAGGGGCGCCAGATGCCGCAGGTAATCGGCGAGGCGGGAAAGTGTTTCGGACTGAAACATGGGAGCAAACATGGCATCATCAGGAATACGGTTGAGGTCGCCTTCGATGGTTGCCTCGAGGACAAATGGCGGAGTTGCGGGGTAACGAGCGATTAGAGAGGTGATAAGTCCGTCATTTATCCAGGTTGTTGCAGATGACTGAATCTCCCGAAAGTTGTCGGCGCCGGGCAAGGGAAATTCACCCGGTATAACGAGGAGAAATGGCATGGAAAATCGCGCCTCCCGGAGCCTTCCGGAAACGTAAGCCATGTATTTTGTCAGACATTCCTTCTTCCACGCCTTCCAGAGGGTTGTTGCGGCGTCTTCATCCTTCAGTGAAAGGGATGCCAGGTCGATCTTCAGTTCCTCCTTCACCGCCCTGCGGCAATAATCACAAAAGCATGCAGCCTCATCCGGCGTGGAATACTCAAATGGATAGGTGTGCATATCCACCACGACGCCGGTGACGGGAAAGGACTCGACGATTTCAATGAGGAGGTCTGCTGAGAACCGCCGCACCTCGGGGTTATTCAGGCAGAGGAAGAGGTCATTCTGCGAGGCGCCGATGGGGGCATAGGTTTTCCTTTTGTTCATGGCAGCCCATTTTTTACGGCGGGCGATAATGGGACCGAACTCATGGATGCGCCTGTCGCCGACGCGGAGAATATCCGCATACGCAAACACGGCGAGGTCATGCTCAGATGCGGCTTCAAAGATATCAAGGAAGACATCGCCAACCTTTTTCAGGTCGGGGCGGATGGCAGGAAGATGATAATCCGAGGCGACACGGCTCGGGAAAAGGGTGTAACCTCCGCGAAAGGCGGGGAGCAGGAGGGCATTGAATCCCGACCGGGCGGCGAGGGCAACTTGTTCGCGGAGCGCACCTCCGGGAGGCTTCTCCGGCACATCCAGCAAATAGACACAAGTCCCGAGAAGGGATGTCTCACTGGTTGAATTCATCGCAATTATTTCGTCCATATATGAGATTGATTTTAACCGACAAACTCAAACAATCATCAAGAATCACGTTGCGGAAAACTTAAATATCATGCAATAAAAATCCATAGTTGACATGAAAGGATAATAAAAAATAGATTCCATCACAAAATTGACTTTGTAAACATGAAACATGTTTATGAGAAATCACGAAGATATCTTTTATAAAGATAAGAAATCTACGTCGCTTTTTGACATGATTAACAAGATTTACATGATTTCCGCCTGAGGCGGATAAACCCTGTCTGAGAATCTGCGAGGTGTTTTCTCACATTGTATCAGATTGAGGATAAAACATAGTGATAGAACAACCCTTACATGTCATCTTCATCTGGCACATGCATCAACCCTTTTACAAGCGGCTTGACACCGGCGAGCATGCCAT
>Ga0315294_10005525_pt1 | contig 13876 bp, 19 predicted proteins | sample YL17G13_40_MG_FD_203626 | JGI IMG/M metagenome (GOLD analysis project Ga0315294, IMG submission 203626) | Sediment microbial communities from Yellowstone Lake, YNP, Wyoming, USA - YL17G13_40 | ecosystem: Environmental > Aquatic > Freshwater > Lake > Sediment | place: USA: Wyoming | collected... | reverse complement strand
ACGGATGATTGGCAAAAATCCCTGAAAGATTTAGATCGGTTCGCTACTTTGCGAGGATTGCAAGTCAATTTGGCGGCTGCACGTCAAGCTGCCTCTGATTTCCAATCAGAAGTTTCTACTTGTAAAAGTGAGCTAAATGTTAAGGCTGCAACTGCTCAAGGTGTTGCCGATCTATCTGAACAAACTGAAGATGATTATTTGAAAACTCTAAAAGAGCAAGAAATCGAAAAACGATTGGCGGCTTTGAAGGAGAATCAATGAAATCAGCAATTGTGTTGATTATGCTGTGCTGCATAGCAGGTTGCGACCTGCCAGATCAGCCTATTTTACAACCGCCAATTTTTGCTCGGGGCGACGTAGTGAAATTGAAGGATTCAGAAGTTTTGGGCATCGTGACGTTTGTCGTGCAAAATAAGTCTGATTGGACATGTAGTGTCATGTTTTCAGATACATCTTTGGAATATTCTGAAAAGAATTTGGTGCTTTTCAAGCACGCAGAATGGCATGTTCCATCGGATCACAAGCCCGAAATCGATGATTTTAAAACGATTTTACCGCCGTAGTTTACAAAACAGCATTCTGTGGTATAATTACTTATGACAAGATTACTTGGCTCATTCTAACCCTTGGAGATAATTATGAAAGCTGAAGAAATGCTTCGTGGTCGAGAAGCCATCGAGCAAGAAACCAAAGCAGAAGAAGCGAAAGCCGTTTTGACTAAGAAAATCATGCCTGCGGTCAACATTGTAGCATTCGCCGCCAGTTTTGAAATTTTACGACGGATTTTTCGTTAGAACAACAATGACTTCGCCGCCTAATTTAAGGTTGGCTTCATTGTTGATAATTCTACTAATCGTTGTTTGAGACAGGTCTAGTTGATCTCCAATTTTACATTGAGTTAATCCTAAATTTGACAGCCTGTGAATCTCGCAGGCTGTTTTCGTATCTACTTTGCCCGGTCTATAGCCTTTTTTAGTTTGATATAATTTGTGTTTTTTCAGCCATCTTCTTATAGTCATAGTTGTTACGTTAAATTTAATTGCACCAGCCGATAAATTGTCGATGAAAGGCAGCAAGTCTTCTTTAGTTATTTTTAATTGCTTGTTGTCTTTACAATTTTGACATAGCTTTTTATAATGTTTTCTTTTTAATTGTATCGATACACCGCATTCTTCGCATTCAAAAAAAAGTCGCCGATTGTTACGACCACCATATGTTGGTGTTTGCGTGTGGCAATTTGGACATAATATTCTCAAATTATCTAATCTGTGGTCGTTTCTAACCCCATTTCTATGATCTAATTCAAGGGTTAAAAATTGACCTTGCCATTCTGGTCCTAACCCACATGTCTCACATTTATTTTCTAGAAGTCTTGCCTTCAGTAATCTTTGCTTCAATTCTTTAATGCCATAAGTAGAATTTTCCTTCAATATTTGAGACAATGGAAACGTCTCGCTTTTTGAAAATTTAGACATATCTATAGATAATTTTTGGCATCTATTTCTTAGTGTTTTATAATTATGTCCTGCCACCCTCATACCTAATTCTTGTAAAATATCTCTGATCGTTTCTTTGCTATCAATGATTGTCTGTAGATGTTCGGGTGTTAAATTGTCTATTTTGCTTTTTAACATTTCATTCGCTCCTTTTTAAGTATTGTAGTGTCAATGTACTAAAAAATATAGTCAATACTTAATTTTTAGTAATTTAAACTACATATTTTATTTCAGGAGATCACAATGACCTTACAAAGTCCAACGGTCGGAGAAGTTACCCTTCTTCAATATTTAGTTGCTTTAGCAACTCCTACAAATTTAGTTCTTCATTTATACACAAATGACCCAACTTCTGGTCCCAATCCTTTCGCTCCAGGCACTGTAATTGCCAACTTTACAGAAGCTGCTGCAACTGGTTATAATCCAATTACTTTAGTTGGATCAAATTGGACAACAACGACGCCAGCCAGTTTAGGAACTGCTGTTTATAGCGAAGTTACTTTCACATTCACTACAGCCGTAAGTGTTTATGGATATTACGTTACATCGACGAATGCCAGCACATTGTTGTGGTGCGAAAGATTCTCTGGCGCTCCTTTTACCCTTCCAACGGGCGGCGGCACTATCGGAATTAGCCCCAAGGTCACATTGACGTAATCAATTTAATTGATAAAAACTCCTTACAATCGTAAGGAGTTTTTTTATGAATTGGGCTAAAATGCATACATAATTCTATGGATTTAGAATTTAAACATTGGTTAGAAGATTGCGGGCAAGTGACCAGCACTTATTCTAATGTAAATGACGAAGCCTTTGAGAAAAAAGGTTTGAGAAGTAGTTTTACGGGTGGTCGAAGAACGCCTGAAAAAGCTACTTCTGATCCTGAAAAATTGTTTAAATTCAAGAAAAATAAAAAGTAAGGTTTACCCTCATATAAGGAGTTATTATGACAAACCCAAGCCCAGCAATTACATTTTCTGTTGATTTGACGCCATTGTCCAATGAAGCTATTGGTCCAAATACAAGTGCCACAACAACGGCGGTTTTATCTCCTGACATGTATCAGGGTGCAGACAATGGCACAGCAGCAAGAGCCAACAGAAAAAATTTAGTTAGCACGTTGTTGCCATCGTTACAGGTTAGTCCTGATCGTGTGTTGAAACATGGCGATACATTTACAGAATACGGCACCAAAGCTGTTTATTTGAGAAAAATGTATGCTGTGGGATATGCACCTGCTGAAAGAGCCTATTTAACAGTAACTTCGGTGGTTTGATGACTTCATTTGCCAGAGTATTAGAACAGATGAATGGCGACACGGTTCTTGAGTTTGCTGATGCGAATCCAAAAGCCGTGATCGCTATTCGTGCTGGTCTTAATATTCGACCTGAGTTTTGGGATGATTTTTTGAAAATGTGCAATCAATCTCAAGCGTTATCTGAATTATTGGGGGTGCGCAGAGAAATTATTGCTCGTTGGCCGAATCAAGTAAGAGAAGGTCTGGCACATGTTGAACGACAAGATAGCACGGAAGCTGCGAGTAAGAAAGCCAATCTTATAACCACCGGCTATTAAAATGAATGAAAAAATTATTGTAAATAACAATAAACGAAATAATATTCCTACCATTCTCAAAGGCATTACGCCCGAGCAAATAAAATCAATTAATCAACGTCAAGGAAAAACATTTTCCTATCCAAAGGCGGTACAAAACATGGCAAGTCACAAAAAAAGACCAAAAACACCAGGGATTGCACCGCCGCCACCTGTTCGACCTAATCAAAAATACCTCACGAGCCTACTTGAAGACCCTATATTAATTGATCTTCCAGAACTGGGTTCATTTAATGCAGGTATAGTTTCATTTCCAGGTCGAGATGAATACATTATGGTTTACAGACCAGATGAATACAGTTTTATAGCTTGCATTTTAAACAAAGAATTTGAAGTCAAAAAGAACTCTTATTTCAAATTCAGCATTACTAATTGTGCTGATCCTCGTATTATTTGGACGCCTGATAAAAAATTGTTGATGATATATTCATCAACGGATGAAGTAGGTTTAAGATATGAGTGTATTCGTGGTGCCATCATTATGGATTTAGCCATTTCAGACGAATTCATTAATGCTAAACCATTTCGAGTGAGCCCAAAAGAACTTACCGACCGCCAGAAAAATTGGACTCCTTTTGTTTACAAAAACAAAATTTATTTGGTTGCCAGCATTTGTCCTCATGTTATTTATGAATTAATTTTATTGGATAACAATGATGTTCATTGTGAAAAAAGGTTTGAGACTGAATGGCTGAACCCTTGGTTTTATCAAGAGTTTTTAAGGGGCAATACGAATCCAGTATTGATGGCTGATGGTAATTTTCTAGGAACATTCCACACAGCAGTTAAACTTGGCAAGTCGATGCATTATTATGATAATGGTTGTTATGTTTTTGAAGGAAAGCCTCCATTTAGAGTTTTAAAGTGTGCTAATCAAACATATTTGCCTGCGGAGGCAGCAACTGAACGCCATTTTCGCAAAAGGGAATTAATAAAGGTGGATTTCCCAGTCGGCATGATTATTGAAGGCGAGAGACTATTGATAAGCTATGGAGACAATGATTCTATTGTTAAAATCATGGAAACAACAGTAGAGAAAATGTTAGCTTTAACAGTAGATGTTTATTAATATGAAACCAAAAATTAGCTTAATGATTCACACGGCATCCCACGATGTCTTTCTGCAAAACCAAAACATAAATAGCTATTTTGAATCTGTTGTGGATTGTCTGAAACGGCAAACGTTTAAAGCATTTGAATTTATTTACATTGATACTTTCTATGAAGACAACAAAGAAAAATTTGAAAACATAATCAAAGATTGTCCTTTTCAAATAAAGCATGTTCCAATTCATAAAAATCACAGATATTGGTTCGATCAAGACTGTTGTTACATCTCCGCAGCCAAAAATACTGGCGTCCTTTATGCTGATGGTGATTTGTTAATTACTTGCGATGATGGCGAATACTTCCCAGATGATCTTTTGCAACGATATTGGGCTAATTATAATGATAAGTTTTTGATGCATGCGTTTCACAAACGCATGAAAACGATTAAGACGGATAATGGCGAAATAGTTTATCCTATTGATGGCGATATTTACATTAACGATCATCGAGCTTCAAACGTAGCTACTAATCCTGTGTATAGGCATAATTATGGGACATGGGCATTCGCAGGGTCTTCTTTTACATTAGAAGATGCTTTGAAATTAAATGGTTTCAACGAACGCATGGATGGTTGTAAAAGTTTAGAAGATTGCGATTTCGGAACACGTTTGCAAATGATTGGTAGACAATTCACTTTAGACAAAGCTGGTTTTGTTTACATTTTAGATCATCAAAGTTATGGCGATGCTATGAATTGTAATTGGGAGTCTAAAACGGAAGCCGATGGGCAATTGACCACGCCAGTATCTGCAATAGAACCAAAAAAGAAAATAAACAATTTGATAGCCATAGAAAATTATGGCATGTGTCGGTGTGCGATTGAGTTAATCGATCTACGAGCAAATTGGAATCCATTGACTCCAAAACATTTTGAAATTATCAAAAGAGAAACTATAAAATATAGAAATTTTGATCCTTTTGAAGAAGCCAATAAAAGCAATATAGAAATATGGTTGAAAACACCTACTTTTGATCTTAAGAAAGAAAGAACAGAATTAAGAGTTTCAACAGATTGGAAGTGGAATGAGTAAAGAGCAACTATTAGAAAAAATTAGCAGTCTTTTGCCAACAATTCACGGTTGGTGTTCTATTGAAAAGGCAACTAAATTCATAGAGGTCATTCTTGAAACAAAACCAGATATTTGTGTAGAAATTGGTGTATTCGGCGGTTCTTCTCTGATACCTCAAGCACTGACAGTTTGTGAAAACAACAAAGGCAGAGTCTTTGGTATTGACCCTTGGTCTAATGATGCCGCTTTAGAAGAAATGCAAGTTGATGACCACAAACAATGGTGGACAGATTTGAATCTTGAAGATATCTACAACCATTGCACCGACAATCTTAAAAAGCTAGGTGTTTATAAGTATTGTACACTAATTAGAGATAAAGCTGAAAATGTCGTCAATACATTTGCCGATAATTCTATTGATGTGCTTCATATCGACGGTAATCACTCGGAAGCATTGTCTTACAAAGATGCATCGTTGTATTTACCTAAGGTAAAACCGGGCGGCTATATCTTTTTCGATGATATTTGGTGGACTGAAAATCAACAAGTAACCACTAGAAAAGCAGTGGTCTATTTGTTGGAACATTGCACTAGGATTGACTTGGTTAGTGATTGTTTAATTTTGAAAAAAAATTAACTACGATGTAAGTTTAATGTTTCTTCATCATCTCTATCGTGAATGATGCCAAAGCCCACTAAAAATTCTGTTTTCCATCCATTATCTATTCGCAAAATACAATCTAATTGGGTATCTACGGGGTCTGGAATTATTTCATAACCAAATTGTTTCCAACAACCATTGGGCACAAAAGGAAATGCTCCACCTTCTATATTGAAATATTTAGACATGCCTAACTGATATAATTCTGGTTGAACAATTATACCTCGACGAGGAAATGTGTTTAATGATACATCCCAATCTTTTCCTTCAAAAACAGCATCATCATTCATGATGCTAATCCAGGGTGCCGTCGTTTCATTAGCCATTTCACTGTAAAATTCATTGACAGAATTCCAGCCGTTTTTTCTAGGACCAATTGTAATTTTAGTATTAGGATACGATTTAAACTTATCTAATTCAGATAACGTTTCTTGATCGTCATCATCAAATCGCAATAATATTTCAATATTGTCTTTATTGCTGACCGTTTCAAAAATAGAAGTTAGTGTTCGATGTAACCTTGTTGGTCTTGCACGGGATGGAATTAAAACAGCACAAATCATTGATGCACTCCAATGGGAATATATGTTGATATAGTAGTGTTGTTTTGCAAAAATCGGAATGGATCAATGATAACCGACTTGTTTGGAAATTTAAAGTCCTTCCACATTTCATGTTGTGTCGAAATGAAATACACAGCAGGAAATTCAGGTGGCTTATCATTTTTTACATTAGGATCAAAAATCAAATGCAAGATGTTTGATTCTTGAAGGTAATGTGATAACAAGCGTGCTGGACTACCTACAATTATGTTTGTGTTTGGTTTAAACGACAGCCCCATTAACACCAATGGAAGTTGATGTTTAGTCATTTCATCAACGATAAGTTCTTTTAACCATTTCGTTTGATTCTCTCTAGCAAGCATAATATCTTCGAAAAAGTCATGTGATAACTGTAATTGTTGGGCCAACCACGACAGGGCTATATTATCTCTAGGATGACAGCCGCCGCCATCGCCCATACCACCTTTAAGATATTTAGGGCTTAGCAATCTGTCAGTTGCTAGACTAATTGCACTTACCACGCTGTCACAATCGGTTCCAGGTGTTTTGTGGCAGATTTCCATGATGGTATTAGCAAACACAATTTTCATGCCAATAAATGTATTGTATGCCACTTTGATTAATTCGGCATTTTCTACTGTGGTGTTGAAAACTGGTTTGTTGTGGATTGTTGAATAAAACTGCGTTATTTTATCCGTGGTCGATTGTTGTGGCGAACCTAACAGAATAAATTCTGGGTTGAGGAAATCATTCATTGTGGTGCCCATTGCAATAAAAAATGGGTTGTAAACCAAATTGAATTTATCTTCGATTTCGTAGTTTTGAATAATAGGGCGAATGTATTTTCGCATTGTCCCAGGTAAAACTGTGGAGATGACAATGATATCTTTTTCTATATTTTGTTGTTTGATTTCTTGGCATAAAGCTCCGATGGCAGTGCAAAGAAATGTGTAGTCAAAATCGGCTCGGTCGTCGGTAATTGGTGTAACGCCTTCAAATATTGGATTGTGTGGTGTTTGAACTGCCACAAATATTAAGTCGGCTTCTTCGACTAGATATGGATAATCTACCAATTCAATTTTGCTGTTTAATAACGCATCTTGAGCGTGTTCTTCAATATACGCTAATTTTTTGGTCTGGATAATTTGCTGAGTTAATGGAGACGGGTCGATACCAAATACTGTATGGCCCTTTTGTTCCATAGCTAGGGCACATGGGAGTCCCAGTTTACCTAATCCAATAAATCCTATTTTCATGCGTATTCTTTCCAATTGGGTGGTATATATTATAACTTTTTATATTTATGGTATATATGACTCAAAAAAGAAACGTCTATTTGGTCCAAGTCAATAATTCATACGGTAAAAATGCATTTTTACCGTATTCTGTTGGACTGCTTCAATCTTTTGCTTTGACCAATAATCTAATTAGTGATGCTTATGATTTCAAAGGCTTTGTTTATTTACGAGAGTCATTTGAAGATATATCGGCTCGGTTCGACAAGCCAGATGTCGTTGGTATTTCTTGTTATATTTGGAATTGGAATTATTCTATTTCTTTAGCTAAACACATTAAATCGTGTTTTCCAGGGTGCCTTATTGTTCTCGGGGGTCCGCATATTCCAGTTAGATCAGATGGTTTCTTCGCCGAACATCCATATGCTGATTTATTAGTACATTATGAAGGAGAAATTACTTTTTCTGAAATATTATTAGAGAGATTACAAGCCAATCCTGACTATACAAAAATACTAGGCTTAAGTTCAAAATCGGCAACGGGCGAGACCGTTAAGACAGAATCCAGAACAAGGGCAGATGATTTATCGATAATTCCGTCTCCGTATTTGTCTGGTATTTTTGATGCCATTTTAGAAAATCAATCTTATGATTTTCATGCTAGTCAAGAAACTCATCGAGGTTGTCCTTATTCTTGCACTTTTTGTGATTGGGGTTCAAATACCTTAGCTAAAATTAAAGCTTTTGATACCGATAGATTAATTGAAGAACTTTATTGGTTTGCAAATCGCAAAATAGATTTGTTGTATAATTGTGATGCTAATTATGGTATTTTACCGAGAGATGTTGAATTGACTGAACGTATGGCTGAAATCAAAAAGGAATATGGTTTTCCCAACAAATTTAGGGCTGCTTATGCGAAAAATTCAAATGAAACGATTTACAAGATAGCCAAAATTTTAAATCAGGCTGAAATGAATAAAGGAATTACACTTAGTTTCCAAAGTATGGATGTGAAAACACTTGAAATTGTTAAGAGAAAAAATATCAAGGTAACTAATTTTCGTGAGTTGATGAGACGATATAGGCTTGACGGCATTGCTACTTATTCTGAAATAATTATTGGCTTGCCGGGCGAAACATATGATTCATTTGCGAATGGATTGGAATTATTGATAGAATGTGGACAACATGATTCACTTCAAGTTTATAATTGCGAAGTATTGCCAAATTCTGAAATGAATGATCCTGAATATAAGAAATATTATGATATCAGAACTGCCTGTGTTCCTGTATTGTTTTTTCATGGAACGCCATCGTTCGATCCGTATCAAGAACATTATGAACTTGTCATTGGGACTTCTACCTTGTCTCAATATGATTGGTTGAAAACTCATCGTTTTTCTTGGGCAGTGCAGTGTTTCCACTGTCTATCACTCACGCAATACATTGCTGTATTTCTGTATAAAGAATGTGGAATAAAGTATCGGGAGTTTTATGAGAAATTACTGAAGTTTGCTTCTGCTAATCCTCAAACTTTAACAGGGCAAATTACGAGCCAAGCAACTAATTTATTTGAGGGCATAGCAAAAGGCCAAGAATGGGGTATTATTGATGAAAGATTTGGCCCGATTGTTTGGCCGCCTGAAGAAGGTGCGTTTTTACAAATAATAGTTCATAAGAATCAATTTTATGATGAATTATTTAATTTTACTAAGGAGTTAGTGCCAAATGCAGATTGTAAGTTATTGGCAGATGTTTTTGAATATCAGAAGAACATGATAATTGATCCATTTCAACCTGCTTGTTTCGAGTTTAAAGTTTCGCACGACTTGCATGAATATTTTATTGCTGCATTTTTAGGAGATGTTCAGCCTATTGTCGAAAAAGATACGACGTATTGTGTTCGAGGAGATAAACAATATGATGGCGATTTAGAAAATTACAGTAAAGAAGTTGTATGGTATGGTCGAAAAGGCGGAAAATTCAAGCACACTCAAATAAACGAAAAAACATGAATATTGTAAAATCCTATCCTTATATTGCTATGGATGATGACTTAAATTATTGTACGCAGCATCAAATAGTATGGCAAAAAGACATGTCTAAATCAGTAGAATACGATACTGATTATTTCAACAAATATGTTGGTTATGAAAATTCAGAAATCGCCAAATGTCTTAACCATTTCCGAATTACTTTGGCACACCGACACGCCAGTTCTTTGTTGGATATTGGCATAGGTTCTGGCGAATTCATTAAAAATTGGGATGAAGAAATTTGTGGCTTTGATGTCAATCCTATAGCAATTGAATGGTTGACGAAACACAATATTTTTGTCAATCCTTATGAAGATATTCCTGATAATATAGATGGTATAACCATGTGGGATGTTATTGAGCATATCCCCGAACCACAGCTATTATTTGACAAGATAAAATCAAGAACAGTTCTTATGACATCTTTGCCTATTTTCAAAGATGTTACACGGGTCAGGGAAAGCAAACACTTTAAATTTGATGAGCATTTCTATTACTTCAGTAAGGATGGTTTCATTAAATTTATGACTGATTCTAACTTTAAGATTGTTGATTATGGTGATTGGGAAACACAATGTGGACGTGAAGATATTATGACTTTTGTATTTCAAAAATTATAATGTTGTAGTAATAGCACATATATAATTATAAACAAGGAGGTTTATATGACCATTTCAATTCTAAGTACCGATCCAGTCGGAACACCAGTAGCTAATGCTGCCATTACTGATTTTATCAATAAATTAAAAAATGGTTGGGATGTTGCTAAGTCTCAGATATCTGGCAAGGTAACAATGGTTCAAGTTACCAAATATTTATTGGGAGCTTTGGACGAGCTTGTCAAACTAGTAAATTCAGTTTTAACGAATGTTGGTGGTGCCGATAAAAAGGCTACTGTTTTAGCAGCCACAGCAATTATTTATGATTATATTGTTGTGCAAGCTTTCCCTTTTTGGATGAAACCATTTTCGGGACAAATTAGAAACTTTATTATTTACACTGTGATGTCGATTGCCATTGATTGGATTGTATCGAAATACAATAACGGGACATGGACAGCCCCAACACCAAGTGCCAGCTAAAAGGATTTATATGGCTAAAAAAGTAACCAAAAAACATTTATGTAAATTGCCACCTTATAAGGTAGAAGAAGTTCTATCGTTATCAGAAGTGGGGCAAAAATTAGGATGGGAGATTACATCTTTTAACCTTCCTGATGCATGGAGTGTTACGTTAGGAGAGGGAGTAAAAATCGCAGTCTGTGATACTGGTTGCGATTTAGACCATCCTGATTTAGTTAGCAATTTACTTCCTGGCATTAATTTGGTTAAACCGGGAACTCCACCACAAGATGATAATCAACATGGAACACATGTGGCTGGCATCATCTGTGCTGAAAATAATGCTATTGGCATGGTAGGTGTAGCTCCTAAAGCTCAAATTATTCCTGTAAAAGTTTTGGATGAAAAAGGTAGTGGTAATTTCACCGTAGTGGCTCAAGGAATTCGTTGGGCTGTTGACAATGGTGCTGACATTATTTCTATGTCTTTAGGCTCTCCAAATCCACTGGCTGGAATTAGAAAAGCTATTCAGTACGCTGCATCTAAAGGTGTTCCGGTATTTGTCGCTGCTGGTAATGCAGGCAAAACTAAAGAAGTTTTTTATCCTGCTAATTACCCTGAAACAATTGCTGTCGGATCAATTGACGAAAATTTCGACAGATCAACTTTTTCAAATACAGGAGATCGTTTGGATTTTATGGCACCGGGTGGAAAAATATTCAGCACTGTGCCTGATAATTGGTATGCTTATTTGAGCGGCACATCAATGGCATGTCCATTTGTTGTAGGTATAGCCGCATTGTGTTTATCTTATCAACGAAAACATTTTCCAAATAAACCTTTAAAAGGGGCGGACAGCTTCCGTCAATTATTTAGAAAACACACGATGCCTATTTCAAATCCCGCTTATGCAGGACAGAAATTTTTTCAAGGTTTCGGCATTATCGACACTAGAGATTTCAAAAAATGGATTGAGACCAATCAGTAAAACATTCATCTACAATTTGTTCGATCTGATCTTTCATCTCTGAGATGGTTTGTTCATCAGTTGTCTCAGAGATTTTTTTATTTAATTTGAAGTGCTTTTCTTGTAATTTCAAAGCTTCTTTAAGTCTATCTCGACACACGGCAGCAATTTCATATTGTTCTTTTTTAATTGCTGATTTCGCTATATCTTCTATTTGTTTAATGTAAGCTTCTATGGTAAATTTTTTTCTAGCTTGAATTCTCACTTCTGCTTCTTGTTGTTCTTGCCATTTTTTGGGCACTTTTCCAACATGTTTGGTTGCGCCGTGATAAGTTTGTATGGCTGATATTATATTTGAGCCAAAATGATCGTAACATTTTGTGCATCCCAAACGACCCATTTTATTGATAGCTTGTATAGTCGAACCACAAAATGGGCAACAATCAAAAGATTTTTCAATGACTTCGACGCCTAAATTCATCAAACTATGAAAAACGTTATTTATAGATTCCTTTTCGGCATTTAATGCTTGGAGTTCTTCTTGGGTTGCTTGATTTAATAAATAAGCATGAATACACTGTTTGCATAGATTAATAGGATTGCTTTCCCCATCTACAGTCTCATTGACTGAGTATATTTGAGGTTCGGTACATTCTAATCCATTTAAAGGACATTTCATAAATTGATTTTACAAAAAATAAGAAAAATATCAAGATGATATAGGACTGGCTGCAATTTTTAAAGTAAACCCATCACCAGATGCTGGAACGGCAGATGCTGGTGAGTTTCTTTTAATCCAAATAGGCAAGCCTTCTTCTGGATGTAATGTGCCTATTTCAATTGGTGAAGCAATAGTCGGTGAAAAAAATGCAACACCAGCAGGCGGTGTAGTGGCAACATCTAATAAAGGGGGAATAGCATTAATTGGCGATCCTCCTGCAACTTTTGCAACACTGCCGGTGATACTTCCCCCGGTTAATCCAAAAACATCTACAGCAGTAAGATCGTGATTCCTTGAATCGGCAAATTTTATATTGAAAACTCTAGCGGAAAAATCGCCACTAACGACAACCTCTGCTCCTGAAAGAAAAGGAATGCTATTGATTACTGCTTGCAAATTGCCGCCCCATAAAGATGGATCAGGGTTATAAGCAACAGGATTAATTGTTTGTGCTTCGTTTCCTGGTACGGCAAATGTAACTGTAAAAGAACCACCCGTCACAGGACCAGTAATTGTTATTGTTTGTTTTTCATCAATAGAAGTAATTCCTAATTGAACGTTGGTATTTGATCCCACAATTGAGTCAAGATACAATTTGACATTGTAAAAATTATCTATTGAATTGTTGTTAAATAGATAAATGCATCTATAATCTACTTGACCAGACAAGGCAGTTGCTTCTGATATATTGTCGAATAAATTATTCAAGACGCCAGTGATGGGAGTAGCAGAGGGCTCGCCACCAAGTGATAAATTTGGGTTAGAATTGCCGCTGCCGCCTGTTAATACAAGCACGATATCTGATGCTGTTGCCACGATTACCTTTCAAGTTTTTTCAAAATATAGCGAATATTTCTAGGTGTATAGCCTGTAAACTCTGCTATTTTTTTAATAGGAAAGCCTGAGCTAGCTAACGATAATACATTTTCATGATTATTTATTTGTCTATTTGGTGTTCCAAATTGATGTAATATACGATATACTTCACCAACCGATTTATCGGTTTTTTCGGCTATCTCTCGGACTTTAACTTGAGGATTATGAAAATACATACCGGCAATTTCCGAATCTACAAAAACAGGTTTTGGTGGTTCGGGATTACCAAGCCATTCTTTAAAATTTAAATTATACATTATTGTATTTATTGAGTTGAATATCATTTTATAGGAGCTTATTAATGAAGAAAATGAGACAAATTACATGGTTTAATGGCACGCAGCTATTAAGACAAGCCCTTTCTAGCGGTATAGAATTTTCTTTTGCCTCGCCCGATAACCAACAAGTCTCGCCTTTTGCTTTTTGTAAAGATTATCTCCAAGATGCAGTGCAAGGCTTTATTCACAATAAAAAGAAAACGATTTTTGGTTTTACATATGATCCTAAAGAACATGCTGCCATT
>Ga0315294_10005523_pt1 | contig 13878 bp, 10 predicted proteins | sample YL17G13_40_MG_FD_203626 | JGI IMG/M metagenome (GOLD analysis project Ga0315294, IMG submission 203626) | Sediment microbial communities from Yellowstone Lake, YNP, Wyoming, USA - YL17G13_40 | ecosystem: Environmental > Aquatic > Freshwater > Lake > Sediment | place: USA: Wyoming | collected... | reverse complement strand
TTGGCCCAGTCATTGTCGTAGTAGAAGTCCTGATCGCCCTTGTCCAGCCTGCCGACGTAGAAAGAGTAGTAGGTGTCGCTCCCCGGCTTCCCGCGCCATTCCTTCTGGCGGTCAACGCCGCGCGTGGCCTTGATCGGCTTCTGCGCCCTGTGCCTCACGGTGCAGTACCGGTCGGTGGGAAGCTGGCCGGGCGTCAGGTCGTTCTTCCCGCCCCACCAGACGAAATACCCCTCGTCCTTGAGCGTCTTCAGCAGCACCGGCTCGTCCTCGTGCATCATGTGATACATCGTGCGGTGACCTCGGACGTGCGGATACCAGCCGCTCATGAAGGAGCATCGGCTCGGCGTGCACACCGGATTCTGGCAGAAGGCGTTGCGGAAGGAGACGGCATCGGTTCGGACGATGTTATCCAGGTTTGGCGTCACAGCCGCCGGATTGCCCACATGCCCGAGCACATCCCCGCGCCACTGGTCGGGATTGAAGATGACGATGTTCGGACGCTTGCTCATTCTCTGGCCTCCTGTATCGGAACACCGGCCGAACTGTTCGCCAAGCACGCGGCCGGAGGTCCGCTTCATGTGCGGTGTTTCACCAGATGATGCCAGCAGCCTATCTTCCTCCAGAGCTGGATCATCGGGACGAGGATGCCCATCCTGTGGGACATGTAGTACACCGGCTCCAGCAGGTCCTCGTTTCCCTTGATCCTGCCCCGGAGATTCGGGTTCGACGGGCTGAATCCTTCCCGGCGCACGATGGCTTCGAGCGGCGTGCCCGGGTAGATTCTCAGGCCCGGCGGCTCGCCGAACGCAACCTTGGCGGGCTTGATCCCGCCCATGAATTCCAGCGTCTTCAGCACAGTGTCCATCGTCTCGCCCGGCCCACCCAGCATCACGCTGTAGATGGCGTTCAGCCCGGCTTCCTGGCACGCCCGCACGCACGTTACGATGTCCTCCGTGCGGAAAGACTTCCCCAGCCGCTCGAGCAGCGAGTCGTTCCCGCTGTCAACGGTCGTGAGGACCAGATCGCATCCCGCCTCCTTCATCTTCCGGGCGAGTTCGACGTTGAACTGGCCCGGCGAGGCATACGCCTGCCAGGAGAGTCTCTTCTGAATCCCGCGCGCGATGAACTCGCTGCACACGGCCATCGCGTGCTCGATGGGGTGGTTGAACTCGCTGTCGCAGAGGAAGACGCGCGTCACCCCGCAGGCCGCCAGGTTCTCCATCTCGTCCGCGATGCTCTGCGGATCGCGCAGGCGAACGGTCGAGCCCTCGACGTTCGGCACCACGCAGTATATGCAGCGGTTCGGGCATCCGCGCTTTGTCTGAACGCCCGCGCCGCCTTTCCTCCCGCGCCTGTAGGAATAGTCCTCATAGCGAATCCTCCCTCGTTTCACCAGTCGGAACGCGTTCACGTCCGCGCAGCCCATCGGATTCCGCCTGATCTGCGATCCCTCACGGTGGACGAGGCCGGGAACCTCCGAGTACCGCGCCGGGGTGTGAAGCCGTTCCAGCAGCATGGGAAGCGCTTCTTCTCCCTCGCCGACGATTCCCAGGTCCACGCCGTAGTAATCGAGGAGCAGTTCCGGCGCGATGGAGAATCCGCTGCCGCCGAGGACTATCGGCGCTCTCGCGGCCCGCTTGATCGCCTCAACCAGGTATTTCATCTCCCCGGCAAGGAAGCAGTTGTAGATCACGTCGTCCAGGTTGCGGATAGTTATGCCGACGAGCTGCGGCCTCGCCGCCCGGAAGAAGGCTCGGATCACCTCGCGCGGCTTCCGGGCGTGGCAGAGATCGAGGATTCGGACGGCGATGCTCCTCCGCTCAAGCTCCGACGCCAGGTACTCCAGAGCGATCGGCGCGACCCCCGGCTGAAGCCGGTTTGGGTTAACCAGGACTACTTCAGTCTCAGACAAACCGGCCTTCCTCTCCCAACGCCCGTTTTGCCCTGGACGCCACTGCCTTCGCGATCTCCGCCCCGATCAACGCATTGTTCTTGAGCAGTGCGATGTTCGTGCGGACGGACTTCCCGCCCGTCAGCTCGTCCAGCCGTGTGAGGAGCCACGGCGTGACCTCTTTGCCCTTGATCCCCCGCTGCTCTGCCTCTTTCACGGCCTGGGCGATCTCATCGCTCACGTCAAGCGCATACTCCTCCGGCACCGGCACCGCCGCTATCATGCCGCCGCGCATCCCGAGGCTTCGCTGAACTCCAAAGCGGTCCGCGGCTTCCTCCGGCGTGTCCACTCGATCAATCGTTAATCCCGTGCTCCGAGAGTAAAAGCCCGGGAACTCGTCCGTGCGATATCCGAGCACCGGGATCTGGTGAGTTTCGAGCCATTCGAGCGTCGCCGGCAGGTCGAGAATCGCCTTCGCTCCCGCGCAGACAACGATGATGCTGGAGTTCGCAAGCTCCCAGAGGTCGGAGGACACGTCGAAGGTGTGCTCAGCCCCGTGATGGACGCCGCCGATGCCGCCGGTCACGAAGACGCTTATCCCGACTCTCGACGCGACGAATGCGGTCGCGCTCACGGTGGTCGCGCCGTCCGCGCCTGATGCCATTGCGCCCGGCAGGTCTCTCGTGCCGAGCTTGAGGATGCCCTCGCCGCGTGCCAGAAGCTCGATCTCCCGGCGCGAGAGCCCGACGCGGATTCTCCCGCTCATCACGGCGAGCGTGGCGGGAGTCGCCCCCGCTTCGCGAATGATCTCCTCGACCGCCAGGGCCGTTTCCAGGTTCGACGGGTACGGCAGGCCGTGCGCGATCACGGTGGATTCCAGGGCGACGACGGGCCAACCGGCCTGCAGGGCACCGCCGACCTCCTGAGAGACATGTGTGTAGGATTCGATTGACTTGGCACGCATCCGACTGCGCCAATTATAGCCGAAATCCGGGGGTTAGAGAAGCCGCGTGCTGAGATCGCGCGCCCTGACCCAAGTTTACCGCGCTCGCCGGTCGGGAATTACAGAAACAGTCCGGTCTGACCGACTGCGGCGGAGGTGCGTGATGGACGAGCTGATGCGGAAGGCGGGGCTGCTTTCGGAGAGCGGTACTCCTGGCTATGCCGAGGGACTCAACTTCCCCGCGGCCAAGGAGGAGATAGTCGCCCACGCCCGGAGGCGGCGCCTGCCGAAGGAAGTGATTGACCGGCTCGAAAAGCTCCCCGATAGGGAATACGAGAACGTCAGCGATCTGGTCACGTCAGCCTTGAAGGGGTCCGGTTGACGGAGGTACGACGCAATGGCGGATGAGCGCGAGGGAGAAGAGCCGGCGGAGTAATGGCCGCCTCACTTTTCTCCGTGCGAGGCGGGCTTCTCTTTGCGTATGTCTCGCTGCTCTACCTCGCGGATGTACTTCTCAGGAACCTTGACCTTGCCGTCGAGCAGGTCGGTGACATATTGCCTCTCCGCCTCGTGCATGCCTGCCATCACCTTCCCGGTCTGCCATGGGAACGCGCCCACGGTCAACTTCGCGCCGCCGAAAACCAGAACCGCCCAGAGCGCCAGGAAGACCATCGCGCCTCCGTATACTCCCGCGAACCGGCGCAGGACCTCTCGCTTATCCCGGGCCAAGGCGCCTCGCCAGAATCTCGGATTCTCCTGCCCGGCGGATTCGGCGGCCCGCCGGTAACTCCTTCTGTACGAGCGGATTGACAACCAGAGGAGCAGCACGCTCGGCAGGACCACGGCCGCTTCGATCGCAGTGATCTTAAATCCCGTCATTCCGCCGGTCGACGCCATGTAGGCCAGGGGCGCTATCGCGATGCCCAGAGGCAGGAATATCAGCGCATACGTTTTGAGCAGCCTGCCTGCCGAAAAGGCCTCGCACGCGGACTCCTGATACAGCTCGGAGGCCGGTTTCCTCCTGCTTGCAAGTGCCAATCCGACCCACAACAGGAGGACGGCCGCCGTCAGCCAGGACTGAGGTATGATTGACGCTGCGGACAGACTCGGCGCGGCCACTACGGCCAAGCGGCGCCCGAGTTCCCGATTCGCCTCGCCGAAGTATGCACGCGATCCGGCATTGAGGTACGTCAGCTTTTTCTTCTCTCGCGTTACCTGCGCGAGTCCCGCTTCCGAACCGGTGTCGGCATAAATCTGCTTTTCCTGCTTCTGGGCGATCCCGAGCATCGCGACCCCGACCAAGACGTCGATGAGAGTCGCATCCTCAGCGCGCACGGACTTCCAGGCCATCGTCCTGACCTCGGCAAGCAGTGCGAGCGCACCGTCCGTCTGACCGGCCGCATGAAGTTTCGCGGCATGCTCGCCCGCGCCCCTGGCTAGTTGTCTCAGGGTGGCATATACGGGAAACTGGGCTCCGGCGCTTGCGGCGGCGATCTGCAGCCCTAGCATCGGGTCGCGTTCGAGCGCTTCATCGTGCGCCCGATAGTAGTCCACCCTATCCCGGCGGTTCGCCTGAGAGAGTAGCTCGACGGCCTGGTCCGGCGAGCCTGTGGATATCGTCCGGGATGCCAGCAGGTAGAGCGGCAGCGCATTCTCCGGATCGAGATCGGATGCGCGCTTCAGGTCCAGCGATCGCTGCGACTCGTCGCCCAGCGTTCCCAGGCGAAAATGCAGGCGGGCGCTGTTCGGGAACTTCTTGACGGCGCGCTCGTAAGGGGCGGTGTCTATCTCCGAACCGGTATTCGCGCTCGAAAGCAGCAGGGCCTCGAAATCCGCGCGCACGTCGGTGTCCGGCATACCTTTGAGAAGGGCCTCACGGGTCCTCGTCACGTCTCTCGGAGGGCCTCAGCCGCCGCCTGCGGGACGATACCATACCTGACAGGCTATCGCCGCCAATGCGATCAAACCCCCGATGACGGCGAGTACATCCAGCCTGCGTGCTGCTTTCATATTCGTTCCTCCTCACGGCGGATGCGCGGTTTGCCGTGCCGTATGTGATTTCACCTACCCGTATAGTAACTTGCGCGGCGGAAAAGTTGCAGCCGCACGAGCATGCTCCGATTACACCTGACTATCCCCGGACCGCCGCCTCGATCCTCTTCCGGTAGTGCGCGTATGCGTCGAAAGGCGCCTCCGGGCGCACTGTGTCATCCAACATTGGAATGTACCGTCCGGAGGAGAGCAGGGGAGCGATCCTGGCAACCTCGGCGTCCACGGCTTCCGGTCCCGCATACAGCGCGCGGTTGTCCACTCCTCCCCAAAGGCTGACGTGTGCCCCGTGCTCGCGGCGAAGTTGCAGATAGTCTATTCCCAGAGCGGCGGCATGGCCGATGGAAAGGCCGTTGATGCCTGCCTCGAGCCATAGGGGGATGAGCGGCCGCACCTCTCCGGTAGTCGAGATCACGTGTTCGTGGACTCCGATCTTTCTGCCCTCGTGTACCAGCCGAGCCAGATGCGGCAGGACAAAGCGCCGGTACATCTCCGGCGAGATCACGGGAGCCGTCGGATGCGCGATCGGCTCGCTGTAGAGGAAGTACTCGATCTCCAGTCCGTGATACCTGTTATGAACTACCTCCACCAGAAAATCAGTGTATCTGCCCATCAGGAGTTCGGCGGCCTTCGGTTCATCATGAAGCCCCATGAGGACCGAATGCAGTGTCGGTGAATCCTTTACGCCCATCTCCTGGAAGAGGCCCCTGGGGTAGATGTCGGCGTAGATGACCTTTCGGCTATCCTGTATGGACTCACGAACGCGCGGCCAGTCCGGTGGATACTGCCTCAATATGTCCGAAAAGTACCTACCGGCGGCAATGCGGGCGGCGCGCATATCCGTGACCGGCTTCACACCCAGGTCAACCCTCGAGGTGCGTATGGGCACCCGCTCCCGCTCATCCAGGCCGAAGTACTGCTCCGGCCGCGTCTCGGCCGGCAGGCCCTGCCGGCTCCAGGCAGCCACTGTGTCGTCGGGGAACTGCGACTCGAACATCGGCGGCCGGTCAACCGGCCTCCCGGCCATGTAGTCTCTGAACCGCTCCCTTGAGCTGGGCGCTTTAGGTGATGCTCCCTCTTCCATGATCTGTCTTTCCCAACCGGCACAATCGCCGGCGCTCGCCGGGGGATTCCCCTTGCCGCTATTATACACCACCTTCCTGTATTGGAATACTTCCACAGGGAATGCGCTCGCTCCCATCTGCCCTGCAGGAATGACGAACCCGAGTGGCGAACGCCGAGAGTGAGGACTGCGGTCGGGGGTACAAGATGCCGGACGGGAAACCGGGCACATTGCCACGAATCTGGAGGGCGATCAGGCAGCTCAATCCTGCGCGAGCCGTGCGGGAGTCGGAGCAGCCATTCACGCTTGCACTGGTTGGGACCAGCGAGGAGGAGGTCGCGGCGATGAGGGAACTCCTGCTCGGCGGGGCTCCGTCTCAGCGTGAAGCCGCTCGTGCGGGAAAGGTGCTTGAGGTTTACCTGCAGCCGCTGGACGAGATGGAGCGCCGGAGGATCCGGAAAGCCAGTTTCATCCTGGCGGCGGAGGGAGCGGAGGTCGGGTTTGAGCGTCCCGGCGGGCCGGGGGTCTTTACCTTCGAACCCGGGAAGCCCGAGCTTGCGTTGAGTTCCATCGTAGGCAGTCGGCGCGGCGCGGAACTGAGGATGTCCCTGGCCAGATGCCTGCCTGCTTTTCGACCTGAGGTCACCCGCCGGGTCGTGCGTGAGGTATCGCGCGAGAACGCGTTGTTTGTCATTGCGACGGCGCTGGGCAACGTCGTGCCGAGCGTGTTTCAGCCGCTCATTGGGGCGGCTGAGGCCGCGGGCGACATAGTCTTCCTTACGGCGAACCAGGTGCGCATGGTTTTTGTCATCGGCGCGGTCTACGGGGCCGGTGTTGGCTACCTCGCGCAGTGGCGGGAGATAGCCTCTATCGTCGGAGCAGCGTTCGGCTGGCGCGCGCTCGCCAGGAATCTCGTATCGAAGATTCCCTTTGGCGGAGGACTGGCGCCGAAGGGTGCGGTGGCATACGCGGGAACGGCCGTCATCGGCGAAGGGCTGATATTCTTCTACACGACAGGCAGGCGCATGACCCGCGAGGAGCTCAAGGAGGCATTCAAGCGGTCCTACTCCGAAGCCGTGGAAGCCGTGCGGTCGCTCGTCGGCAGATTCCGCTCCGAAGCGCCGGGAAGTGGCAGCGGTTCGAGTCCGACCTGACGCTTCGGCTCATGTGCCCTTGGGATGCGGATTACCCGCGAGCTCGCACGTGCGGGCATTAGCAGTTCCCATTCCCAGGCGGACGCACCGGCAGGCGCTCGCATCTGCGGACTCTCCTCAGCAAATTCGTCCGACCCCGGCGGTATCCGAACGATCTTGTGCCTCGGAAGCACGATATCCCGGCTGATGACCTCCCGGCTGATGAGCTTGCCGTCCTGCTTGATCAGGCGAGCGGTGGTTACGGCGAACCCCGGCCGAGCATTCTGTTCGACGACCACCTCCCCCTCGGGGACAGTGTCATCCTCTTGCTCGAAGACGCTGTACGGAAGCTCCTCGTAGTCCTCCGAGGCGATCTCCACCGTCCGACCCGGCTTCTCCTTGCCGTAGACGGCGACGACCAGCTTATCCTCCTCGACTTCTGAGCGGATGAAGAGCAGAGCGCCGCTGTTGTTCTTGAAGCACAGGTCCGCCCAGCCAAAGGAGACTGCGGCATCACGTCCGGGCGCGGCGTAGGAGACAGGGCCGGAATGCGGGTGGCGCTCGATTATCCTGAGGCCGGTCTCCAGCGCGGCGTTGTACAGGACGGTCGAGACCATGCAGATTCCGCCGCCGACCCCGGTGACTACCTCGCCGTTCGAGTACATGAGCCCCGGCCGATAGCCCTTGTTCTCGGTGCGTATGCCCACAATGCTGTTGAAGGAGAAGATTTCGCTCGGCCGCAGCACGGCCAGGTCAATCGCCTCCGCCGCCAGCCTGACGTTCTCCGCTGTATCCTCGCTGTGATCGGATAAGGAGAGCGCATCGGACCAGAGCAGCTCGGACGTCTGCGATGCGAACGCCCGGGCGAGAACCATTGAGTCGTCCGGCTCGTTCGCCACCTGGTACTCCAGCCCAACCGGAAGAAGACTCGAACGTGCCACCGAGAGTGCAGTCAAGTCAGGGAATCCCGACCACCGACTCTCCGCCTCGGTCAGCGGAGCCGTTGCGAGATAGAAGGCCATCGGCGCGGCGATGGCCAGCCCCGCAATCAAGCGTATCAGGAAGGATGTCCGCACTACCATCTCCTGGACGGAATTGTGCTCAGGCGGCGAGACTGCCCTGCCGGCCTCATCTCTATCTCCGTCCGAGCAAGGTCATTCTACCATATATATGGCAATTTGCGCCACAGGTTCCATACCGAAAGTGCGTCTGGTGCCCCGACGGTGCTTCCCTATGGCATCATACCGAATTTACCGAAAAAACAACCGCCCGGTTCCCGAAGCTGTTTGTCGTGTTCCCGGCTCGCCGCTGTCGGCCGCTGCACACCGGGACTTTTCCCGACCAAATCCGGGCCGTGGTGCTTCGCCTGCGGAGCAGGTTGTTATCCGCACAGCGCGGACTGGGTAAGTAGTAACGGCAGATACCATTATTACCCAGAGGAAGGCGCAGAGATGCCAGAAGCCGCGACGGTATCGCAGATTCGAAAGAGGGACGGCCGGGTCGAACGATTCCAGCCGGAGAGGATCACGAACGCCATATCGAAGGCGTTCACCGCCACGGGGATGCCCGACGCCGAAGTCGCCGGCAAGCTGGCTCAGCAGATTGTCGGCATCGTGAACTCGCGATGGGCCGGGCAGATACCGCGAGTGGAGGACGTTCAAGACGTGGTCGAGCAGGTCCTCATGGAGGCCGGCTATCCCGACGTGGCACGGGCGTACATCCTGTACCGCAGGGAACGGGCTGATGTGCGGGACATCAAGCGGTTCATCGGCGTCGTGGACGACCTCAAGCTGGGGGTGAACGCCGTCAGCGTGCTTAAACGGCGATATCTGCTGAAGGACGAGAATGGAAACGTGATCGAGACGCCTTCGCAGCTCTTCCGCAGGGTGGCGCGCGCCGTCGCTGCGGCGGATGCCGGCTGCGGGGCCGGCGAGCAAGAGGTCCGGGCGACCGAGGAGGCGTTCTACCGAATGATGGCCGACCGGGAACTCCTGCCGAACTCGCCAACTTTGATGAACGCCGGGACCGAGATCGGCCAGTTGTCCGCGTGCTTCGTCCTCCCCATCGAGGATTCGATGGAAAGCATCTTCGAGACGCTCAAGCACATGGCGCTGGTGCACAAGTCCGGCGGCGGGACCGGATTCTCGTTCTCCAGGCTGAGGCCGAAAGGAGACCTCGTGAAGTCCACGATGGGTGTCGCATCCGGCCCCGTGTCCTTCATGAGGATATACGACGAGGCGACCGGCATCATAAAGCAGGGCGGCCGCAGGCGCGGTGCGAATATGGGCATCCTGCGGGTTGACCATCCTGATATCCTGGAATTCATCACCGCCAAGTCGAAGCCGGGCGAGTTGAGCAACTTCAACATCTCCGTCGGCATCACACAGAAGTTCATGCAGGCCGTCAGTGAGGACAGAGATTACGAGCTGATCAATCCGCAGAACGGCCGGGTGCTGAAAACTCTTCATGCCCCGGACGTGTTCGATCTGATGGTCACGTCGGCATGGCAGACGGGCGACCCCGGACTGGCGTTTCTGGATAAGATAGCCGAAAGCAATCCCACGCCGAACCTGGGCGCGATTGAGGCCACAAATCCCTGCGGCGAGGTGCCCCTGCTTCCCTACGAGTCCTGCACGCTGGCTTCGATTGACCTTGCCCGCGTGGTCGTCAATGCAGAGATTGACTGGGAGAAGCTGAGGAGTCTCGCGCGGTCGGGCGTGCACTTCCTGGACAACGTGATAGACGCGACGAAGTTCCCTCTGCCGCAAGTCAGGGACGCAACTCAGGGAAACCGCAAGATCGGGCTCGGCGTGATGGGCCTGGCCGACATGCTGATCCGGCTTGGCATACCATACGACTCGGAGGACGCGCTTGCAGCCGGCGAGCGGGTGATGGAGTTCATCTTCCGGGAGGCCAGGAGTATGTCGCAGGACCTCGCAGAGAAGCGCGGGCCGTTCCCCAACTTCAAGGGGAGCATATGGGACAGGCCGGGCGAGCGGCTGATGAGAAACGCGACGGTGACCTCAGTCGCCCCGACCGGGACGCTCAGCATCATAGCCGGAACTTCCAGCGGGATAGAGCCGCTGTTCGCCGTGGCGTTCGTCAGGCAGGTCATGGAGGGCGCCCGCCTGGTGGAGGTCAATCCTCACTTCGAGAAGATCGCCAGGGACCGCGGGTTCCACAGCAGGCAGCTCATGCTGGATTTGGCAAAGCGCGGTTCGGTCCAGGCGCTGGAGGAGGTGCCGGCTGATGTTCGTCGGCTCTTCGTGACGGCGATGGATATCTCTCCCGAATGGCACGTGCGCATGCAGGCGGCGTTCCAGCGGCATGTGGATAACGCGGTGGCGAAGACCGTGAACCTGCCGCGCGAGGCGACCCCCGGCGACGTCCGCAGAATCTTCATGATGGCCTACGAGCTTGGATGCAAAGGGATAACCGTCTACCGGTACGGGAGCAAGCCCGAGCAGGTGTTGTACGTCGGACCGGTGCTGGCTCGCGAGCTGGGAAAAGAGGAGGTCATAGGCGCGGAGTCGGAGTACGCGGGCGGCTGTCCGAGCGGCGCCTGCCCGTACTGAGACCGATCCCTTCAGCTAATGCGGATAATGCGGATTATTCGCGAACGGCGATCCTTTCCTGCCCGTGCGGTTAAAACCACGGCTACGAATGCACGAAGTCCCCCTACGGGGACTATATCCACAGTGTCCGGAGGGACACTTTGTGCCTTCGTTGCCGTGAATTCATTCGCACGGGGAGGAAGCACTCTGTGTCAACGTTACGCTCCTCATGAATAATCCAGGTTCATTCGCACGGGGAGAAAACACTCCGTCCCAACATCACGCTGCTCATGAATGACTCAGGCTAATCCTGCCCGGCAGTCGGACTCAGTCCGGCAGCTCGCGGATGTAGATGTTCCTGAACCAGAGCTGGCTGCCGTGGTGCTGGAGCTCGATCGGTCCCTCGTCCGGCATTCCGCCGATGCTGTTCATCGTCACCCGGTCAACCACCTGCACGCCGTTCTCGACGACGGTGACCTTCTTGCCCCGCATGATTATCACGAAGCGGTTCCACTCGCCGGCCGGGCGATCCATGTTCTTCGTCGGCTGGTTGTTGTCATTGTACAGGCCGCCGGAGCCGATGGGATCGTCCCATATCTGGACCTGCGGCTTGCCGCGCAGGTAGATGCCGCTGTCTCCGCCCTTCGGAATCTTCCAGTCAACCATCAGGATGAAGTTCCGGTAGTTCTTCTCCGTGACGAGATTGTGCTCCTTGCCGTCGTAGGTCAGTACGCTGTCAACGACCGTCCAGTGCTTCTCGACCTCGGCATCGTGCTTCCATCCGGTGAGGTCCTTCCCGTTGAACAGCGGCGTGAACCAGGGTGGGGGACTCCCCGCCGCGAACGCGAGGCAGGAAAGAGCGGAGCAGAAAACTGCAGCTAAGACACAACGCTTCATGAGTCTATCTCCCTCCAGCAGGGCCGGCACCTGCCTACGCCAAGGCTTCGGCGGGCAAGCAGGTCCGGCCCCTACACGGCTGTCTGAATTCCGGGCGACGCACGAATCCTCCACATCCTCGCCATTGAATGGCGAGGCTACGATCTCAAATCCAAAAGCAAGCTAAAGCGAGCTTTCGCTCTTCCCCCAGCTTGCTTTAGCTTGCTTATTCTCATTGATAGCCTGGGGTTTCGAATCCCAGGCTCAACCGGCCTTCGATCTCCACGCCTTCTCCAGCAGCCCCACATCCTCCCTCAGCATGTTCGGGCTCTGCTCGTGATATATGCCCACGCATACCGCATCGCCGGGGCGCATGGCCCGCGCGGCGAAGGCAAATGCCTCGGCCGGATCGTTCCTCCCCGCGGCGAGAATCTTGTAGTGGACAGCCGGCTTGGAGAGCGTCTGAATCAGTTCCGCCATGGTCTCCCGATCCTGCGGCCAGAACCACTCCTTCGCGCCGTGGACGTGCTCCGGATTCTGGTCCCGGCGCATCGAGTTGTAGTACGAGCACATGTAGTAGTCCACGTCGAGATTCTTCTCCGCCCACCGGAAGACCTCCGGGTTGTGTCCCGCGATCCCGGCGAGCAGTCCCCCCTCTCGAATCCTCGCTATGTGCCCCGGCACCTCATCGAGCTTCCCGTTGGCCAGGAGGTGGTCCATCACCCCGCCGTGGATATGGCAGGCCTTCGCCCCACCCTCGACGGCATTGCTGATGCAGAGCTCGGTCGGACCTCCGCCGGGGCAGGTCTGGGCGAACCACTGGATGCCGCCTCCCTCATTCCAGTACTCGAGAAAGAGGCGCATGATGAAGTGGTCGGTCCGCGCCAGCACGGTGTTGATGCCGAGAGACTCCGCCTCACGGAAAAGCTTCTTGATCCTCTGCATCGTGAACCACCGCTTCATTCGCAGGTCCATCTCCACGCTCTGGTGCGAGAACCCGCTGATCGGATTGGTCCCCAGGATGAACCGGCTTATGCGAATACTGCCGAGCTGAATTGCATCCATGTCTTGCTCCCCGCGCCGCGCACAGGTCTCTAACCTTCTGTCGGAATTGTTCGCCGGGCCCGCGAGAGTATCCTTGCCCCATGCGGCTATCCCGATAAACCGGGATCTCCCGCTTGCTTCGGGATCCCGCTGGAGGCGGGACCGCTCTGGCGGGAAAACCAGGGCTGCGAATGCACAAAGTCCCCGCTGTCATCGGGGCATGCGCCCTCCAAGTAGGGAACGCTCGCCTGAGCGTTCCGGAGCCCCCGCGGATGATCCAGCATCCGAGTACCTCGGAACGGACGGGCGTCCGTTCCCCACACCTCAAGTGTCCGAAGGGACACTTTGCGCCTTTGTTGCCGTGAATTCATTCGCAGGGGCTTTATCGGGAATTCCGCCGGGATTGCGACTTGAATAAGTCTGTGCAGGGAGGTATACTCGATTGCGTATGCCCTGCGGAGGAGACGGTGACATGAAACAACCAGCCAGCATGCCCTTGAGAATCGCCATAGCACAGATGAACACGACAGTCGGCGATCTGGACGGGAACACGGAGAGGATCATCGCCTGCATCGGCCGTGCGAAGCAGGCCGGGGCCGATATCGTCGCTTTTCCCGAGCTCGCGATCACCGGCTACCCGCCCGAGGACCTGCTGCTCAAGAACGGGTTCGTCCAGAAAAACATCGCCTGCCTTCAGAGAATCGCCGAGGCGGCGAAGGGTATCACGGCCGTCGTCGGGTTCGTGGATCTGGAGGAGGATATCTTCAACGCGGCCGCCGTGATCTCGGACGGCAGACTGATCGGCGTGCATCATAAAGTCCACCTGCCAAACTACGGCGTGTTCGACGAAGCGCGTTACTTCCAGGCCGGCGGCGTGCCGAAGGTCTACGAGCTCGGCGGGACGATCTTCGGGGTCGAGGTATGCGAAGATAGCTGGTATGCCGAGGGCCCGCACAGGCTCCAGGCGTTGGTGGGCGACGCACAGGTCATCATAGTCATCAATTCTTCGCCGTTCCACGCGGGGAAGTGGGAGTTTCGAGAGGAGATGCTGGCGACCCGGGCCTCGGATAACTCGTGCTTCTTCGTCTACGGCAATCTGGTCGGCGGCCAGGACGAGCTGGTGTTCGACGGCCATTCGATGGTCTTCGGGCCGGACGGCCGGCTCATCTGCCGGGGCCCCGCGTTCGAAGAGGCTCTTGTCCTGGTGGACCTCGACGTGAACGATGTGCTTCACCGCCGCCTTGTGGACACGCGCTTCCGCGAGGAGAGGGAACGCGCCGGCGCCGAGTGCCCGCGGCCCGTCGAGCGTATAAAGATCCCCCCGC
>Ga0315294_10005522_pt1 | contig 13879 bp, 10 predicted proteins | sample YL17G13_40_MG_FD_203626 | JGI IMG/M metagenome (GOLD analysis project Ga0315294, IMG submission 203626) | Sediment microbial communities from Yellowstone Lake, YNP, Wyoming, USA - YL17G13_40 | ecosystem: Environmental > Aquatic > Freshwater > Lake > Sediment | place: USA: Wyoming | collected... | reverse complement strand
CTATGAGGCCGACCCCGCCGTCACGACCGCTGATGGCAGAGCCAATACCGAAGTCAAAATGGTTCCTGCCACGGGAGTTCCCGGCATTCCGGCCGACCTCGCAATCGACCCTGGCGTGCCCGATCCGATAACGAAAGGGCCGGACTGGATCCAGATAGGCACCGAAGGCGGCTTCCTGCCCGCGCCGGTGGTGATTCCGAGTCAGCCCATCACCTGGAACCTCAACCCAACGTCGTTCAACTTCGGGAACGTGGTCGACCACTCGCTGCTAGTGGGCACTGCGGAGCGCGCGGACGTCATCGTTGACTTCTCCCAGTACGCCGGCAAGACCTTGATCCTGTACAACGATGCCCCGGCGGCCTTCCCGGCGCGCGACCCGCGCTACGATTACTACACCGGCAATCCGGATCAGACGGACACCGGCGGCTCTCCCTCGACACAGGCGGGCTTCGGTCCTAACATCCGCACCATCATGCAGATCCGGGTGGGAACCGCCGTAACGACACCAACACCCGACGTTAATCTTGCGAATCTGCAGGCGGTGTTTGCCAAGACGGCAACGAAGCCGGGCGTTTTCGAGACGTCCCAGGACGACATCATTATGCCCCAGGCTGCCTACAACTCCGCCTACAACACGACTTATTCGACCGATCCCACAAAGCAATTCGTGCAGCTCGCCGAGTTCACCAAGACCTTCCAGCCGATCGACCCGACAGGAGCTCTTCTGCCGGCTGTGACGCTCCCGCTCGAGCCGAAGGCGATCCAGGACGAGATGGGTGAAGCTTACGACACCGAGTACGGGCGGATGAGCGGCATGCTCGGGCTCGAGCTGCCGACCAGTTCGGCCGCGGCCCAGCAGTTCCAGCTCTACGGCTATGCAAGCCCGCCCGTCGATCTCATCAAAGGCACGACAGACCTTAGTGCGGTTCAAATTGGTGCTCTAAATGATGGCACCCAGATCTGGAAGATCAACCACAACGGCGTGGACACCCACACCATACACACACACCTGTTCAACGCGCAGCTCATCAACCGGGTTGCCTGGGACGGGGCCATGCTACCGCCCGACCCCAACGAGCTGGGCTGGAAAGAGACCTTCAGGGTGAACCCGCTGGAGCAGACGGTAATCGCGATGAGACCGAGCATTCCCACACTTGCACAGGTCCCCTTCCTGAATCAGATTCCCAACAGCGTCCGCCTGATTGACCCGACGATGCCTGAGGGGGCCTTGCTAGAGCCACCGCCACCCGCAGGGTTCTTTGACCCGCTGGGGAACCCGGTTGCTTCAATCGTCAACCACTACGTCAACCTCGGCTGGGAGTACGTGTATCACTGCCACATTCTCGCCCATGAAGAGATGGACATGATGCACGCGCTTGCGTTTGTCGTTCCGCCGGCAGCGCCTTCCAACCTGGCTGCCACTGTGACTGTGACTAGTAAAGGCAGCAACCGGCGCGTGATTTTGACCTGGACGCAAAACTCCTTGAATGTGACCGGCTTCACAGTGCAGAGGGCAAACGATATCAGCTTCACAACGGGACTCGTGACCGTGCCGCTCGGAAAGGTGACGACGTACACCGATCCTATCGGTAACACGAACCAGGTATTCTACTACAGGGTGTTTGCCTCCAACACGGTCGGTGATGCCGCCACGCCCGGCTTCCCCACCATGTCCTCAGACTCCCCGTTCTCCAACACTGTCACGGTGGGTACGCCACCAGTAACTCGACCACCAGCGGCGCCGTCGATTCTGAGGGTAACGGCGTTAACGCGAACGAGCGTGGCGCTCGCGTGGAGGGATAACTCCAACAATGAGGACGGTTTCCTGATCCAGAGGACAACGCTTTCCCCCTTCGGGCAGGCACCGCGGACCTTCACGGTCGGAGCGAACGTGACGGCGTTCACGGACACGACGGTCGCACCCAATAGTCTGTACTACTACAGGGTAAGAGCCTTTAATGCAGCCGGCAACTCCGTACTCTCCAACCTTGTACTTGTCCGCACACCTAGGTAAGGCAACAAATGGTTCTCGGGGGAGGGAGCAATCCCTCCCCCGAGTGATGGGTGGCTGCGTCTCGTCGAAGCGGCCTGCCTGGAAACTAGATAGTCTGCCGCGGATGGCAAACATGAAGCCGGGCAACTAGCCCGGCTTCAGTATGTGAATCGCGACCTGCCCTGTGGGGCCCAAGAATAGCATCCGACGCGTTCACGCGGCCATCCACTCATATTCGTGATGCAGGCCACCCAGTACGGGCCGTGCCCTGAGCCGGCCAGCGTTTGGCGGCGCGGCCCGGACAAGCGCTCCGTTGGGCGGCTGGAGGTCGAGCGCGCGGTGTGGCCGCGCTGCGTTGTAGTGCGCCGCGTACTCCATCAGAATGAGCCGGAGGTGCCGCTCGTCGATGATAATCAGGTGGTCCAGACACTCCCGTCGCAACGTTCCGACGAGACGCTCGGCGATCGCGTTGGCCTTCGGTGCCTGCACCGGCGTCAGGATGGTCTGGATGCCGACCCTGGCGGCGCGCGAGATGAAGGCGGCACCGTAGGTACGGTCACGGTCCCGGAGGACGTAATGCGGCTGGTTGCCCCACGGCGTGGCGGCGATCAGCTGGCGCCAGACCCAGTCGGCGGTCGGATGTGCAGTCAGATTCGGATGAGATTCTTGGCCCCCACAGGGTGCCAGGAAATATCTCGAGAGGTTTAGGTAGGGAAGGTGGCGGTGTCTGGGCCGCTGCGGTGCGGCACCCCGGGGGTCCTCGGTCGAGGTTCAGGTCATCTGCTCGTGAGCATCTGCCTGGCAAGCAGAGGGGTGACGGTCACCTCCCTGAGGAGATGGTCCGTGCTGCTCACCACACGGGCCACCAAGAGTGCGCGCCCTGCAGATACGGGTGGAGTTCTGCCATCCCACAGCATGGCGTAGAGGGTGTCGTCAACCGTGTAGTAGGCAATCGCCGCGGGCGCGAAATCCGACAGGTCGTACTTGTCGCGGTCGATGTACTGCTGGATGGGAACGATCTCGCCGCTGTCGATCATGGGCCGGGTGAAGGGCTCCGACATGTAGGCGACGGCCGGGACGTTGCCGCTGGGCATGCCGGCGATGAGCTTCAGTGTCAGGTCCTGGTCGATGCCCTGGTAGATGGGCTCCACCTTCACCTCGTTCTGGGAGGCGTTGAAGCGGTCCACCAGCTTCACCAGGTTGTCGCTGTTCGACGCCGTCTCCGAGTGCCAGAAGGTGATGTTGACCGGGCCAGACGTGGCCTCGTTGCTGGCGGATTTGCCACCCCCACCGCAGGCTGTGAGGACCAGCGAAAGGATCACTACGAAGAGGATGAATCGTTTCATGAAGGTCCGTCCTTTCGGCAGAGGGCAGCTACGGTCCCGAGCGGTTCCGGATCCGGCGCGCCGGCCTCGGTGCCCTCCTAGTGGCCCAGGCGTTGGTTGTAATCGCTGATGGCCGCGTTGCTCTCCTTGACCGCGGCCGCCATGGCTTCATCAGGGCTGGCGTTTCCGGAGACCATGCTCTCGACAGCTTCCACGACCGCCTCGTGCACCTGTGGGAAGCACCCGAGGAGCGGTCCGAGGGCAGCGCTTGTTGTCGCCGTCTCTGCAAACAGGTCGATCGGGATCTGGAACTGCGGGTACTCGGCGATGATGTCCTTGGCAGCCGGGAGGTCGTAGGCGGAGTTGCGGACGGGGAGGTAGCCGCTGCCGGCAAACCATTCGGCCTGTTGCTCGGGCTCCATGAGCCACTTGATGAATTTCCATGCGGCGTCGCGCTCTGCCTCCGGCCGCGCGCTCATGATCCACAGCGCCCGCGAGTACACGCCGGGCGAGCCCTGGGGGACTCTGCCAGGGATGCCGGGGACGGGTGCTACACCCAACTCAACGCCCTCTATCCCCTTCTCAAGAACGTCCATGACGGAGCGGAGGGCAAACGAGGAAGCGCGGACCATTACGGCTTTACCGGCGCCGACGGCGAGGAGGCCGTTTGCGCCCACGGGGTCGACCCCGATGTTGAGCGCCAGGCCATCGTGCACCATGTCGTACCACCACTGGAAGAGCTTCTGACCGGCCTCGTTGTCGAAGGCGACCTCCGTGGCGATGCCAGCGCGGCCGTTGTCGTTGTTGACGTAGAGCTCGCCGGCGCCAGCCAGCGTCAGCTCCACGAACCAGGGGGAGATGTCGAGGGCGAACCCGTAGCGGGTGATGTTGCCCGCCGAGTCGCGTTGAACGAGCTTCTCTGAGGCGGCGCGGACCTCGTTCAGGTCTTCGGGTGGCTGCTCGGGGTCCAGCCCCGCCTCCCGGAATGGGATCTTGTTGTAGTACATGAGTGGCACCGCCAGGCCGTGGGGCATGGCGTAGAGCGTGTTGTTGACCGTGTAGTAGGCGATCGCCGGTTGGGCGAAGTCGGACAGGTCATACTTGTCGCGGTCCACGTACTCCCGGATGGGCACGACCTGCCCGCTGTCGATCATGGGTTGCGTATCGGGCTCCGACATGTAGGCGATGGTGGGGACGTTGCCGCTGGACGCGCTGCTGAGGATCTTCACGATCAGCTCTTCGCCCTGGAAGATGGACGTGACCTTCACCTCATTCTGGGAGGCGTTGAAGCGGTCCACCAGTTTCACGAGGCTGTCGCTGTTCGACGCCGTCTCCGCGTGCCAGAGCGTGATGTTGACCGGGCCGGAGGGAGTCCCGCCGTCTGCGGGCTCGCCGCCGTCACCCCCGCCGCAGGCCGTGGCGAAGATGCCCACCACCAAAGCAAGACCTACCGCCACGATGCCGAGTCGCTTCATGTCGTACCTCCTGACGGAACACTAGCGGGGACAGCCGCATTCTACACCCACGAGTCAAGGTGTATGCGGCTGCCTCACTGTCGTCCCGTTCTGAGGGCGTGGCCAACGACAACCCGCCACTCAGCGCGCGCACGCTTGACGAGCTTCCGCTACAAGAGGCAGTCAGGCCTGGTCTTGGCCGGAACCCCCGACCTCGTGGCCCTGCGGGCGGATGCTGGCACCGTCTATGACATCAAGACCGGCCAGCCCAGGGTGTCCGACCAGGTGCAAGTCATGATCTACATGTACGTGTGGGGTGCCAATATTACATCCGTATCTGCGCACGTCAAGCAGCCACCCATTCGTAATTGTGGAACCGGGTCGCCGCATCGTGTAGAGCACATATCTCCGAGGCAGAGGGTCGTCAGCGCCTCTCCTCGGGACCAGAGGCCTCCACTCTCTTCCTGGCATCCCACGGCCGAACCTTGATGACGACATAGTGCCCTAGGGGTGGCCCCGACACCTCACCGTGTCGCCGCCCCCGATACGGATGGAGTTTTGACACCCCACAACTTGGCCGACGCCGACTTGAAGACGGCACAGGCGAGGTTTAGTCCTCTGGACCGGCTGTAGGGTCCCTATTCAAATCGGGTCGTACAGTGGCCTGTCCGGGTTCGGGCTGCTTCTCCGCCACTCTAGCGCGTCTCCGGCCGCTTGAACTTGCGTATCTCACGGCAGCCCCGACGGACATCGGGTGGACGGGCGAGGAGTCATCAGACTAGAATCACCAGCGCAGCTCCCTCAACTAGCGCCCTGAGGCCGGACCATGGACAAGTCCATTCGCTCCCAGTCATTCCGAGTCCTCGACACGGAGACCACCGGCTTGGACCCAAGAACGGACGCCATCGTGGAGCTCGCCTGGGCAATCATGAGGGGCGATGGAACGGTTCTCTCGTCGAACAGCACCCTCATTAACCCAGGCCGGCACATTCCCCGCGATGCTACAACGATTCATGGGATCACAGACAGAGACGTGGCCAATGCCCCAACGCTCGAGAAGGCTGTTGAGCAGTACCGCGACCTACATACGCCCGTCCTCCACGCCGTCTGCCACAACGCCGGTTTTGACTCCGTTCTCCTTTGACGCTCGCCGCGCCTTGCCAAGGGCAACCCAAGGTTTCTGTGCACCCTACGACTGGCCGAGAACCTGATTCCTGGGCGGGAGTCATACAAGCTGGACAACCTTCGGTCGCATCTGAGGCTCGATAAGGATAGGGGCAGGAATGCCACACACCGGGCCGGAGCCGATGTTGCCACCACCTGCTCGCTTTTCAAGCATCTGATTGACCGGTATCTGGCTGCAGGCAATCCGGACGACATCGAGAAGCTGTTCGAGATGTCAACCATCCAACGCATGCCGTTTGGCAAGCACAAGGGGCAACCCCTGAGCAAGGTTCCTGCAGACTACATAGACTGGCTTCTGCACCGTGACATTGACGATGAACTCAGGGCTGCCCTGACAAGGGCTCGGAAGAGTGGCCGGTGGTGGTGGGCGTTCTAGCTCGATGGGGCCAGACAGGAATGAGACGCAGAGAGCTGCTCCGCCCAGGAGCCATGCACCCTGATGTCGATGAACTCGCTGCGCTCGCCCTTGCGCAATTCACCTGTAGGGCCCAAGAATTCGATCCGTATGGCTGTGATCCGTGCCGATGGACTTCCTAGGCCCGCCAAGTGAGGCTCGCACGGACGCCGTCTCTGCTCATCCAGTCAGATTCGGATGAGATTCTTGGCCCCCACAGAGGGTCGTATCGAGGCGTCAGACGCCGGGTTGAAGCAGATTGATGTGCTTCTCATCGTCAAAGCGCCGGGTAATGGCGAGGTCGTTGAAGGCGAGCACCGCCAGTTCGGCCAGGTAGGCCACCTCACAGCCGTCTTCCAGATGGCCGGCGTACACCTCGTTCTCACCATGCGAGACGACCACGTGCAAGTGAGGCTCGCCGTCGGCGATAAGACCGTTGATGGAGAGGAGCTCCAGGGGCCTCTCAATACGGAATATCCTGTCCTCGGGCGGGAAATCGGTGTGCACGATGTAGTGCAACCGGCAGGTTCGCAGTGTGCCAATGCCGGATATCACAGCGCCGCTCTTGACGCCCGCCTGTTTCACAGCCTCCGATATCGACTCCAGCAGCAGCTCGCCGGGTCCGAGGGCAATCACGACCACGTCTGGGGGACCGGCGTGTCGCATCACGTGCACGGCTCTACTCCTTTGGGTAGGTGACGGTTTCGTCCGGCTGCATGCTCAGTGCCTTGTACAATTTGCCGCGCAGCACCTTGTCGCGTTCGTGCTCTTCCGCGCCATATCTGGCGACGTCGCGAGCGTGTTCGATGGGCACGACGACGACGCCGTCCCAGTCGGCGACGACGACGTCGCCAGGCTGCACGGTGACGCCGCCGACGTTGACAGGAATGTGCATCCCCTCAAACTGGAGCCTTCCTTGCACCATCTTGTGGGCGAGTGACGCCGACCAGCATGGCACCTTCTCCCTCACCAGTTCCTCGCTATCCTTCACACCACCGTTCGTGACGATGCCGGTCACTCCCAGGTGCTTGTAGGCGAGGCTGTTTGCAGAGCCCATGACACCGACATCTGTCGCTCCCTGGTCGATTACCAGGAAATCTCCGGGGACTATTGTCGACCCGTGGGGATCGGTGCAGACGTTGGCGTAATACCAGGCGACCCACTCCCAGTACTCCTCCGGCTTGAGAGCGGGCACAGTGCCCTGCCACGGGACGTAGCGGAGAGTCTTGGCGAAACCAACAGCGCGCGTCGGCCAGAGCGGCCGGATCGATGGCGACATGGAGCCGATATTGTGTAGCAGCAGGGTATCCATACCATCGCGCACGTCCGAGACACGGAGATCCTTGTACAGGGCCACAATCTTCTGGCGCTCTTCCAGTGAGAGGTCCATTTTGACGCTCCTTCTCGCCACCACAGGTAATGAGCCGCTGCGCCAACCTGTCCCCTAGGCAAGGGAAAGGTGAGGGAGCCGCCCGCGGACTCGCTCGACCTGCCCTTGCGTGAGGCTCCTACTCTCCCAGCCGCTGGTTGTACTCTCTGATGGCTTCATTGGCCGTGGCAGCCGCGTCCTCCAGTGCCTGACCGGGGGTCCTTGACACCAGAGAGCATCTCCTCCACGCCTCGGAGAATGGCTTCGCGTACCTTCTGGAAAGGACCCAGGATGGTCTCCTCGGTGGCAGGGATGGCCGGCGCATTGAGGTAGAGGTCGAAGGGCACCTGGAAGAGAGGGTACTTCGCCAGAACATCCTGCGCCGCTGGCAGGTTGACGGCGGAGCGGCTGACGGGGAGATAGCCGCTGCCGGCGAACCATTCGGCCTGCTGCTCGGGCTCCATGAGCCACTTAATGAACTTCCAGGCCGCCTCCTGTTCCTCCTTGGGGCGCACGTTGAGGATCCAGAGGCCGTAAGAGCCAAAACCCGTCTGGCGCGTGCCCCCGGGGACACCGGGCAGCCGGCTCACGCCGATCTGCACGTTTTGCGTATTCGCCTCGCCCGCCTCCAGGGCATCGATCACGGAGCGTAGCGCACCTGAGTAGCTGAAGGTCATGGCGGCCCGACCGGAGGCGATGGCCAGGAACCCTTCCGCCATGGTAGGATTTCGGCCCACGTTGAACACCAGCCCGCTATCCACCATGTCGTGCCACCACTGGAAGAACCAGCGACCGGTGTCATTGTCGAAGAGGACCTTGGTGGCGCGGCCGTCATGCCCGTTGGCCTGGTCCACCAAGAGGTCACCGTGCTCGGCCAGCATGCTCCCCGTCCAGTTGGCAATGTCGAGGGCAAGGCCGCTCCGTGTTACGTTCCCGGAGCCGTCACGCTTCAGGAGCTTCTCCGAATACTGGCGGAGCTCCTCCAGGTCCTGGGGCGGCTTCTCGGGGTCCAGCCCCACCTCCCGGAAGGCTACCTTGTTGTAGTAGAGGAGAGCGACCTCCATGGCGAAGGGCATGGCCAAGAGCTTGCCCTGAGCGGTGAAGGACTGGATGCCCTTCGGGTCGAGGTCTGAAAGGTCGTAGCCATCGCGGTCGACGAAGTCTTGGACAGGCGTAACGGCGCCGCTGTCGATCGCCATTTGCATGTAGATGTCCCCCAGGAAGGCGACGGCCGGGACCTGGCGTGCCGGGAGCGAGGCCACCAGCTTCGCCATGGCATCGTCGTAGGTGCCCTGGAAGGACGGATGCACCCTCACCTCGTTCTGGGAGGCGTTGAAGTGGTCTACGAGACGGTTGATGGTGTCCTGATTAGCAGCGACCTCCGAATGCCAGAAGTCGATATCGACGGGCCCACCCGCCGGGCTGGCGCCAGGGGTCTCCGCGGTCGGGGCGCTCTTTTCACCACGTCCGCAAGCCCCTAGCGTCACGGAGAGCAGCAGGACAGCGACTAGCGAGAGAAGTGGCTTTCGCACCTCGGGCCTCCCCGTTGGCCCTCTTGCCAGCCTGATTCGCCGCACCTTCGGCTGCCGGGGCGGCCCGGCCGAAGTCATTGCCCTTATCGGACCGCCGGCCAGCAACATGGCTGCGCCAGCTGCTAGCAGGAGCAAGAGTGGTGTTGGCCCAGCCAATTGTACATCAGGTGTCAAAGGGACGAAGGCATGAGCCAGGTTGGGGCAAACACCAGGGGCGGCCCTTGCGACCGCCCCTCGTCATGAGAGTCTAGGCTGTTGGGGTCCTTCGGTGGCACACCGTGTGGGGATGGTACGCCGTCAGCGATGGAGATCGTGACCCGCTCCTTTCAGCGCTGGCCTCCCTTCTCCCACAGTGAGAGCGAGCCCCTACATCTCTCCTCACATTGAGCGGTGGATCGCGCCACCGTTGCATGGCAATCTCGGCGCGACCTATGATGTGGGCCCTGGACCAACGCTACCGGTTATCGCCGGAGGGGGCATGGTCGGATGAACTGGCGCCATCGAGAGCATGGTCTCGGGCGACGCCAGCCCGGACGAAGCGATGGCGGCCGCGGTTGAGGCGATCAACTCGGCTATCAGCGATTACAATCGCCGCATGGGCCACTAGAGTGTCAGCAGCACAGGGGCGGCGCTGCCGGGACCTTCTCCGGGGCCGCCGCTTCTCTTCTCAGGGAGGTGGAACGGCACGAGACAAGCTCTCTTCGTAGCACTCTGCTATAGTGCCCGTCCTCCCCGTCGGCGCGGGTCTCAAGCGAAGGAGAAGAGTTGGTGGGTATGAGCCCCAAGGAAGTGGTCTCTCGCACTGTGAGGTTCCAGGGAGCCGACAGAATCCCGTACGATCTGCCGCGGGAGTGGGGGTCGGATTTCGCTCTTGTTGGCATGGATCCATCGCCAGACGCAAGACCGCCCACCGGCGTGGATGAATGGGGGACGGTGTGGGAAAACATCTCAATATGCAACCTGGGCCAGGTCAAGGAGTACCCGCTCAATGACTGGGATGAGTGGGACGAGCTTTCCGTTCCCGACATCCGTGATCCGCGACGTTGGTGGGCGCTTGCTGGCGCCAGGGAACGAGCGGGGGACAAGTTCCTCATGGGGTTGGGGATCTCCATTTACGAACGCGCTCACTTCGTTCGAGGGCTTGACAACGTCTGGATCGATATTCATGAGGCGCCCGCTGAGCTCGGAAGGCTGCTGGACGTCCTTGTGGACATGAACCTGTATGCCATCGAACGCTATTCGGATGCGGGAGTGGATGGGTACCTTTTCCCTGACGACTGGGGTTTGCAGGACAGGCTGATGATATCCCCCGAATCCTGGCGTCAACTCTGGAAACCACGCTATGCCCGGATCTACAAGGCCGCGCACGACGCGGGCCTGCTCACGTTTCTTCACAGTTGCGGGCATATCGTCGACATCCTTGACGATTTCATAGAAATCGGCCTGGATGTCATTCAAATGGATCAGCAGGAAAACATGGGATTGGACCTTCTGGGAGAACGATTCGGCGGACGCATCACCTTCTGGTGCCCGGTAGACATACAGCGCACGATGGTCCATGGGACGCTTGAGGACATTCGGGCCTACTGCCGCAGGTTGGTCAAGACTCTGGGCCGGCCTGAAGGGGGCTTCATTGCGACTTGGTATAGCGATCCCGCTGGAGCGGGACATCGCCAGGACGCAATTGACGCCATGTGCGACGAGTTTCTCAAGATCAGCAGAGAACACGGCAGGGACGAGCAACCCGACTGATCCCCGCCTTTAGGCGGGGGAGGAGGAATGCCCGCCAATGAACCAGCCACCCACGAACCGTTCGCCCGGCTCGGCGCAGCCCCTCTTGGAAGCCGGAGGGCTCCGGCTGGAGGTGGCCTTGGAAGGGGGCCTGCCCAGGATCATCCTTGGCGATCTGCAGGGACGCCACTACTCCTCCGGACCCTATCGCTACGGCGTCGTGGAGAGCAGGGGAGAGGGGACAGTCAGCCGGCGGGGCCTGGACCCCGCAACTGTGAGGGTCTCCGCCCCCACGAACGACAGCCTCGAGATCGTCGCGCGGATGGCCGAGGCGCCGCTGGCGATAAGGCACGTCTTTCGCCGGTCGGGCGACTTCCTTGAGGAGACCGTCGCCCTGTCCGCTCTCGGCGGCGAGGCCGTCCGGCTGGCTGACTTCGACTTCGGTTTTGACGCAGGGCTGGAGACGGACCTGTCGGGCGTCCAGTTCGTCGCTGTGCCTTATCGCCGGCAGCCCGATGGGAAGGTCCACCACTATTCGGCTGAGGACCTCATAGAGGGACGTTTCTCCAACTCCGATTGGCGCAACGATCCGGCCGTCATGGGGCAAGACCTGGCAGACACGGAGAAGCTGCGCTCCGAAGGGTGGATACTCACCGACGGTAGCCGGGGCCTGCTCTGTTTGAAGTACAACCCGGAGCACATCGAGTACTGCCTGCTGCGGCCCCAGCCTGGGCCGGCGCCCGGCCTGGTGTTCGGGGGTGCCGGTCTGGCCCTCTACAGCGAGCCGCGAGACGCGACCGAGCTCAGGCCGGGCGAGGAGTTCACTTTCGGCAGCACCTACTATCGGGCCTACCAGGGGGACTGGCCGGAAGGGTATCGAATCTTCAAGGCCTTCATGAACGCGAGGGGCCACAACCTGCCGCCCGATTACAGCCCTCCCGTGAACTGGAACGAGCTGTTCGACGTGGGCTGGTACCATTCGAACCGGGAGCTACTGTCCAGGCACTACACACTGGAGGCGCTACTGCACGAAGCTGAGAAGGCGAGGCAAGTGGGCGCGGAGCTCCTGTATTTGGACCCGGGCTGGGAGATCGTCGAAGGCACGACGCTCTGGGACGAAGAGCGGCTCGGGCCTGTGCGGCAGCTCAGCGAGATGCTGAGAGCGGAGTACGGCCTGGGACTGGGATACAGGACGATCGGGCGCGTCTATCGGGACGAATTCCCAAGGGAATGGTACGTGCAGCGGACGCCGGAGCCGCAGCCCTACGAGCGCCCGCTCGTTACTCTGGCACTCGAGAATGCGGAGCCGGTGCAGTTGCCTGTCGGCTTCTGGGAGCCCTGCTCCCAGTGCGAGGAGTGGCAGCGGGAGAAGCTGCGCCGCATCCTGGCCATCACATCGCAGGGCATGAAGTTCATGATGTTCGATGAGTTCGACTGGCGCGGTCCCTGCTATGATCTCAATCACGGCCATCCGGTGCCCTCCACGCCTGAGGGGCACGTTCGGGCGGTCTACTGGCTGATCCGGGAAGCGAGGAGGCTGGGTCCCGACCTCCTGGTCGAGGCCCATGACCCCGTCTGGCCGTGGTTTGCGGCGCGCTACACCCCCACCTATTTTCGCCAGGGCTTCGAAGAGGGCGACTACCAGGAGAACTGGGGCTTTGAGTTCATGTGGGACCCCATCGAAGACCTGCGGAGCGGTCGCGCGCTCTGCCTGTACTACTACAACCTGGCCTACGACATACCGCTCTATGACCACATCACCATGGAAGCGGACAACGACAACGCCCTCTCCTTCTGGTGGTACGCCTCTACGGTTCGACACCTCGGCATCGGGGGAAAGAAGGGCTTGAACAGCCCGGACGAAAACGAGAAGCGGTTCCAGGCCTACGCGAAGGCCATGGCCAGATACCTGGCGTTGAAGCCGTACTTCGTGCGCGGGGAGTTCATCGGCATCGATGAGCTGACGCACTTGCACGTGCTCCCAGGACAGCCCGGGGGCGTGCTCGTGGCCTTCAACCTCGACAAGGAAAGGCAGGTCAGCCGGGAAGTCGTGGTGCCCCTTTCCCAGGTAAACCTCTCGCGAAAGGGCAAAGTCCAGGTGGAGGGCGCCGACTTCGAACTCAAAGGTGAGGATGTCGTCCTCAGGCTCAAGATACCCGCGGAGTCGGCACTGGTGGTCACTCTGCGGGCGGCAGCGCCAGGCCCACCCACGGCCGAGGCCGTGGCCCGAACTCCGCGAAAGGGGCGGGGAACTGTAGGTGGGTGAACCGGGGAGATGGCCCTGCGGGGTGCCAAAATTCCATCCGCTTCCTCGCTCTACGCCGCCAGCCACTCATACTCGTGGTGAAGCCCTCCCAACACCGGTCGAGCGACGATCTTGCCCGTCTGCGGCGGACCGGCGCGAGATGGCGGCCCGGTCGGAGTCTCCAGATCCAGTGAGCGATGAGGCCGCGAGCTACTGTAGTGGGTCCCGTACTCCCGCGGCGCCACGCTGGCCCAGATGACTGAGCGTCCCAAAGCCGCAGATCTGGGTGAGCATCTAACTCCGAGGCAGAGGGTTGGGGAGCCTTCCAGATGCGTATGGAGTATTGCCTCCCGACAGGTTTTGCCACCCCACACCCTGAACCTGTGCCTTCGTTGCTGACCTGGATTTCGGCCATCATCGCAACCTATGGAATTTGGCCCTGGACCTCTATGGCGTAATAGTTCGAAGCTGAGATCTCCCCTCAATGTGACCTGCCCCCACTTTTCGTACCACTTCGCGGCAGGCTTCGCGTCCGACCCTCCATGCTCAGTGGGGGATCACGGCCGAGGCCTTCCCGACGGAGACCTTGGTCTTGTCCTGGTTTTCGCACCATACGTCCAGGACGACGAAGTTGTCCTCCTTCTTGGCCAT
>Ga0315294_10005520_pt1 | contig 13881 bp, 28 predicted proteins | sample YL17G13_40_MG_FD_203626 | JGI IMG/M metagenome (GOLD analysis project Ga0315294, IMG submission 203626) | Sediment microbial communities from Yellowstone Lake, YNP, Wyoming, USA - YL17G13_40 | ecosystem: Environmental > Aquatic > Freshwater > Lake > Sediment | place: USA: Wyoming | collected... | reverse complement strand
TTTAATTTTATTGTTTCCATATCAGTTTCACAAATTAAACATTTAGGTGTTGGACTAAACGTGATACGAGTTGGTTTTTTAGTTTCCTCTTTACCATATTTTTTTCTTAAGTATTCCCCCCACGCAGCTTGTTTTCTACCATGTGTAAAAAACCATCCACAGTTTATTTCAAACCATTTTACAAAATTTTTCAACATACCAATCATTTATTTATTGTTAATTTTACGTTTTACCAGTTTAATTTCCTTCGCAATTTGGTTCCTGTCATCCTCAAACGTTCCAAGATATTTTGGATCAGATTGGATGGTTACAACCCTTGAGTACTTATCTGTTAGATCCTCGAGTTTTTTTTTTAATTTATCGACATCCTCCCCATCATTTAGTGTCGATGTGATAGTATATTGTCGATTCCTTAATCTACTTTCGAGTGGACTAATAATATCGTAATGGTAACTTCCCCAATACGTATCTGGAGATTTATTTATTAATTGCTGACGAAAATTTCTGATTAATTTAAGCCCCGCCATTGATTGTCGATATGTCTCGCAAGAATCAATTACCTTTTCTATCCACTTTACCACGTCGCCGTAGTGTTTACTTCGCTTTTCCATATTGTAAATATAGAAATTTTATTTTAAAAAAACAATCCCCAACTTGTCAGATGAGGATTTAATTGTTGTTTTTTTTATTTAATAAATGTTTTTGTATACACATCTCTGATTGCTTGTATTCCGTTCGGGCGAATCTCTCTTGTTCCTATACCTGCAAAATCCTGTTCTGTAATCGAAGGAACATCTTTTAACTCCACAAACCTAAGAGAGTCGTAATCCCATTTAAACCACTTATCTTTAATTTGATCGAAAACATAAGCATCGTTTTTTTGATTGATTGCCATCATAACGGCATATCCTGTACCGCCATCAACTACGTCATTATTAGACTTATTTTTGTATCCTTTAACGGATTTACCACCAGCTTCGATTATAGTACCAATCGCAAAAACTTGTTTTGAATATTTAACCTGCGACCAGTTTCTTGCCAATAGATTCATATATTTATGAATTCCAAACCTACCCAAAATTTCGTTTGCTTTGGTTATTTGAATAACTCCCTCCTCATAATCTTGGTCGGAAATCTCCACCTTATTCTGAGATACGTGCGACTTTGTTCTATAGGAATAAGCATTGGTTTTGACACCAAACTCTTCACCAATCTCGTCCCAAACGGTATCAGCTCCCACCGCCCCTCCAGAATGGCACGTTATTTTGGTCAAATCTATTTTTGTGTTAAAAATATCCATTAGTCTAATATGTTTTTTAATTATCTAAAAATATACACTTTTCAAACTCGTAAAGTTGTTCACCCCTTGTTGATCTAACATGTAAATCATAGGTGTATCCAACCATTTTATATGGTTTGGTTACGTCTCCACTTTTGGTCGCCCTTATCGATTCTAACGGATTGGGATAGACGTTTGATATTTGTTCGATATTTTTAACCTTGTCCGTCCAATTAGAAATCCCGTACTTACCATTGTATCTAAATTCTTTACCGATAAGTGATTGTAGATTAAAACAATGACTGATTTCATCCTCATTATATTCAATTAAATGTGGATGTTTTTCTCCGGTGAGTTCCTCGTAATGGGGATTTAATTCACCAGTGTATGGATCATGTGTTGGTATCTTAAATTTCATTTTTGACAATGGCGTTTGTTAATTGATTGATTAATAATTGTACTTCCTTAAAATCGTGGAACCTAACTGAGGGGTCTGTATTAAAAAATTCAACATACCATTCATCGTCTTTAATCACATCATTGGTTCGTGTGATAAAGGTAATTCCATCGACAATATGTAAAACGTAGTAATACGTTTCATCCCCTTCGTACTCACCCATTTCTTCACTTTTAAACCCTAAAAGTATCAATTCTCTTTCCGTCATATGACTTCTTTTTATTTATTATATTTTAAAATATAAGGTGGTTCAATTCTAACCTCACTACCGTCACTATTAAAATAATAAGCGGTTTCACTATCGAAGGATATCGTATCGGTATACCATGTTGCCGGATACCTTCGATTTGATTCTGCCGACGGTATATACACCTCACCATTAATTTGGTATTTATAAGTCTTAGACTTACATGATAACAAAATTAATATCCCAAATATACTAATTAATTTTTTCATTCTGTTGGGTTGTTGTTTTTTAATATTTCTTTTGTGAATATATTATCTTCGATGTCGTAATTACCTAAATTATAAGTCATAAAAGTTCCATTGTCAAAATGGATTTTAATCATTAAAAACCCCAATTCGGAGATATAAATATTATCTAACTCCCCAATACCTTTAGGTGTTTTGACTGTTGGTGATTTTGTCATAAATGCTATGTAATGTGTTTTCGATTTGTGATTTTATTTCTCCCTCGTATTGAACTCGGATATTATCAACTTTATTGTCAAAATGCTCAATAATTTTATTAACGTCCCTTTCACCTAAATTAATAACGTAGTGATAAACGTGGTTTGTTATCTCAATTTTGGAATCAACAATAATAATAAATATGTCTAACGGTTTGTTAATGATATATCTCTTATGTGAGAGTGGTGCGATTGTAAATTTAGAATCAGGATGATTAATCATTTTTCGACAAATAGCCTTACAGATATTCTCATACCCTGTTGGTTCCGCAGGTGTTTTAAACCAACTAGACCCTTTTTCCCATTTATAAAACTTCACTCTAAAACGTTTTACTAATCGTTTAATCTTGTTTTTTAACATATTCATATTTTTATAAAAATTAAGAATTAAATAGGGATAAGACAATGGATTACTTAAATTTTTTGATATTTCCTTTTGATCTCATTTGATTTGCATAATCCAACCATGTTTGTTTAATTAATGACCATTCTTTTTTGTGATCTTTAAATTTCCTTTTGTTTTCTTCGAACCATTCGTCCATGGCGTCTTCTAAAGAAATTCTTTTGGTTTTTGATCGGATAATAAGACCCCTAACATATGCGGGTATTTCAATTTTTGATGTTAAATATTTAAAATTAAAATCTTTGTCTTTGTGACTATACTCTTCATCGTTATATGTTTCTTTGTCTTGGAAATTTTGCTGTTCAACGTGTTCCAATTCGTGCTCTATCGTTTCTTTTACTTCGGCAACCAAGTCGTTCATGTTTTCTGGAAAAGCATTAGGGTTAAACGTAATCTCGATAAATATTTCCTCCATGTCCGCTTCAGCCTGTATCGAAAACGGATCATCCATTTCTTCATCCTCTAAAAAATAACATTTAAAATCAAAAACAGCATATTCGTCACCTCTTTCAAACCCTAGATTATATAGTTCAAAATTCTCATTTTTTTTAAACTGTTTGATTACCATTCTGGATAGTTTCAATGAAATTTCATCAGTCTTCCTTTCGGTAACTAACGTCTGTTTGATTCTCTTTACTAATTGTTCAATTAATACTTGTCTCATTGTTGTAAGTGTATCATCAATACACCACCGAGTGATGTTGCGTGAACCAATAGGTGGTTGATAGCTTCAATATCTAATTTGGTTTTTCTTTTTGTGAAATCAAGACCTAGTGTCCCTATAAACTTATCGTCAATTGTTTTAATAGCAAATAGATATCCAGATTTAGATCCAGTATCTTCAGCAATATACTTTAATCCGTATGTTGCTACCGTTTCATCTTTAAAATCAGGAATTTCAATAAAATCGTCACTTAATAATCGATTAATTGATTTTGAAAACAGATTAACTGGTATGTTATGGAAATTACTTTGAACTGACGCAACACCTGGATGTACCGTTTCGTACATGATTGAGAATTTAGCCATGGATTTACCTGTTGGATAAAAGTTACCTCCGTTGTGGAATTGTGTTATCCAAACCCTATCCGCTTTAAACTCCTCTTTAATATGTTCGATTTTGTTTGTTACCATTTCAGCAACTCTTAACGTTTCTTTAACCATGTCTGGTTTTTCTTTCTTTTCCAATTTACTCTTAATATAGAGTATTAAAATTGGTCCTAATACCCCCGTTATAAATGCGATTATAATATTTACGTAATTTACCATTTGTTAATGTTATTAGTTTGACCCTGAATAGTTTTTTTTATTTTCAATTTTTTCATAATAACCCTCTTTATCACCCTTCCAATCCCAAGGCAAGTTATTTTTCATATTATAATCTAATTGATCTTTAGATATTCTTTTCAATCTAATCATTAGTGCTTCATAAAAAGATATGTTATCATCTTTGTCTTTTTCCGTGATAACCTTTTTAACTATTCTAGTTAAATCAGTTTCAGTTAATTTCAAAATTTTTCTCATACTGTTATATAAATATATTGCTAAACTAAAAACCCCCACATTATATGGGGATTTTAATTGTTAATTTTATTTTAAATTTATTTTTTGTCAATAATAGACCAAACCGCACCTGTGAATGTCATTGCCGCACCAACAATTTCAAGAACCATTGTTTCGTTAAATCCCTTCACTATGAAGATACCACCCACGAATGTTAATGCGTGTCTAATAATTCCCATAATTTGTTCTTTAGATAATTTCATAATTTAAAATTTAAAAGTTTATTTTATAATAAATATCACTTAAGTAAGTTATGGTATACCTTGAAGTATTTTAGTCTATCAGAGAGTCCATTGATCCCTCCATTTACTCTTTTAGTTACTGACGTCACTGTCGCATCGTCAAACCCCTTATCACATATAGTCCATAACTTATTTGAATCGAAGAAAAATGCTGCAGATGCTAATGGATATTTGTTAGCGACCAAGTCAGGATTCTCAACACAATCCTCACCAATAAATTTTGAGAATCTACCGTAGTTTCCTCGGCCGGTAGTTTGGATAAAACCTCTCCCCTTAAAACGGACACCATCACCTTCATGAATATTACCTAAATCTTTTCTACCCTCGTATGCCTTTCCAGAAGCTATCTCCGTTTTATATTTCCAATTACCCGATTCGTGAGCACATTGTGATAAAAAGTGAGCAAGTCTTAGATTTGTCGTAATGTTAAATTTGATTGCGGTATCTGGAATCTGAGCTAAAACACTATCAGGAACCGTTCCTTTTAATTTTTCAATACTTAATCCCACAACAGTCGTAATATGTGCCCCTTCAGTAACCACCGCAGAGACAAACATTTTATTCCATGTAACATCACCAACGACACCATCAGAATTTAATCCATTGGCTGTTTGCCATTCTTTAACCTTTTTTTCTGTATTTGGTCCAAATGTCCCGTCAGATGTTAATTTTAATTTTTCTTGGAGTTTTTTAACATCGTCACCTTTCGATCCTATTTTTAACAACATAATTTATTATTTTAATTCGTTTAATGACTCTTCAACATATTTGTCTCGTTGATTTTGAAGATATTCAATTCTATCTAAAAGTACATCCTTATCCTCTTTAGCTGTCTTATCTATAAGTTGATCCTTTTTTTCGTATTGTGATTGCCAAAACGAGACTCTCTCCTCCATCAAACCGTGTTGATAATAGATTACCCCCAACATGAGTATAATAATAAAGGACTGCTCTTTTAGTTTAGATAAAAACGTATCGATAAACCCATTGGTTTGAGGTGTTTTTTCATCCATGACGTATCTTTATTTTAAATTTTTATTAGTTCAAATGGGTATCAACCACATGCGATTCCTATCAATATAAATATATTAGAAACGCGTTTAGGTGATATTTATAATTAAAATTATGTACACAAAAGAACAAGTAGAATTAGCCGTAAAATCAAAAGGGTACGTTTGGTTTGAGGACACCAACAATAAAGGTTATGATGTTAATATCATTGGGGTTAGAAATATGGTACCAGGTCAAAAAGTTACAAACTCATTTGATGATACGATCACATTATCCTATAAAGTGGGGGGTGTTTGGAAATACCATTCTTGGCCGGCAACTACCGATCCAGGGACTAAAGGTATTCTCGAGACAACCAATAAAAGTGGTATTGCAAGATTGGTTGAGGGTCAGTATCGTGGATCTCATACCATCAGATTACATCAAGGTAAATACGAGGCGTTGGGTCAGGCTAAAAACGTTAAAGTTTATCGTGACGCAAATCGTGATATGAAATATGATGAGACAAAAATTGAGGAGGGGGTATTTGGTATTAATATCCACCATGCTGGTGCTGATTCAACATATGTTAATGACTGGTCGATGGGATGTCAGGTATTTAAAAAATTGGCAGATTTTGAGGAATTCATGAAGATATGTAGAAAGGCTAGAGATATTCACGGTAACTCATTTAGTTATACACTTATTAAGTCAACGGACATAAAATAAAAAATAAGCCAGTAAAGGGTTCGAACCGATGACACGTCCTTTTAACGGGATTGCTCTACCAACTGAGCTAACTGACTTACTTAATATTAAACCATCACTTTTAGATTGTCAACTATTATGTAAAAAATAAACAGGAAGCACCTGTCCAAATTGTAAAGAACCAATTACATAGTCTACCAAACGTAAGCCTTCTAAATGACTTATACCCTAGGACACTAACATAATCTGCAACCCATGCCTTTGGGTCAATCTGTTTTGTGTTGGGGATTTGTATCTATTGGTACCCCAACGTTGTAAGTCTGTCTTATCTCACACCTCCATTCACGACGCTAGCTTCATCCAATGGCTGTTATTATCCTAGTGCTAGATCAAATAACCGATGTTGCCAGGGCTGGGCTCGAACCAGCACGATACTATTTGAACGTTTCTATCCACCTTCCGAAGTCATAGAGTGTTTACGGACACTCGGCTCTCTTGATAGCGGTATGTACCATAACCGTCAATTTGTGTCTCCCACTCCTTTCCACCACCTGACTATATAAAAAATTAACCTACCGATCGTAACCTATTTACGCTTGAGTTACGGTCCCATTTACCACAGTGAAACATTCGTACCTATTTTCACTTTCCTTATTGCCTACTTTTTGTTCAGCTCCTCAGTTAATTTAGTGGCCAGGGCTGGTCTCGAACCAGCACGCGTAACTTTCTTGGTTCTTCCCCAATGGCACGCTATCCACTCATTAATTTAGCGTCTACCAATTCCGCCACCTGACTATTATATTATTTTAACCCTTGAACTTGTTCCATAATTTCTGCAACACCCTCAGGTTCCAAATACCCAATAACATCATTTGTCACTGGAGTATCATAAGTTAAATCACCATCTTTACCCAAAACGGCAACTTCAAATAAACCATCCTTACCGCCATATGAATATGTATGAGAAACAACAGATACTCCATACCCATTTTCGAACACCATTCGAGACGTTACACCAGTTTGATACGGAGAATTTTCAATTTTTTTAAACTCTAAATCTTCGAATTTTTTCATAATGGTTATTTTTAATTTATTTTTTGTAGTTTAGTAGTTAACACACACTCTCGTTTCACTATCTTGTGTTAACAGGTTGATACACTTTACGAGTTTCCCGTTTTTTACTACCACATATTTTTATTTCAATTAACTTCTTTTCTTATCACGGGAGTAGGACACTTACCACTAACTTTCCTACCCCCGTTGTTTGTCTTACAAAGATATGTTTTTATTTTTAATCTACCAACACCACGTTCAATTTTTTTACTCTATTTTGGTATGTTGTATTATAAAATTTATCAAAAGTTTTGATATTGAAGTTAAACCTAACCATTACACCATTTTTTAGTTTTTTGTATGCTTCACCCCAGTTCATACCGTTATTTGACATATCAAACACTGAGATACCCGCTGAAGATTTACCGATATTTCCAACATGGATAGAAACATTTGTTTCAGGGTTGTATAAACATCTTCCGTACGCCTCACCTCTTGGATCAGTAACGAAACCTCTTTTTTTAAACTCTTGGTGTACGTTTTCAAACATCTCTACTTTGTTCATAATATGTCGTTTTATTTATGTGTATCACAAAGATATGTAATCATCTTTGATTTGCCAAACCTTTTTTAATATCTTTTAAAAATAAAAAACCCCACCTGTATTAGAGATGAGGGGTTTTTAAAGTTTTTATGTGTTAAGTTATTTAATACTCATCTTCTTCGTCATCGTAATCTTCGTCACCAAGTATTTCATCCAGCTCTTCCTCATAATTTTCAGTAACGTAAGCCAAGTCGTCTTGCATGCTAGACATAATATTTCTTGCCAATTGCATTGCTTCTGTTTTCATTGAATCTCGATACCCACCCATCTTGTCAAGAGCATCTCTAACCTCCTCAAATATATCTTTTACTGTGATGGACATACCTTCATCTTCCATTCTATCCTCTTCGTTTTGTTCAATAACAACACGTTTAACGATACGTGTTAAATCGCTTTCAGTTAGTCTTACTGTCTTTTTCATAATTTTACTTTTTATTTTATTTATTATTAATTATAATTTTGTAATAATTCATTATAGTCTCTTAATTTTGAAGCCAATTCATATTCATCGTCTTCAACCGCCATTTCTTCTATCTGACTAACAACACCCATTAAACTTTCTTTACGATTAAGAAGTGTTTCTCTATTAATTTCGGTTTTACTTATATCAGTTATTGAGGTAAAGATATCAAGTAACCCCTCAATCTCATCTTCACCCATATCAGACATGTCCATACCTGTCTGTTTTTGTATCATACCCATTAATTGATTTTTAGTGTACGCCTTTTCGTATCTTACATAGGTTGGGTCATTATCAAACTCTTGATCCATATCAATGATTTTTTGTAACTCCTCATCTTTTAATTCGTCAATTTCTTCTTTAAGTAATCTTTTTTCTAATCTAAGGTTGGATTCTTGGATGTGTCTGATTTTACTAAAACTCCTATTCATAATTTTATATTTTTAATTTCTTTATTATTATGGTCGATATCGGAACGCAAAATTCGATGCAAAATCATGAACTTGTTCTGCGATACTTCCACATATTTCTTCGTATAATATTTCATTAAATTCATCTTCATTTCTATCGTACAACTCCTCTATTAATTGTTTAGGTGTATGGGTAGTTATATATTCAATAGGATTATCAATTTCTGACACTATTAACCAAACTAAACTAGTTATAAAACCATCACTTAAATATCTATCGAATGTTGGTTTAAAATTTTTATAAATTTCATCTTTAAGTATTTCTTGGAATTTTTCAAGTTCTTCATCATCGTCTAACTCAAGTGAAAGTGGGATAACGTCTGTGATTTCATACTCAATAAAGTTATCAATTGGACCATCTGACGCGATTTCCAAATCGGCAAAAACTGAGCTTTCGATGGAGATTTCTTGTAAATTAACCTCAACCCAATCTCTAATTTGTCCATTAAGTTGTGGTTCTTTGTTTACTATCTCTTTTAACCCTCTAGTGTCGTGTATTTCTTGTAATTTTTGAATTATTTCATTATATCTTGGGTGTTGTTTTGGGTATGAGTTTTCTGATAATCTTGTAGTTGGTACACAATTATTAACCGCATTACACCAATCTGGTTCACCTTTTATTTTTACATGATAAGAAAACTTATGGTTTGGATCATTTTGTGGTTTATTTTTGAATATCCAAAAAAATTCGGTTCCAGTTTCATTATGTCTTCTCCAATACGAACTATCGTCTTTTGTTGTTGTACACCATTTAGACCCAGCACCATATTTACAACTTGCATCGTGTGTGTTTGCTGCTATTACCAACAAATCTTTATCTTCATAAATTTTTGTTACGTCTTCCGATTTGGATGATTGTTTAATTACATTTAAATCTCTAACCAATTCATCATATGATGAATATTGTACAAAATCTTTTTTTGGTAATTGTTTTTGTAATTTTAAAACATCGTCCATAATTGATAATGCCTTTTCTGGATTTCCACTTTTTTTATTAGCCCACGATCGGTATAGGTTTTTAGTATGTTCCGTCTCTTCTTTAATAACTTGTCTAACAATCCTTGTTAAATCTGATTCAGTAAGTTTAATTATTTTTTTCATATTATACGTATTCCTCATCGCTATCATCCAAACTCCAGGCATCAAAATCGTCGTCATCGTTACCTTTATACTTTAAAGATGTCCCTTCAAAATCAAATTTCCCTGGTTTTACAGCCCCTTTTGGGAGTTCTCTATGGTCTTTTCGACTATAGTCATCATATCTATTTCGAGTGGTAAAATCGTCGTGCCCTTCATCTAACTCATCCTCTAACTCATCTTCCATAGATGGAGATTCAAAACCCTCTTGTTTTAATAACTCTTCAATACGAGACGCCAACTCATCGTTTCCTTCCTCGTAAACCGCACCCATGATGTCGTGCTCATTCATTGAGTTAATATCGTCAAATTCGTATCCACATTCATCTTCAAGGAAATGTCGAGCATCCACAATTAAATCCTGTAGTCTCTCTTCACCTTTATCAGTTTGTCCCAACTCTTCATCACGTTCGTCTCGTTCTTTAATGACTCGTCTAACAATACGTGTTAAATCGGATTCTGTAAGTTTTATAATTTTTTTCATATTATCGTTTTATTAATAAATATACCAATAAACAAAAAAAAACGTATATTTTCATACACGTTTCACTAACTCTGTTGGAACTAACCGTCTTAAAGGTATTTCATACTTTGAAATGAACCAATCAAGAAGTAATCCTTCAGTTTGATTATCAAAATATCCTTCAAGATCATCCACTAGTTCCATTGGGCAATTCAAATCTCTACCGTACCCAATATTTTTAAAATAAAAAAACACAAAATATCTTACTCTACTGTTATCTTGTAAAAAAAATGTTGTGGTGTCCTCATCAAAAAGGTGTCCCAACTTTAAATCATTTAGTTCTGGTAAAAACTGATCAATATAATCGGAAAAAGACTTTTCTAAACTCATGGTTTTGGTTCTTCGTATAATTTTTGTAAAAATACATAATACTCATCTGAGTTTATAAACTCATTGTGCATTAATTCTAATGTGTCTTCCATATTATTATATTTTCTTAACCTCATAAATATGTCCCGAATCTGAGTTGGTTTGGAATATATTTCTCATCTTCTCAGCATCTTTTTCGGTATCAAATTCCCATACCTCACTATCGACATTTAAAAGTATAACGGGTAACCTTTTAGTTGATTCTCCACTTCTTGTTTTTACGTGCTTAATTATTATATACATATCTTTTTTTAACAAATATAAGAAATAAAAAACCCCCAGTCAATAAAGAAGGGGGGAATACATTTCAACATATTTTATTTTAAGATAACGTATCAGGTAATATATCAGTATCAGGTAATCTATTGGTGTCGTTCTTAGAAAAATCAAACCCACCACAAGGTAATCTTTTTTCTAAATAGTCAGATAACAACGGACAAGTGAATCCCACAGTCACTACCTTACCTTTAAAAAAGTCCCCTCTTTTAGACTGACTAAAATTGATATCGACATTAAAAATATTTGTACCACACTCATATCTAACCTTATTTTTACCATCAAGAATCCCAAAACCCAATTTAGTACTAATATTCGTAAGCGATAACACGACACCAGCATTATTACCTTTATTAATCCCAAAAACATTAGAAATTGTACCTCTAATTATGTTATTAATCGCATCATCATATACTAATTTATCATCAGAACCTAACTCATTGGTGGGAAGTGCATCCCCATACCACACATCCCCCGGATTGAGAGTATCTTCTACTTTAATTATTTTTTTAAATTTTAAAATAGCATTTTTACCAATTAAATCTTTATATTCATCAGGTACTGGGTCACCACTACTAAGTTGTTCAACCAAATAATGATTTGCCGATCTTTTTTTATGCATATTTAAAATACGATTTTTTTCTTCTTCTGTAATTAAGTAACTTTTCATTTTTATTTTATTTATTTATTTATTTAACGTCCGATAATTAAATCATCAAAATCTATATCGTTAGACCCCCTCATTTGTCCTTCAATGTCATCATACATGTGTGACTTAACAACTGCGGTTATTGATTGTTCAGCTTGAGCGATTTTGGTTTCCATCCAATCTTCGAGCTCCTCACCTTCTTCCATCATTTCCCACATCTTATATGCCAATGTGGCTATGGTAAACAATTGTTGTTTTGCCATATAAGAACCATCATGGTCATTTTCTTTTAGACTCCTAACCATCTGATCTAATTGTTTTTCTGTTACTATAATTTTTCCCATAATATTATATTTTATTTACCACGCCCGGCAGCTCCAAAATCTAGGTTTCCACCTTGGTCCTGGACTGTCACAATTCATTCTCGCTCTAAACGATTTTCTACGTTCAGGATTATTTTTTTTAATAACCATTCGTTTCCCATGTGCAGATTTACCACCAAATCCAAAATTCACCTTAACAACTTTTCCTTTATCGTTTTTAACATAAACCTTAAACTTTTTAATATCCCCTTGCATGACTTTACCAAGACTTACATTTCTACCTTGGTACTCCGCCTCAGTTAGAATGTTAACCTCTTCGACCGATCCAAACTCATCCTCATATATTAAGGAATTCGTTAGAAACTCTTCTTTCAATACCTTTTTTATGATTTCATTAATATTCATAATAATAAATATCACACAAACAAAAAAAAGGTGAGATTTCTCTCACCTTTCAGGGTCGATCACGGATTGTGATTCGAGCAACCACCACTTTGTTTTAAAGAGAAACAAAGAAACTACCCTTCCAACTTAGATTTTGCAACCATTACATCAACCATCGACACCTCTTTTGCTACACCTATAACCACACACTCTTTTAAGATTTCAGTTGGTAGGTGAATTAAAAAGTCCTTCCCGTTGAACGTAGATAGTGATTGTTTCAACTCAATAGACGAGTGTATCATTTTTAAAAACAATTTGAATTGCACCTCATCGATGAATGTCTCATTCAAAATTTCCCCATATTTAGGATGAATAATCGTTATGTGTTTTAGTGTTGCCATATCTTTGATTTAAACAAATGTAATACTTTTTTTTATATTAAACTACCCCTTTGGAAATTAATTTTTGAAATTGTCGCATCTCTCCGTGCGTCGATTCCGAAATATTTTAACTCATCATCAACTCTTCGTAACAACGGACCCCTCACCATACTACCCATTCGTCTAGCACTATACCTATCAGCGTCGTGTCTAGTATTTGTCATATCAATAATAACGTCAATTTCATATGCATATTTTAGGTCGTCTCGGTACCTTTCATTGGCGTGGCGATACTTTCTAATCGATGTGATTTTGATTATCGAGTTATTTATATAATAATTAAATATCCAACCTTCAGGGTTTCCATTCGATTCCACAACGTAAACTTTGTCTTTAATTAATTTTTTAACCGACTTAATGTGGTTATCCGATATTGCTCGTCCTACTTTATATCCGTTTTTAATTCAATGACAAAAAAAAATAGATAATTAATTTCACTTGAATATTATAAAAATATCATTTATTAATTGCCGGTTAGTGAATTATTCATATATTTGTTTTATAAAAATTTAAGACATGGTAGACAGAGATAAAATCCAAAAAGAGGCTGAATTATATAAAAATGTGTCAACTTCAAAATTGAGAAGAACGATATTAACTTATAAGTTTTTATCACTTTCTAATTCAAGAAATTATAATTTTATTTTATCATTTCTTTCAATTTTTATCCCGTATTTAATATTCGTTAATGTGACGTTATTCACATTGTCCCTGGTGTTTCTTTTTCACTACTTCGTTTTATGGAGATACATGTACCTAAATAAAAATTCAAATTTAGTTAGTGACGAGGACAAGGATGAAATCGATGCGGTTATTGTGATCTTGGAGGGTTATTTAAAAAATAGATGAAACCAAAAAATCC
>Ga0315294_10005519_pt1 | contig 13881 bp, 10 predicted proteins | sample YL17G13_40_MG_FD_203626 | JGI IMG/M metagenome (GOLD analysis project Ga0315294, IMG submission 203626) | Sediment microbial communities from Yellowstone Lake, YNP, Wyoming, USA - YL17G13_40 | ecosystem: Environmental > Aquatic > Freshwater > Lake > Sediment | place: USA: Wyoming | collected... | reverse complement strand
TGCTGTCGATCCACGGCATCGGGCCGGAGACCGCCGATTCGATACTGCTCTACGCCGCGCATCGCCCGATATTCGTAATCGACGCTTACACCAAGCGGATAATCGGACGGCTGGGGCTCGCGCCTTCAAGTGAAAGCTATGAAGCGTTCCAGCAACTTTTCATGAATCGACTGCCGCACGACGAGGGAATGTTCAACGAATACCACGCGCTGTTTGTTCGTCACGGCAAGGATGTCTGCCGCAAGATGCCGAGGTGCGAAGGCTGCTGCCTGGCGAGCCTGTCGAAGAAGAGGTGTCCTTCCGCGGAAGGACCGAGGGAACTGGGGGTGCCCCCCAGATTTAAAAATCCCCCAAGACTGGGGGATACAGGGGGTTGACCAAGACCTTTTAACATTCTACTGGCAACTTGTACGTACTGAGCGCCGTTTTCTTAAAGATTCCATCACGTGCCAGAAAGCGAACACCAGCAGCCCTACAGCGATTACGCTGAGGAAGCTTATAGCTCGATCCACTAGAGTAATCGGTAATGCTTCCTCATAGGAAAGACTAGTTATCATTAGAAGCCCGGGGACACCCAACTCTACCAAGCCCAGTCCGCCCGGGGTGATGGGGATAGCTGTTATCAGGGCGTTGCCCAGAGCAGCGAAAATGAAAAGTGCTATCCCAACTTCTATAACATCGAACCCCAAAGCCTGCGCCACCAGGATGAGGCGTCCGGCCTCCAGCAGCCAGATGAAAACGGTCAGGAGCGTAAGGAGGCGCAGTTGCCCGAAGCTGCTCAGGGCGCCCTGCTCGAACAATGTGTAGAAAACCCTTATCTTCTTCGGCAGGAGGTTAACCAGCTTGTGCCCGAATTTACCCATCCCGCCCAGAGCGATAGCGATCACCAGCAGCAGCGCAATGCCAATCCCCAGCACTATCCCGAATACCTGCCAGTCATGCCCGCCTGTCAATAGCAGCCAGATGATGGATACGACCGTTAATAAAACAATAACAAGGATATCGAGGAAGCGCTCGGCGAGCAGCGTGCCCAGCGTCTTTGAGAAGCTGACTCCGGTACGATCTTTAAAAAGATAAGCGCGATATGCGTCACCTAATCTAGCATAAAGTATGGAGTTGGCGAACCAATTCATCATTACCATCTGCGTGAGTGCCAGCAGAGACGGCATTTCCACACCCTGGTCTTTACGTATTCCGGCATGGTGCAACAGGTAACGCCACCTTAGGGCCCGGAGAGGGAAGGTCAGATAATAAGAAACGAAAGCGAGAGCGAAGTACCATGGATTGCATTCTTTTATCTTGCCCCACATCTGGGCAAAGTCGACATTAAGCTGAGTAAAGATGACCACTATCAGGCCGATTGCCAACATCAGGGATATCAGCGTGCGGAAATTGAAAAATCGCTTGCGGAGGAAGTTCTTTTCTCCCCCTAAACTCCCGTTCTCAGGGGCGGTATTGGGTTTATGCTCTTCGATCAATTCGCTTCCTTTGCGCTTCGCAACAGCGGGCGTTTTTGCGGTATCCCGCTGCGCCGGGGATATTTTTCGGGCGTCGGCTTCACTTTATCAATAACGACCAGTGCCCTGTCGCTAAGCTCCGGAAGTTCTATATGGATAACCTGCCTCAATCGCCCGCCTAGAATATCTAAAGCCGACTCGGCCTCATCCACTTCCCCACGATCCCCTCGCTTTTTCATAGCGATAAATACGCCGCCGACAGTGCAGAAAGGCAATGTTAACTCGGCCAACGCAGCGAGCCTAGCAACTCCGCGCGATAGTACCGCATCGAAATGTTCGCGGTAACGAGCGTCATGGGCTAATTCCTCGGCGCGGCCTGTCACTACATCTACCTTTTGAAGACTGAGAGCATCGACAAGATGATTGAGAAATATCATCTTCTTCTGAACCGAATCGATTAATGTTAATTCCATATCAGGATAGAGTATCTTCAATGCTATACCGGGCAATCCGGCCCCGGCACCTACGTCCACAACGCTTGAGGGTATATTCGAAAAGGCCAGCGAAACGGTGAGGGAATCGAGGAAGTGTTTGATCTGCATTTCGTCATAGTCGACTATTGCAGTGAGGTTCATGCGTTGGTTCCAAACAACAAGCTCATCATAATAAACCTGAAAAAGATCCACCTGATCAGCAGTCAGAGATATCCCCAGGCGGTGAGCCCCTTCAACCAGTTTTTGCATTTTTAACATTATAGTACTACTCACCCCAATATGCATACCCCCACCCCAAGTAGGGTGGGTTTTAAACCCATCGCTACAGAATAAACTTCGGGCTGTTTCTGGATTGCCCGATCAAGTCAGGCAATGACGGGGAGTGCGAACTCCCCCTAACCCCCTCTTTGATAAAGAGGGGGAAGCGGCGCAGCCGCATGGGGCGTTCAAAAGAGATGTCCTTCCGCGGAATCCTTCCATGGAATCTTCTCTTGGAAGGACCAAAGTATGGGGGATACAGGGGGTTTGGATTATACAAATCCTCATCTGGCTGCTCGAAGAGATTCCTTGCTTAACCGCCCTTCTCTCGAACAATTGAATCTCTATCCCAAAGTTGACCTAATCATCGCCAGCGATTAAAATATTCAAGGTCGACTTTCACATTTATTCATTAAGAGAGGAGTGAACAGTGATCGGGATAAAATCTTTTGGCGCTTACGTACCTGTTTACAGATTAAGCGAAGCTGAACTGGCCCGAGCCTGGGGAGGAAGAGGCGGAAAAGGGGAGAGGGCGACGGCCAACTACGATGAGGATAGCCTCACAATGTCGGTGGAGGCCGCTATCGATTGTCTGACCGGATACGACCGTCAAATAGTTGACGGTCTTTTATTTGCCTCCACTACTTCACCTTACGATGAGAAGCTGGTTGCCAGCATCATCGCCGCAGCGGTAGACCTGCGCACCACCGTCAACACGGTCGATCTGTCCAGTTCGACCAGATCGGGGACGAGCGCGCTCAAGATCGCCTGCGACGCGGTCAAGGCCGGATCGGCCAAGAACGTGCTGGTGACGGTAGCGGACTGCCGCCTGGCACCGCCGGCATCGGAGTTCGAGCCCGTGTTCGGCGACGGCTCGGCCGCCTTCCTTATCAGCAACGAGGACGTGGCGGTTGAGATCGTAGACAGCTTCTCCATTTCCAGCGATTTCGTAGACGTCTGGAAGAGGGCTGAGGACGCCTACATACACACATGGGAAGACCGCTTCATTATGGATCACGGCTACAGCGAGAAGATGATGTACGCCATCAAAGGACTGCTGAAGAAAACTAATATGAAAACCAGCGACTTTGCAAAAGTGGTGTTCTATGGCCCCGACGGCAGGAGCCACGGCAGGCTGGCGAAATCGCTCAAGCTGGAGGATAGCCAGATACAGAACCCGATGTACGGAGCCCTGGGCAACACCGGCGCCGCACTCGCGCCCATGATGCTGGTGTCGGCACTGGAAGATGCCAAGGCCGGGGACAAAATCCTGCTGGCCAACTACGGCGACGGAGCGGACGCCTTCGTGTTGCAGGTAACCGATAAGATCGCCAACATCAAGAACCGCAGGGGCATAAAGAAGCACCTCGCCTCTAAGATGCCTATTGCGAACTACGAGAAATACATCAAATTCCGCAACCTGATGCAGGGGGAGGCCGATCGCAGGCCGCAGTACATCAGCTCACTGCCGATGATGTGGCGCGACCGCACACAGGTGCTCCCGCTTCACGGATGCAAGTGCCGCAAGTGCGGTAAGATACAGTTCCCCATCCAGCGGATATGCGCGTACTGCCAGTCCAAGGACGAATACGACGAGGTCAGGCTTTCCGAGAAGAAAGCCACCGTTTTCACCTATTGCATGGACGAGCGCGCAGTAGAGGTCGATCCGCCGCGTGTGTGGGCGATAAGCGAATTCGACGATGACGGACGCATCTACCTCACTATGACCGACCGCGATACCTCGAAGATCAGCATCGGCATGAAGGTAGAGATGACCTTCAGAAGAATTCACGATGGAGCCGGTGTGCACAACTACTTCTGGAAGTGCCGCCCGGTGAGAGTATCTTAGGAGGAGATGACGAAAATGGCAGAGAGTATTAAAGATAAAGTAGCCATAATCGGAATGGGCTGCACCAAGTTCGGTGAGCTATGGGACAAGGACGGCTATGACCTGGTCATCGATGCCTCCTACGAAGCGTTCCAGGACGCCGGCGTCGGCCCCAAGGACATTCAGGCGGCATGGGTCGGCACGGTAATGGGATCGACCGCTACCCAGTTATCAGCTCCACTGAAGCTTGATTATATACCGGTAACCAGGGTGGAAAACGTTTGCGCCACTGGCATGGAGGCGTTGAGAGCAGCGACCTTCGCCCTGATCGCAAAAGCATACGATTTAGTTCTAGCCGTAGGATACGAGAAGCTGAAGGACACCGGCTACGGCGGCCTGCCGGTAGCGACTCAGGCCGGCGGCAGCGAGAAGTGGCACCCCGTGTTCGGCTCCGGCGACTCGGCCCCCGGGCGCTATGCCATGGCCGCTACCCGCTACTTCCACAGGTTCGGACTGAGCCCGGAGGAGGGCAAGCGCACGCTGGCCAAGATATCAGTCAAAAGCCACTACAACGGCTCGCTCAACCCGCGCGCCCACCTGCGCATGCAGGTCACGGAGGAGCAGGTAATGAAGGCCCCGATGATCGCATGGCCCCTCGGCCTGTTCGATGCCTGCGGCGTCACCGACGGCGGCTCGGCGGCCATACTGTGCCGCACCGAGGACGCCAAGAAGTTCAAGAGCGACTACGTCACCATCAAGGCCTTCGGCCTTTCCACCGGCCCGGGCATGGGCAAGGTCAGGACAGACTACGACTACACGCACTGGGAGGAGACGGTCAGGGCCTCCAAGCAGGCCTACGCGGATGCCGGCATCAAAGACCCCAAGAAAGAGATCGGCATGTGCGAGGTGCACGACTGCTTCTCCATCGCCGAGATGATCACCTATGAAGACCTTGGCTTTTGCGAAAAAGGCAAGGCCAAACACGATATCGAGGCCGGAGAGCTGGGACTTAAGGGAGCCCATCCGTTCAACGTCGGCGGCGGACTCAAGTCATTCGGACATCCCGTCGGCGCCAGCGGCATCAGGGAAGTCTTTGAAGGATATCAGGAGATTCTGGGCAAGGCTCAACTGCCGGAACGCCAGCTCAAGGATGTTAAGTTCGCCCTCGGCCATAACCAGGGCGGAAACCCGGGCAGGTTCATCTGCAGCATCTGCATCGTGGGCCAGCCGTAACATCAACCATAATTAAATACGCAGGGGGAGCCTTCAACGGCTCCCTCTTTTTTATGGTCGGGATGTAGGCAATGAGATATATAGCTTGTAGCTAAACGGCTCGACGCTGACTGACAGACTGAAAAGCTCAGGGGGACAATAACGGGCGAAAGCTCCGAAGCTAGCTATACACTGTGAGTTGATACCCCCTCACTTCAGAATGCTGTAACGAATGCGTGAGAGGTCTTCGTTTGGCTTTGGTTTGCGAAATACAAACAAGTGCTCGTGCATTATCAAAAAAGATTTTGAGTACGATGTTGAGCAACAGTGGCATAGAAGTATCTACTCAATCTATTATTCTCCTGCCACCCTTCGTAATCTGAGTTAGCGGTCTTGAGCCAACAGCTTTCACAAACAGCTGACTTATTGAGGGAGTGAAGCCCGTCGCATTCGACACAATACCCAGGAGATTCTAGCCATTTGTCGTCTTTTCGCTTAATCATAAATATTCTACATCCGGTCTTGAATCAAACTGAGTTCGACCGTCTTTGAATGTAATTCAGAAACAGTTTCGTAGTCTATGAACTTGACCCTTTCTGAAACAGCCTTGAACGCAGCATATGCTAATTTGGATTGATATTCCTTTTTCCGGTTGGCATCGGCGACAATTCTTAGCTTAACATTGAAATCCTGGAGTTCAAGAAACTTCAAAAGGGAATTCTGAATGTCAGTCGAATGTTCAATCTCAAAGAATGAATCGGGCATCTTTCGTTCATTAAACCAGACCACGTCGATTGTTTGAGCACGCTTTACTAGATGGTCATAACTGAAGGGATAGATTGCATGGACCGTAGCCAATTCTGAGAGAGATTTGGTGAGAAACTTCTTATTCTTGTCCTGCCCAGGCACGTAGGTCTGAAATGATTTCAGATTTCCAATCTCAATCAATAGACCTTGATAATATGAGTGAGTATATTCCGCTTTCTTCGATTCTTTAACTTCTCCAAGAATTGATGACGGTAATTTACTCTTGTAATCATTAAGGGCCCAAAGCCCAGGACGGATTTTGAAGAAGAATCGATTGTCCTGAACAATTCTTCTTATTGAGGCAAAGGGCGTCTTGGTCTTCCATGTGACGTCCGAAATCTTCATGACTTCGGAATAAAGATACCCTAGCGTGGCATAGCCACCGTTTGCTTTCATAACTTGGATTACAGCTTCATACTGTTTCATAATCAAATCCTTCAATAGCTAGACTTAGATCAGATCGTTGATACCGTTCAATAGGTTCATTCTCAAGCCATACAACGAGTTCCTCTCCATCCCAATCCCAATCGTCATAAGGCTCTGTGGTCTTAGAGAGGTAATGATGAATTCTGTCGGCCTGCCACTGCAATCTATTTACTTCCGATGACATCTTTGCATCCTACAGAATGCCAGCTGCTCAGTTGGCAATACTCTAAATGACACAATGGTTAATGTCAATAAAAGTCGTTATAGTATTTTCTTAAATCATCACACCCTCCGGGTTGGCCTTCCCGTTAATAGCCGCCAGCTCACATCGCCCTCCACACCCTGAAACCACTTACCAGAAGATGTAGGGTGGGTTTTCCAACCCACCGATGCTCAGCCGTAACATCAATCGCAGCTAAACCAAAAGGGGAGCCCTCACGAGCTCCCCTATCTTATTTAATTAACACAGCGCCGACCGCCATCGGCTCAGCGATATTCGACTATTTCACCTTCTTGGCGAACCCCTCGATGCGGTCCAGCCCGCCCGTGATGTTCTTCATGGAGGTGGCATAGGAAAGGTTCTAAGCCTGCACTTCAAGAACGCCCTTCAGGTTGCCCAGGCTCTTCTTTAACTCCTTGCGCATAGTGCTAATCATCATCGGCGAGAACAGCTTGAAGAAGCCTCGCACCGTTATATCGTACACGATGGTGAACTTTGCGCCCCCCGCCATGGGATCATAGGTATTGTGCTGTTCAATGAGCATGCCTGCGGATGTGATGTTCTTGCCGAACTTCTTATTTGGCTCACATTCCGTAGCCTTCGCCGTCCAACTCATGGTAAGGCCCATCATGTGGCTTTTCCCTTTGAACGTTGTGCCGACGCCCACGGCCCCCTGGGACGTCTGCTCCGCTTCCGGTATGGTCGACTGCCACTTCGACCAGCCCTTTGCATCAGTCGTGTAGGCGAACACCTTATCGACCGGACGCTTTATCTCCACGCTCTCTTCGATCCTTGCCATCTGACTACCTCCCCTTAATATTTGGGCTAATTGTGCTAGGAGCCCATTCTAATACGCTAGCAACTGCTAGTCAAGCGTTATGTCTATTCGATGGTAATAATTTGGAAGGTACAACAACCTCGGAGGGGCTGAAAGCAAAGGGGAGCCCTCGCGGGCTCCCCTCGTTGTTTGCAATGCTGACTCGCCTCAGCGCCGCTATTTCACCTTCTTGGCGAACTCCTCGATGCGGTCCATCCCGCCGTTTAAGAACTTACCTCACTCCTTGACATTGAACTTCAAGACAAAGCGTGTTCCCTGGATGCGGTTCACCTTAAACTTTCCGTCAAGCTGGTTCACTCCCAACATTCTGACTAAGCGGAGACCTAATGTGGATGTCTTGACTAAGCTGGATTGCTTGGGTAACCCGACACCGTTGTCTTCAACGGTGAGCGTGTACTCCGCATTCCTTCGCTCCAGAGAGACCTTTATTTCGCATTTATCGGCGCCGAATTGCGGCTGATTCTTTGGAAACGCATATTTAAATGCATTGGTCACCAGTTCGTTAACGATTATCCCGACAGGGACAGCGGTATCAAGCTTCAACGCGATCCCTGCCGCATCAACAGAGCATACGAGATCAGGAGGTGCATCCAGAGAGGTCCGCAGGTGAGCGACCAGCGCGCTGAGATAATCCTGGAAATCAATGCGCGAGGGAGTTTGCGACTGATACAAGCGCTCATGGATGAGAGCCATGGATCTGATCCTGCTTTCGAGGGCGGATAAAGCGGAATCCGTCAACGCCGGCTTCCCCAGCAGCTTCCTCGGCATCTTCCGTTGCATTTCCATGAGCGCGATAATGGAGGACATATTGTTCTTGACGTGATTGTGGATTTCGCGGAGGAGCTCTTTTTCCTCGAGCGATGCGGTGGGCGCGCCTGCCGCCCGCGGCTTCTCCCTGTCCTTCCGCAGCGCCTCCTCGCCTCTCCGCAACTTTTCCTCGCCCGCACGTAGCTTATCTTCTCCAGCCCGTAACTTCTCCTCTTCCCTCCGCAGATTCTCCCTGTCCGTCCGCAGCTTATCCTCAGCCTTCCGCAGCTTCTCCTCGCCCACCCGTAGCTTGCCCTCAACCTCCTGCAGCTTCTCCTCGCCCACCCGTAGCTTGCCCTCAACCTCCTGCAGCTTCTTCTCGCCCGCCCGTAGCTTGCCCTCAACCTCCTGCAGCTTCTTCTCTCTTGCCCGCAGTTTCTCCTCGCCCGCCCGTAGCTTCCCCTCGCCCGCCCGCAGCTTCTCCTCAACCGCTTGCAGTTTCTCCTCGCCTGCCCGTAGCTTCCCCTCACCCACCCGCAGCTTCTCCTCTCCCTCCCGCAGCTTCTCCTCAACCTCCCGTAGCTTCCCCTCCGCCTGCTTACGCTCGGCGACGGCATTTATCTGAGCCGCCTCCTGTGCCTCTTTGAGAAGTTGCTCGCTCTTTTTCAGGGATTCCTCGGCCTGCTTGCGCTCGGTGATGTCAAACATGTAACCCGCCAGCATGTTTTTATCCCCCTGGACAAAGGGGAATTTGATCGAGATATAGCTGCGGTCATCCAAATCCTTTTCCATTTGCAGCACATTGCCGTTGGCAACGACGGCCCAGTCGTCGGCGGTCATCTTTGCGGCGAATTCGGCCGGGAACAGCTCCGCCATTGTCTTACCCACGATATCCAAACTCGAGCTGCCGAGCATCTTTTGATAATTATCGCTGGCTTGCAGTAGTCGGCTCTCGGTGGGCGTCACCGACTTGATGTAGGCGTAGACGGGTGAGTGACGCATAAACAGCGAGAACAATTCGTTGCTTGCCCGCAGCGCCTCTATCGACTCGGGATCAAGCATCCCCTCTTCTTTCTTCTCCTCGTCCTTTTTTCTTGCTGTCACGATCGCCTCCTATTTCCAAGACTGCCTGTCCGCAGTCCGGTATCGATGATTGACACCCGCCCTGCATTAATAAGTAGGGGCGGATGCCCGACTATATTCATTTTTATACTGATTCCATGAATTCCAGCATTATAAACTCAGTGTGAACTTGAATCAAGGGTATACTGAGCCCCAACCTCATTAAATATGAAAGGGGAGCCCGTGAGGGCTCCCCCTCTTATTCTATTAACACGGTGCCGACCGAAATCGGCCCAGCGATACTGACTATTTAACCTTCTTGGCGAACTCCTCGATGCGGTCCAGCCCGCCAGTGATGTTCTTCAATCTTGGACTGGGCATCCAAGGACGAATTGACAAAGCACTAATATTGGCGTATCATTAATGCGCAGATAATAACGCATCAATAAGGAGTATCATGAGTACGGTTCGAGTAAATATCACCCTGCCGGAAGACCTCGCACGCAAGCTCGACAGCCTGGTCGAGCCAAAGAAGAAGAGCCGCTTCGTCGCCGAGGCCGTGGAGAAGAAGATCGAGGATTTACAGCAAGAGCGCACGGAGGCGCTCCTGGAGGAGGGCTATAAGGCTCTGCGCTCCGAGAGCCTGGCCATAGCGAAGGACTTCGAGTTTGTGGACCTAGAGGGCTGGGATGAGTATTAAGAGAGGAGATATTCATGTTGCCGCACTTGACCCGGTCATCGGAAGGGAGATAGCGAAGACCAGGCCCGTGGTGGTGATCTCCAATGACAAGAACAACCAGTTCTCGGCGACCGTAACCGTTATCCCGTTAACATCCGGAAAACCTGAGAAGGAGTATCCCTTCGAAGTGTTCTTGCCGAAGGGGGTCGGCGATCTACCCAAGGATTCCAGGGCTAAGGCCGATCAGATTCGAACTATTGATAAGAGCCGGCTGGCGGCCTTCATCGGGAAATTGGGGACTAAAGAAATGTCACGCATTGAAGATGCGATAAAGGTTCATCTCCAGCTTCCTTAGCGGCTGAGGCGCAATCAAAATATCACCGCAGCTAAAACAAAGGGGAGCCCTCACGGGCTCCCCTTACTTATTCAATTAACACAGCGCCGACCAACATCGGCTCAGCGATATTCGCTTACTTCACATTCTTAGCGAACTCCTCGATGCGGTCCAGCCCGCCGGTGATGTTCTTCATGGAAGTCGCATAGGAAAGCCTCAAGTAGCCGTCCGCGCCGAACGGAATTCCTGGGAGCACGGCTACCTTGGCCTCGGTGAGCAGCAGCTCCGTCAGCCCCATGGAGCCCTTGATGGGCTTGCCGTTGAACGACTTGCCGTACAGCTTCGATACGTTGGGGAAAGCATAGAAGGCGCCCGGCGGCATAAGGCAGGAAACTCCGGGAATCTTGTTCAACCGCTCGACCATGTAATTGCGCCGCTTCTCGAACTCGCCGGCCATCTGCTTCACCGCATCCTGAGGGCCAGTGAGCGCCGCCAGCGCCGCCCGCTGCGAGATGGAGGTCGGGTTCGAGGTGGAATGATCCTGCAGGTTGGACATCGCACCGACGATCTCTTTATCACCGGCGACATACCCGATACGCCAGCCGGTCATCGCATAGGACTTGGAGACCCCGTTGACCACTAGCGTCTTAGCCTTGATCTGAGGATTGAGAGAGGCGATGCTCACGTTTTCAATGCCGCCGTAGACCAGCTTATCGTAGATTTCATCGGAGATGACCAGCAGCCCCTTGTCCACGACGATTTTCGCGATAGCCTCCAGTTCCACCTTGGAATACACCTGCCCAGTGGGGTTGCTGGGGCTGTTCAGGATCAGGAGCTTCGTCTTTTTGGTAATATGCTTTAAAAGCGTTTCCGGGGTGATCTTGAAATTATCTTTCTCTGATGTATCGATGAACACCGGCGTGGCCTCGGCCACGCGCACCATCTCCGGGTAGCTCACCCAGTACGGCGACGGGATAAGCACTTCGTCGCCCGCCTCACACAAAACCTGGACGATGTTGTAAATGCTGTGTTTTGCGCCGCAGGAAACGATCACCTGTGAAGGATCATATTCCAGGCCGCTGTCCTTCTTAAATCTATCGCAGATGGCTTTCTTTAATTGCGGGATGCCGGCCGTCGGCGTGTATTTGGTAAATCCTTCAGAGATCGCTTTGATAGCCTCCTGTTTGATATGCTCCGGCGTATCAAAGTCCGGCTCGCCTGCGCCGAAGCCTATGATGTCAATGCCCTCTGCCTGCATCGCCTTGGCCTTGGCGGTGATAGCAAGGGTAGGAGAAGGACTTATCGACTGTGCCCTTTTTGTCAGAACCATAACGATTTCCTCCGAGCTTTAAGATTAATGCTGCGGTTCGATTTTCACTTTGAGCAGGGCTCGGCAATAAGTTGAAAACCCCGTTCCGTTTCAATCTGCCCTCAGCCGAGGTGTAATGATACCATGAACATGCTTTTTTGAAAACATCCAAAATCAACTGGCGGTGGGCCGAGCTTACCCTGCACCTATCTATCAGTTGTCATTGCGAACGAAGTGAAGCAATCTCCACGACGTCATGCCCCACAAACGACTAGATTGCCGCGTCGCTGCGCTCCTCGCAATGACAATAAAGAAAGAGGTGCTTGTAGGGGAGATGGATTTTAAAAAGAGGTGCAGGATACTTCCTGCTGGGGATTTGGGGGTATCCCCCAATTTTGTTAAGTCCCCCAAAGTATGGGGGACATTCAGGGGGTTTGGGTTAAATGTCATCACACGTCTCAACCGCATGATATAGGGGCACATTGCAATGTGCCCTACCTGGATTGCCTGATCAAGTCAGGCAATGACGCATATTTTCACCCTCACCTAGCCTCTCCCCTCAAGGGAGAGGTAACACTTGAGAAAGAGGTGCAGGAGAATTCTCTCCTGACGGGGGAACTGGGGGTGTCCCCCATCTTTAAAAAAGTCCCCCAAGTCTGGGGGATTTAGGGGGTTGGACAATAAATTAATTCACTCCCAAACCATCGTCAGGGTTGACTGCTAATTCGTATTTACTGTATACTATGCAATTGGGGAAAACTCCTCAACTGTAGTTAATTTTAGAGAAAGGATACATATGGCAGTAGGAATAACTTCGTATGGCGCTTACATACCCCTGTACCGGATGTCACGCGATGTTTTCTACAAGGCTTGGGGCGGCGCAAAAATGCCGGGTGAGCGCGCCGTTTGCAACTTCGATGAAGACAGCGTCACAATGGCACAGGCAGCAGCCGCCGACTGTTTGAGGGGCATTGACCCCAAGAAAGTCGACGGCCTCTTTTTTGCTACGACTACCCAGACCTACCTCGAGAAGTTGGGAGCCAGCATTGTGGCCGCCACCCTCGACCTGCGCGATGATATCCGCACCATGGACATCACCGACACGCTCAGGGCGGGCACATCCGCATTCGCCGCAGCAGCCGACACAGTCAAGGCCGGATCAGCGAAGAGCATACTGGTAACCGCCGGAGAGCACCGCATGGCGGCGCCGGCAGGAGATTTCGAGATGGCGCTGGGCGATGGCGCAGCAGCAGTGCTCATCGGAAGCGAAAATGTTATAGCGACGATTGAAGGCAGCTATCACATATCCGATGAGTTCTCAGGAGTCTGGCGCCCCGAGGGCGAGCAGTTCATCCGCGCCTGGGAAGACCGCTTTGTCAACGACAAAGGCTACTCCGAGGTCCTTGAGAAGGGGATCAAAGGCTTACTCAAGAAATACAATATGAAGACCAGTGACTTCGCCAAGGTTGTATATGATACAACGCTTGAGAGTAGAAGGCATCCCCAGATGGCGAAACAACTGAAACTGGCCGACGAGCAGGTTCAGGAACACCTGTTCGATACGGTCGGCAATACCGGCTCAGCCCATGCACTGATAATGCTGGTGGCTGCGCTCGAAAAAGCAAAACCCGGGGATAAAATCCTGTGGGCCAGCTACGGGAACGGCGTAGATGCATTCATACTGCAGGTAACCCCGGAGATCGCGAAGCTGGCGCCGCGGCGCGGCTTTGCCAAGCATCTGGCCACCAAGAAAATGCTGGACAACAACGACCGCTACCTGCGCTGGCGCAAGATCGTGCCGCTGGAGAAAGCGCGCCGATCCGAACAGTCCCCTGTTTCCCTAGCGGGTTTTCACCGCGATGTCAAGGTAGCCCTTGCGATGTACGGGGTAAAGTGCAAGAAGTGCGGCACCCCCCAGTTCAGCCAGGGCGGCAGCTACGGTTACTTCACCCCGCTGCGGGTATGCGTCGACTGCCAGGCCGTGGACCAGATGGAACCGTACAAGTTCTCCGATAAGATAGGCAAGGTATTCACCTACACCGAGGATCGGCTCGCCGACTCGAACGATCCGCCCACCACTGTTGCCGTGGTCGACTTCATTGGCGGCGGGCGCGCCTTATTCGACATGACCGACCGGGGAGGACAGGAGATAAAGGTGGGGATGGAGTTGGAGATGACCTTCAGGAAACTGTTTGTTGACCGCGGTATTC
>Ga0315294_10005518_pt1 | contig 13883 bp, 15 predicted proteins | sample YL17G13_40_MG_FD_203626 | JGI IMG/M metagenome (GOLD analysis project Ga0315294, IMG submission 203626) | Sediment microbial communities from Yellowstone Lake, YNP, Wyoming, USA - YL17G13_40 | ecosystem: Environmental > Aquatic > Freshwater > Lake > Sediment | place: USA: Wyoming | collected... | reverse complement strand
TATCAACCTTCCTATTTTTAGAAACCCAAATAAATGTACTTTTAATGCATCTTAAACGAACTTATTAAGAAAGATAAATAAACAAGCATTTATTTATAATTGATATGAATAACAAGTGCCAAAATCTTTTAGGATATTTAATTATATTCCTTATAGCATGGTTAATAACAAGTTTAGTCTGGATGATATGGTTGGATAGTTTTTCAGCTGCACTTTTAGGATGCTTTACAGCTTTAGCGCTTTTAGGGGTATTCAATGTTGTAATTCATATAGGCGGAAAATAATATTTTCTTTAAATTGTATTTTTAATGTTTATTTACCTTTTAAAATTTTTCCCAGTGCAACGTATAAAGCACAATTTATTTAAATTTTGGATGCCGTTTTCTTATTAGGTGTAGCATCTATTGGGATTAAAATAATTTCTTTCTCAATTTTTTTGCTAGTGTCTCTTGCTAACTCATGTGCTTTTGGAATTTTGTTTAGATCATCTTCAGTATGACAAATAGCTAAAATGAAGCTCTTATTAATTTGTTGAGCTTCCATGTATTGTGGCAATTGCTCTTTTATACCATGTTCAAAATTGCTGCTGTTAACGAATTTTACTTCTACTAAACATTTTAGACGAAATCCTTTAGAAAATTGAAAATCAATAAGACCTGAACCAGTATCAACTTCTGGAGCTATATTAACATTTGAACATACACAAAAGCCCTTTGATATAGCATATATAACTTTTTGTACTTGTTTTTCATTTTTAGGTTTTTCATTATCATTATACAAAATTTTGTATATTCCTTCATGTTCAATCATATTTTTAATATGTTTAAGAAGTTCAACCATAAAATTGTCAAACGTTGGCTTATTAAATACCGAAAAATTTATTGACCGAGCAAATTTTTCAGATTGCTTTTCAACCCAATATGGTATTCTTAAAAGTAAAGGATCGTGTTCAAAATCATAAGGTTTAGGCTTTTCTTTTAATCTATCTTCTAATATTTTTAATAAAGATTCTTTATTTTTTATTAATTCAGCAATTAAATCTTCTTTGCTTATGCGTTTAGTTATACCTAATGTAGCATAAAAACGAAGTTCATCTGAGTCTAAAGTACCAAAATAATCCCAAAAATCTTCTAACCCAAATGTAGGTAATTTACGTAAGAACTCTTTTGGTACTAATATAACTCCACTTTTATTAAAAGGATTGATAGGTAATTCAACTGTTCCATTAATCCATCGTTCTTCTTTAGGATCATATTCTATATGTGATATTGGTCTTTTTGTTATAGGAATATTATACTTTTTGCAAATATTCTGTGTATAAATAATTAGCTCTTTTTTTATAATGTTTGTAACTAAATCGCTTATTCTATCAGGGCCTATACCCTCAACAAATAAACTTAATGTTCCTATATAAATAGGATTTTCTAAACCAAATTCTAAAAAGTTAATTAATGCTTCATGTAATTCTAATGCATTCTTAGTTGATATTCCAGAACCCATACAAGAATTTTCTGCATATCCTAAACCAGTTTCATGTACTTCTGGAAATTTGAGCATATCCTGAACTTTAGAGATAGCATTTTTATTTTTTGTCTTACGCGCCATATCAACTAGTATTAAAGCATTTTTAAAGAAAGATATAATTTGTTCAGCTGAAACCTTAGCTATTGGATGACTTGAGTCTAATACCAGTACAGGGTCTATGAATAAGTTTGTGTCTTCTTCTAAGTCTAAGTCCAACCAGTCTTCTTTATTTATATCCCTTATTTTATAATACTCTGAAAAGTACATTTTATTCCCCAATTAGCTATAGGATATATTAATTATATCACTTTTTAATCTTTAGGGTATTGTCCACCTTGTCCAATAGTCTTTTTTAATACAGCTTCAGAAAACTCAAAAGTCATATACCTTAACAAGCATAATTATTATCATGGAAAACAATCCTGAGCCCAAAAAAGACTGGAAAACAATAATGAAAGAGCGCAGGCGAGAAATTTATGATAAAATGAAAGCCAAACGCCAGGAATATCTCGCCCGGCCTGAAGTCAAGGAAAGAATGCAGATAGCTAAATTCAGAGCGAAAAACCGGCGAAAGGCTTTCATGAAGAAGTGGCGGGAAGAAAGAAAGCTCAAAACAGGAAAAAAGGCCACGTCTTCATGTTAAATACGTAAATACTTCGCTTATGGAAATAATTGTTATGAAACCCGTTGTTTCTCAGAATTTTTATAAATGAATAGATATCTGTTTAGCTTATCTACAAAATGTGTTGTAACATTTTTTTGATGTAATTATCTTAATCGTTCTTTTAGTTTTGCTAAAAATCTCGTTTTCAATATCTAGAATTTTTTCAGTTCTTCCTTTAAGCTGGTCATCCGTTACAAAGAAACCTTCTCGCATAGCGTCTATAAATGCTGTAAAAAGTGCTATATGTCTTTTATCTACAAGACTTATATTTGCAATTGTAAGAATACCGAGTATAATATTATTTATAGAAATAGATTTTTTCTTCCTTAGATCACAATATGTTATAATATAAGAAATACTCTTCCATTTGTAGAAAACTTGTCGTATTTTTGATCTTATTTCGCCTAAATCGTAGATATCTGCACCACCAGGAAACATTTTTTCTATGTATTTAACACCATTTTGTTCGTATTTATCTAAATTCAACCCATTAACTATGTTCTTTATTGATTTTTTACCGTCATATCCTGTCTCAATGCACTTATCTAATAATTTTTCAAATGTGTCAATTAGTCTCATTACTTCATTAGTTACAGTTTCTGTGATGGTGTAAGTTGGTTTATTTATATTACTATACTCAAGAATCTTCTCAGGTTCACTATTTTTTTTAACACTGTTTAAAATTACATTTGTATCAAATGAAAGTATAGACATCATCACATATTGTTGTACGCAACTTCTAGAAATTGTTTTATTTCTTCATCAATTGATTTTAAAGTTCTACTATCAGTACTAGTTGTTATATAAATTCTTATTAAAAGTATACTTAGTGCGATATCAAAATAAATACTCTTTTTTATGCTAAAGTTTGAATAATTTATATCTTTGTATGTATTGACAAGTGTAGTAGTAACATCTCTTTTTTTAATAATTAATTTATTATAATCTACAGATCTTTTATTATCTAATTTCAATTTTCTTTTTTCTTCTTCTATAGTTTTGATAACATTTTTCATTATTTCTTTTTTTTTCGAGTTTAGACTATCTAAGTATTCAACTAGTATGTCTTTCTTAGTAAATTTAAATATAAGCCTATGTAGAACTATCGAAAGTGCGATTGGAATTAAACTATAGATATAATTAGATATTGTTATTTTACTTTTTTCGTGACTCAGTTTTAAAACTATATCTGCTATCCGTTCATTGAATTTTTTAATTAAAGCATTTTCTGTTGAATCTACATAATTATTCACATTTAATTCTGATGTGTTAAGTAATGTACCAAAATCAATTAGGTTTTCTACGGCAAAAGTACTCATATAAAGATGCATATTAGTTTAGGGTATTTAAATTTAACTAATATACTTTAAGAAAGTAATTATTTATGAGGCTTTCTTTTTAGATTATTCCCCAGCGCAGCACTCTTTAAACATTTAAAAATGAAAAAAAATAAAGTTTTAATCTCTCAGCTTCAGCATAACCAATCTGTAATTAGTGTTGTCAATGTCTGCGTTTCCGCTCCAGAATGACCAGAACAGCGGATTTAGTGTAATTGTTCCCGCGCTTGCATTTTCAAATGTCAAGTCACCAGACAAGCTCGAGTTATCAAAATTCATATCAGTAACCCAATATGTCTTGTTGTTTACATGCAGATATCCAAATGTCTCATAATAATTGCTCTGATTTATCCTGTTAAGCACATAATCATAGACTTCTATCCATGTGCTCGGGTTTGTAGCAAATGCATCCTTAAAGACAGTGTTCCATTCTTCAGGCAATAAGGTCTGGTGTTTGTATATGTAAACGCTTACCTGAACGTCCATGTTTCCAAGTGCAGCACCGATGCCGCTGAACTCTTTTTCAGACATGTTCTTCAAACTATCTTTAAAGTATTGCTTATCCGTATCAATTGGCGGGTCAAGCCATGCGCAGGCAAAGCTTATACTAAAAAATGCCAGCACTAACAAAACAAGTTTTTTCATTCCTTTCACCTCCTTCTCTTATCATTAATCAGTCGGTATATGATCAGGCTGGTATAGCCCATTGCAGCAATCATGTAGCCTGTATTCCAATTAGATTCGCTGTAGAAAAAATATTTGACAATCAATAATCCGAAGCCTACAACGAACAATAGCCAAATTGGGAATATATTTATTCTGGTTGGAAAATGCGGTTTGATCCCAAGGAAAAATTTCATTATTGAGTTTTTATCCAATAAATCCAATTCAAAATTATCAATAGCTAATGAAAAGTCTCTGCAGATCTCGCAAATCTTTCCTGGGTTGCCCAAGCTTTTTGTCGCAATTAGATCTAGGATGGATTCATCTCGTAAATTAATTAATTTGGTGGCAAGCTCCTTTGATGAGTTTCTGTCTAAAGGAATTAAAGTTAATTCTTCCCTAAATCTGAAGTTCCATGGTTTGCGTTCAGCTGCAGCTATTATAACTGAATGCTCACTCAGTTTTTCTAATAGTCGTGCCACAGGCTTTGAGATGCTTTCGCAATTATCCAACAAAATCACTTTGTTCCGCTTTTTCAGGATTGGCATAACCAATTCTAACAATTCTTCTATGTTCAGATACCTTAATGATATTCTTGAATTAACTTTCAGATTTGCTGCAATCTTTTCAAGTATGTTCTTGACAGTAAGATGCTCAATATAACAGGCCTTGAAATTTAGTTCGACTGATTTTAGTAGATATGTTTTTCCGATTCCTTTCTGACCTAGCAAGATTAAGCTTTTTCTCTTGTCTATAGACTTTTTTATTAGTTCAAGTTCATTGGTCCGGTTTACCATATCAAGATCACCCCAAGTGCTGAAGCAAAGATAATCAACAGTTCATGCCAGCTTCCTGTTAACAATGGGCCATTGAATATCACGAAATTCTTTTTAATTGGCCAAAGCAATGGAATTCCTGTATAAGTCAGCATGTCGCTCGCAAAATGGCTTAGAATTCCGATAAGTGCTGAGATCCATAATGTCTGGTTTATTGCTAGAAAACTTGTCGTTAATAATGCAAATATTAGGGAATGAGTTATATTTCTGTGCCCGAACTTCGCGTAAATGTATCTTGAGAACGGGTTTAATCTGCCAATACCAACTGGCTGGTCAAGATCTGGAATTAAAGCGAATATTGCTGTGATTGCAAGGCTCCAAATGCTATCAAAACCAAGCAGCTTTGCTGCGAGAATTGATACCATTACGTGCGTTATTGTGAGCATGAACCTAAAAGCTCGATTCAATATTTAAAAGTATTATATAAACAAATCGCTTCCTTTATAAATCGAATTGGCTTAAATTTAGTTATGGACGTCCTTTATTTTGATGCCTCAAAATGCACAGAATGCGGTTCAAAGAACATTGGTTTTAATGAGCAGCGTGCAGAGTTCTTCTGCAGGGATTGTGGATTTGTTCTGATGGATAATTTGCCTGTAGTTGAAGCACAGCATGGAAAAATAGAAAAAGTTCTTGTTAATAAAAATACCCAGAGAATTGCTGTAGTCATAAAAGGGATTCTTAGGAACCCGACAGAAAAGAAGATGGTGCCATTTTATGCAGAAATCAAGAAGTTTGCTCTGCCCAAATATATTGAAGCAGAAGTGCTCACCTTGGCGAGAAGCGCTGTGGAAAAGAAGCTTACAATGAGCTTTTCAAAGCTTGAAATATTGTCAAGTTTGATTTATCACATCTGTAAACGGGAGAACATACCAGTTTTGATAAAGGATCTTGAAAAAACTTATAGTATAGGGAAGAAACGAATTCTGAAATGTCAGAAATTGCTTATTGGTAAGCTTGGATTAAAACGAATTAACGGAATTAATGTAGACACATATATAATTCGGATAGCAAGTGATTTGGGGTTTAATGGTAACTTAGCTACAGAATCAATTCAAATTTCTAATAGACTCAAGATAAACCATCCACTGATTAGGGCTGCTGTTTCAATTTGGCTTGCTGGAAAGCGGTTAAAATTAAAGATCAAGAAAAAAGAACTTGCTAAGTATGCTGGGATTTCTGAAGCAGCATTGAGAAGGAATATAAAAAGAAAAATTTGAAAAAAAAGTCTTAAATCTAAAGCTTTTTTATTTTCCCCTTTTAATAAAGGTGTCATATTCTTTTTTAATTTGTTTTACTGGTTTATTTTTGAAGAATCCTTTCTTGTTAGCTTTTTTAAAGAGATAACCTATTATCTCTGGATAGCTGTTCATGGCGAATTGGCCAAACACAATTTTATCTCTCTTTTTACTGATTACCCAATAACAGGCCCTAATACCCAACTCGAAATCTTTAGCAGGTAAATCAACCCAACGGCCTCTTTTGCGTTCTTGACACCATATGATTCTTTGCAATCTATGTGCATAATCCTCACTTAATTTTACTACTTCATCAACACATAATCCTCTATATTCCTGTCCAGTATCCTTATCATAAAAATGTACATATTTTCCCATTCCACTTTTCTTCTTTAGTTCATTTCTTATCATTTTACCCAGCATCCACTAGCTCTACATAATATAAAATTATAAAAAGTTTTGTTATTCTACCATTTAAAATTTTTTAAGGATTAATTATACTTCTTGATAATTTTTATAATTTCAAAATCAAATTTCGGCCCAGGTCCATAATCAATCTTTGGTGGCCGCAATTCATTTTTTAAACAAATATTTTTTAATTTATTCATTAAAACTATCCTAGTCTGCCACTTTTTGCTGTTTTCTATAATAATCATCTTAGGAGGCCGTCCTAAACCAAAAAATTTGAAAGTATTGTGTATAGCACTCCAGCGTTCCATCTTTCTATTATATGGTCCACCATATCTCACTTCAATGTTATGTTTACGTACTAAACTTCTAAAAGATCTGACTTTCTTATCAGTCCATCCATCTTGCTCATGTATATAATAGTCTTCTTTGGTTTGTCCTTTTTTGGTGTGGGAATTATAATTATCATAAGTAGCAGTTAATGGTCGATATCTACAATCTGTTATTTGGACATTCCATTTTTTGCAATATTTTAATTTTTCAAGCATTTCTTCATAAGGAATATTAAAATTGTATATCATAAAAACTGAAATATCCTTAGGTGTATAACCAACATCAATTAAGTGATCTATTTGTTTCTTTATTGTAAGTGCATCCTTTGCACTATGATCCCAAGCAATTCTTATGTTTTGGAATCGTGCTCTTTTCAATAATTTAGCAAGCTCAGGATCTTGAGCTAAAATACGTCCATCAAAACCACTTTGGGACTCAAAAGTAACAGGTTTACCATTAACTCTTATATTTGAAATAGCTTTTAAGTTTTCTTTTACATGCGGGTTTGCAAAGAAATTATTATCTAAGAATATTACTTTATTTTTACGAATTTTTTTTATTTCATTGACTAAGTCATCTGTTTTTTTATAGATCAATTCTGGTTCTATTCTCCATGTTCCACAAAATGCACAGCGTCTTATACAACCTCGCATTGCATGCGTTAAATGGTGGTCAACTGGAGGGATCAGACTATAATCAGGTAGACATCTTTCAGCTTCTTTGTGAGTTCCGACATGCCACTTAACATTATACTTTTTAGCTAATCGTTGAAATTCTTCTGTTTGGTGGTGTAATGTTACGTATATACCGCCAACAATTATTTCAGATCTTGGAAATAGATTTCTGTAGTGCTCGACTGCTTCCCAAACATATTTAGACCAATATGTAAAAAGGGAAGTTATCCCAACTACATTTGGTTTAAAATACTTTAATTCTGTTTTGGTTCTTTTTCCTCTTACTAATTTAACAGTAAAATCTTTTGATTTGTGATATGCTCCTAACTTTAGAAGGCCTATCGGAATAAAATTCTTAAAAGTTTGATTAGCACGCTGTTTACTTTTATTAGGATATGGGAAATCCGGTTCTACTAATAATACTTTCTGCATTTTCATCACCTAATAAGAAATATGATTCTATTTATAGATCTTTTGATCTATTAGTGTTTTGACGCTCAAATTCCTTTCTTAAAAATGTCTCTAAACGATCTATGTAACCAAGATGATCCTTTTCAAATACTTCATTTTTTAATAAATGTATGCCACAATTAGCATACTCTTCCGCTATTTTAAACACTTTATTTTTGTCGGTTAGTACATCTAAACTTTTTTCTTCTGAAATGGCTATAGCATAAAATAAACTCGTTTCTTTTTCATTTAAGTCTTTTAATAAAAAAAACCCATCTGGTTTTTTCGAACCATATGGAGTTCTATGTCTATTTTTTATTCCCAAAGTAAGAGCCAGCATAAATAATTCTTTATTAGACAGACCTTTTAATGGCCCCTGTGTTTTTAACATGCTATATGTTTTTCTATCGTCCTCTTTTATATAGACTCTATCTACTTTTGCAGACTCTTTACTTTCATTTTTCATATTTAATCACTTTAGCTTCATTTCCATAAGAAGTTTGATCAATTTTTATTTTGTACTCATGATTTAGGCGTGATAAAAGTTCTTTTCTTATTTCGGAGGTATATTCTTGGTCTGTCATTAATATTATAATTTGGCGGCCAGGTAAAAACTTGCATAGGTATTTAACAATATTTAACTTCGGTTCCCCAGAGATTCTGCCTAAGGGAGTGTCTATGACTATTGGTGCTTTGAATCCAGATACGCTATTAAGTGCTGCTAGAAAAGAAAATGCTAGAACCTGTCTTGTGCCCTTTGAAATGGTCCCTATAGTCTCCCATCCTTTAGGATCCAAAAGGGATATTTCGTAATTATCTGTAATGTTAACATCTTTGTAACTCTCTTTTTTCCAATGTATTTTAAAGAACTGTTCCTTTGTTTCGTTCGTTATCTTAGATCTAACCTCTTCGATTATACCATCCCTTATTCTTTCTGCTTCTTCAATACTGTGGGTTAGTAGTTCAACAAGTTCTGAAATTGTCTTATATTTTTCCTTTTCTTTCGTAACTTTTTCTAATTCACCTTCATACTGTTTAATTTTAGTTTCAGCTTCAGCAATTTTTATAGTGTGTTCACCAATTTCAGTAGAAAGTTTTTCTATTTCTTTTAGGTGTTCTGTTTGTTTATTTTTAAGGTTTTGTATTTTTACCTTGTCTATTCCACCTATCTTAATCTTTATTTCGTCCACTCTTTTACTTTTATCATCAAATTCTTTGGATTTTTTCTTAATGTTCTTACTGTAATCAGTTTGATTTTGAATGAATGTATTAAGCTCATCAATGATCCCTCTTAATTCTCCTTTTGTTTCTATAAAATCAGACTGCATATTTGTTACTTCACTTGTTTTATCCAAAACTTTTCTTAATTCATTTTCTGCAGATTTATCTTTCTTTAAGTTTGTACCACATACACAAAATCTATCCTTAAGTAGCCGTTCTATAAAATCTCTTTTAAACGGCGGGGGAATATCCGCGTTTTCAATTAAGTTTCTTGTTTTGAGAATTCTGTCATAACATATGATAGGCAATGCGCTCTTTATCAACTCATCAAATTTATCTTTCTCTAAATTAACTAGTTCTTCCCCTAATGCTTTAATTTCTATTCTTAGTCTTTCAGATTCTTTCTCTAGTGATTCTATGTCAGTATATCCACATTTTAACAATGCTTGAGTTACTTCTCTCTCTGCCTTTCCAAAAACTTGTTTTTTATGTAGTAACTCCTTATTTGATAACTTTAATTCTTTAGAGGTTTTTTCATATGAACTTAATAATCCCTTAACATCTTCATATGCTGAGCCCCCATCTTTTATACTTTTTAATAATTCTCTCTTCTTGTCTTGTAACCTGTCTATAACATCAGCTAACAATGTTATTTGTGATATATCAAAAACAGCGTTCTTAATTTTTTCGCCGGATGACCTTTCAAAATAAAGATTTAGTTGATCGCCATCAAAGAAGAAATATTCTTTAATGTTTGATGGCATAATTTGCTCTAAAAAGTATTCTGGCGGTGTTAAAGATATTTCACCTCGCCCCTTTTCGGTTTTTAAATAGGTAAACATAGAACCATCTGTATATTTAGAGTCTGGATTTTTAATTATGTAATATCCTTTTTCGCCAGATTCTTTTCTAACGTCTAAATATCTTATAAATATGTGTTGGTTGCCTTCATTATCTTTCATACGAATTTCTACTTCTACTCTAGCACTGTCTCCTGGTTTCATCTTTCGCAAAGTAATCATATTTATTATAGGGTACCCCTCTTTTTCTTTGTCTAATTGGATCTCTTCACCATATAAGCACCATGTTATAGCATTTAGAATACTTGATTTGCCACTATCCATAGCCCCTTCTATTACAGTTACATCATTAACGCCTGTGAAATCTATTTGCTCTTCTCTATACTGTCGATAATTTTTGAATTTAATGAATTCGATTTTCATTTCTTAGGTTTCCTCATTTTTGCCGCTGTTTCATAAAGAAGGTTTTCAAATTCTTTTCCAAATTTCCATCTACCTGTACCTTCAGAAATACTTTGTAACTGCATTGATAACATTTCTTTCAGAAAATATTTTATAGGATCTGCTACTTTACTTTTATCTATTCTGTTTAAAATTACATCATTAACTTTTGGCATTAACTCACCAGATACCTTTTTTCTATATTTTGTATTTGTTCTAAACAATCTATAGCATTAACTGCTGATATCGAAAATTCTTTAATTCTCTTTAGTTCTTTTTTCAATATATTCTTTTCTATTTCTAATATTTCTTTGGGTATTTTTGAGTTTAGTTTTGGTAATATAGATACGTCATATATAGTCGCTTTTTCTTTATTTGGAGAACATCTTAAAACTCTACCTCTTCTTTGTATGTATTCTTTTGGATTTCCACTGCTAGCTAAGATAATGGCTGTTTTTGCAGCAGGTATATCGATGCCTTCATCTAATACTTTAATTGCAACTAATGCCTGGTACATACCCTCACTAAACTTATCTAATATGTACTGTCGCTCAGAAATACCGCCATACTCTTTTTTGGGAGTGGTACCTTCCTCTCCGATGAATCTATGTTTTCTTATATTCTTGCTATCTAAAATCTTCATGGCTTCACTTAGTTGTTGTTTATCTGAACAATAGATTAAACAGTGACTAATTTGACCAATATCATTTATTATTTGTCTAAAAGCATCAAACTTATTTATTGCCTTAACAATTATTTTTTGTCTCTGTATACAAAGCAGCTGATAGTACTCATTACTTTCTTCTTCGCCTTTTGATGCATAATATGCTTTAGCAATTTTTTTAGTTCTTTCAATATATTCTGTTAGCTCTGCATTAGTTAACTCCACAAAATAAGGTCTATATTCATATGGTGCTAAATATGGTTTACCTGTGTCAGGATTTATTTTATTAATTGCATCATGTAACGAAAATTCAAAAGTCGATTTTCCGTTTATAGACTCATCAAAATATTTTAGTATAATTTCAGTTCCATCCTCGTCAAAATATCTTTTTGGTGTAGCACTTAATCCAAGACGAAAATCATAGTTATTTATAAGACCCTCTCTCCTTTGTTTAGCTCCGACACCATGAACTTCATCCGCTATCAAGAATAGTTTACATTTACTTAGTTTAATGGATTCGATGAAGCTAGGACTAGATAGTGTTACGTGTGTGGTTATTACTAAAAGTACATCAGAAACGTTGTTATTGATGTCCAATATGCTTTTACTCAATTGCTTTTTCCACGAGGGGTTACTACTTTCAGCTATTAGTGTTTCATAATCTAGACCGAATCTTTTAATATTTTCTTCCCATTGTTTGTTTAAGTGACTGTAAGGTGTTGATATCACGCAGACAAGTTTCTTTTCATCATTTAGTACCTTTCTGAGACAAGCAAGAGCAGTAAAGGTTTTACCTGTTCCAGTTGCCATTTCAAATATGCCCCGTTTATTTTTCTTTAACCAATTGTTTAGAGCTTCTTCTTGGTAATCCCAAAGTTTTACTTGACTATGCTTTAACTCTGTACGCATCGTTTTGTTAGATTCTAATAATGATTCTACATTCTGTTTAGTCAATCTTTTGAATTCTTCAGAATCTTTTGGAGCTAATTCTATAAGACCATTCTTAAATGCATCAGAAACAGAATATACTTTATTCTGTTTTGATTTATTTTCCCAAAGAGTATCAAATCTTTCAACATCCATTTTTAAATGATTTTTATCACCGTCAATCCAACTACAGAATACATGAAATTGTTCATCATTGTTTAGCCAACCTTGGTATGTTTCGTTATCAGATCCGCTGAATGACAAAGTATTGCCATCAGCATCTTTCATAATGCCAATCTTTTGGTGTTCTATACCTTGTTTAACAACAGCAATTTTTATTTCTAATTTACCTGTCTTTATCAACCATCCTAACGCAGCTATATGGTCCTTTTTTAATGTTTCTTCAAGATTTTTAAGTTCTAAGATCAGGTCATTTTCTATTTTTTCTAAAGATTCTTTTATGCTTGTTTGATCTTCTTCAGACAGAACCACATTTGCTATTAATCTTATTTTTCCATTATTATCTATAAATTTAGATATTCCTTTAGCAGCTACTGCGAAAGAATTCGATGAGAAATAACCTGCTATCCTATTGTAAATCACAGAATTTGATAAAGCAGGTATATAAAAGTCATTTAATAAGTCGTCTTTGTCAGAAAAGTAAGCTGGTTCTAAATTAAGTTCTTTTAGTGACATATCGTTATCCTCTTAATACTCTATCTCCCGTCTTTTACTTAGCCTAATTGACTCTGTCTTATAAATCGTGCTAAAGTGTTTCACTTTATCGATTATTTCTTTTGGCCATTCGTCTTCTTCTATTTTCTTGTCAAGAGCATATGTATCTAGGGTTGCAACTTCTTCCCACTTTTTCAGTTTTTTGAGCATTTCGTCCAGCTTCTCGCGCTCTTCAGTGTTCTTTCCAGGAAATCTCATCTTCTCGGTTATGCTTATGCTCAGCTGGTTGTCGCTTCCGAAAATAACTTCAATTCCCTTCTTTTTGGAATATTCCATTATAGCTGCTTTCAGCTTTTCTATTTCGTTGTCAATTTCTTCTGTTATCTGCTTCTTTTTCGCATAAAGCTCAGCATATTTGTTAACGAGATTTACGCCAGTATCCTTCAAGTATTCATTGTATTCTTCGCTTTCTATCTCATAAAGATGCTTCCACTTAGGACATATTGGTTTGAATTCGCACCACTTGCACAGGCTTGACACTTTTGCATTAAATGTCTTGGTTGCTTCTATTTTGTTTATGAGCTTTATTGTGTCTTCTTTCAGCTTTTCAAGCTGCTCGTCTGTCCTGTCTGAATAGAACTGCTTGTCAAATGCCAAGAAATGCCATGTAAGACGGACCTTTTTGGCGTCAGAAAACATGTTTTTAATACCAATAGAGTATAATGCCAGTTGCCTATCTTGGTCAAGATCTTCCTTGGATCTTAATGTAGCGTTCGTCTTGTAATCATGAATTTCATAGACGTTTTCTTTTTCATTATAAACGAGCCTGTCTATAAAACCCTGGAGCTTGTACTTTCCTGTTCCATCCAAGTCAATTAGAATCATCATTTCCATGCCAATGGTATTTTCGTCAAAAGGCTTGTGGTGGTTATAATATTTTTTTATAAATTTCTTGCCCTGATTGAAGTAGTTATTGGCAGTAATTCCTATCTTGTTAATTTTGACCCGCTTGTTGTAGTTCTCTTTCC
>Ga0315294_10005516_pt1 | contig 13884 bp, 14 predicted proteins | sample YL17G13_40_MG_FD_203626 | JGI IMG/M metagenome (GOLD analysis project Ga0315294, IMG submission 203626) | Sediment microbial communities from Yellowstone Lake, YNP, Wyoming, USA - YL17G13_40 | ecosystem: Environmental > Aquatic > Freshwater > Lake > Sediment | place: USA: Wyoming | collected... | reverse complement strand
AAGCCTCGGTCAGGAAGATGACCTTGGAGAATGCCAACGGTTCGTTTACCTTTGCCAGAAACCAAGACGAGAACTGGACCATGGCTGGATTGGGCTCCGACGAGACCCTGGACCAGGCCAAAGTGGATAGCCTGGTCAGTAGGGCCGCTTCCGTGAACATGGAGAGGCCCTTGGGGAGAGAGGAGCAGCCGGAATACCGGATGGACCAGCCGAGCGCCGTCGTTCGGTTGGAGACCGCCGACAAGACGATAACCCTTCGCGTAGGCGTGCTGGACCCTGAAGAGCAAACCTACGTCATCAACTCGTCAGAGTCGCCCTATTACGTGCAAGTCCCCCAGTCCAGCGTTCAAGAACTGGTGGAAGAAACGCGAGACGGATTCCTCCAGCTACCTCCTACGCCCACCCCTGAGGGGCAGACAGGCTCGACGGGATAAGGGTGACGACTGGTTGCTGTGTAAAATGGCATGTATGTCCTACAATCCAAGGTAACGCCCGACAGCCGCACGGCTTCCGAACAGACACCTGTTGCCATCGTGGCGGGGCTCTGTCTGCAACAAGAGGTGGCCGCGCTCTGTAATCGTGTGGGAGCACGGTCCTGGAGCCACCTCAAGAGAGTCACGAGAGCCCTCTGCCATGCGGTGCAGAGAACGCTTCACTCGAAGGTGCGTCGTCAGGAGAATCGCAGTCCTGTTAGTAAGACGTCGCTGAAGGCTTCCGCCGCGCAGTTCTCCTGAGTTTGCCGAGCCCCCTTGTGGAGGACAGGCGCGAGTTCCAGGGCCGGGGAGCCCGCCAGTCCAAGGCCGTATCTAGGTTCAGTTCCCCTTCAGGCCATGCTCTTCCCGAGAGCAGGTTAGATACGGATCCCCACAGAGTACAGCTTCCGCGGATCTTGGGTCATCAGCAAGAGCCGGTGGGGTCCGCTCATCAGCTGGCACCCGACAATTCGACACTGACTGATCTATCCGTTGCGCTGGTATGACAGAGTTGCCTACCTGCCGGGTCCGCAGGTTTCGTATGGTTTAGCCCACGAATGGAACATGCGGCGCGCCTGCGAACCGATACCCGTGCATGTTACTACAGCTACGGAAGCCGTGCACAGCCGACCCTCGTGGTCAGTTGCCTCAGAGTCTCTCGCCGAAGCTTTGGTTGGTGGGCCAATGAGGGAGCAGGCGAGGGGAGAGACTCGAGGAGCTCGGCGCTGGCAACACTTGCCAACGGCATCGACATCAACGCATGACCCGCTTCACCTCAGGCAGGAGATGATCTTGCCGCAGACTCCATCTCTCCTCTGAGGAATGACCCTTCGGCATCGCTGAGTTGCCTGCCGACAAGTGCAAGGCTATAATCGCAGCCAATCCCAGCCGCCGCGGGTGCTCATTGGAGAGAGAGCAGCATCCGCAGAAGACGCATCGCTTGCGATGCATGGCTTCCCCGCACAACGGTGAGTGCGGCGGCCCCGCGATGGCGTTGAGCCCAGGAGGGCATATCACGGCCCCAGCAACCATCGTCGTTACAGTTCTCAGCATCCGAGCCGCACCGTACCTCGGATGCAGACATGACTACGAAACCTGCATCTATCGATGAGGTATACCACAGTCATTATCGGGGCCGGGCCAGCCGGTCTGTCCGCCGCGTACGAACTCACGAGGCAGGGTATCCAACCTGTTGTGCTGGAGCAAGCAGACAAGGTCGGCGGAATAGCCCGAACTGAGGTCTACGAGGGTTATCGCTTCGACATAGGTGGCCATCGCTTCTTTAGTCGGGACCAGGGCGTGCAGCAACTGTGGCAACAGATGCTGGGGCCTGACTTCCTGAAGGTACCTCGCCTATCACGTATCTCCTATGACGGTCGCTTGCTCCATTACCCACTCGAGTTTTCCAACGCTCTTTCCAACTTGGGCATCCTCGAAAGCACCAAGATCGTGCTCAGTTATCTCAAGGCGCGATTCTGGCCACACCGGGAAGAGAAGACATTCGAACAGTGGGTGACCAACCGACTGGGACGGCGACTCTACGAAAGCTTCTTCCGGCCCTATACCGAGAAAGTGTGGGGCATCCCGTGCACCGAAATCGAAGCCGACTGGGCGGCTCAGCGCATTCAGGGCCTGTCACTTCGAACGGCTCTGGCCAACGCCCTCTTTGGCACCGGCGCTGCTGACACGCTGATCAGCGAATTCCAGTATCCCGTGCTCGGCCCAGGGATGATGTGGGAGCGCTTCAGGGAAGTAGTCGAGAGCCTGGGTGCCGAAGTCCGGCTGAGGACCAAGGTCGTGCAGCTTGAGATGCAGCGACATCGTGTCGAGACTGTGGTGGCACGGCGTGATCAGAATGAGGTCAAGATTGCCGGAGATAACTACATCTCCAGCATGCCCCTGAACGAACTGCTCGCCGCTATCAGCCCTCCTCCGCCTGAAGATGTGCTGGAGGCCGCGCGCAGGCTCCGATACCGAGCTTTCGTGTTGGTCGGACTTATCCTTGACCGCGGAGATCTCTTTCCAGACCACTGGATCTACGTCCACAATCCGGACGTCAGAGTGGGGCGCTTACAGAACTTCAAGAACTGGAGCGCCGCTATGGTGCCCGACCAGGGCAAGACGAGCCTGGGGCTCGAGTATTTCTGTGATGAGGGGGATGAGATCTGGGCGATGCCCGATCAACAGCTGATAGACTTGGCAGCGGCTGAACTCGTCCGTCTGGGACTTGCCGACTCTGGGGAAGTAGTAGGAGGGGTCGTTTTCCGACAGCCCAAGGCCTATCCGGTCTACGATCGCGGTTATCGCGAGCGTTTGGAGGTCATCCAGCGCTTTCTGGCGACGGTGGACAACCTCCAAACCATTGGGCGCAGCGGGACGCATCGCTACAACAACATGGACCACTCCATGCTGTCAGGCATGGCAGCAGCGAGGAAGCTGTTGGTCAAAGCGACTGACCTCGCGCCCGGGAGCAGCTGAATGGAGATCACGCCATGCTCCAGGGACTGATTAGTGGAGCCTACAGAGCGATAAGGGCCTTGGTCACGCGAAGCGTAGCCATGGAGTGCGATCGGATCCCCTTCCGATTCCAAGAGGTACCTGCCAAGTGGAGAAGGCACCCAGAGAGATCGCCCCGCTTGCGGAGGACTTGCTGGTTGGCAACTAGCAGAACCGGCATCAAGGGGCGCCACGTCAGATCCTTGTCCGCAGCGGAGAAGGCGCCCATGGAAACTTACGGAGCAGGAGGTTAACAATGTCCACGTTGAGACAGAAGGTCCAACTGCTGAGGGGCCTGATCGACGGCGAGATTGCGTATACCGGACCGTTCTACGTACAAGTGAATCCCACGAACCTCTGCAACTTGCGGTGCCACGGCTGCCTATATCATTCATCGAAGATGAGGGGCGTCTCGCCTACTGTTGGTGACGTGAGGTACATGCCCCTTGATCTTGTCGAGACGCTGTGTGAGGAACTACCTAGTGTGGGCACCCACGAGGCGATCATCTGTGGTGAGGGAGAGTCTCTGCTGTACCCTCACTGGTTTGACATGGTTTCGTCGTTCAAACGCGCGGGACTCCGCATGCAGCTCTTTACCAACGGCACCCTACTGGACGAATCCACCGCAGAACTGCTCCTGGATTCGGGGCTTGATGTGCTCAACGTGTCCTTGTGGGCGACCTCCACAGAGGAATACGCGAAATGCTACCCCGGCACCGACCCCGAGAACTTTCGAAAGACTCTTGATGGTATCAGACTGCTGACCGGGCTCAAGGCCAAACACCAGACTCCTCTCCCAACCGTGGTCCTCGCCGGGCCCCTCAACCGGTACAACTACACGAGTATTGACAAGAGGATCGCTCTAGCGGACGAAGTTGGCTGCGATGGCGTCCGCTTTTCCCCCTTCGCGGACTGGACGGGAGAATTCGCCTCGGCCACCGTTCCAGATGAGGAGATCGAGACCGTGTGCGAGGATCTGGCAAACTCCAAGAGGGTCCTGGAATCCCTCTCTTTGAGTCATAATTTGGACGAAGCCCTCCTTCGCTACCGGCTGGGAGGGGAGGTCTGGCTCCATGTTCCCTGTTACGCCGGCTGGTTCTATGCCAACATAAGCTTTGACGGCCTGGTTAAGCCATGCGGGAGATGTCCCACTCCCCTGGGTAACCTCCATGAAAGTAGCTTCGAGGACATCTGGAATGGCCCAAAGTACCGAGCGTTCCGGGCCAAGGGTTTGACGACAGGAGGCTTGGCATCGCTACGTGAGCAATGCGACTGCAGTTGGTGCTGCTACGCCAAAGACAACTATAAGGTTCACCGCTACTTCCGATGGATTGCTCCCCTGCTGAGGCGGACCGCATGAACAGGGATCTTCCTCGAAAGGGCCTCAATGCTCTGGTATCTCTGGCCACGCGGCGTGTAAACATCGAGTGCGATCGTATGCCGTTCGTGTTTGAGCAGGTGCCCATGCGTAAGATCCTGAACTGGATTCTGGTTGAGGCCTCGATCCTGGTCAAGCCGGAGAAGCCTTGGGGATGGCCCACCCATGTCCAGATTGAGCCTACCACTCACTGCAACCTGGAGTGTGTCCTCTGTCCGGTCACCGAGGGTCTAGGGCGGCCTCCGAGGCACATGGGTTTGCGCACTTTCCAGAAGATCATCGACGAACTCGGGCAACATCTGTTCATCATCTTGCTGTGGGATTGGGGCGAGCCCTTTCTCAATCCCTCTATCTACGATATGATCTCCTACGCGAAAAAGCGCAAGATTGGAGTCATATCCAGCACTAACGGCCACGTTTTCGCCACGGGAGATCACGCAGAACGGCTGGTTGACTCGGGGATAGACTACATCATCGTCGCCGTCGATGGTGTAACCCAGGCAACATACGAGCAGTACCGCCAGCGCGGTGATCTGGCGACGGTCAAGGCTGGCATCAACAGGATTGTGCAGGCAAGACGTGCCCTGCATTCCAGCACACCCCTTGTCAACCTGCGCTTCATTGTCATGAAGCACAATGAGCACGAGATCCCTCAGTTGCAGGAATTCTCCAGGTCGCTTGGTGTGGACGCGCTCACCCTTAGAACGTTGTGCACATATGATGACGGGGAGTATTGTGTCACCGAGGTCGACGGTAGTGCCTTCGTCCCCGAGAATCCGTCCTACCAGCCGTTCACACTTGACCCACTGAGCCAGTCGCGCATCCGCCGGAAGGTGAACCCCTGCAAGGTGCTGTGGAACAACCCGGCCATCCACTCTGATGGCAAGGTGTTCCCCTGCACCTTCGATCCCCACGGCCGCGTCCCTCTCAGTGACATAGAAGAGAGCAGCTTCGCAGACATCTGGTGGGGGCCAAGCTACCGGGCACTGCGTCGCAAGTTTCGCGAGAATCACCGGCACCTGGCCTTGTGCCGCGACTGCACCTACTCCTTCGAGGGTGGATCCATGGGTGAGGAAAGGGACCGGGAGGCCTACTTCTTTCGCTCAGAATGCCAGGCCGGGGGAGTTGAGACGGGGACAATGCAGCTGAGACCACGGGCTTGAGCCTCCGCGACGATTTGGCGGGATTGCGAATGCAGGTGGTTTGTGGAAACGAGACCCAAGTCCATTCGTGACCGTGCGCCGGAGCTATCAGCGATCATCATCACACCTGACTGTTATGCCACGATCGCCCGCTCGGTCGCCTGTCTCGGCGCACAGTCCGTTGCCGAGAAGCTAGAGGTCGTGATCGTAGCCCCTTCGGCCGACCAACTGGGGACTCACGATCTCGAGCTACAGCCCTTCCACAGCTATCAGGTTGTGGAAGTTGGGGAGATCGCGTCGGTAGGTGAGGCCAACGCTGCGGGCGTTCGCCGAGCACGAGCCCCGGTGGTGGCCTTGGTAGAGGAGCACTCCTACCCCCAACCAGGCTGGGCTGAGGCCTTGATTGAGGCACATCGTCAACCCTGGGCTTCGGTGGGACCGGTCGTAGGTAACGCCAATGGGGACTCGTTGGTCGCCTGGGCCGATTTTCTCATCGCCTACGGCCCCTGGATGGACGCTTACCGCGGCGGAATACGGGACCTACTGCCGGGCCACAATAGCAGCTACAAGCGAGCGCTGCTTCTGGACTACGGACCCGACCTGCAAGCCATGTTGGAGTCGGAGGTCGCCCTCCACTTGGAGCTGCGAACCAAGGGCCACCAGCTCTACCTGGAGCCGGCGGCTAGAATCACACACTTGAACTTCGAAAGGCTCCCTGTTTGGACTAGGGCACAGTACCACGCCGGACGCGCCTTTGCTGCTGCTCGCTCCGAGCGCTGGTCTCTGCCTCGGCGCTTGCTCTACGCGGGCGCCGGGCCGCTCATTCCTCTGGTGCGCCTGAGCCGCATCCTGGGCCAGCTGCGCGGCTTAGGGAGACCGCCCTTACCCTTTCCAGCCGTCCTTCCAGCACTGCTCTATGGACTGGCGATCAGCGCGGTCGGCGAAATCGCAGGCTATGCCCTAGGCGCAGGAGTTTCTGTTGAGAGGCTAAGGGATCTCGAGTTTCACCGTGCCCGACACCTCAAGGCACAGCGGCAGCCCTCCAAGCCCGAGAGCTAGGCCTCGAGCTACGCTATAGTCGTGTAGTGCACCGACGAGGCAGGGTCGCTCCGGCCGCGGGGCAAGACCCTTGAGGAAGCTCTCGGGGTTGACGGTTCTGTGCTATTGGATCATCCATGGCCAAACTAGAACTGAGGGACTCGCTGGCAGCACGGACGAGGACGACCACCCTCGCGATGCGCATGTGGTGGACTGGCCACGGGAATGCCGTTCTTCGCCTGGCGTGCGCGGCTATGGCGCTTCTCGCAGTGTTGAAACTGGGAGACGAGTTTCGCCGATTGCTGTTGGATCCAGGCCACAACGGCGCCGTGGACACGAGAATACTGTCTCAACTAGTACATGAGTGGTTTGAAGGTAGGCCCTTGTACCAAGAGCTAGACACGGCGATCCAACCGCCCGCCACCTACGTGCTGCTCTGGCCTTTTCTTGGCTGGCTAGGCTTCACGCCCGCGCGCTGGCTCTGGGCCGTCACCTCCGTCGCGGCGCTCGGCTGGTTAGTCCGCTTGATTGTCCAAGAAAGCGGCGCAGTCACGCGTCTGGAGTGTGTCTTCGTAGCCCTGTTAGCGCTCTCGATGAACGCGACGGGAGTGGTGATCGGGAACGGTCAGCCTATTCTACATATACTTCCCATGCTCTTGTGCGCGCTGCTCCTGCTCCATCGGAACCCTCGGCGGTGGCACGTCCGCCTGCTGGCGGTGGGCATGCTGCTCTTCGCCCTTGTGAAACCGACCATAACGGCACCCTTTTTGTGGATCGCGCTCTTCGCTGGCTGCGGTCTGCTGACCACCGCCCTGATCATCCTCGGATACGCAGTGCTAACCCTCTTTGCGGTGTTCTTCCAAGAGTCCACGGTCACGGTGTTGGCACAAGGGTGGATGGAGCGTGCGACGGCGGTCGCGGGAACGGGAGGATATGCAAACCTGCACAGGTGGCTTGCCTCTCTTGACTTGCAGGAATGGACCCTTGGGGCGTCGTTGCTGGTGTTCGCGGCTCTGGGCTTCTGGACTTATGAACACCGCAAAGGGGACTTCTGGATTCTCCTTGGGGTCACGGCTCTCGTGGCCCGTATGTGGACCTATCACCGCGTATATGATGACGTCTTGGTCTTGCTGCCGATGGTGGCCCTCTTTCGCATCGCCAAGAGGGAAGCCGCATCTCAAGGCGCCAGTGTGGCTGCCGGTTTGCTCCTGGCGGCGACGATACTGGCCATGCTCGCACCAGCTCGGTGGGAGCACTTCGCGTGGCCATGGTCTTTTGCATTCACGGGTGGGCACACGCTGGTGTGGATCGTTGTTTTGGGCTTCCTTCTGGATCGGGCGCGGCGTGACCACAAGGCCGAGGTCTGAGTGACAGATTCGCAGCCCGTGCATCACGCCCAAGAATTGTTCGAAGGGACGGTCGGTGTCTTCCTGGCCGAAGCTCTCGTCCTGCCCACAGGCCTTCTCGTGGCAGCCTTTCTTACGCGGCGTCTCGGTCCGGAGGGCTACGGCCTGTTCGTCCTCTCCATCACGCTTGTGATGTGGATGGAATTCACAATTGCGTCGATCTTCTCCAGACCCACAATCAGGTTTCTCGGCGAGTCGGAGGATTGGCAGCCCATCGCGACGACAGTCGTAAGGGCATATCTGCTGGCCAGTTGCGTGGGCCTGCTTGTGCTGTGGGTCGCGGCTGCTCCCATCGCGCGATTGCTTGACGAGCCCAGACTGGCAGGTCTCTTAAGGCTGCTCGCGCTCGATGTTCCTGTTTACGGTTTGGCGCACTTGCACCGGGACGTCTTGGTGGGGATCGGTCGTTTCAAACAGCGCGCTCTGGCCAGCGCTGGCAGGTGGATCTCGAGGCTGTTCCTGGTCGTCCTGCTGATTCAGCTGGGACTTTCCGTGCCCGGTGCGCTTCTGGGCACCATCGGCGCCTCGTTGGTGGAACTAATCATTGCCCGTGTCTATGTTCGTCCGTCCCTGTTCGCCGCCAGCGCATTTGCCACCCGACGGCTGTGGGGCTATGCCGCGCCGCTTTTTCTGTCTGCGCTGGCCATGCAGCTCTTTAGCAAGATAGACCTGTGGGCAGTCAAGGCTTTGGGCGGAACCGCGAGCCAGGCAGGCATCTACGGGGCGGCACAGAACCTATCACTGGTACCTGGCGTATTCTCCCTCTCCTTTGCACCGCTTCTGCTCTCGGCCCTGAGCCAAGCGATAGGCTCCGGCAATATCGATGTGGCCCTCAAACTGGGCAGGAGTGCGTTGCGAGTGGTCATACTCATGTTACCCCTTGCGGGAATGACTGCCGGAGCTGCTCCCGAGATCGTCGTCCTGGTTTTCGGCCGAGCATTTCTTCCTGCCGCGCCACCCCTCGGTCTGTTGATCTTCGGCGCCGTGGCCGCGGTAATGATCTACGTCGCAGCTGCCATCCTCACTGCCGCTGGCAGGCCGGGCTGGGTCCTTGCGGTGACCTGGCCGCTGCCCCTTCTGGCCGTCGGCGGGCACCTATTCCTTATCCCTCGTCTGGGCCTCGTTGGGGCCTCTGTCGTGACGACTGTCCTCGCCGCGTTGGGCGCTCTTGGGGCTGTTGGGGCTGTGCACCGCATTTGGCGGGTCGCTCCACCTGCCGGCACCGTGGCTCGAAGCACCTCGATCTGTGTGCTTGCCTATGGCTTGTCTGCTTGCTGGACGACCTCTGGCCTGCTCCTGCTACTGAAGCTACCAGTGGTCCTCGCCCTAATCGTGGCTGCCTTTGTGCTGTTGGGCGAATTCAGCAGCAGCGAAATCGCTGCGGCCCGTGCGCTGCTGCTAAGGCGACCGCTGGCCGAGGGAGAGCCGCGCGCGCCGTAGTAGAGCAGGGGCAACCGTGATTCATCAGGACTTGGAAGTCATAGACGCCTGACCTCTACCACGAGATAGTGTATGCGCGCCGTCAGCTATGGCTTGACTGGAAAGCTCAGAGGTACGGCCAATCGCACCCGGGGCGAGGTGACCCAGATGTCCAAGCGCGCTATGCTTCGACTGGGCATCGTGCCGCCCCCTTTTCGCGTTTCCATCGACATCACTGATCGATGTAATTTCCGGTGCCCTACGTGCTCGAAGTGGCGGCATCCACCGTCGCCTGAGGAACTGACCCTCGATCAATGGCAGCTCGTCCTAGACCGGCTCCGTGGGGTGCCCCTCTTGCGGGAAATCACCATCGCGGGAGGGGAGCCACTCACGCGTGCAGATGTGCTCCAAATCATCGGGCTTGCCGAGGAACGGGGGTTTCGCACCCATCTGATCTCCAACGGCTGGTTGGTCGATGAAGGTCTCTTGAAGGAAGCTGGGGACATCGGACTGGACACTTTGATGATTTCGCTTAACAGTCTCGCGGAGTCGGTCCACGACGACAGTCGCGGCAAGGCGGGCAGTCACGATCGGATCATGGGCCTGGTGGAGGCCTGGCGTGCGGGGGACCGCAGGACCAAGCTGTGCCTCTCGACCGTTGTCCTGGAACCCAATTGTGGAGAGCTGGCGAGCTTGGCTCGGTTCGCAGCGGACAAGGGCCTCACCGGGATTATGTTCCAGGTCCTGCTTCCCACGGAAGTTCACTACTGCTTTGCCGCGGAGCCCAGCATGCCGCCACCCGCGGCCGCCTGGTATGAGAACGACCCGCTTTGGGTCAGAAGCCTGGATACCCTGCGCCGCCAAGTCACTGAACTGCTTGTCTTGCAGGGGAAGGGCTACCCGATCTTCAACCCCCCTTCGCAACTCAGAAGGTTCGTGACCTACTACGAGGATCCACGACGGGCAGCCACCACACCATGCCTGGGCACTCTCTCCAGGTTGCACATCGATCCAGTCGGCCAAATGAGGCTGTGCTACGGATATCCTCCCATCGGTAGCATTCTGCACGAAGACCCGCGTCAAGCGTGGAGGGGTGAGCAGGCTAGGCAGATACGTCGAGCCAGCAGAGAGTGCGCCCGCCCGTGTCGTATGCTAAACTGCAACCTGTGAGTTTGCTGCAATGAGGTCGGCTGGTTCGGGAGTTCCTGGTGATCGGAGAACCGTCCTTCTCGATAGTAGTTCCCACATACAACCGCGAAGAGAAGCTGGCCCCCTGCCTGAAGTCGCTGGCCCATCTCCGCTATCCCCGCCACAGCTTCGAGGTGATCGTGGTCAACGATGGCGGTGCGGCGCCCGACACAATGGCCGGCTCCCTTGGGAGAGACCTCGATGTGAAGCTGATCCACCAGACACACGCAGGCTCCGCTGCTGCCCGCAACACCGGCGCCGCCCGCGCCAGGGGCCAGTTCCTGGCCTTCACCGACGACGACTGTGTGCCTGATCCCAATTGGCTGACCGCCCTGGCTAGGCGCTTCTCGGCTACGCCTGATCACCTCATCGGTGGGCGGACGCTGAACGCTTTGCCTCACAACCTCTTCTCAACCGCGAGTCAGTTGCTGGCCACCTATCTATACAGTTACTACAACGCCGACCCCGCGAACGCGCGCTTCTTCACCTCCAACAACATGGCTCTGTCTGCGGACCGCTTCCGCAGGATTGGCGGATTCGACGCCACCTATACTCGCACCGCCGCAGAAGACCGCGATCTGTGCGATCGCTGGCGGTACCATGGGTACCAGATGACCTACGCGCCGGAGGCAGTGGTGTGTCACGCCCATGACCTGACCTTCCGCACGTTTTGGCGGCAGCACTTCAACTACGGCCGCGGAGCCCACCAATTCCATCAGGCGCGTTCCCTGCGCGATCAGAAACCGATCAAGATCGAGCCGCCGTCTTTCTACACGAACATGCTGCGGTACGCCTTTGTACACCCAGAAAGTCACCGACCGGTCCTCCTGGCCGCCTTGCTGCTGCTATCGCAAGCAGCGAATGCCGCCGGGTTCTTCTGCGAGAAGCTAAACCGACCCAGATATCAGCACGGGGAAACGTAGCGCTGCTACCATGCCAGTTGATGCTCCCCGTCCTTCAGCGTGTAGCGCGAAGCAGCCAAGCAATGTACCCTTTCCACACCCGCGGCCTCACCAGAACCGGCCGAGCGCACAGTGGTCGAGATTGGATTCTCTCAGTTCGCTTCGTCGTCGCACAGCGTAGACTGCGAGCTTGTCTGACTTCGAGGGAAAGGTGACGTGAACCTGTCCGTCGTCATCCCGGTCCACAATGGCGGTGAGAATCTGCGCCTCTGTCTGGAGGCATTGGCACAGTCTACTCGTCTGGCAGACGAGATCATCGTCGTGGACGACGCGTCAACTGACGGCTCTGCCAACTTGGCGCACAGGTTCGGCGCGAGTGTCATCCGCCTGCCTGGCCCGCCACGGGGTGCGGCTATGCCACGCAACCGTGGTGCTGCCATCGCCTCAGGAACCGTCCTCGTATTCCTTGATGCCGACGTATCCGTGCATCCTGATACACTTGCCGTACTGGAGGAAACCTTGAGCCAGCACGACGATGTGGCAGGCCTGTTTGGATCGTACGATGACCATCCGCTGGCTCAAGGCCTCGCGACACAGTACAAGAACTTACTGCACCACTACGTCCATCAGCACGGCCGCCGCGAGGCATCCACCTTTTGGACCGGCTGCGGCGCTATCCGACGCGAGATATTTGAAACCATCGGCGGATTCGATGAAAGCTTCAGGGTGATCGAGGACATAGAGCTGGGTACCCGCCTGCGGCGCGCTGGCTACCGGATCTGGCTCTGTCCCGACGTGCAGGTCACCCACCTCAAGCGCTGGACCCTAGGGAGCCTGCTCCGGTCCGACATCTTCGATCGCGCCATCCCCTGGAGTCGCCTCGTTCTTCAGAACGCCCATCTGCCAGCGGTACTGAATCTCGATTTCCGCAGTCGGTGGAGCGCCTTGGCCGTGTGGGCGGCTCTCCTCTTGGTAGCGCTCGCCTGGTGGTGGCCCTGGGCTGCCGTGGGTACGCTCCTCTGTCTGGTCGTGGTGGGAGCGCTGAACGCCGATCTCTACCGCTTCTTCTGGCGCCAAGGGGGAGTGTTGTTCGGTCTCGCTGCCGCTGGCTTGCACGTCTTTTACCTGCTCTACAGCAGCCTGGTCTTCCTTCTCGTGGCTGGGCAGACGACGCTGTCTCGCCTCCTGGTCCGCGCTAGGAAGAGCGGATGAAGGGCCCAGCCTCAGTCCGTCAAGCCCGAGCCGCAGAGACGCCGCTAGCACCCCAATCGGGGCTACAGGCCACACAAACGCAGTGGGCGTTCCTGTTCGGCAAAGCCCAGCGAGTCACAAAGAGGGGCACGGTCACTGGAGTTCGAGCTAGCTGTCCTCGGCGCATTCCTCCAACCCACTTATCAGGCTGTCTGCGCCCTCAGGGTGGGCAACAGCCACCAGCACCGAGCGCTGGCGAGCCAAGGAGTCAAAAGGGGTCAAGGTGTGCCGCTGACGCACTGCCTGGACCTCCCAAAGGCCCTCTTCGTCGGCCAATCGAACAAAGCCTTTGATCCGCAGCACATCGCTGGGCAAGCTGCGCAGCCAGCCCTCAAGGCATTTGCGGCTCAGGGGTTTGTCGACGACGAAGGCCAGACTGCGGTAGTTGTCGGTGGTGGGCGGCGTTGCCGAGGGATACTCAGCCGCGCTGTCGCCGGTTAACAGCTCGGCGGGCTCAACGTCGCAGTAGACCGTGCGGTAAAGCGGGACATCGGGCTTCAGTTGGGTTACCTGCTTGACCGCTGTCTCAACTTCCTCTGGGCTCACCGTGTCACAGCGGTTGATCAGGATCAGATCGGCCATCAGAAGCTGGCGCTGGGCTGTGTACTGGTCCTCCTGGAGGGCCTGGCCCAGGCTGGCATCATAGACAAGCAACACCTTCTTGACGACGATCTTGCCCTTCTTGGCCACGGGAGCTATGGCCTCCAGCACCCCGGCCGGGTCGGCGACCCCGGTGGTCTCCAGGTAGACGTGAGCGCCAGTCGTGTTCTGGGCCAGCTCCTCAAGGGTGTTCGTAAGCGCCAACCTCATGTCGCAGCAGATGCAGCCCCCGGAGAGTCGTCTGATCACGATCTGACCCTTGTCAATGAGACGGCTATCGATGTCAAACTGGCCGAATTCGTTCATGATCACGACCGGCTTGGCCCCTTGAGCGATCTCCCAGTCCAGTAGCCGTTTCAGGAGAGTTGTCTTGCCGCTCCCTAGAAACCCTCCGATGAGTACGATTTCAAGCGGATGGTTCTGTTGCACTACTGTCTGCTCCCTTCCTGTGTGACAGGTAGGTCAAACGCCAAACAATTCAAGCACGTGGGACTGAATTCAGAAGACAGTCTGCTAAGTTGTCCTCTCGGCTAGGTGTCATCGGTGAGTCCGGCAACTACTGACTCTCGTACTCTGTACGGCGGGCGGGAT